>OMDE01000058.1_pt1 | contig 36271 bp, 62 predicted proteins | sample 1645171 | NCBI WGS metagenome assembly OMDE01 (sample SAMEA103958129, study PRJEB25191) | human gut metagenome
GCTCCCAGGCCACTGGTCCGGGAGAGGCCGTCATGCTCGGAGATGACATGAAGATCCCCGCGGGATTCGTCTCGGGGGGGGGGAGTAAACTCACCTTCTTACAAAACGTCGAACCTGCGGTTTTCATCGAGGCATTCGATTCCGCGCCCGACGGCTCATTCGTGGTCATCACCGACGAACCAATGTCCAGCTTCGGATTCAGTGGCTTCAAAGCTGACAGCAGCCTGTGGGGTACAGGACATTACATCATCGACCAGCCAGACAATTTTGCAGTCCGCACCATCGAGGTGCAGGGTGATATTTTCATCGTCTACCTCGGTCCTGATGGAGAGGATTCAGTCGTGTACGATAGCACGGTGTCGGCCATCATCATCACTCCATGAGGTGGTCGCATGACCGAGCTCGGCTCCGACCTCACGGTCAGCGGCCGCATCAGGGCGTCGCAGGGCTCCGTCGAGGGCGACGCCGTGATGCTCGGACAGGGGAACTACATCCCCGGAACGATGATCCGTCTCGGGAAGGGGCTCCATCTAGATGAGAACGGGGCCATCGCCATCTACGAGCCCACCACCCTGGACCTGTCGAACGCTGTGGTCGTCCAGGACGGCGTCAGGCAGTACGCGCACCTCTCCGGGGTTACCATCCCGGCCGAGGTCGACGGCAGAGTCCCCACGAGGGTCATCCTCGGAGGGGAGTTCGAGCCGGAGCCCATGATCCTCACGCAGTTCAACCTCACGGACCTTCCCGTCTACCCCGAGGACGTCATCGACAGCGCCACCGCCCTGACCTCCGATTATACTGGACAGACCTGGAACCTGTGGGTCGACAACGGCTCGTTCATGATCGGGGATGCGGTCCGGGTGACGGTCCAGGACGGGGGGGGGGACTGTGAACTCCTGACCGTCTCCCCTGAGGGGGTGACGGCATGACGTCCCTCGGCGGAGACCTGGAGGTCGACGGCACCGTCACGGCCAGGCAGGCGACGCAGGCCGGTCAGGCCGTGGTCCTGGGGAATGACCTGACGATACCGAGCTCGATGCTGAAGCTCGGGCCCGGCCTGGGCGTCATGGACGACGGGACGATCTACGTTCTGAGTTATGTCGGGACTGCGGACATCAGCCAAGCGGCGGCCAGGCTGATCGGTCAGAACAAATATTTCAACTACGCAGTGACCAACATGGAGATTTCCGAGGCCACCTTGGACGGAGTCCCCCATTGGTTGACGGCCTGTAATGGCGATGTCAAAAAGGGCGACACCGTCTATCCTCACGCTGAGATGGCATCCATACTCAATCTCCCGGTGAGGCCCGAGGATGAGGTCACCGTCTCGTCAGTCTGTATGATGGGTTCTGCCTTCTTTACGGTCACTACTGAGGACAACATCGCATTGTGCGATACGGTAAAAATCATATTCTCGAATTGACCGTCCTTTATAACCCTGGCTCCGATAGAGTCATGCTGAGGTCATATAATGAGCTCAGCCAAGACCACAATGATCCTCGCGGCGGTCATCCTCGCCGCCGCGTTCGCCGGGGTCCTGGCGTCCGAGGGGTCCGACGGTGCATCCGTCACCGTCACCTACCACCTCGGCGACGCCACCATCCCCGTGCAGACCGACGAGGACGGCACAGTCGTCCTCTACGGTCCGGAGGATGTCAAGACGTTCTACGCCGCCCCCGAAGGCAAATCCTTCGTCTCCTGGCAGACTCAGGAGGACGGCGGCACCATCTACCAGTTCGGCGCCACCATCGCCGTGAGCGCCGCCACCGACCTGTACCCCAGGCTCGTCGACGTGGCCCAGGAGGTCACGTTTACCGCCAACGGCGAGACCGAGACCGCCGCCATCAGCGGAGGCCACGTCGCCGTCCCGGAGATCGAGACCGAGAGGGAAGGGTACACCTTCGACGGATGGCTCTACTCCGGAGACGGGAAGATCCACCAGTCCGAGGACATCGCCGGCCTGACAGTGAAAGCGGGCGAGACCTTCACGGCCCAGTACAGCGAGATCCACGAGGTCGTCTGGATCGTCGACGGCGTCACCATCGCCACCGGCGACACCACCGACATGAAACAGCCCATCGACCCCGTCAAGGCCAACCACACGTTCGTCGGGTGGGCCGTCGACGGCGAGGTCGTCGACATGGAGAAGTTCGAGATCACTGGCGACACAACCTTCGAGGCCGTGTTCGAGCCGGTCATGCTGACCGTCACGTTCGTCGCCGGCGAGCAGACCGTCGCCACCGTCTCCGTGCCCTATGGCCAGACGGCCGTCCAGCCCGCCCTCCCCGAGGGGTACAAGGGATGGGACTTCGACTTCTCCGTACCTGTCACCGAGAGCATCACGGTTCAGGCCATCGCCGCCGACCCCGTAGAGCCCTCCGAGACCTTCACCGTCCAGTTCGTCGTCGACGGCAGGGTCATCGCCACATACTCCAGCGACGCCGTGACCGTACCGGCGGACCCCGTCAAGGACGGCTTCCGCTTCACCGGATGGGCCATCGGGGACAGCGTCATCGCCGACCCTGCGTCCTACCAGTACGTCCAGGACACCGTCCTGACCGCCCTGTTCCAGGCTGTCGAGGTCGTGGAGCACACCGTGACCTTCGTGGTCGACGGCGACACGTCCTACACCGTCAAGGTCGCGGACGGTCAGACCGTCACCGCCCCCGAGGCACCCGAGGGGATGCAGTGGGACCCTGCCATCGACCTCGATGCGCCGGTCACCGCCGACATGGTGGTCAACGCCGTGCCCCTCCAGGTGACCGTGACATTCCAGGTCGGGGACGACGTCGTCGCCCTGCTCACCCAGACCATCGACTACGGCGGCAAGATCGACGTCAAGCTCCTGGAGGGCTACGTCTTCCCTGCCGGGTACGACGCATGGGACGCCGACCTGACCATGCCGGTCTATTCGGACACGGTCATCCACGCCAAGGAGATCGTGGTCGTCGAGGAACCCGGATTCCTCGACAGCCCCGTCAACGTGCTGATCGTCATCCTGGCCGTCCTGGTCGTCGTCGCCATCGTCGGATTCGTCCTCTACCTCAGGGCCGAGGACAGGCTGCCGAAGGCCCTGGCGTTCCTGGCCAGGAAATCCAAGGACGGTGAGCAGTGATGCCGGCGGAGGCGAGTCTCACGGACGACATCATCCAGGCCGTGACCACCTACCAGACCCCCGAGGACTACCTAGTCGGGACCGTCCTCATAGGGATCCTGTTCGGCGTCCTGATGGTCCTGATGTACGGGAAGAAGCCCTACAACGATGTGCTCAAGGCCAAGGGCCTGACCAAGACCGACATGCCCTACGGCATGGACTACCTCGCCGGGGGCATCCTGTGCATCGCGCTGGCGGGCCTGTTCGCATATGCGACGCCCGGATGGGCCCTGGGGCTCATCGGACAGCCCGAGGCCCCCGCGGTCCTCTACTACGTCATTGCCGCCATCACCGGCATCATCGTCGGCAGGTACGGGCTCCAGCTCACCAACGCGATCTGCGACATCTTTCGCGACCGCGCCAAGATCGTGGCTGATGCTGCTGATGCCGAGGCGTCGACAGCGACGGCGAACACCGAGACCACCAAGAGGGAGTGAGCTCCCAGGCCCCTCCGGGGGCCATAAACCTTTTAATCATTTCTTCAGCGTTTTAATAAAAATCCAGTGCTTGATTTTTCATTGAGCGTTTCATGAATAATGCAACGCTTCATCATTCATCATATGGAATCATATTATACACACAAAATATAAATACATGAATTACATTGTAGAACATAGAGACGGGGAAACCCGGAACAAGGAGCGACGTAAAATGACGAGCATCCGCGAAATGATAGACGCGAGCAACGGCCTGGCAGACATGGACCTCACGATCCAGCCCAGGGTCGACGACGAGCTGTCCAGGGCGATCCTGGACCACATCTCCACGATCGAGGGCGAGTTCAAGCCCTCGGAGATCTCCCAGGGGATATTCGGTGACAGCCACAACAGCCACGCCCTGGCCGTCGGACAGCGCCTCAAGCTGCTGGCCGAGGCCGGGGAGATCAGGCACGTCAGGGCCTGCATCTACACCGCAGAGCCGGAGCCGAAGAAGGACAGGGTCATCATCAGCCTCGGCGACAACGTCGTCGCGCTGGCAGTCCCGGCGATCGAGGACGACAACGTCTGGAAGGCCATCGAGGGCTACGACGAGCAGCACGGCACCGACCTGTGGGAGATGCTGAACGAGGACGACGTCCTGGGCGTCAATCTCCCGGAGTACCGCGACGCGCCCGAGCTCGACGGGGTCTGCGAGACGATCTACAGGGGCGTACCCGCCCGCAGGGTCGTCGAGGGGGCGAGGAACACCGAGCCCTGGGACAACGACGGCCAGGACGACGAGGAATGGTTCGCTGTCCAGAAGGGCGTCACGTCCGAGGGCTGGCCGTTCACGGCCCGCTACGCGTTCCCCCTGGGCCACGAGCCCGAGGATGACGGGGACATCCTGGACCACATCCAGGACGTCACGGTCATCGGGCCCGCCGAGAGGAGGCCCAGGGAGGTCACCGCTGACATGAAGGTCACGGTCACCGGACACAGCCTGATCCTCAAGATCACCCAGCAGGCCGGGATGCTGGGGGTCGACCGCGGGGACATCGTGAACGTGACCATCAGGAGGAAGGACTGAGAAGGGGAGTTGGGAGGGCCAGAACTGTGACGAGATCGAGGCCCTCCCCGGCGCACAGGCGCCTAGACAAGATGTCCGCGTGTTGGATGTGATGCCGTCATATAAAAACGCATTCACACACACACATACACACACCGCGCGCGGACCAAACCGGTTAGATGGATGGGGGGAGTATGATGATATGTTCGCAACGGAAATCGAAGGAATGGAACGCGTCGAGGAATGGCTTTCATGGCTCAGCAGGAGGGGCAGGACGGACCAGACCCTCTACACCTATCGCTCGGTGATGAGGCATGTGATGACCGTACTGGGCGAGGCAGGATTGCCCACAGACCCGGGATCCATGGGGGTCAGGGAGATATATTACATCGCAGACGAGGGCGGGCGCGAGAGCAGCAGGAAGCTCCGTGTCCATGTCCTGGGCAAATTCATCGAGTGGGCCACCGGACACAACCCCGGAGACGATGCGGCGTTGATGTGGAATCATGAGATCGCGGACAGGACCTTCATCAGTCCTGAGGAGTTCTGGAGGCTGTGGCAGATGGCCGACGAGAGGGAGAGGGTCATCCTGGCCCTGGGGGCGTTCATGGGCCTCCGCAGGTCGGAGATCGTGTCCATTCGCGTGGAGGATGTCAGAGGCGACACCCTCACCATCTACGGCAAGGGTCATGGAACAGGGAAACGCGCCGTCCTCCCCATCCCTGAGATGGTCAAGAGGACGATCAAGGAGTACCTGGCAGTCAGACCGCAGACCACAGTGGACAGGCTCATCGTCGACACCCGCTATGGCAGACCGTGCTGCATGTCCACTCAGAAGCTCTACGACCTGATCAAGGAGCTGGGTGCAGGGACGTGCGTGGAGGTCACACCCCACGCACTGAGACGGCTCTTTGCCACGACCCTCAGGGACAGGAATGTGGATCTGGACGACATCCGGACCTTGATGCGCCATGAGCGTGTGGAAACGACGCTGGACTGCTACATCCGCCCGAACTCCCGCCGCCTGGAGGGAATCATGACAGACTTCACGATTTAAAATCGGCCGATGAAACTTTTTAAATATTTTAAACCACTTACTAGAATTGACGAGATCGAATCGGATACCAGGCGTGATGTCGAAATCTTTATAAAGGGTTTTATAAAGCCCGATTTCACCCGAGTTGAAGGGATCTCGTCGGGAGACGACGAGAATGTCTAAAATCAGCATGAGACAGGTCTATGCCAAGGTCCTGTCTAGGCAGAAGGATCGCATCAAGGAGGCAATGGCCTCTGGACATGATGCAGTGAGGTACGATTTCGAGAGTTTCATATCCGACATGATGTCGGATGACCTCATCGTCACGACCCCCACGATCAAGACCAAGTGGAATGCGATGATCTCAGACAGGGTCATCCAGATTCCGGATTCGTGCCAGCCATTCACGACATCGGTCCTCTGGATCGACAGCCTCATGGCTGCGACCGAGGGGCGCAGACTGGTGAGAGCATCTCTGCCTAAGGCCGATGCGTGTGTGTGTATGTGTGTCAGTGATTCGCACTGTCACGGCGAGGAGGGAACGCAGTGACCTCCGACGAGCGCACCATTCACCAGCGCATCGCCGACGCCTACCGCGACATCGCGGCCGCTGGATTCGACAAGTCTGAGCGCGTCCAGGGAGGCTACTCCTACATCCCCATCGCCCAGATGCTGACCATCGTCCGCGCGGCGCATTCCAAGCACGGCATCGTCACCGTGTTCGGCCCGGTGCAGTACGACACCGAGCAAGGCGAGAAGAGGATCACCAAGCAGATCACGAACAAGTACGGGGATGTCAAGACCTATCAGGTGGCCAACGGCCACGTCGACGTCAGGATCTACGGCGCCAGCGGGGACTGGATCGAGACCACCGTGTCCTGCGAGGCGCAGGACAACTCCGACAAGCTGACCAACCTCCTGCTGACCAACGCCCAGCGTGCCCTCTACCGCACGCTGTACGCCATCGACGAGGGCCCCGGCATGGACCCGGAGGAGTTCAATTTCTCCGTGGAGGAGAAGAACGAGCTGACCGCCGAGAAGATGGAGGAGGAAAGGCCCAGGAACGGATGGAGGGCACAGCCTCCCGCGGACGACCCTTTCTACGGCAAGGACTCCACCCCGGAGCAGAGGCAGGAGCAGGCCGTCGTCGAAGCCATCGGAGCCGACGCCGAGTTCCTCGATGCCTCAGCGATCGCCGAGGCCGCCAAGGCCCGCCGCGAGGCCGTGGACGTGGGCAACGCCCGCGCGATGCTCGCACAGCTCCGCCGCAGCGACCCCCAGAACGAGATCCTCAAGGGATACATCGAGAAGTACGGAGGACTCAGCCAGCTCAAGGATCCGCAGGTCATCGACTGCTACCTCGACCTCCAGGACGCGGGGGTGATCCAGTGATCACCATGCAGTCCTCCGCCCAGGAGAGGGTCTGGGAGCTCCACCAGCTCAAGAAGGACCTGGAGGACCAGCTGGCCGACGTCAAGGCCCTGTTGGAGCAGGCACAGGCCGACGCCTACGCCGAGGGCGTCCGCGAGCTCGACAACGGCTACACCATCGTCAGGTCCGAGATCCGCGACATCAGCATCAGGAGCCTGCGCGAGAGGCACGCCGACATCTACGCCGCGGCCCTCGCCGCCAAGGTCGCCAAGGTCGAGCCGGAGCTCACCAAGTCCGATCTGAGGGCGTACCTCAAGGAATCGGGTTACACCCAGGAGGACCAGGAGGCCCTCCTGAGGGACATCGAGACCGGCAGGGTCCAGTACAGGTTCGCGCTCCGCAAGCCCGCCGACCCCCACGCCAGGGAGGTGAGCGAATGACGCACATCTGCCAGGACGACGGCATCGAGTACCTCGACCACGGCGAGCGCTACCGCGTGCAGGGCTACATCAGGGTGCTGGTCCGCGTGGACTTCACCACGTTCAGCGAGCCCCATGAGGACGGGTTCCTCCAGGACCTCCACGACGAGGTCGTCATGATGGACGACTGGGAGATCGACGAGGACAGCATCGACGACCTCACCCTCTCGGTGGAGGCGGTATGATGCAGCAGGACATCGTCCTCATCGACATCCGCACCTGCGGCCTCACCCTGTCGCAGATGATGGCCGGGATCCACCGCCTCATCGACGACCATCCGGAGCTGGAGGTGTTCATGGACGGGGACGCATACGCGATCGTCGGCAGGCCCAGGAAGGTGACGGCATGACCGAGGATGAGAAGAACGCCATCATGAAGGCCGCCTCGTCCCTGGTCAGCACTGCGGCGTACATCGAGCTCGCCAAGCTGCTCTCGGAGGTGGACGAATGAGGATGGACGACATCATGGCCGTCCTCGCCGGTAACGGCCCCATGTCCACCGTGGACATCCTCCTCGCCCTGGGCCTGGAGGTCTCCAGCAACCATCGCGCCGAGGTCCACAACCGCATGAGACGCCTGTGCGAGCTCGGGAAGGCCCGCAGGGTCGGGTACGGACTGCACTACGCCACGATCTGGGAGGCGGTGGAATGAGCGACCTGGAGACGCTCGCCCCGAACGCCATCGACGAGGCCGCGAGAGCCTACTGCAAGGGATTCACCGGAGTCGACGCCGTCCGCAGGCGCGAGGCGGCCCTCTGCATGATCATCCTCAAGGCCACCGACATGCTCCACGGCATGGACCATCCGATAGAGCTGGAGCGCATGTTCCGCAAGGCTGCCAAGGAGATTCGCGGCAGCCTGTGCGGGGCGGCTCTCGTGTCCAGCATCTACTACTCCCGCGACGAGGAGGTGAGGGAATGATCTCCGTCACCACCGTCTGCAACGTCTACGACGAGCCCGCCATCCCCATCGCCGTCGACCCCTCGGCGATTCTGATGTACGTCAGGGCCAAGGGCATCGAGACCGGCAGGATCATGGAGCTCGACGGAGCCGTCCACCCCAGGGCCATCGAGGGCAGGACGTACCTCGACCTGCCCGGATTCCCCATCGGCGAGTCCGTCGCCTACGCGATGATCTCCGTCGACCCGCTGGACCTGGAGACCTGGCTCAGAGACGACCACGAGGTCGGCCTCCTGGATTACGTCAAGGGGCGCGTCGCGTGCATCACGACCCAGGAGGCGCAGGAGACGCCCTCCGAGGCCCCGCGGTGCGATGACGTCCGCGAGGAGGCGCCTGAGGGCGTCCAGGAGCCCGATGAGCCCCGGGAGGATGACGAGGTGGAGAGCCTGCACGGAGGCGTCATCGGATGCACCGTGGCGGAGCTCCGCACCGTCCTCCTGGACGTCATGAGGAGGCAGGACCGCGCCATGACCGTCAGGGAGATCGCGGCGATCCTCAACTCCGACACGGTGGGCGCCAGGACGCGCATCGCCGCCAACCTCGCCGACATGGAGGACAAGGGCCTCGTCAAGAGGGGCGGCTACGTCCCGTCCCAGAGCCCCGGCAGGAGGAACGCCACGACATGGGTGGTGGCACGATGAACGCCGAGCAGTTCAACGCCCGCGTCCGCGAGCTCACCACGGGCACCAAGCCCAGGGACCGCCGCGACCTGGTGCTGTGCATCGGCGACAACGTCGAGGGCACCGCCGCGATCATCCGCAAGGCCGGAATCATGTGGGCCCTGGAGGCCCCCGTCGGGGAGTGCACCGTCCACGCGGGCTCCGGGCGCCGCATCGAGGTCAGGCCCTCGTGGAGGCACGAGGGCATGATGATGCTGTGCATCGGCGAGAACGCCGGGTCGGAGTTCCGCATCCGCGGGAGCATCGAGATCCCGGGGGGCGCCGAGCTCGGACTGACGGAGGTGGTGCGATGCCGCTGAGGGCCATCGACGAGGACATCCTCCGCCACCTCCGCGACCAGGGCCCCAGCACCGCCAGGGCCATCCGCGAGGCCCTGCCGCAGTACACCTCCCACGACGTGGGAGGCGCCGTGAACAAGCTCAGGCAGCAGGGCATGATCGAGTCCGTCGGCCACAGGCAGCACTGCCACGCATGGAGGCTGGTCGGATGACGCAGGAGCCCGTGGAGACGACTGTCACCCAGTGGATGTGCCCCGTCTGCCTGCACAGGTTCGACCGGCGCGATCTGTGCATGGCCCACATCAGGCAGGAGCATCCCGAGCCGGACCCGAGGGCCCTGGCCCTCATCGGGTCGTTCCTGTCGTTCGAGTCCCTGAACAGGCGCTACATTCTGAGGGTCGACAGGGCCCAGCAGGGCACCGAGGTCAGCGGCCCCGCCCTGATCCTCGGACCGAACGGACGCGTGGAGTTCGAGGAGCACCACTGGATCCTCATCGACAAGGCGAGGTACGACGTCCTCGACGAGGACGGCGCCAAGGCCGTCTGGTCCGGGTGGTGCGAGGAGCTCGTCAGGGAGCTGCCCAGGAGGTCCGAGAGGGCATGGCAGGTCATGCAGAACGGGAGGCCATGCCGATGACCGCCACCTACGACGGGGTGCTTACCGTCGGCCCCAGGGCCAAGTCCATCGGGGCATGCTGCCGCGCCATGGACGAGGCCGCCATGCGCGGGCAGTTCTACGTCTCGACCAAGGGCAGGCTGATGCTCCGCAGGGTGGACAAGCCCAACGCGGGGCAGGAGTGCATCGCCTGCCCGTTCTGCGGCGCGAGGGTCCGCACGGCCCCGCGCTCCATGACGATCGACACGGAGGGCCCGATGTACGCCGCGCTGTGCGAGCAGGCCGAGAGGGGCGAGGGCCCCCTGGCTGTCCCGGAGGGGATGGAATGACCGAGACCGACATCCACGCCATCGGCGAGATGATCTGCGACTACGTCAGGACCCCCCGCGACAAGGCGGAGATCGTCCGCCACCTGGTGGACATGGGCGTCCACCCCACGGTGGCGTCCAACGCCGTCCCCTGGGCGGCGGGGAGGGGCCTCATCGCCATGGCCCCGGGATCCAAAGGGAACAAATGGACCACCCGGGCGGAGGCCAGGCGCATCCAGGACACCCAGGAGGCGGAGGAATGACCGCCCAGCTGCACCTGGACGACCTGGACCGCGGACAGCCCTCCAGGGGGAGGTGCCTGCACTGCAGGCCGTCCCCCTCTACCGGCATCCGCGTGTCCGGAGGGGAGCTGGTCATCCTCGGCCACTGCGAGCTGTTCGGCAGGGACGCCTACGACAGGGACTGCGAGACGTGTCCGAGGTGGAGGTGCGGACAGTGAGCCAAGCCTTCGGATTCGTCTCGGAGGGCACTCCGACGTGCATCGCGCTCCTGGAGTGCTTCCCGCACCCGTTCGTCATGAAGGCCCTCGGGGACGGCATCACGGTCTCCAGCGGAGGGGAGACCTGCATCCTGCATTGGGAGGACGTGAGGACCATCCGCGGCTTCTTCAACACAGCTTGGAGGGAGCGCATATGAGGCCCGAGAGGGCGTCCCGCCTCATCGGGACCGCGCTCCACCTGGGCACCGCCCAGGCCCTGTCCGCCAGGGTGCGCCGGGACTTCCAGGAGCTCAAGATCCTGGTGCCCTGCCTCCTGGGTGACGACCTGGACGACGTCCTGATGGACGTCTCTGCGGGACTCGCCAGGATCGACGACAGGCTCGCACGGACCGCCGTGGACACGGCCCTGGAGGCCATGCCGAAGGAGGGACGGAGATGAGCAAGATTCCGATCCTGCGCCGCCCCGAGGTGGAGCCCGTGCGCCGTGCTGTGCACCAGGCCATCAGGTCGTACCGTCCGGGCTCCCCCATCACCATGGAGGACATCCGCGTCGCCTGCAGGCTGGACGGCCGCCCCGTGGATGGGGTGAGCCACAACCTGCTCGGAGCGCTGGCCAGGGAGATCTGCACGGTCGAGATGGGCCCAGGAGGATCCAGCGACTACCGGACCTGTCGCTGGCACAGGGAGGGGGCGCGATGAGGTTCCCAGCGCTATTCCAGTCGGATGTCTGCACGCTCATGACGATGGTCGCGTCGATCATGGTCCTGGCCGCTGTGATCTCCTACTTCGGAGACGGACAGCTCCGGACGCTGGCCTGCGTGCTGCGGGTCGTGACGTTCGCCATCTGGACCGTCCTGCTGGCCATCTACCTCTACGCGAGCTGGAGGTCCGACCAATGACCCGCGCGATCGCCCGCCGCGACTGCCTGGTCTGCAGGGAGTGCAGGTCGTGCCGCGACCGTCCCGGGTTCGGGCCCTGGTGCGACAGCCACGGGTGCGCCATCGGATGGGACCCGGCCCGCTTCGGATGCGGGAGATTCACCACACAGGAGGCGGCTCGATGCACCACGACATCCCCGCGAAACATTTTCCGACGATGATGGAGGACGAGACAATGGATGACATAGAGAGGGCGATCGTCAGGCCGGGGGACCCCCTGGCCGATGTGCTGGTGGAGATCGCCGACAGGCTGGACCAGCAGTGCGACGCGGAGGTGATGAACGGATGAAGTTCGAGCACCTTACCATCTATCTATGCAACGGGTGCGACAAGGTCGCCTGCGAGCTCACGACCGAGGGGGACGAGATCCCGGAGGGATGCCCTCTGGGACGCACCCCCGACTGGAAGAGGGGGTGCGAATGACCGCCTATGTGATGGAGGAGATCCCCAAGAGATGCCCCAGATGCGGCAGCGCCCACGTCGTGAAGGTCACGAGGCACAGTCCCGACCGCCGCGCGTGGATGTGCAGGGGGTGCTTCGCAGACGTGGATGTGCCGGCGGAGGTTGCGGAGGGCCGTCAGGCCCGCTCGCTGTCCGATGCAGTGGATCCCGTGCTGGAGGAGGGAAGACGGATGAGGTATCTGATCGCCATCGAGGCCGACGTCAACGTGGACGCCGAGAACGTGCTCGAGGCTGTGACCAAGGCTCACGCCATGCTCCAGGCCCTCAGGGGCGTGGGGGAGACCCGCATCGTCAGGGTCCACGAGATTCCGGAGGTAAGAGGGTGAACGCCCTGGACTTCACCGTCAGGGACCTCGCCCCGGAGGTCATCCTCAGGCTCGGCGACATGGGGCCACGCACCTGGGCCGATGTCCACATGGCTATCGGGAAGGATCACTGGCACTCCATCAACGATCGGATCCGCGAGGCCGTCAAGCTCGGACTGGCGAGGGATCTCGGGCTGTGCGACGGCGTCTGCAAGGCCGTCCTGACCGACACCGGCCGCAAGCTGGAGAGACATCTCCGCGAGATCGCCGACTTGGTGGAGGAGGGCGAATGAGCAAGGCCAGGCTGAGCGTCATCGGGCACATCGACGGCGGGGGAGCGGCCCTGAGCCTCAGCGTGCCCGGCAGGGCGTTCGTCTCGACGGTGAACGTGTGCCTCGGGCCCTCCGAGATGGAGGAGACGATCCATGCCCTGGAGATCAGGAGACGCTATGCCGTGAGGGGCGATAAGGAGCGCTTCAGCAGATGGGTGCACCTGAAGGATGCGCTGATGCGCTTCGACCTCATCGGGGACCGCATATGGGTCACGCTGAACGGGCGCTTCGGGGCGGACAGCAAGCTGGCCGTGTCGATGCACGTCTCCGCCGACGACGCGGAGGAGGCGGCGGACAGACTGAGGGAGATGACGGAGAGGAGGATGATGGAATGAGAGACGAGGACATATACGACAGGATGGACCACATGGTGGGCCTCTTCCAGAGGATCGCCTTCAAGCTCGACGACGTCGGCGAGGCGCTGGACGAGGGCAGGATGGAGGCCGCGATGTACAACCTGGGCCTGGCGCACGCCATGGCCGAGGACTGCTACAGTGAGGCCAGGGACGTGTTCATGAAGGCCCTGGCCATGAAGGGCATGAAGGAGGAGCGAGGATGATACTGAGGTTCGATGCGTTCCATCCCGGCGAAGGGGGCATCACCATGCTGTACTCCTTCGACGGGAAGAGCATCCTGATCTCCTTCCCCGTGGATATGGTGGAGAACCTGGCCCGCAAGCTGGACCGTGCCATAGGGGGGGCGAGGGCATGACCGCCGGATTCGACGCCTATCACGACGGGGACGGCGGCATCACTGTGACGTACAGTGAGGAACTGATGGAGTTCCGCGCGTACATCACCGTGGACGAGGCCGAGGACCTGCTCCGCGACCTGAAGCGTGCGATCAAGGAGGCGAAGGGATGACGCACATCCCGATCGAGGAGAAGTTCACCAGATGGGCCTGCCCCGTCTGCATGAAGTGCTACGAGGTCCGCACCATGTGCGAATCCCACATCAGGCGCAAGCACCCCGAGCCCGCCCCGGAGACGCTGGATCTCGTGGGGTCCTACGTGCCGCATTCGACCTGCACCGGTCAATACGTCATCATGAAGGTGGAGTGGGTCGGCGAGGGCGACGAGCTCCACGGCCCGTGCCTGTGGGGCGATCCTCGCGAGGGCGCCAGCTTCAAGAAGCAATTCTGGGTGTACGTCTCCTCCTGCGGGAAGCCCATGGATAGGATGGAAGCGGAAGCGGAATGGGACAGATGGAGGATGGAGTTCATGGTGGACAAGGAGAAGGGATTCATCGAAGCGCACAGGCGCATGTTCGGGAAGGAGGGGGAGGAATGAGCCGCGAGCCCGTGGCGGAGGACAGGACGGTGTGGAGATGTCCGGTGTGTTCGGAGAGGTTCGACATGCGCCAGTCCTGCGAGATCCATATGAAGGACAGGCATCCCGAGCCGACGCCGGAGGCCCTGTCCCTGATAGGGTCCTATCTCAGGTTCAGGCTCGGCGACACATGCTACATCATGAGGGCGGAGCAGGTCCCGGAGGGCGACAGGGTCTGCGGCCCCGCGGCGTCCTTCGGATGGGACGGCACCGTCGATTTCCTGGAGCACCACTGGATCCGCAGCGACGCGGTCGAGCACACCGTCGTCGACGAGGACGAGGCCGGGGAGCTGTGGAGGAAATGGTGCACGGATTTCGCCAACAGGCTCCTGAACAGGATGGAGGCCGCATGGGAGTTGATGCTCTCGAAGGAGGAGATGGAATGACCGGGATGCCCGAGGAGATCGTGCCGGTGAGGGATGCGCTGAGGGCGCTGTTCGACGGCGTCCCGGAGGAAGCCATCCCTCTCAAGGACCTCCGTCAGGTGCTGGTGATGCTGGCCGTCGTCAAAGAGCTGAGGAAGGAGATCGAGAGGATGCTCCCCGACTTCGAGGACGGTCCTCTGAAGGAGGTGGCGGAGCACATGGCCGGCGAGCTGCACCGCATCGTCGACGAGCAGATCGAGGCCATGGACCTGCCCGGGATCTACAAGGAGCTCGAAAGGAGGTTCCTGCGATGACCTGCATGGTGAAATGCATCCTCTGCGAGTCGGTGCACGACTGGGACGACCCCGAGGACAACACCCTCCTGGTCCTCACGGACGGGGGGAGGCGGTTCGTCTGCTCCGATTGCACATCGGAGATCCTCACCGAGGAACTGGAGAGGAGGGGGCTGCGATGACGGACAGGCTCGACAGGCTGGAGCTCGTCTCCGCCGTCATCCTGTGCATCTCGGCCTGCGCCTGCGTCATGGCCGTCGCGGCGGTGGTGGCATGAGGGCGGAGTACATCCGGGACAGCCCCGGGCGCATCGCCATCGTCCCCACGCTCGCGGAGTACGACGTCATTGTGGCCACCCTGGACGATGCCGTCGAGCTCATGGGCTCCCTGCCGGAGGCCATCTCCGAGGCCAGGGCGTCGATGCCGGAGATCCTGCCCTGCCCGTTCTGCGGGGGGAAGGCCAGGCCGGTGGCGGGGATGCCACATGCCGCCCTGTGCTGCAGGGAGTGCGGCGCCAGGGTCCAGGGCTACGGATGGAAGGAGGCCATAGCGACGTGGAACAGGAGATACAGACCACTCCCCACGGGGCTGGTCTGCCCCCCGACATGCCCCTCGTGCCGCAGGGCGGAGATGGTCCCCCGCACGGTTCGCCGCAACGGGATGGATGCGGATGTCTGGGAGTGCCCCCGGTGCCAAGTGGGGATCGGGAGGCGCTGGAGATGACGGTGCACGAGGTGAGCACGAGGATCAAGGCCCTCCAGAGAGGGGACCACCTGGTCACCCTCTACATCAGATGCGACGGAAGGGACCTGCAGTCCGTCCTGGAGTGGGTCGGCCACAGGGGGACGGGCAGGTACGCCCTGGAAGGGGACGGCGAGAGCCTGACGATCTACGACGAGGAGGACGAGGACCGATGTACGCAAATCGGACACATCCCTCCGTGAGCCCCGAGGCTTCCTACATAATGAGGGCTAGATTGTACGCAAATGAGACAGAATCCGAGGGAGGAAGGGATGGCCTATTATTCCGGCCCATGGCGCATCGAGCTGGTCGTCGACTGCCTCAGACAGCATGGCCCCATGCCCCAGAGGGAGCTTATGGACCGTATGGAGAGGGTCGACCGCGTCATGCATCACAACTCCGCCTGGAAGGCCCTGCAGGTCCTCCTGGACGAGGGCGTGGTGTCGAGGAGCCAAGGGAGATGCCGCACGGGACAGGTCTGCAACATTTTCGAGTTGGAGGAGTGGTATTACATGGATGAAGCACAGAGGGAGAGGATCGTCAAGGCATGGGAAACCATGGCACGCTGCATGGAGGAGCAGACCGAGATGATGAGGGGCAGGACCCCCAAGCCTCGGAGAGAGACCAAGGAGAGGGCGGAGGAAAAGAAATTCGTCATAGAAGAGGACAACTGCTGACATGACCATCGCCGAGTCCGTCCGTCTCTCCATCCTGGAGCTCAGCAGCAAGGGGGTCAGCGTCCGCCAGATTGCGGAGGAGACGGGGGTCTCTAAGAATACCGTATCAAGGGTCCTGAAAAATGGGGACACTGTCCCCAAAATCGTCACTCAGGCGCACGCGCACGCGACTAAGAGCCTGTCCCAAAAATGTCCCCAGAAAATTGGGACAGAGAATGGGGACAGTCTCAGACCCGCGACGGTCATCGAGGTCCGCACGATCACCAGGGACCTGACCATCGGCGAGCTCTTCGACCTGCTGCAGACAGCCAAGGCGGACCTGGCCCTAGCCCGGGCGAGCAACGATGGCTCTAGGGACGGCATCATGGCCGTGACGGCCTGCACCAAGGTCGTCACGGAGATCCTCAAGCAGATGGGGAGATGGTGCGGACTGGACGACACCCTGACGGAGGAGACCCGGAGGGACGTCGTCGACAGGTCCGATGTGGAGTCCATGACCCTCGACGAGATGCGCGACCTGGTGGCCAAGCTATGAGGTTCGCCGACGATGCCGCCAAGAGGGCCTTCAAGGAACGGTTCCTCCGGTTGTCCGATGCCCACGACCACCTCCTGCCCTATGTGCGGGAGACCGTCCTGTCCCAGCCGGGCTATGTCGACGGCGCCCACATCCACACGATCTGCGAGACCATCGAGACGTTCCTGCAGAGTGACCAGCGCGGGCTGATGATCTCCATGCCCCCGCGTCATATGAAATCCACCATCGGCGCCGAGTGCCTCCCCGCGTGGTGGCTGTCCAGGCATCCCCAGGGCGAGGTGATAATCGCGTCGTACAATCAGACGCAGGCCCGCAAGATGTCGAGGTCGTGCCGTCAGAGGTTCGACGGCGAGATGCACCGGGCGATCTTCGATCGGGCGGAGTTCTCCGTCGACGCCGTGGACGAGTTCCAGATCCGGGGGAAATTGAACGGCAGGCCATCGCTCATCGCGGCAGGAGTCGGCTCCGGTCTCACAGGGTCGGGTGGGGACCTCATCATCATCGACGACCCCGTCAAGGACATGGAGGAGGCGGACAGCCAGACCATGAGGGACAAGGTTTATGATTGGTACACGAGCGTCGCCAGCACCCGTCTGTCTCCCGGAGGGCACATCATCCTCATCATGACGAGGTGGCACCACGACGACCTCGCGGGACGCATCCTCAACGATGACCGCGACAGCTGGCAGGTCCTCAACCTCCCGGCGATCTCCGACAGCGGCGAGGCCCTGTGGCCGGAGCGTTTCCCCGTCGGAGACCTCATGAGCAAGAAGGCGGCGATGGGGTCCAGGGTGTTCGAGGCCCTCTACCAGGGCAGGCCCACACCCCTCGAGGGAGGGATGTTCAAGCGTGACTGGATCCACTACGGCGAGGCCCTCCCCAGGACCGCGGCCAGGTGCCGCTACTGGGACAAGGCGGCGACGCACGACTCCGGTGACTGGACCGTGGGATGCCTCATGAGCGTCGAGGACGGGCGCTACTGCATCGAGGACATCGTGAGACTGCAGGGCTCCCCCTATGAGGTCCAGCAGACCATCAGGAGGACTGCCGAGATGGACGGGGACGAGGTCCTGGTCCGCATGGAGCAGGAGCCCGGATCGTCGGGGGTGGACGTCATCGACCACTATTCCAGAGAGGTCCTGTCAGGATTCGACTTCAGGGCGGACAGGGTGACGGGGAACAAGGAGATCAGAGCAGGACCCCTGGCCGCTGCCATGGAGTGCGGGAACCTGTGGATGGTCCGCGCCCCCTGGAACCGCGAGCTCGTGAGCGAGATGCTGGAGTTCCCCCTGGGCGCCCATGACGACCAGGTGGACGCCTGCTCCGGTGCATTCCGCACGTTGGCCCCGTTCGCGGCGCCGTCCAACGTGTGGTTCGTCTGACCCTCCTTTATATCCGCTTTAAGTCTGGAGAGGGCCATGGGCCTGCTATCCAGACTATTCGACCGCAAGTCGGTCACCCTCGACGACCGGGCGGACCCCACGCAGTGGGTGGAGCTGGGGCCCAGCGGCGACGAGGGGTTCTGGACCTACCGCGGACAGATTCTGCACGGCTATGCGGACAACCCCTACGTCATGAGGTGCGTTGATCTGATTGGCAACGCCGTCGCGTCCCTCGAGCCCATCCTCTACGACGAGGAGAGGACGGAGGTCCAGGAGCCCAGGCTCCGCGCCGTCCTCCGCAGACCCAACCCCATCCAGGGATGGCAGGAGTTCGCCTACGAGCGTACAGCAGACCTCAACCTGAACGGCAACCTCTACGCCCTGCCGATCGTCACGGTCCGCGGCGTCGAGGAGGTGTGGGGGATCCCCCCGGACCATGTGTCCGAGACGCAGACCGGGGACATTATGCACCCCGTCCGCATGTGGCAGGTGGCCAACGGCGGGGGCGCCATCCTGGTCGAGCCCTCCCGCATGATCCACGCGCACAAGAAGGTCAGCCCGGAGGGCATCCGCGGCATATCGCCGCTGACCGCCGCAGGGTGCAGCATCCAGCAGCAGGCCGAGTCCAGAAGATGGAACCTGGCGCTCATGAAGAACGGGGCCAAGCCCAGCATCGTCGTCCAGGACCCTCAGAGGATGACAGAGACCCAGTTCCGCGACTTCGTCGCACGTCTCACCATGGGCCACACGGGCAGGAAGGCGGGAGGGGTCATGGTCCTAGACAACGGTAAGACCGTCTCCACAGCAGGATTCTCGGCCCGCGACATGGACTACTCCCAGGGGGTCACGACCTCCGGGAGGGAGATCGCCATCGCCCTCGGGGTGCCTCCGGAGCTCGTGGGAGACTCGGCGAATAAGACCTATTCTAACGCCCAGGAGGCCAACAGGGAGTTCGCCCTGCACACCATCATGCCGCAGGCGGACAGGTTCTTCGGTGCGCTCTCGACGCGCATCTGCCCCCATTATCCGGGGGTCGCATACATCGGCTACGACAAGGCGGCCATCGACGGCCTGAAGGGCGACGAGGCCACCATGCTCGCGGCGCTGGAGTCGTGCACATACCTCACCGTGAACGAGAAGCGGGCCAGACTCGGTTACGAGCCCGTCCCCGATGGGGACGTCATCCTGGCCCCCATGGGCTCCGCACCTCTCTCCGAGCTGGCGACACCCATCACAGACCTCGTCGGAGAGGACCCGTATGGCGGCTCCTGAGGTCAAGGCGGCCATCGACGTCCGCCCCACCGAGAGGCAGCTCAGGGCCCAGGAGATCGCCGCGGAGATGATCCAGCAGAGATACGAGAGATGGACCCGCTACCAGTACACGCAGATCTTTGCCGGTATGCGCGGAGCCATCGTGGAGCTGGACCACATCCCCGACGATACCGAGCTGCAGACCATCCTCGCACGCTACAGGACCGTCCAGGAGTCCACGCTCTCGAGGCTGTTCCTCAACATCTATCCCCATGCCAGGGATCTGGTCCAGACCGAATCCGACCGCAAGGCCCTGCGGCGGATGACCGAGACCAAGGAGGACGGACTCACGCTGGAGCAGCAGATGCTCCTGCAGTGGATCTCGACCAACCTCAGGATGAGCGTCGAGTTCATCAATCGCACCACTCTGGACCTGGTGGAGGAGATCAGGCTGTCCTCCACGGACACCGTGGATTTCATGCGGCGTCTCCAGGAGTCCGGGGCGTTCTCGCAGTCCCGCGCACGCATGATCGCGGTCACACAGACCAACCAGGCGGTCAACTCCGCCATCTCCGAGGCCGCGACACAGGCGGCAAGGGGTCGCAGGATGGTCAAGACATGGAGGACGTCAGGCAGGACCAACGTGAGGGACACGCACCGCATGATGAGGGGCGTGACCATCCCTGCAGATGAGCTCTACCAGGTCCCCCGCAGGGACGGGGGCATCGACCTGATGGCCTATCCCGGGGACACCGCGCACGGGGCCAGCCCGGGCAACGTCATCAACTGCCATTGCAAGAGCTTCCCGCGTCTGGCCGAGTACGAATGAGGGCCTACCCTCCTATATAACCCAGACTCCATTTTTAAACAGACATGGTCGAGGTTAGAGGCCGTGTCGAGATCGCCATCAAGGCCGCACCCATCGGAGAGGCCGACCCCGCCAGGGGTCCGTTCGAGGGCGATCTATCAACATATGGTAACATCGACCTCGGCGGCGACATCTGTGAACCGGGATGCTTCGACAGATCTGTCGCTGAAAGGGGAACGCACCGCACCCTCCTGTGGCAGCACGATCAGCAGGACCCTATAGGGTCCTTCGACGTCGTCTCCACGGAGGGGTCGCTCCGTATCAAGGGATCATTCAACCTGGACACGGAGCACGGCAGGGCGGGTTATTCGCTGCTCAGGCACGGAGACATCGACGGACTGAGCATCGGGTACAACGCTAAGGACTACTCCTACGACAAGGACGGCATCCGCCACCTTCTGGATGTCGACCTGATGGAGGGCAGCCTCGTGACGTTCCCAATGAACCCCCTGGCCCGGGCCGAGGCCAAATCGAGGAGGCTTGCACGCATGAGCCGCTTTGTGAAGTGTGCCTTCCTGGCCAAGATGTCCGAGGAGGAGAGGGCCGAGGCCCTCGCCGAGCTGGACGAGGTGGACAGGGAGGCCGAGAAGCCCGCCGAGGAGGCTTCCAAGGACGACACCGAGGGCGACAGGCCCGAGGAGGGGTCCGAGAAGCCCGCCCCGGAGGACGAGAAGGAGGACCCCGAGGAGGGGTCCGAGACAGATGACGAGGCCGTCGCCATGCTCCGCGAGATCGGGAAGACGTGCAGCGACTACCTCGCCAGATTGGAGGGCTGAGAATGTCTGACGCAATGGTTGCGGAGATCAAGTCCCTGGGCGGCAACGTCAACGCCCTGGGCAGCAAGATCGACGCGAAGCTCGAGCCCATGGAGGCCGAGATAAAGAGGCTGACCGACGCCATCGCCGACATCCAGAGGGGACAGCAGCTCGCTGTCACGCCCCTCGGGAAGAGCGCTGGGGTCTGCGAGGGCACGAAGGCCCTCATCAAACACCTGAGGACCGGGGAGATGCCCGAGGTCCAGTACGACGAGGCCGGGGTAAAGGCCGCATCCGTCGCCAACCCTCCCACGGGTGGCTACTTCGCGGTGCCCGACTTCCAGAGCCGCGTCATCGAGAGGATGTTCGACATGTCCCCGATGCGCCAGATCTGCGAGACGATCAACGTGAACGGCAACATCGCCATCCTGCCCTACGAGGTCCAGCCTCCCAAGGGCAGATGGGTGGGCGAGCTCGAGAAGAGGGACAAGGCCAGCGATGCCAGGCTGGGGGTCGCGGAGATCCCCGTCAACGAGTACACCGTCAAGGTGTCCATCAGCAACACCCTGCTCGAGGACTCCAACCTCATCGGCATCGAGGACTACCTCATCAACTCCGCCAGCCGCGCCATCGACAGGGACGTCGGGGACGCATTCGTCTCCGGTGACGGTTTCAAGAAGCCCGAGGGCCTTTACACCAGCCCCCTGCTCAACACCGTCCCGTCCGGAGCCGCATCCGGTGTCACCACCGACATGCTGTTCTCTGCGATGGGAGCAGTGCCCAACGATGCCCTGAGGAACGCACGCTGGACCATGTCCATGGCGACGTTCCTGGCCATCGTCAAGCAGTTCGGGAAGGACTCCACATACTACAACATGCCATTGGCGGACGGGTTCCCCGCGCAGCTGATGGGCTACCCGGTCACCTTCGTCAACGCGCCCCAGATCTCCGCCGGCAACACCATCGCCACCTTCGGCGACCACTACGCCGCATACAAGATCATCCAGAGGCTCGGACTGCAGTATCAGAGGGACGAATACACCGGAGCAGACGACAACCTGGTCATCACCAGGTTCAGGACGAGGGTGGGAGGCCAGCTGGTCATGCCCGAGGCCGTCGTCGGAATCAGAGTGGGGGCGAGCTGATGGCACGCAGAGCATGCAACGGGGGAGGCAAGGTCGTCGATGCCTCGACGACCGCCGCGGACACCAACGGCTACGGCATCGTGACCATCCTCATGGTCGCCAGCGCCGCCAGCGCTACCCTGGCCGTCACCGTGGGGGACACATCGACTCCGGACACAACGCCGGAGACCACCCTCATCGACCCGGGCACCGGGGAGGCCGTGGACCTGTCGTCCCTCTCGCTGGCCGCCAAGGGGGACACAAAGATCCTCTCCTACATCGGGGACAAGAGATACATCAAGGCCACCGGCACCAATGCCGCGGTCTGGGTGTACCTCGAAGAGCCCCGCATGACCACTCCCTTCGAGTGAGTCCCAAACCCAACCCCGGCCGTTCCGACGGTCGGGCAACCCTTTCCATCATCGAGGAGACATGACACCATCAGAGCCAATCGACCTCGCCGACGTCCGTTCCTACCTGGCGATGGACGACGACGACCAGACGCAGGACGCCATCCTGTCCGAGTGCATCTCTTTCTGCCGCGACCGCCTGGAGGCGGTCCTGCCCTACTACCTGGCGGAGCGCGACGTCTCCGAGAGCCGCACCCTCTGCTCCTGGTGCCTGGTCCCGGAGGTCGACATGCCCCTCCGCGGGCCCGTCCTGGACATCCGCGAGATCCGTCTGACCCTCTGCGATTCGACCGAGGCCGTCGTGCCCAGGGATGCGTACAGGCTTTTCGACGGGATGCTGACGGTGTCGGTCCGCATGGCGCTCAGGGAGCTCGGCATCGAGGCCAGGCCCATCGGTCTGACCGTGGACTATCGCGCGGGGGCGCATGTGCCCCCGGTCGTGAAGAACGCCCTCCTGATAATGATCAGGAACCGGTACGAGAGGCGCGACGAGGACCCCTTGACCGATGCGGTCATGTCCTCCGTGTACTCCGAGACGAGGCCCAACATATGACTACCTGCCGCGTGAGGATCTCCGACCCGTTCCTCCTGTCGCACAGGCTCAGGAAACTCGGCACGGACTGGCAGACGGTCAGCGAGAACGCCCTCCGCGGCGCCATGCTGGTCACCGGATACCTCGATGCGGTCTGGCAGCGCACGCCGAAATCCGACCGTGCGAGGTACGCCTCCCGCTACAAGGACGTGGGTCTGAAGGTCAGGCAGAGAGGCAGGGAGGGGGACCCCTCGTCGTGGAGCGTGGAGCTCCAGGACGGATGGGACAGAAGGGTGATGTCCGGGGCGGAGACCACCCGCGAGAGGGACCGGAGGGAGTCGGCCATCCAGCGTCTCCACGAGTACGGGATGGAGAGGCTGGCCAACTCGCTCATCCCAGGAGGCAACCCCGACCATAACACGCTCAAGGTCAGGCATTCCTCGAGGACGGTCAGCCTGGTGCTGTCATCCTCCATCAGCTACGCCGCCAGGATGCACGAGGCGCTGAAGCCCGCCGAGGGGGACTACTGGACCCCCGGCAAGGACCATGGGTGGTCCGCCTCGGGAACAGGCAACAGGTTCATCGAGAAGCCGCTGGAGGACTACCAGGGCAGGATCGTCGAGGAGTTCGCCAGCCAGATCGATTCCGAGCTCGGCAGGAGGGGCCTGCTGTGAGCGTCACCCGTGACATCATGGACCTGCTGGCCTCATGGGGCTACGGGGAGGTCGGCAAGGGCATCTACGACACTCAGCTGCTCGGCATCAGGAGGCCCACCCACGGCATCCTGGTGGAGCAGCGCAACACGACCCCAGAGCCGGACGTCCTCAACCAGACCGACACGGTCTACATGAACGTCCAGGTGCGCGGCCCCGGCGGAGGGGAGAGGGGCAAGAGGTCCGCCTACGAGACGGCGATGGAGCTCTACCGCCGCCTGAACCTCATCCTGGACATCAGGATCAACGAAACGCTTTATCTCAAGATCCAGCCCGACACGGCACCTTATGAGGTCCCGAGCTCGGGCAACACAGGCACGGACCGCGACTACCTGTTCGGCCTCGAGGTGGTCCGCTACTACGGCCCGGAGGAGTGAGCATGACAGTCAGGACAAGGGGAGACATGTGCGGGCTCACGGTCCGCGAGGAGCAGGTCTACGGGCAGGTGGACGCATCGGGGACATCCGAGTACGGCGGCACCCTGCAGACCATAACGACGAACGACGACGAGACCACGGAGTCCCAGATCCAATGCGGGTCCATCGTCCAGGGAGAGCCCTACACAGTGAAGACCTCCACGGGATTCACGGCCACGTTCAACCACAAGGTCGGCCAGGCATGGACCGACTGGATCAGGAGGGCCCTGGGAGCGCTCACGGGCACCAGGAACACGTCCCCGCCGTTCGATGCCGAGTTCAGGGTGGGCGCCGACGAGTACCACCTGCTCACGGGGTCCAGGGTGGACAGCCTGAGCATCGCCGGGTCCGAGATCGGCGCGGCGCTCGTGTTCACCGTGACGGCGGTGTCCAGATGGCACACCATGACGCCATTCAGGGACAGCGACGGGACCGGCATCACGATGCCCACCGCGAGCGTCCCCGCCGGCGCTCCCCTCACATTCAACAATGTCTGGGAGTACAGCACGGACGGGTCGCAGTTCAACCCTATCAAGGCCAAGGCGTTCACCCTAGCCATCAACCGCGCACTCCAATCGGAGCCGGGCATATCGTCGGAGGGAGGGTACCAGCTGGAGGCGGGCTCGGATTCCGCGGCGCAGAGCTCCACGATAACCCTGGAGCTGACCATCACCAGCGTCGGCCCCGAATGGGACAGGCTGCGCCTGGCCCTCACCAAGGGGATGACGTTCCGCACCGTCCTGGACGGCCACACCATCACGCTCACGGGATGCGCCCTGTCCCCTGCCGGACCGAACCGCACCCAGTCGTCCTACGACGAGACGATCAGCGTGACGGCCACGGACATGGTGGTCTCATGAGGGTCACCTACGACTACCGCGACCTCCGCACCGGAGAGACCGTGGATTTCGAGGCCGGGTCCTATCCGGTGATGGACCTCCTGGAGGAGCACAGGGTGCGCTATGTGATGCAGACCTCCAGGGGCGCCATCGTCCTGAGGCACCTGCCCCTGAGACTCAAGCGCATCATCGACACCGTCCGCAGGGAGCTCTGCCCATCGGTCCACGACCTGGAGCAGAGGGCCAGGAACCTGATGCCCTACTTCGACGGCATCCCCCAGGACCAGTGGCCCCGGGACAAGGTCGGGGAACTGCAGGACATCGAGCGCCAGCTGCAGATTACCGACATGTACGCCCTGGGCGTCATCGAGGCGCCCCTGCTGGCCACCATGGACGATTACGACACACTGGTCGAGATGCTGACCGACGATGAGCGCCAGCAGCTCGCGGTGGCCGTGAGGGCCCTCTCCCAGGTCAAGCCGCCCGACCATGTGGACGGAACCGCCATGGACATCGCGCAGAGGTACGGCATGAGGGTCATGGACGAGGACATGCTCCGCCTGATGACCGTCAGCCAGGCCAACTACCTGATGTCCCGCATCGAGAGGGAGAACCGCGAGATCATGCGCCTCCGCACCGGAGGGGAAGAGGTCAGGAGGGTGCGCCGATGGGACTGGAGATCGTCGCCGATTTCGGCGGGATGTGGCAGGAGTCGACGGCCAACGTCGCGGCGGGCCTCAGCGGGCTCGGGACGTCGGACCTGGCCGAGAAGGTGCAAGCGGCCGCCGATGCCCTGGACATCTTCGCGGGCTTGGCCCAGATGGGCTCCGTGGCCACAGCCATCATCATGGGGGACACAGCGAAGGAGACCGCGGAGGCAGTGACCAAGACGGCCATGGCATCCGCCAACCCCCTCACATGGCCGACCATCGCGCTGGCCCTGGGTGCGGCGGCGACGGCGGCGACGGTCGTGTACGGCGCCGTGAGGGCATACGACGTGAGGGCGGACTTGTCCACCCCCTCAGGCATAACCGCGATGGGACAGACCCTGGGGGCGCTCGCATGACGGACCTCAACAGGACCATAGAGTACGTCTTCACGATCTCCGACAACGTGTCGGAGAAGACCGACGCCATGTCGTCGAGCCTCGACAAGGCCGGCCGCGAGCTCGACGACCTGAACCGCAAGCAGGACGAGACCCGCGACAAGGTCGAGAGGACCAACAGGGACCTGGCGGACCAGCAGGTCAGCATCGTGACCCAGCTGACGGCCCTGATGGGGTTCAGGGAGTCCGTGTCCGCCGTCACCGGCGGGATAATCGGGCTCGGGCTGGTCTCCGACGAGACGGCCCAGGACCTAGCCAAGGTCAACGCCGCGTTCTCGATCTTCGCAGGGGCCGTCACGGCAATCAAGAGCGTGCAGGCGGTCATGACGACGCTCAACACCGCCACCGCTGCCAACGCCGTCATCAACACCTACAACGCCGTCATCTCGAACCCCGCCATGCTGGCAGGGGTCTCCATCGCGGCGGGTGCCGCGGCGGGCATCGCCGGGGCCCTGCTCCTGTCCAGCTCGAATACCACCAACCAGACCACCATCAACATCGGCGAGTCCACCCCACAGGAGGCGGTGTCCGAGGTTTACCGTGTCGTGGACGGTGGTGCCCTGTGATCTCCGTCACCAGGGGAGGGGCGTCGACATCGCCAATCATATGGGTCAGCATGACCCCCTGGAGCAACTCGCCCATAACGACGCACATCTCGATCCCGGGGGACAGGGGCATCGGAGTGACGTTCCCCAAGGGCTCCGACAACGCCGTCGCCACGCTCAGGGCAAGGTGCCCCTGGACCTCGGCGGGCCAGCAGGCGTTCGAGGCCCTGGCAGGCTCCGAGGTCACCGTCTCCAACGGCATCGACTCGCGCACCGGCATCGTGACCGGGATCACCGTACAGGAGCAGAGCCCCGCGTGGATCTACTTCACCATGACGGTCACGGAGGAGTGAACATGGTCACCACCTACCCCCTGACCGTCGAAAGCGGCAAGAGCTTCGACCAGTGCATCATCGCGGCAGGGTTCTTCGTCAACGATGCCCGCGTAATCAGCGGCCCGTCGTGGATCTCCGTCTACATCGGGGACACAGGGGGCGGGACGAACAACGCCGTCTATGCCAGAGGGACGGCCCCCTCTGGAGTGCCGTCGGGGACCTCCGAATCGTACACCCTGACGCTCTACATCGAGGACCTGGCCGGAGACAGCGCCCAGAACGTGAGCATCAGGGTCAAGGTGTTCGAGCTGAGAATCTCCACGAACCCTCTGAATCCCGAGCTGAGCGTTGGAGATTCGACTAACGTCACGTTTTCGGTAACCCCGTCGAATCTGAGTGGGTACAGCTGGAGCCTCGAGAGCGTGGAGAGCAGCATCTCCGCATCCATCAGTTCGACCAGCGGGGCCACCGCCATCGTCACAGTGAAGGCGCTGGAGGCAGGAAACGGCCAGTTCCGCATCCGTTGCGATGTGGCCGGGGCCACGATAAGAACCGAGTGTCTGGTGTTCACGGCAGACGGGAGCAGGGTCACGAGGGTCACGATCACAGGGCCCTCCTCAGTGGAGTCCGGAGGACAGCTGACGCTGGTGGCCACCACATCGCCATCCGATGCCACCAACAGGCACGTCACATGGGTCAAGGTCAACGGTTCGTCATACTACAGCATCCGCAGCTTCGACACCGCCACAGGCGGGAGGTGCGTCATCACCGCCCACAGCGGCATCAACTACAACCGCAGTTGCTCGATAAGGGCCGTCGCCGCTGATGGAGGAGGCGCCTCGACGACCCATGAGTTCACGATCTATCCCGCGACCGTCTACGTCTCCTCGATTGACGCCCAGGTCGTGGGCACATCCTCCACCGTACAGGTCGGCAGGGAGATCAGCATCGTCGGGACCTCCTACCCCACCAACGCAGACAACCGCAGGCTCAGCGCGACCATCCGTTCGGGGTCGCAGTACGCCACCATCAGCACCAGCACCACAAGCACGGGAGCCAGGACCGTAGTGAGAGGCGTGTCCCCAGGAGAGGTCACCATAAGGTTCACCGCCAACGATGGCGGCGGAGCGTATGGGGACGTCACCATCACGGTCATCGAGGCGACCGAGCTGTGCACCGACGTCATCGTCTACGACCAGGGGGTCCGCGGCACGGACGGCATCATCACGGAGATCTCAACCAACGTCGGCAAAACCGTGGACGTCTACCCAGGAGGGGACCCGTACACCGCGACGGACACCACCGTCACCCCATCGTTCGTCTCCGGGTCCGGAGTCGTGTCCATCCAGCTCATCACCGACGACGTCTACGGCAGCCTGGGGCTGTCGCAGTACAGGCTTACGGGTCTGACCGAGGGCACCGCGGTCATCAGATTCACCGCCAACGACGGCGGAGGGGCGTACAAGGACCTCACGGTCCACGTCGGAGGGAAGCTGAATGACGACTATCCGGCCAACTACACCAAGCTGATCAGGCTGAGGACCTACCAGGAGGCTGAGGGGAACGTCGACAACGCGCTGAGCGAGCTCCTTCCGGCCACGGCCGCCCCCTACTCGCTACATGGCGGATACATGAGCGTCCCCCTCCCCGCGGGGATGGTAGCCATGAACGGGTACGGCCTGGAGGTGACGACCCTCCCGACCCACGACTCCGCCGTCGAGTCCCCTACCAGGACGTGGTGGTTGAGTGGTTCCGCATCTGAGCCCGGCTCGGTGTGGGTCTACGCGGAGAACGGCGCGGGGCAGGTCCAGAAGACCGAGATCAGGATAGTCGCGGATGGCGACTACACAAAATCGGTCGTCTTCGACGCCAACCTCCCCGACGGTGCGTCCCTGATCGGCACGGTGCCCGCGACGATGGTCATGGACTACACCGGCGAGAGTGCGGAGTTCATCATCCCCGAGTCGGACCTGACCGTCGAGGGCTACGTCATGATCGGATGGAGGAACGCCCCCGGAGACGGAGGGGACGGCAGGGTCTACGTCGCCGGCGACAAGTTCACGGTCACCGGCGGGGACGTGGAGGCCACCCTCTATGCGGAGTGGTTCCCCATCCCCGAGGGGGCCACTGGTACGGGCACGTCCGACGACCCTTTCACCTGGATCTACAGGACATACGACCCAATCGACATCACCGTGCCGAACGCAGGGGACTACCCGATCCTCACGAACAAGTCCACGGAGTACGACCTTCCGGAGGGGGTCACGGCCACGATAGGGGCCACGGAGTACCACTCCTACCCCGACACGCCGCCGGCCGAGCTCGGTTCGGGCAACATCGTCATCGAGGGGACCCCTGAGACGGTGACGACCCTGGAGTTCGGCGAGATCGGGACCAGGAAGTACCATGTCTGGTTCCGCCTCATCGTCGCCGAGGGCGACCTGCCGGAGCCGGGGGAGGACCTCGTCGTGACCTTCGACGCCAACGGCGGGACGTTCCCGGACGGCAGCGGGCTCGTCACGGTCACGGCCCAGGACAGGGTCTACACGCTGCTCGACTGGTCCGTGGTGGACCGCCCCGGGTACCGTCTCAGCCATTGGACGGATGCGGGAGGGAACAGGTCCGAGATGGGCCAGCAGAAGAACACCCTCGAGACCTGGACAGCCAATTGGGTCCTGGATGACAGAGGGTACTCCACCGAGTACCTCCCGCATGCGGCCATCAGGATCTACCGCACTCTCGACCAGTACATCGACGCCACCTATCTGCAGATCCGCGGCGGAGAGGTCTCCGCCCTGGTATCGGAAAACCAACTCGGGAGCGCGACGTTCACCCTGCTCAACGATTATCGGAAGGCGGGACACTCCCTCCTGGCGGAGGACTGCAGCCTGTGGAGCTCCGGAGCAGACGGACCTATCGAGACTGGCATGTACGTCCGCATAGACGACATCCAGGAGGACGGGACGCTCCGCTACCTCACGGACGGGTTCATAACCACGATAAAGCCCAACGCCGAGAACGTGGCATTCGAGATCGCCGACAGGTTGACGTTCCTGTCCAAGTCGGGGACGACATACCGCCGCAATTTCTATGGTGAGTCCAGGACCAGCTCCGTCTTCGATGCCGGCCACGACACCACGGGACTCTACGCGGACGTCTCGACCATGCCGGCCGACGGCATCATGGATGGGGACCCGTACTGGAAGATCCTCACGGAGGTCCAGAGCTCGGGAAGCGGGACCAGGACGGTCATTGGATTCGGCGAGTCCCACGGGACGGGCTGCCGCATAAGGATCCCCGCCGACGCCGACAGGCTGGAATCCCTGAGGCTGACCTTAGGGTTCATGGGCCGCAACGCGCCGGAGACCTATTCCTTCTCCGGGACCGCCAGGGTCACGTCCGGCACAGAGTCCCGTCTCCAGATGTGGGCCGTATCTTACGACAACGTCGGGTCCATGCACACCATGGAGCTCGACATGGACCTGTGGGGAGGCAGCGACGAGGGCATGGGCATCTCGGGAGGGGAGGCCGTGCTGGACCTGGAGCTCACGGGACACACCGGAGGCGGATGGGGCGAGGTCCTGCTGCTCCTGGGAGGCTCCGGGAACCTGGACGTCACCTACACGAACAACGGCCAGGAGGTCACGGTGAGCGACACCGCCCTGGACCTCACGGTCACGATGGGGGACTGGCACAGGGTCACCGGGTACGAGCAGCCATCGGGAGGGAGGCTCCGCGTGACGGCCATCGATGGGGTGGACAGCATCGACGACGCCTCCCTCTACACCCCTGCCGACAGCAGGTGCAAGGTCGCGTACATCACCGGCTCCCAGTCCACGATCTCCATGATGGAGTCCATGTCCTGGGCCCTCGGCCTGATGCCCATCGTCGCGGGGACCCCCGACGATGCGATGCTCCGCATGTTCCGCACGGGAGGGGGCTACGCCCTCGACTACTACCAGAAGCTGGCCGACGTGCCGTCCGAGAACGGCCGCAGGCGTGCGTTCTCCATCAGGGGGTACACCACACCCGTCATCGTCGTCTCGTCCCGCCACAGGCTCGCGGACGAGGCTTCCGCGCACATCCATTACGGAGGGGACTCCGTGACCGGCTCGGAGGAGCGCATCGCGTTCGCATCGTTCAGCCCGAGCATGACGTTCAAGAACCGCCCGAACCTGGCCATGGTCCGCGGGACCATGTCGGCCAAGGGGGAGGCCGAGTCGGTTCCGATAATGGTCGCCGTGGAGGACTCCGACTCCACCGACAGGAGGTACGGCCTGGTCGTGGAGACGGTCCTGGCGGACAGCAGCGTCAACGTGGCCGTCGACGCGGCCAACGCCGCATGGGCGGAGGTCACGGAGAACGACCTGGACGAGTGGGAGGGCTCCGTCACGGTCCCGGGCATCAGGAGGGACCTGCTCCCGGCATCGGGGGCCTATGCAGGCTCGGGAGTCGCACTGCTCATCACCGACTCCCGGAACGGGATCGCCGCCTACCCGGTGAGGGCCCGCGAGCTCACGCTGGACTTCAACGCCTGCACCACGCGCATCGTCCTGACCAACCACTCGATGGTCTACTCGTCGGGCATCTCGGACACGGCGGCGCTGGCCATCACGTCGGCTGACGTGGCCACGGGTGACAACAGCACCACTCTGTTCAATACTCAGTACGTCCGCATCAAGACGGACAGGGTGCAGACGATCAGGGACAGCGGGAACGAAGTAAGGGGCAGATTGGAGACACATAGCTCGACTCCGACGCCCTTCGCATTCGAGGATGTCTCCATCCTCCAGCTGCCGAACGGCCGCAATGTACTGGTTGCGAGGGCTCCCTCCGATTCGGATGTCCATGCCTCTGATGATATGCCGCATGCGGTCACTGCAGTGTCGCTCAACAATGGGGCATGGATAGACATCAGGCCGAGTCTCCGTCCCGACTACTATGATGGACAGACTTTGATCCTCAACCTGGACTTTCCGACTCAATGATCACACGAGAACCGGATCGAAGTTCGACGAGAACTCGATGCGGAGATTCGCCTGAACATAGGCAAGGTCCTCACCCGGCCCGAAGTCATACACCCAGCCTCCGCTATGGAACCTCAGGGGTTCGTGCCAACGGTAATCTCCGATCAGGTCGTCTCCGATGTAGACCCGGATGGACCCAGATTCCCGTGCATAGAATGAGGGTTCAATCGTGCAGGAGTCCGTTCCGATGGGTACGATCTCATAGCTGTACTCCAGCGTCGTCTTCCCCGGATCCTCCGAGTCGCCGGAGTCGTTCTCATGCCCGAAGGCCGCATATCCCCCTATGATCGCCACGGCGGTGGCGATGATCGCTACGATCCCGACGGCCGCCCAGATCTTACTGTCCATCCTCGCATCTCCTGATCGCCGCGACGATCTGCTCGCGGAATCTGTAGATGTCCCTGACCTTCTCGACCGACTCTTTGGCCTCGGTGCCGTCGGCGTAGGTTCCGACCTTCCAGTTGGATGTGTTGAAGTACATCCTCACCACCGGCTTGCGGTTGTCGTCGTCCAGGAGCACGGGACAGTACGATTTGTTGTCCCTGATGACCAGCCTCTCAGGGTCGATGACCTCGGAGGCGATGGCCTGGACGATGCGGTAGCCCTCCATCTCCTCGGCGGTCGTCTCGATGCCGTCCTCCTGCACATCCCCATCGGACTCGACGGATTCCTCGGAGATCGCATTCTGCAGGCGGGTGTTCACGCGGCCGGTTAGGTACGACTTGATGCCGTCCTTGATGAGGGGGGTGTAATGCTCCAGGACCTTGGCCGTCACGGCGCCGTCATAGGCCTGGCGGATGAAATAACGAATCAGGTCCTCCGGAGGGTCCTCGAATGCCCTGGCGACAGCCTCACGGATCTGCCGCTTCTCGGCGAGCACCTGGATGCTGGGCATCAGGGCCTCCATGTCGAACTCCTCCCTGCAGAACTTGGCCAGCTGATTCTCCTGTCCAGGCTTGAGGTCCAGGAGGTTAACGGTCAGGAAAGGCACCAGGTCCATGCGGTTCTCGGCCTCGGTATCCGAGAAGAACCTGTACTCCGTGCCGTTCGTCAGGATCCCGATCTTCGCGGGACACACCGCAAAATAACGGAACAGCTGGCTCCCGTGCCTGTCCAGGGGCATCCCCGCAGGCTTGCACTCGATGAGGATGATCGGCTCCCCGTCCTTCATGATGGCGTAATCGACTTTCTCTTTCTGCTTCGTCCCGACGTCGGCGGTGTACTCCGGCGTGACCTCCAGGGGGTTGAAGGGGTCGTAACCCCATGTCTGGAGCATCGGAACGATCAACGACATCTTAGTCGCTTCCTCGGTCTTCACGACCGCCACACGCTGGCGGACGGTCGCGGTGAGCGCTGCTAGATCTTCGGCGAATCCCATGGCTCTAGGGATGGTTGAACCTAAGGATAAATGTTTGTGGAACGACTCTAAATAATGCGCCCGCCCTCATTCCATCCGCGCACCACTGCAGGGCGCGTCCCATCCTGTCATGGCGGTTCAAGGTCACTGGTCGGCCGGTGCCATGCCGGGTTCTCGACGCCGGCCGACCGCCTCCCCGACCGTCCTTTATAAGCCACCTCTCCCCCTTAGTCAGTGATGCGGACGATCACCCTGACCTATGACCCGAAGAGCAACGGCCTCACGGCCGACTCCGACGGAGCCGGCACGGTCGTCGACGACTGCGCCACAACGCTCAAGCTCAATCCGATCCCCAGCCTGCCGGACGGCTGCGTCCTGGACCTCGTCGCCGACGTCGTCGTCGGCAACTGCGGCCGCAGGTACCACCCGCCGATGCGCCTGGACTCCGACCTCAGCGTCAGGATCCACAGCCAGGTCCTCCAGGCGTGCACCGGCGGGACCCTCCCGATCTGGCTCCGCATCCTGATGCCCAACCGTGTGGTCGTCAACTCGTCCAAGCTCATCCTCAAGGTCACGGTCCTGCCCGACGCGTTCTCGGAGCTCGCCGGAGCATACGGTGACCAGGTCATGCTCAGGACGGACTCCTGGGACTGGGTCCCCGAATGGTCCTACGACGAGACCTCGTTCGTCTATTATCAGGGAGGCCTGTGGAGGTCCCTCCAGGCCGACAACCTGGGCCACGCGCCCGCCAGGGACTCCCTCTGGTGGGAGTCAGTGGGCGCGGACGGCGTGTCCCCCACGGTCGAGTGGGACGGGGACGTGCTGGTCGTCACCGACGCCGACGGCGTCACCAGGAGCCCGCACCTGACCGGTCCGCAGGGGCCTCAGGGTATCCAGGGACCCCAGGGTATCCAGGGCGAGAAGGGGGAGAAGGGTGACACCGGCGAGAGGGGGCCCCAGGGACTCCCCGCGGAGTCCACCACTCCGGGGGAGTTCGTCAGGAGGTACATCGGGGACGGCATGTCCACCGAGTTCGACGTGGTCCACAACCTGAACACGGACAGCCCTTTTTGGCAGGCCCAGATGCTCGGCGAGAGGGCGGAGTACGTCCAGGTCTACGGCTACGCCAAGGACGCGAACACCCTCCATCTGTCGTTCTCCGAGCCCCCGGGACAGGACGCGGTCAGGGTCATCGTGTCGTCCGGGATGGGGACGGGGGCCCAGACAGAGACCCGGACCTACGTCCATGAGCAGGATCAGGCGGCCGCCGAGTGGCGCATAGAGCACCATCTGGGCAGGCCCGCGTCATTCACCGTCGTCGACACGGCGGGCACCGTGCACCTGTGCGCGGAGGTCATCGAGTCCGATGACGTGACGGTGGAGATCTTCGGCGCTCCCTTCTCGGGGAGGGCCATCGAGAGGTGATAATATGGCAGCGATCAACGTACAGAACGACATCGACATGCACCAGTTCCAGATCCTCAACTGGGTCTGCCAGGTGCTGTCCGCGGACCCGACCTCGCCCAAGCAGGGCCAGGTCTATTTCAATTCGACGAGCAACAGATGGAGGGTATTCAACGGCTCCACCTGGGACGAGTACGCCACGGCGGCCGAGCTCGCCGCCGACCTGTCGGGCAAGGTCGACAAGGTCGAAGGCAAGCAGCTCAGCACCGAGGACTTCACCACGGCCCTGAAGACCAAATTGGATGGCATCGCGGCGGGCGCCGAGGTCAACGTCCAGCCCGACTGGACCGCGGAGTCCGGCGACGGAGCGATCCTCCACAAGCCCACCCTGGGGGCGGCGGCGGGACTGGACACCGGTACCGCGGCGGGGAACATCCCCGTCCTCAACGGCTCCGGCAAGCTCCCGGACTCGGTCATCCCCACGCTCGCCATCGGCGAGCTGGTGGGCACGGTGGACACCCAGGCGGAGCTCGTCACCCTGTCCGCCGCCCAGAAGGGGGATATCGCCAAGGTCACGGCGGACCCCGTGGCCAACAATAACGGCGTCTACTGGCTGAACGGAACCTACAGCGACCTGTCCGCATGGATCCAGATCGTCGGTCCCGGCTCGGTCATCTCGGTCAACGGGCAGTCCGGAGTGGTCGTCCTGACCGCTGCCGACGTGGGCGCAGTGCCCACGACCAGGACCGTCAACGGGAAGCCCCTCAGCCAGAACGTCACGCTCGCAGCCTCGGACGTGGACGCGGTGGCCGCCAACGCCGCCATCACCGGCGGGACCCATCCGGTCATCACCTACGACGCGAAGGGACTGGTCACAGGGGGCAGGGCCCTCGCGGCCGACGACGTCCCATCGCTGGACGCCGCGAAGATCGGGTCGGGGACCATGGCGGTCGCCAGGCTCCCGACGGGCAACGCCAGCGGTATGCTGCCACTCCTGGGTGGCCAGGCGCAGACGGGACAGGCCCTCGTGTGGGACCAGACCGCCCAGAGGTTCATCCCCCAGACGCTCACCACCGGGAACGTCGGCTCGTTCACGGGCACCATCGAGGGGGACGGCTCCAAGACCGTCTTCACGTTCAACCACGGCCTCGGGAAGGCGGGCATGGTCCAGGTCAAGGACTCCGGAGGCAGCCAGGTGTGGGTCGCCAACTCCTGCACGGCCACGCAGGTCTCCGTGACCTTCGGGACCGCGCCCGCCTCGGGCGTGACCTACACCGTCCGCGTCGTGGGGTGAGGGGATGCCGGAAGAGATCGACTTCCTAAACCCCCTCCATGTCCGGGGCGTGGTGAAAGGCTCCCAGGCCACTGGTCCGGGAGAGGCCGTCATGCTCGGAGATGACATGAAGAT
>OMDE01000079.1_pt1 | contig 31508 bp, 30 predicted proteins | sample 1645171 | NCBI WGS metagenome assembly OMDE01 (sample SAMEA103958129, study PRJEB25191) | human gut metagenome
AGTAATTTTGGCTAATCTGCATAAAAAACCCGGATCTCGCAGCTGCGCGGGATCCGGGTTTTTCTTTGTTTTTTTCAGCTTCAGGCGTCCTGCGGCAGGATTTTGCCCTCCGCTGTGAACGTCACGACGCGCATGGGAATATCCTTCCCGCTCGCCTCGACGGCCTGCCGCGCGGCATATTCCAGCCCGCCGCAGCACGGCACCTCCATGCGCGTAAGCGTCACGCTGCGCACGTCGTTCTCCGTCAGGATCGCCGTCAGCTTTTCCGCATAGTCCGCGCGGTCGAGCTTCGGACAGCCGATGAGCGTGACGCGGCCGCGGATAAAGTCCGCATGGAAGCTGCCGCAGGCGTAAGCCGTGCAGTCGGCGGCGATCAGCAGGTCGCAGCCGTCAAAATACGGTGCACGCACCGGTACGAGCTGCAGCTGCACCGGCCAGTTTTGCAGACGGCCCGGCTGCGCGGGCGCGTCCTGTCTGGCGGACTCCTGCGCAAGCGTCCGTACCTGCGTCCCGGCGCAGCCGCAGGCCAGCCTGTCCGGCGTGCTTGCGCCCGGCTTTTTTGCCGCCTGCACGCCCCTGACCGCCTTCTCCGTCAGCCGTTCGAGCTTCGCTTTTTTGACAGCCTCCTCGTCATATGCCGCCGCTTCGCGCTCGATAAAGCGGATCGCATCCACTGGACAGACCGGCAGACAGTTGCCAAGCCCGTCGCAGTAATCGTCCCGGATCAGCTTTGCTTTTCCGTCTATGATGGCAATCGCGCCCTCGTGGCACGCCTGCGCACACAGGCCGCAGCCCGTGCAGGCCGCCTCGTCGATTTCGATGATCGTCCGTTTCATGCTTGTCCCTCCTGCTGCTTTTGGGCCTCCAATCTCGCGCGCCGCTCGGCGTCGGCCTTTTCCTGATTGCGCCGCGCGATGATCATCAGCTTCTCATACGTCTCCTCGCCCACGCACTGCTTCGCGTATTTGCACCACTGCACGCAGCTGAGCTTGTCGTTGTACACGATGAAGCCGCAGTTATCGCAGGCGACCTCCGTGTCTGTGGAAAAAATCTCGATCGGATTGCCGCAGTTCGGACAGATCCGGTCCTCAATGGTCGGCGTTCTCGGCTTGCCCTGGCAGCCGTCCATGATCATGCTCATCATCCCCTTTTTAAGTAACTGCTGATCCAATCGTCAGTTACTTGACTTTCTGGTCATAGTATAGGATACTGAAGAAAAAATGTATGTTGTTTTTCAAACAAAGGAGATTCAAATTATGGATGAACTGAACATTTTGACCGAATGTGCGCTGTTCCGGGGCCTGCGCAGGGCGCAGATCCGGGAGATGCTGCCGTGTCTGTCCGCGCGGCAGGCCCGCTTCCGGCGCGGGCAGTTCCTGCTGCGGGCGGGAGACAGAGCCTCATCCGCCGGGATCATCCTGTCCGGCGAGGCCGAGGTCCTGCAGGAGGATTTCTGGGGCAACCGCAATCTGCTTGCCGCCGTTGGGCCGGGCGAGCTATTTGCCGAAGCGTTTGCCTGCGCGCACGCCGTTTCCCCGGTGAGCGTGCAGTGCACCACGGACGGGAGCGTTCTGTATCTGAACGTGCGCGCCGTCTTCTCCCCCTGCGAAAAGGCCTGCGCGCAGCACAAAACGCTTTCGCAGAACCTCATCCGGGTGCTGGCAGAAAAAAATATGCAGCTGAATGAAAAGGCGGGCTTTCTTTCCCAGCGCACAACGCGCGAAAAGCTGCTGGCTTATCTGTCCGCGCAGGCACGCCGGGCCGGCAGCGCCAGCTTCCGCATCCCCTTTGACCGGCAGCAGCTGGCAGATTACCTGTCCGTCAACCGCAGCGCCATGTCCGCCGAGCTTTCGAATATGCAGCGCGACGGCCTGCTCCGCACCGACCGCAGCTGCTTCACGCTCTGCCAGCCGGAAGATACACCCTGACACGCACGCAAGGGGAGCGGCTCACGCCGCTCCCCTTTTGCGTCATGTAGCGCTGTCAGCAGCCGCAGCCGGTGTCGCAGCCGCAGGAATTGCCGCAGCCATTGCTGCCGGTGCCGAAGATCAGCAGAAGGATGATGATCCACCACCAGCTGTTGCCGAAGGCGCAGAATCCGGACTGATTACAAGACATAACAAGACCTCCTGAAAGATAACGTAGCGTTTGATCGCTCGCTCATTCCATGTTATGCAGAGGTCCGAAAATGGTGACGGCTACGCGAACAGCTCGTCGAGCGTTCCGAAGGAATAGCCCATCTCCTCCCATTTGCTCAGCAGCGTGTCCAAGATCCGCGCGTTCGTCTGCGACGTGGAGTGCAGCAGCACGACCGCGCCGGGATGGATGCGCGGCAGGAGCTTGGAAAACGCCTGCTCGTCGGTCGGCTGGTTGTCCTGATACCAGTCGACGTAGGCCAGCGACCAGAATACCGTCCGGTAGCCGAGCTTCTGCGCCATTTCAAGATTTTTTTCGCTGTAAATGCCCTGCGGCGGGCGGTAATAGCGCGGCAGGTCCTCGCCGGTCGTCTCCCGGTAGAGCGTTTCGAGGCTTGTCAGCTCCTGATTGAAGGCGGCTTCGTCTGAAAGCTTCGACATATCATAGTGGTGATAGGTGTGGTTGCCCACGATATGCCCCTCGCGCAGCATCCGGCGCACAAGCTCCGGGTTCTGCTCGATGTAGTTGCCCACAACGAAGAACGCCGCCTTGACGTTGTGCTTCGCCAGCGCCTCCAGAATCGGCTCCGTGCAGCCGTTTTCATAGCCTGCGTCAAAGGTCAGATAGAGCTTCTTCTGTGTCTCATCGCCGAGATAGACCGCGTCATAGCGCCGCAGCGCCTCCTTTGACGCGTTGCCGGCGGGCGGCTGGCCCTCCGTCCGGAAGCTCAGGCCCCACGACCCGGTTTCGATCGACCGGCTCTGCTGAAACAGCAGCGGCAGAACGGCGCAGAACGCCAGCACCGCCGCCAGCGCCAGCGTCAGTCTGCCGTACTGCCGGAAAAATTGCTTCATAAAACATCACCCCTGTCCATCCTTATGCGATGGACAGGGGGATATGCCTTTTATCCGCCGTAATCGTAGCCGTAGCCGTCAAAGTCAGGGACAGTGAATTCTTCCTCCTGCCCGGACTGGCCTTCCAGCTCGTTCTGCGCCTGCTGCTCGGCCTCGTTGATCTCCTCCTCGCCGGGCCGCTCGTCGAGCGTGAGCGTGACCTCGATCTCCGCGCCCGCGCGGTAGAGCTTCAGCTTGACGGTGTCGCCCGCCCGGTGCTTGGAAAGTGCGGAGACAAGATCGGAATACGCGTTGATCTCGCGGCCGTCAAATTCCAGAATGATATCGTGCGGCTGCAAACCGGCCTTTTCCGAGCAGCTGCCTTCCGTCACGGTCACGACCTGCGGTCCGGAGGGCAGGCCGTAAATTTCCGCAACCTCTGCGTCGAGATTTTGCAGCGTGACGCCGAGATAGGCCCGGCCGCGGACGCGGCCGTATTGCTGCAGATCATAGACTACGCGCAGCACGTCGTTGATGGGAATGGCGAAGCCGAGCCCTTCGATGGTCACGCCCGTCTCCGTCGTTCCGGATACCTTCGCGGTCGTAACGCCGATGATATTGCCGTTCATATCGAACAGCGGCCCGCCGGAGTTGCCGGAGTTGATAGCCGCGTCGGTCTGCAGCATGTTGATGGGTGTTCCATCAGCGTCGATCTCGCGGTCAAGCGCGCTGATGTAACCGGCGGTCATGGTGAACGTCAGATCGCCCAACGGATTTCCGATGGCCTCGACTGTCTCGCCGACCTCGACCTCGTCGGAATCGCCGACCGTGACGGTCTGCAGGCCCTCTGCCTCGATCTTCAGAAGCGCAACGTCGTTCATGCTGTCCGTGCCGACGATGGCGGCGGGGTATTCCTCGCCCGAATAGAACTGCACGACGACGGTCCCCTCGTCCGCATCCGCGACGACGTGGTGATTGGTGACGATATAGCCGTCCTCCGTCAGGACGAAGCCGCTGCCCGTGCATATGCCGGTCGTTTCCACGCCCCAGAGGTCGGCTGTGACCTGCGTGGAAATGCCGCAGACCGCGCCGATGTTCATCTTATAGACCTGCGCCGGTGTAAGCGTCTTGTCGCCCTCGTTGGACTTGAGCGTTTCCGGCAGGGGCGTCCGTTCGAGCCGGTAGGAGGCGCCGGTCTGCGGCTTCTGCGCTGCGGACTGCTCCTGCTCGACGGACTGCTCGGCCATGGCGCTGGCCGCGGCGTTCTTTTCCTGCTCGGCGAGGTTTTTCTGCCCAATGGCGTCGATGGTCTTCGTCAGCACGGAGCCGCCGACAGCCGCAACGATCGCCAGCGCGGCCAGCAGCGCCGCAATCTTGAGTCCGGTGTGCTTGCCGCTGTGCCGGATCTCCTCCTTGGCCTGCTCCAGCGGCGGCCGGGACGGCTCCTCGGGCGCGGGTTCAAAGCTGTAGTTCATCTTTTCATCGTAATTTTCCATGGTTCTGCGCTCCTTTTCGGCGTGTCTGTTCAGAAAAGCGGTTCCGGCAGATCCAGCATATGGCTCACACGCTTCAATGACAGCCTGCGGCGCATATACGGGTGGAAGCGGAAGCTGATCTCGACGAAGTCCGGCGCTTTGCCGACCTCCCCGATCGTTGTTTTGCACCCGGCCTGCCGCATGGCGGCAAGGCAGGCGTCATAGGACGGCACGGACTGCACGATCCGGCGGATCTGGGGCCAGCAGGCTTCGATGCGGCGGGGGGCGATGCCGTCTGTGATGGTGTCCGGGGTGTTGAGCTTCTGGACATCCGGGGCCAATGGGCCGTAGATGCGGTAGATCTCATCCCAATTACAGACCTCCGGATGGGCCGTGACCTGCGGCAGACGGGAGAGTGCTTCGTAATACCGAAGCATGATGAGCGTCGTCACGCCGACGTCCTCGCCGTGGTAATTGGGCGTTTTGCCGTCCAGCAGCTCCATGCACTCCCAGAAATGGGCCATGATATGCTCCGTGCCGCTGCCGGGGCGGGAGGTCTTGGTGAAGCTCATCGCGATACCGGTCAGAAGCAGCGATTCGAAGATCGCCGCCGCCGTTTTTTCGTCGCGTTTCGTCACGCTCCCGGCCATAGCGAAGATCTGGTCGGTCGCCCGCCGCGTCAGGGCGGCGACGCGCTCACAATAGGATTCCCCGGTCAGAAGATTCGATACCTGCCAGTCGATGAGCGCGATATATTTCGAGATCATATCGCCGAAGCCCGCGGATTTAAGCTCTGCCGGAGCGTCCGCGAGAATTTTCGTGTCGCCGATGATGACCTCGGGGCATTTTGCGGGATAGGTGATCTTGAAATTGCCGTTGACAATGGGCGCGGAATAGGACGCGAAGCCGTCCATCGAGGGGGCTGTTGCGAACAGGCACAGCGGCACGTTATGCCGCGCACAGGCAAGCCTGCACGGGTCATGGACAGACCCCGTGCCGACGGCAAGCACGCCGTCCACGCGGTCAAAATACCCCTCGATCTTCTCCACGTCCTGCATGGTCGCGACGCGGATGGACGGCCAGATATGGCGCAGGACGGTAAAGCCGGACAGGGAAGCCTCAATGCCGTCCGCAGCGGCAAGCGTCTGCTCGTCCGCCGCCAGCAGGAGCCGGGGGCCAAAGCCGTTTTTCTTCAGGATCTCGCCGGCCTCGGACACAAGCCCGCTGCCAATCTCGATATCCCGGATGGCACATTCATGCGCCTGCCCGCAGGCGCAGTTCTGATAGCTGTCGATCAGCGTGTGGAAATCAGTCATAGTGGGATTCTCCTACGTTTATACTTTATGTGGCTGCATGGATTTGCCGGCGGACGACTGCTTTTCGCGCCTGCCGGCTGTCCAAGCGCTCAACCGTTCGGGTTCGGGGTATCCAGCATGGTCTTGCACGCGGCAAGGACCTTTGCGGCGATGGGTGCGGCTGTCTGGCTGCCGGAGCCGCCGCGCTCGGCAAAGACGACGAACGCGAGCGGATATGCCTCATCCTCCACGAAGCCCGCGAACATCGCGTCTGCCGGGCCGTTTTCGCGCTCCGCCGTGCCGGACTTGGCGCAGACCGTCAAAGAGCCGAACTGCCACGCGCCGTACTGGTTCACGACCGCGCCGCGCATCATGCTGCCCAACGCTTCGGCTGTTTCTTCGGACAACAGCCGCCCGGTCGTCTTCGTTTCCACTTCATAGACCGTCTGGCCCGCGCGGGAAATTTTCTGCATGAGATACGGCTCCGCCGCCTCTCCGCCGTTCGCGATCACGCCCATAAAGCGCAGGAACTGGATCGCCGTGATCTGGTCGGTATACTGGCCGATCCCGGCCCAGGCGACGCTGCCGTCGTCCGCGTCTGACAGATTGACGGTCGACCGGGCGGTATAGCCGTCGCAGGTGAGCGTTCCGTTGAGGCCGAGCTTATCGCAGGCCGCCTGCAAAGCGTCCTTACCGAGGGCCGAGGCCAGCTCACCGTAATAGACGTTGCACGAATGCGCCAGCGCCTCCGGCATGGCAAGCGTCCCATGGCTGGACATACAGATGATTTCCTGTCCGCCGATGATGGTTTTCCCGGCGCAGGTATGGGTCCCGGCCTGCGCGGACGCGCTCTGCTCCAGTGCAGCAGCGCTTGTCACGAGCTTGAAAATGGAGCCAGGCGTATAGGCCGCGTCAAAGAAGCGGTTGAGATACACGCCGTCATACGCGCCTGTCTCGTCGCCCGCGATATCGGGGATGTTGTCGGGGTCGTAGCTGGGACTGGTCACAGCGCACAAAATTTCGCCGGTTTTGTAGTTATAAACGCCGACTGCGCCGTGATAGCTGCCAAGCGCCTGCAGGGCTGCTTTCTGCACCTCGGCACTGATGGTGAGCCTTGCGCTGGCCGTGCCCTTGGATGCTTCGTTCAGGCCGGTAATTTTATCGTAGCCGATCATCTGCTCGGCAAAATTGCCCAGCAGCGGCGCGCTGATATAGCCGTAGCGGTCGCCCAGCAGATGGACGGTCGCCTCGCGCACGGCTTCATCGGCACTGTACACGCGGCCATCCGTTGTATTCAGAATGCGTACGCCGGAGCGGTCGTAAATTTTGCCGCCGGTGAGATTCGTGCCGGTATAGACGTGCGGGCTGCCGGAAAACGTGACCCATTTTTCGGCGTTTGCCGCGTATTTGACGCAGAAGGCCAGCGTCCCCACGGCAAGCACAACGGCCAGAGCCAGCGCGAACAGCGCGCGGCGCGATACCTTTTTCATCTGCACGCCTCCTTTCCGGCAGGACGCTGCCAGACGGCGTCAGGGTCCTCCGCCGCAGGTTCCTCAGCAGCCTCCTGTGCGTCAGGCTCCTCCGGCAGCGGCGTGACGCCGTGCGGGACGCGGATGGCGACAGAGGCGTTCTGCCGGGTATCGGCTGCCTTGATAAAGGCCAGCAGGCCCCAGACACAGACCATGCTCGACCCGCCGTTCGACACGAACGGGAACGTCACGCCCGTGAGCGGCAGGAAATCCGCCATGCCGAACACGTTTAAAATCGTCTGCGTGACCATGACCGTCACGGCCGCGCAGGCGCCGATGGTATAAAAGCAGCTTCTGCCCGCGGGCGCGGAGCGCACGACGAAGCAGGCGAGAATGACAATGCACGCGACCATCAGAACCGCCATGATGAGGCCCCATTCCTCCGAGACGAAGGCGAAGACCAGATCGGTGTCTGACGCCGCGACGTATTTGAGCCAGCCCTTCCCCGGCCCGAGGCCGAACAGGCCGCCCGAGGCGATGCACATCATCGAGCGCGTCTGGGAATACCCGGTCGTGAGCGCATAGTCCCACACATGGCCCCACGCCTCAAAGCGGTTGCGCGCGTAGGGCAGAAAGCGCAGTACCAGAACGCCCGCGAAGCCCGTCGCGGCGATGGCCAGCGCGATGGTCGCAAAGTTGCCGGAGCGCAGGAACGCGATGACAAGGAACGCGACAAAGAAAATGATCGCGGTTCCGAAATCCTTCATGAGCGCCAGACACGCGCAGATCACGGCGGAATAGGCGATGAACAGCACGATATTGCGCTTTGCCATCAGCCGCGAGAGCGTGGACGCGCCGACATAGATAAAGCAGACCTTGACGAACTCCGACGGCTGGAACGACACGCCGCCCAGCTGGATCCAGTTGCGCGCGCCGAATTTTTCCACGCCAAAGAGCAGATTGAACGCCAGCAGGCCGATGCCTGCAACAGCCGCGAGATACCGCACGGTCTTTGCCCGCTCCAGATCGCGCAGCGACCAGCAGACGACGAGGAACACGCACACGCCCGCGACGATAGCAAGCAGCTCCTTGATCAGACTTTCCGGCGCGGAGCTTGACACGACGGCAAGGCCCATCGTGCACAGGAAAAACGCCAGCGTCTCCGCCTCGAAGCCCGTTCTGCGGAACGCGCGCAGGGCAAGATACAGCGCCCATTCCAGCCCGATCAGTCCGCCGAAGGCGGTCAGCTCCAGCGCGGGCTCACAGCCGCCGAGGATGAGCTGAATGGCTGTCAGCAGCTGGAACAGCGTCAGGAGCAGCAGCGTCGGCATCTGATGCACGGCATGGCCGGCCCGCGTGCGGGTCCCGGCCTGAATGCGCTCCTGTTCCTTTGTCAGGGGGATGAGCGTGAAATTCACGCCGCCCATCGTAATGACGTCGCCGAAGCGCAGCGCGGACAGCGCCGTCTGCTTTCCGTTGACAAATACGCCGGATTTGGAGTGCGCGTCCGAGATCGTCCAGCTGCCGTCGTCGTAGCGCGTTAAGACTGCGTGCGTGCGCGAGACGGTTGGGTAGCCAAGCTGTACATCACAGCCTGCACCGCGGCCGATAAGGCTTTCCCAGTGCGTGACAGGGATGTGCGCGCCGTCCGGCGTGGTCAGCCATGCCCAGACCTCCGGCTCCGGCCGGAACGTCAGCAGGCTCACCGCGCAGCGGATCAGGATCCCCAGCGCAAGCACCGGGAACAGATAGCACAGCCACGGAACGGGCTCAAATTGTGAAAAAAACGTAGTCAGTGCATCCTGCATGAGAAATTCTCCATGTACGGGCGGTTACGGTGCGGCGGTTCTGTCCTGCTCCGGAAGCTCGGCGACCTCGCTGATCGGGCCGTAGGCCGTCGTGTCGGTAGTCAGGTTCTTTTTGCGAAGCTTATTGTTGACGGAATCGGAAATGAGTAGGTAAATGATCGCAAACACCGGCACGCCCAGGATCATGCCTGCGAAGCCGAAGAGGCTGGCCGCGATGGTGATGGACGCAAGCACCCAGAAGCCCGAGATGCCGACGGTGTTGCCGAGGATCTTCGGCCCGATGACATTGCCGTCCACCTGCTGCAGGACCAGAATGAAGATGACGAAATAGAACGCCTGCAGCGGGTTCACCAGCAGAATGAGGAACGCGCACGGCACAAGACCGATGATCGGCCCGAAGAACGGGATGACGTTCGTCACGCCGATGACCGTGGCGATCAGGGCCGGATACGGCATCTTGAGGATCAGAATGCCGATATAGCAAAGAACGCCGATGATGGCCGAGTCGACGATCTTGCCGATGACGAAGCCGTTGAACACCCGGTAGATATTGCGGCCGAGATAGAACACGTGATCCGCGCCCTTCGGCGAGAGCAGCGCGACGATGATCTTCTTGCTCTGCGCCTGAAACGTCTCCTTCGACCACAGGATATAGATCGACGCGACGAAGCCGATGAGGAAGTTCATAAAGCCCTTGACAAGGGCGACTACGGAGCTTGTGAGCGTGGTCAGGAGCTTCTGCACGTCCTGCAAAAACGTCGTGGTGATCCAGTTGTTGATGAAATCATAGATCTTGCCGAGCGCCGAGTCGACATAGCTCTGGATCTCGGGGTTGTCCTCGAGGATGTTCGTGACCCAGCGGTCGATGCTGGTATAATACGTCTCCGCGTTGTCCACGATCCCGACGACGCTCTCATACAGCTGCGGCAGCAGCATGGAGAAGAACGCGTATAAAATCAGGACTGCCACAACAACGCTGACGAAGATGCCCGCCGCACGGCTCAGATTGCGGATGAGCGCAGGCTTCCACTTTGTCTTCTGTTCCAGCAGCGGCAGCAGGCGGCTGTCGACGAAGCGCACGATCGGGTTCAGAAGGAACGCGATCACCACGCCGAAGATCAGCGGCTCCAGAATCATCTCCAGCGCCGTCAGCACACCGAAGAAACCCGGCAGATCCGTAAAGATCACGACGAGCAGAATGCTGACAAAGATCACGACCAGCGCCGTCAGACCCCATTTGACGTATGGCTTGTCTCGATGTTCGTTCATGCGCGATTCTCCTTTTCCCAGTTATCTATAAAGTATCATATTCGACAGAAAACGTCAATTCAGAGATTCCCCTAGGGTGTATCTGAAAACTCATGATGTGACCGGCAGCGAGGGATTTTTGCGTTGCGCAAGACATTTTTTCGCAGGAATACTGACGTATTTCAAGGAAAAATGACGCGGCGCACCGCAAAAAGGCCCGCTGTCCGGGTGCGTTGGGAGTTTTCAGATACACCCTAGTGCGCGCAGCAATGCAAGCTCCTGCGCGTAGCCCGGCAGCTCGTTCGGCGTTTCGAGGATCATGGGCAGACCCCGCAGGGCCGGGTGGTGCAGAATACGCCGGAACATTTCCAGCCCCAGACAGCCCTGCCCGAGCTTTTCATGCCGGTCCTTATGCGCGCCGCAGGGGTTTTTGCTGTCGTTCAGATGCAGCGCCTTCAGCCGGTCAAGGCCGATCACGCGGTCGAATTCAGCCAGCACGCCGTCCAGATCGTTTACAATGTCGTATCCCGCGTCCGACACATGGCACGTATCGAGGCACACGCCGAGCAGCTCCCCGCACCGGCAGGCGTCAAGAATCGCGCGCAGCTCCTCGAACCGGCCGCCGACCTCGCTTCCCTTGCCGGACATCGTTTCAAGCAGAACGGTCGTGTGCTGCTCCGGCCGGACGACCGCATCCAGACACGCGGCGATCAGCTCGATCCCGGCTTCAACGCCCTGTCCGACATGGCTGCCGGGATGGAAATTGTAGAAGTTTCCGGGTGTCAGCTCCATGCGCTGCAAATCGCTTTCAAAGACCTCGCGGGCAAATTCCCGCGTCCGCTCGTCCTTGGAGCACGGGTTCAGCGTATACGGCGCATGGGCCACGACGCGGCCCAACTGCCCGTCCTGCTGCATCTGCACGAGCACGGCGGCGTCCGCCGGGTCAGCACTTTTTGCAGCACCGCCGCGCGGATTGCGCGTAAAAAACTGAAAGGTGTTCGCGCCGATGGAAAGCGCGGTCCTCCCCATCGCGGCATAGCCCTTCGACGAGGACAAATGGCAGCCCAGATACAGCATAAGCGGCCTCCTGCAAGCGTATTTTTTATAGTTTATCACGTTTTTGGAAAATCCGCAATTCCACTTGCTCCCGGCGCGAAAAATCTGTACAATAAATATACCACTACTGACAGGAGGCGCGGACGATGGGACGGACGGAGAATCAGAAGCTGAAGCTGCTGTATTTAAAGGAGCTGTTCGAGCGGCAGTCGGATGAGGAGCACCTGCTCTCCATGCAGGACATTCTGGACGCGCTCGCCGCGCAGGGCATCCGGGCCGAGCGCAAGAGCGTCTACGACGATATTTTGTGCCTGCAGCAGTTCGGCATGGATATCGTGACGGTCAAGGGCCGGAACGGCGGGTATTTTCTTGCCTCGCGCACGTTTGAGCTGCCGGAGCTGAAGCTGCTGGTCGACGCGGTGCAGTCGAGCAAATTCCTGTCGGAGCGGAAGTCCATGCAGCTGATCGCCAAGCTTGAGACGCTTGCCAGCGGGTATGCCGCCGGGAGCCTGCGGCGGCAGGTCACAGTCGCCGGACGCGTCAAGACCATGAACGAGAGCGTCTATTATTCCGTCGATCTGCTGCACGAGGCCATCCAGAAAAACAGCCGCATCACGTTCCGCTATTTTGACTATGATCTGAACGGCTCCCGCCGCTACCGGCCGGGGCTGTATACTGCCAGCCCCTATGCGCTGTGCTGGCAGGATGAAAATTATTATCTCATCGCGCATTCCGAGCGCCACGGGCTGACGCATTACCGCGTGGATAAGATGGCTTCGATCAGTCTGACAGGGGAGCCGCGCTATATGGACGCGCAGACGCGGGAGCTTGATCTGACCGAATACGGCAAAAACGTCTTTGGTATGTTCGCGGGCAGCCGGGAGCAGCTGCGGCTGCGCTTTGACCGGTCGCTGGCGGGTGTTGTGATCGACCGCTTCGGCCGCGGGACCCCATGCGTCCCGGATGGGCCGGACGCGTTTATCTGCACGGTTGAGGTCGCGGTGTCGCCGAACTTTTTCGGCTGGCTTGCCTCATTCGGCGCGCGCGCGCAGCTGCTCTCCCCTGCCCCCGTCCGGGATGCGTTCGTCGCCCTGTGCCGGGCGGCAGAGGCGGCAAATACCTGAACTGAACGCAAAAACCTGTTTTTTTGTAAATACTACTGGAAAAATCCGCGCAGATATTGTATGATAGAAGCCGGAATGCAACAAGAAGCAAAATGAGTTTTCCTGCGAGGCAAATCAATCCCACACAAACGCAGGAAAAATTCCGATTCTATGAACAAAGGAAGGAATTCATATGGAACAAACCAAACTGAAGGCGCTCGAGCTGAACGCGGCAAAGGCGCGTCTTTATGGCGTCCAGATGGTGCACGACGCGGCCTCCGGCCATCCGGGCGGCTCGATGAGCTGCATGGACGTGCTGACGTACCTGTACTTTGCCGAAATGCGCGTCGATCCCAAGAACCCGCATGACCCCGGCCGTGACCGCTTCGTCATGTCCAAGGGCCACTGCTCCCCCGCCATGTACCCGGTCCTGGCGCTGCGCGGCTTCTTCCCGGTCGAGGATCTCAAGATGTTCCGCCGCATCGACGGCCATATGTCCGGCCATGTGGAAATGAAATACGTCCCCGGCGTCGATATGTCCACCGGCTCTCTGGGCCAGGGCATCTCCGTCGCCGTCGGCATGGCGCTGGCCGGTAAGGTCGCGCAGAAGGACTACCGCGTTTACGCCATTCTCGGCGACGGCGAGGTCGCCGAGGGTCAGGTCTGGGAGGCCATGATGGCCGCCAACAAGTACCACCTCGACAATCTGTGCGCCTGCGTTGACGTCAACGGTCTGCAGATCGACGGCGAGACGAAGGACGTCATGCCCACCGAGCCGCTGGACAAGAAGTTTGAAGCGTTCGGTTGGCACGTGATCAAGATCGACGGTCATGACTTCGATCAGATCGAAGCCGCTTACAAGGAAGCCGAGCAGACCAAGGGGCAGCCCACCATGATCCTCGCAAAGACCATCAAGGGCAAAGGCGTGAGCTTTATGGAAAACAACGCGGGCTGGCACGGCAAGGCGCCAAACGACGAGCAGTGGGCGCAGGCCAAGGCAGAGCTTGAAGCGAAGATCAAGGAACTGGAGGGTTAAAAAATGGCTGAGAAAATTGCAACCCGTGAAGCATACGGCAAGGCGCTTGCCGCGCTGGCCGAAAAATATCCCGACCTTGTCTGCTTCGACGCAGACCTCGCAGGCGCGACCATGACGAAGTATTTCAAGGCCGCCTGCCCGGAACGCTTTTTTGATATGGGCATCGCCGAGGCCGATATGGTCGGCGTCGCCGCCGGTATGAGCCTGTGCGGCTTCAAGCCCTTCGTCAACACGTTCGCCATGTTCGCAGCCGGCCGTGCGTGGGAGCAGGTCCGCAACTCCGTCGCTTACCCGCACCTGAATGTCAAGGTTGTCGGCAGCCACGGCGGTCTGTCCGTCGGCGAAGACGGCGCGACGCACCAGTGCATCGAGGATTTTGCCATCATGCGCGCCATCCCCGGTATGCTGGTCCTGTGCCCGTGCGACGGCAACGAGATGCGGCTGGCCGTTGAGGCGCTGGTCAACTACGAGGGTCCGGCCTATATGCGTCTGGGCCGTCTGGCCGTTGAGTCTGTCACCGATTCTATCCCCAGCTATAAATTTGAACTCGGCAAGGGCGCAACGCTGCGCGACGGCACCGACGTGACCATCATCGCGGTCGGCATGAACGTGCAGATGGCGCTGGCCGCCGCCGAAAAGCTGGCCGCCGAGGGCATCTCCGCCCGTGTCATCGATATGCACACCATCAAGCCGCTCGACACCGAGCTGGTTCTGAAGGCCGCGAAGGAAACCGGCGCGATCGTCACCACCGAAGAGGCCAATGTCCTCGGCGGTCTTGGCGCGGCAGTCGCCGAATATCTGAGCGAGAATTATCCCGTGCCCGTCGTCCGCCACGGCGTCAACGACGAGTTTGGCCGCAGCGGCAAGGCCCCGCTGGTGCTCGACGCCTACGGCGTCAATGCCGACGGCATCATCGCCAAGGTCAAGCAGGCGCTGGCCATGAAGAAATAAGCAGAGCATACAAACAGCCGCCCCGTTCAATCCCGGGAGCGGCTGTTTCAGTTTGTCAAAAAGTCTGCTTTTGCAGCAGGCCGCTTTCTGCCGGGCGGACGACTCTGTCCGCCCGGCAGAATGTGCTGTTTTTACGGTAATCTTCGGCGAATTCAGAACTTCCCATTGGGCCGACAGAGTCGTCGGCCCCTACGGCGGGGCTTTCATCTCCAGGTATCTCTGTAGCGGGCGGACAGAGTCGTCCGCCCCTACATCCGGCGTGAGAGCCTTGGCGGCACGCTACGCTTATTCCTCCAGCAGCCGGTCGAGATCGGCGACGGTTTTGCAGTAGAAATCGCAGTTTTTCCGCATGAACTGCTCGATTTCCGGGATATCATTCGCCCAGCCTGCGGCGGCGAAGGGAACGCCTGCGGCGCGCGCCATGTCGTAGCCGGGCTTCAGATCGTCGACGACAAGAAGCTCCTGCGGCTCAAGGCCGAAGCGCTCCATGATCTGCTCCAGCGGCCAGGTGTGCGGCTTGCGCTGCTCGGGCGGCTGTTCCCAGCCGAAGATGATATCCGGCTCGGGAAGATCGTTTTCCCGGTAATCGCGCTCGATGCTCTCGCGCATGGAGTGCGAGACGACGGCGATATACCCGCCCGCGTCCTTGTGCCGCCGCAGAATTCCGCAGATGCCGGGATAGGCGCTCGGCACGCGCGTGCGCACCCAGTCCTGCCAGAAGCGGAACTCGCCCTCGAGTTCTTCCTCCGAAAAGCCGAGCTCACCGGTGAACAGCGCCATGATGCCGGGGTCAAAATTTTTGCGGAAATAGTCCTCCAGCGTATACGACGCCTCCGGGCGCACGAGCTTTAAATAGGCAAGGAACGACGGAAAGTGGATGGTGGCGGTGCTGTTGACCGTGGTGTCGTCGTGATCCATGACCAGACATCTGAAGCGCAAGAAAGATCCCTCCTGTCAGTCTTTTCTGACATCATACCAGCAGAAGCGGCGCTTCGCAAGGAAAATCTTATTTTTTTATGAAGAATTGCTATTTTCAGAAAGCTGTGCTATCATAATCATGAATATACTGCGCGAAGTCTATCCTCGTGCTTCGCAGCCCCGAACACAATCATGGAGGTACGGCTATGAACAAAAGAAGAAAGCAAAGCATCTGGCTGCGCAGAAATCTGCCGCTGCTGATCGCGGCCGCAGCGCTCGTGCTGCTGGTGCTCATCATTGTGCTGGTTGCACGCGGCTGCTCCAAGGGCAGCGACACGGTGATCAGGGCCAAGGCGTTTTCCACCGGCACGACCATCGAGCTGCCCCTGTCCGCCGAGCTGAACGAGTCGGATTTTGTCTCCTACGGCGGCTACCAGTTCACGACAAAGAAAAAGCTCAGCGCGCTGAGCAAGCTCATCACCAAAAATAACGAGGGCATCACCGCCGAGACATATACCAACAGCTACGGCGCGTGCGGCGTTTATACGAAGACGAACGAATCCGGCGGTACAGACAGCTGGTGCCTGTATGTCAAGGACCCGAAGAACACCAATGAAAAATGGTACTTCTTCATGGGTGAGCACCGCGAGATCGCGCTCGATTCCGGCACGCTTGATCTGCTCCTGCCGCTGCACCTTATCACGGACGCGTCGCTGCGCGACACGATGTTCGCCGCCGTCCAGCCCGGCACGCCGTATACCTGCGGCATCGACAAGCTGCCGGACGGGCAGACGCTCTCCGGTATGTTCCGCTCGTTCTATGAGGCCTCCGGCCTCTACACCGTCACGACCAGCGACAAGGGCTTCACGCTCGTTCCGCGCGGCGGCGCACAGGAGCTGATGTTCCAGTTTGACGAGCAGGACGCGAACGGCCAGTTCATGATCACTGTCCCGCAGGCCGCCGAGCCGCAGCCCAGTACCAGCGCCGTTGTGACCTACGGCAGCGACGATCCCGTGTCGCTGTCCGAAAGCGACGCGGCGGCTCTGTCCACCGTGCTGCTGCAGGCCAACTATAAAAAGACCGGCAAGACGGCGGATTACCGGTACAGCGTCGATCTGGGCGGCCAGATCTACGAGGTCGCGCTCGACTGGAAGGACAACACGTGGAACGGCTCTGTGCGCTATAACGGACAGGTCGCCATGCTCGTCACCAAGAGCAGCTGCACCGTCGCGTCCATCTTCGCCTCCAACCATCTCGGCGGCACGCCGGAGCGCGACACGGCCAAGTGGCCCGCCGACGTGCAGGAGCTTGCCATCACGCCGAAGGCCGAAAGCATGGCCACGACGAACGATGTGAATGTGCGTACCGCTCCGTCGACCAACAGCGACGTCCTCATGACCATGCCGACCGACACGGTCGTCGCTGTCACCGGCGTCTCGGACGAGACGGACGACGGCGCCTGGTACGAGATCTGGTACAACGAGGTCTGCGCGTACCTGAACGCCAAATACGTCAAATCCATCAGCAGCGCCGCAGCCAACACGAACGGCTGATCGAGCCGCAAGATTATCAGCCTGTAGGGGCCGGCGACTCTGCCGGCCCCTGCTTTTTTCTGTGACGCACTGGCGCGGGAGCGCCCCTCCCTTGAGCATGAGGGCCTGAAGGGATTCGAACGCGGCAAATTTTTGAGCGCTCTGAATCCTGCACCAAACGGAACCCAGCGCCCCTTTTCTCCCCCATCTTTTCCGGCAGGCGGAAAAGATGGGGCCGCCGGAGGCGTCCCTGCAATGGAATCAAAAAACTCCCGAAGCATTCGCTTTTCACCGGTTTTATCTTGCGGAATCCTCGGCTGTGCGGTATGATAGACAAATAAAATTCAGGCAGAAGCCATTGCGCGTGAAAGGAGTATCATCATGAGTACTGTCAGCAGAGAAGCATTTGAAAAACAGGACGCGTTCGGGATCGGCGCGCCGAACGACGCGTATGCGCAGTATTTTACCGGCCAGTCCTATTTAAAGCCGCTGACCACGCCCGGCGCCTGTCCCGTCTTTCTGGCCAACGTGACCTTTGAGCCGGGCTGCCGGAACAACTGGCACATCCACCACGCAAGCAAGGGCGGCGGACAGCTGCTGATCTGCACAGCCGGAGAGGGCTGGTATCAGGAGGAGGGCAGGCCTGCCGTGAGCCTGACGCCCGGCATGGTCGTTACCATCCCGGCAGAGGTCAAGCACTGGCACGGAGCCAACGCGAACAGCTGGTTCAGCCACATCGCTGTCGAGGTTCCCGGCGAGAACACCCGGAACGAATGGTGCGAGCCGGTCTCGGATGAAGTATACACAGCGCTCGGATAACGGGGGATACGATGGGCTGGGATGTTTTATTATTTGATCTGGACGGAACGCTGACAGATTCCGGGCCAGGGATCATGCACGCGGCTGAGACTGCGCTGGGATCGTTCGGGATCACCGGTCTGTCCGAACAGGCGCTGCGGCAGTTTGTCGGCCCGCCGCTGGTCGAGTCGTTTGCCGTCTATCTCCCGCAGGCGGATGTCCAGACGGCCATCGACCGCTTCCGTGCATATTACCGCGAGACGGGCTGGCTCGAAAACGAGCCGTATCCCGGCGTGCGGGAATGCCTGCACGCACTGAAAGCGGCGGGAAAGCGGATGTACGTCGCCACGTCCAAGCTGGAGATCATGGCGCGGCAGGTGCTGACGCATTTTGATCTGATGCAGTATTTTGACGGCGTGTGCGGCGGGATCGCCGACGACCCGGAGGCCGGGAAGAAGGTCAACGTCGTGCGCCGCGCGCTGCGCGAGGCAGGCTGCACGGAGTTTTCCGGCGCCATTTTGTCCGGCGACCGGGAATATGATATTTACGGCGGTCACGCGGCGGGAATCCAGACCGTCGGCGTGCTCTACGGCTACGGCAGCCGGGAGGAGCTGGAAAAGGCCGGTGCGGACGCGCTTGCGGGAACGCCGGAGGCGCTGCTGGCGCTTCTGCTGTGATTTTTCCGGTGAAGCCGCTTGTAAACAGGCGGCTTGTGTGATAAACTAAACCAGTTGTGTAAAAAACCAGAATGATTTGGAGGGCGACCCATGTAGCGGCTGACGATTCAATCAAAAACAAACTGAATTTGGAGGAACATACATGGCATCCCTGAAAGAAGAGATCTCCCGGCGCAGAACGTTTGCGATCATTTCGCACCCCGACGCCGGTAAAACGACCCTGACAGAAAAATTCCTGCTCTACGGCGGGGCCATCGCGCAGGCGGGCGCGGTCAAGGGCAAGAAAAATTCCCGTGCCGCCGTATCCGACTGGATGGAGATCGAGAAGCAAAGAGGCATCTCGGTCACATCGTCCGTCATGCAGTTCCAGTATGAGGGCTTCTGCATCAACATCCTCGACACCCCCGGCCATCAGGACTTTTCCGAGGACACCTACCGCACGCTCATGGCGGCGGACTCCGCCGTCATGGTCATCGACGGCGCGAAGGGCGTCGAGCCGCAGACCCGGAAGCTCTTCAAGGTCTGTGCCATGCGCCATATCCCGATCTTTACCTTTATCAACAAAATGGACCGCGAGGCCCGCGACCCGTTTGAGCTGCTGGACGAGCTGGAAAACGAGCTCGGCATCGAGACGTATGCCTGCAACTGGCCCATGGGCTCCGGCCGGGAGTTTCAGGGCGTGTACGACCGCCGTTCCAGCCAGCTGATCTTTTTCTCCGGCGTGTCCGGCAAGAACCGCGCGGACAAGATGGAAATTGATCTGTACGACCCGCAGGTCGCGCAGCTCATCGGCGAACGCCGCCATCAGCAGCTGATCGACGATGTGGAGCTGCTCGGCGCAGGCCGCGAATTTGACCTTGAAGAAGTTCGTGCGGGCAGGCTTTCGCCCGTGTTCTTCGGCTCGGCGCTTACCAACTTCGGCGTAGAGCCGTTTCTGGAGGAATTCCTGCGCATGACGCCGAGTCCTCTGCCACGCGAAGCGGACTGCGGCGTGATCGACACGTTCAGCCCGGACTTTTCCGCGTTTGTGTTCAAAATTCAGGCAAACATGAACAAGGCCCACCGCGACCGGCTGGCCTTCATGCGCATCTGCTCCGGCCAGTTCCAGCGCGACGCGGAATATTATCACGTGCAGAGCGGCAAGAAAATGCGCCTGTCGCAGCCGCAGCAGCTCATGGCCTCCGAGCGCGAGATCGTCGACGAGGCCTACGCGGGCGATATCATCGGCGTGTTCGACCCCGGCATTTTCTCCATCGGCGATACCATCACCGTACCGGGCAAAAAGTTCAAATTCGGCGGCATCCCGACCTTCGCGCCGGAGCACTTTGCCCGCGTCAGCGCCAAGGACTCCATGAAGCGCAAGCAGTTCCTCAAGGGAACCGAGCAGATCGCGCAGGAGGGCGCGATCCAGATCTTCAAGGTGCCGAATTCCGGCATGGAGGAGGTCATCGTCGGCGTCGTCGGCACGCTGCAGTTCGACGTTTTCCAGTACCGCATGAAGGCCGAATACGGCGTCGACCTGCGTATGCAGCAGCTGCCGTATGAGCAGCTGCGGTTCATCACCAAAGCGCCGGTCACGGATCTCAAGGATCTGTACCTATCCACCGACGCGGAGCTTCTCGAGGACTACCGCGGCCGGAGCCTGCTGGTCTTCGCCTCGCAGTGGTCGATCAACTTCATCCTCAAACGCAACCCCGGCCTCGAATTGTCGGAAACGGCGCAGTAAGCGCGGGTTCAGGCTTCAAAGGCTCCCTCTCCTATTTAGGCGGGGGAGCCTTATTTGTTTGTTCAAATCCATTTATGCCGGATTTTCAGTGTCTGCCCCTACCGGCTGCTTCTGATTTTGGTCAGGGTTTCCTTATGTCTGCGGAATCTCCCCAAATACCCGGCGCACACCGAGCCTTCGCAGGAGGTTCAGCTTTTCCCGGCAGGTCTCCTCCGTGTCGTACAGGAAGACGTGCGCGTCCCCGTCTTCGTCCCGGAAAAAGCAGTAGCGGCAGACAAGCTCCGGGGAGAAATGCGATGGGTGCCGCGCGGTCAGCGCGTCCGCCGCCGTTTCGTCAAGCGGCGTTCCGACACCGGAGGGGCATGGGACGGGGAACAGCATCCGGATGGGCGCGAGATATACCCAGAGCCGGTCCCCCCAGACCGGGAGCAGCCCGCGCAGGTATCCCTCCAGACTGCCGCCGGAGACCTGCGTGTCGCACCAGACGGCGGGCGCATCCGGCGCGGCAGTCTGTACGGGCTGCAGAAGCCGCGTGTCGCGACAGCCCGGCGCTTCGCAGAACAGATATCCGCCGTCAAATTCCGCAGGCGGCACAGCGCCCGGCGCGAGCAGGTACAGCTCCGCGGCGGGTTCTCTCTTTTCTTCATCAAAGCCCGCAATGCCGCATTTCAAGGCAGAACCGGGCGGAAATGGATACAGAATCATGGACAAGCCGCCTTTCCTGTGATATAATGCTATGTATAAAATTATGAAGCTGTAGGAAAAGCTATGCCGTTTTCATTTTTGCCCCGCATGATCTACCCACATCTGACCGACGTGCGCGCCGAGGATCTGACCGCGCGCGGCGTCTCGTTCCTGATGCTGGATTTTGACAACACCATCGTCCCCTACACGACGAACGAACCGACGCCGGAAATGGCCGCGTGGCTGGGAGCCATGCAGGCCTCCGGGATCGGCCTTTGCGTCGTGTCAAACAGCAGAAAGCCGCGCGTTGTGACCTTCTGCGAGAAATACGGGCTGGACTGCATCACGCACGCGAAAAAGCCCTTTTCGCGCGGCATCCGCGCGTGTCTGGCGCGTTTTTCGCTGGAACCGGCCCGCTGCGCGCTCGTGGGCGATCAGATCTACACGGACGTACTGGGCGCAAACTGCGCGGGGGTGCAGTCGATCCTGATCTCGGCAATTCATAACCATACCATATGGCTGAAGCTCCGGCACGTGGCCGAGCTTCCCTTTATTGCAATCGGAAAATGGAGGATCCAACATGAAAAACATTGAAAAGTACCAGAAGCTCATCGCAAAGGGCGAGGTCGACGCGCTGCTGCTGACCTCGAAGCACAACCGGCAGTATGCCGCGGAATACTGCATCGCAGAGGGCGTCGCCGTCATCTGCAAGACGCAGAGCTATTATTTCACCGACTTCCGCTATATTGAGTCGGCACAGAAAAACCTGCCGGGCTTTGCCGTGAAGATGGTCGATACGGAGCACCCGTACACAAAGCTGATCAACGAGGCCATTTCCGACAATACTGTCAAGACCATCGGCTTTGAGGACGATACGCTGACCGTGGAGGAATATACGCTCTACAACACGAAGCTCAACGCCGTCCTGCATCCCTACGCTGCCGAGATCAACGCCCCGCGCGCAAGCAAGGAGCCGTGGGAGATCGAATACATGAAAAAGGCGCAGGAGATCACCGACCGCACCTTTGACGATCTGCTGAACGTCATCCATCCGGGCATGACGGAAAAGGAGCTATGCGCGGAGCTGATCTACCGGCTCTACAAATACGGCTCCGAAGGCCCGTCGTTCGACCCCATCACCGTCTCCGGCCCCAACACCAGCCTGCCGCACGGCGTTCCGTCCGAGCGCGTTCTGCAGTACGGCGATTTCGTCACCATGGATTTCGGCTGCCTGTACCACGGCTACTGCTCCGACATGACCCGCACCATCGCGCTGGGCTACGTGTCCGAGAAGATGGACAAGGTCTACCATACCGTGCTTGAAGCGCAGCTGGCGGGCATCGCCGCGACGAAGGCGGGCGTGGCCGGCAGGGAAATGGACGCAGCCGCGCGGAATGTCATCAACGCCGCAGGCTTTGAGGGGCTGTTCGGCCACAGCTACGGCCACAGTCTCGGCCTTCTCATCCATGAGGGGCCGTATGCCAACACGCGCAACGACAAGCCCATGCCCGCAGGCGCGGTCGTATCGGCAGAGCCGGGCATCTATATCCCGGACGAATTCGGCGTGCGCATCGAGGATGTGACCGTCATCACCGAAACCGGCTGCGAGATCCTGACGAAGAGCCCGAAAAATTTGATTATTTTATAAAATATCTTGAAAAGCCGAGCAAAATAGTGTAAAATCAAAACGCTATTTTATTTGTTGGTGTATTCTACACGTATATTGGAGGAATATTTTTATGGCTACTATTACCGCTGGCGATTTCAGAAACGGTAAAACATTTGAGATGGACGGCAAGATCATGCAGGTCGTGGAGTTCCAGCACGTCAAGCCCGGCAAGGGCGCTGCATTCGTCCGCACGAAGATGAAGAACGTCGTGACCGGCGCCGTGACCGAGACCTCTTTCAACCCGACTGCAAAGTTCGAAGAGGCTTTCATCGAGCGCAAGGATTATGAGTACAGCTACAACGACGGCGATCTGTACTACTTCATGGATCAGGAGACGTACGACATGGTTCCCGTCAGCAAGGATATGCTCGACGACTCCTTCAAGTTCATCAAGGAAAACACCCCGGTCAAGCTCCTGAGCTACAAGGGCAACGTCTTCAGCGTCGAAACGCCGAACTTCGTCGAGCTGACCGTTACCAAGGCCGATCCGGGCGTCAAGGGCGACACCGCTACCAACGTCACCAAGCCCGCGACCGTCGAGACGGGCGCGGAGATCAAGGTTCCCCTGTTCATCAACGAGGGCGAAAAGATCCAGATCGACACCCGCACGGGCGAATATCTGGGCCGAGTCAAGGGTTAATCCAAACGTCAGCGAAAGGCAAACCGCCGGAAAGGAGATTTTACGATGACGCTTTCTGAAAAATCCGCATATCTCAAGGGCCTGATGGAGGGCATGAAGCTCGACACCGAAACTAACGAGGGCAAACTGATCTCTGAGATCATCAGTATGCTTCAGGACGTGGCTGAGAATGTTTCCGATCTGGAAGAAGTCGTGGACTGCATTTCCGATGAGCTCGACTGCATCGAAGAGGATCTCGACAACATCGACGATTACCTGATGGACGACGATGACGACGAGTATGACGACTACGACGAAGACGAGGACTACGAAGACGACGAGGACGACAACGATCAGAACGAGTACGACTTCGGCAGCGAAACGCTCTATGAGGTCAAGTGCCCCACCTGCGGCGAAGTCATCACCATCGACGAGGAAATGCTCGACGAGGGCGCGACGACCTGCCCGAACTGCGGCGAAGAGCTGGAGTTCGACATGGAAGACGAGGACTCCGAAGAGGACGAGTAATCAAAATTCAAAAAACGCCGCCCGGCTGGGCGGCGTTTTTTCCTGTCGGCAGCATTCTCCATACGGTGTCAGCGGCTTATTCGGCCCACTGGCTGTACAATCCGCGCATCCACGCGGCAACATCCATGCCGTAGACCCGGTCAAGATTTGCGGGGGTCAGGACGTCGTTCGCCCGGCCCAGTGCGATCTTGCGGCCGCTGTCCATCAGCAGCGCATCCGTGCCAAAGGCCCGCGCAAGAGACAGATCGTGCACCACGCTCACCACAGCGCGGCCCGGCGTTTGCAGCCACTGGCCGATCAGGGCGAAGATCTGCTTCTGATAGATGAGATCGAGATGGTTCGTCGGCTCGTCGAGCAGCAGGAGCTTCGGGTCCTGCGCCAGAACCTGCGCAAGGAACGTGCGCTGCAGCTCGCCGCCGGAGAGCGTCAGAACCGACTGCCGCCGCTTGTCCTGCAGGCCGGTGAGCGTCAGCGCCTGCTCGACGTGCCCGGCGTCGTCCTCCTGGCTGCGGCCGAACACGCCTCCTGCATAGGCGAAGCGCCCAAGGCGCACGACCTCCTCGACTGTGAAGCCGTAGCCGACAAAGTGGTTCTGCGCCAGAACGCCGATGGCCCGCGCGCGAAGCGCGGGCTTCATGCTCCTTACATTCTGTCCTTCAAACAGCACGCGGCCCGTATACGGCGTCCCCTGCGTGATGGCGGCAAGCGCTGTCGATTTGCCTGCCCCGTTCGGGCCTGCGATCATGAGCCACTGCCCCTCGGAAACGGAAAAGGAGAGAGCATCGACGATCTGCTTTGTCCCGTACCGCACCGAAAGACGGTCGACATCCAGCATCGGCATATCAGTGCTCCTTTCTCGACTGATAGAAGATCACCACGAATACGATCGCGCCCACAAAGCTCGTGACCACGCCGATGGGCAGCTCCAGCGGATTCAATAGAATGCGCGCAATGAGATCGGCCAGCATCAGAAAGACCGCTCCGCCGAACATCGCCGCCGGAAGCAGCCGCTTGTGGTTCGGCCCGACCAGCATCCGCGCCATATGCGGCGTAACAAGGCCGACAAAGCCGATCGTCCCGCCGATGGACACGCACACGCCGATGAGCATGGAAACCATAATGAGCAGCACGAGCTTGGCCCGCTTCACGTCCACGCCGATCTGCCGGGCGTTGTCCTCCCCAACGGCAAAGGCGTTGAGGATCTGCGCGTGCAGCAGGATGACCGTGCCGCAGATCAAAAGCGCGCCTGCCAGCACGGCGGCATTCTGGTATGTGCTGCCGCTCAGGGAACCCATCGTCCAGAACGTGATGCGCTGGACCTTGTCGGCAGCGAAGGTAATGACGATGCTCATAATGCTGGAGACGAACATGGAGAAGATCACGCCGATCAGGATGATCGTGTTCGTCGACAGAGAACGGTCGAGCTTATAGGAAAGGCCGAGAATGACAAGCAGCGATAAGAACGCGAACAAGATCGCCATACCCATTGTCCCCGCGAACGGCAGACCCGGCAGCGTCACGCCGAAGGCAATGGCAATGACCGCGCCGAGCGACGCGCCGGACGAAACGCCGAGCGTCGAGCCGTCGGCCAGCGGGTTTTTGAGCAGTCCCTGCATCGCCGCGCCTGCCAGAGACAAAGCCGCCCCCGTCAGCGCCACGCACAAAACACGCGGCAGGCGGATGGGCAGAATGGACGAGACGAGGCCCGCGGGCGTCTCGCCGCCCGTGAGCTTCGCCGCGAAATAGGCAAGCGTGTCCGCAAGCGGAATGCGGACGCTCCCCACGCAGACGCAGAGGCACAGCACGGCCAGCGTCACGAGCGTAAAGAGCAGGTATTCCCAGAGCCTGAACGTTTCGTGATACCGGCGCATGCTGTGCCTCCTGTTTTCAGAGTGGTATTTCCGGATTATTCGCCGTAGACAAAGTCATACAGAGCCTTCGCGCCGTCGGCCAGACGCGGGGCCGGGCGGGACAGCTCGTTGTTCGGCAGATTGAGGATCTTGCCGTTTTTGACAGCAGTGACGTTCTCCCAGCCGGTGCGGGAGAGGATCTCCTCCTCCGGCGTCGGGCCTTCGCCATAGTACATGGAGATGGTCACGATGTAATCCGGGTTGCGCTCAAGCACCTGCTCTTCGGAGATCTCGCCCCAGCCGGTCACGTCGGCAAAGCAGTTCGTCAGGCCCAGCATATTGGCGATCTCGTCCATGAACGTGCCGGAGCCTGCCGTCCAGAGACCGTACTGCAGCGGGGAGACCTCAAAATAGATGCTCTTTGTGCCGTCGCCGGCGTTTGCCTTGATCTCGTCGAAGGTCTTCTGCATGCTCTCAACAATGGACGCAGCCTCGGCCTGCCGGCCAACCAGCTCGCCGATCATGCTGATGGCGGTATAGGTACCCTCGATGTCCTGCGCGTCGCTCACGACAACATGGACACCGGCAGCCTCGAGCTGCTGCACCTGCTCGTCGGTCTGGGCCATGGTGCTCATGAGCAGCACCTGCGGCTCGAGCGCGATGATCTGCTCGATGTTCGTGTCGTAGCCGGACTGGACGGAGGGAACGTCCAGGACCTCCGCCGGATAGTCGCAGTATTCGCCGCGGCCGACCAGCAGATCGCCCGCGCCCAGCGCGTAGAGGATCTCACAGTCGGAGGCCGTCAGCGCGACGACGCGCTCTGCGGGCGCGTCCAGCGTGATCTCGCGGCCGGTCATGTCGGTCAGGGTAACGGCGGAGGCGGTGTCCTCTGCTTCCGGTTCCTCTGCGGGAGCCGGTTCTTCTTCTGCGGGGGCAGATGTTTCCGTTTCCGGAGCCGTCTCGCTCTGGGCGGGTTCTTCCTGTGCAGGCTCCGTCTTCGCGGCGCAGCCGGTCAGGACGGCCAGCAGCATCACCGCCGCCAGCAGCAGGGCAAGAAGTTGATTCTTTTTCATAACAGTATCTCCTTGTTTGTGATAAAGCGCCTTCCTGCGGCATTTGTCCGTATGGAAGGATCTATATTTTACCTGCAAACGAGAGATTTGTCAAGCTTCCGTGCATCACGGCCCGTGAGCGCCAATGCCTCCGGCGGCTCCATCTTTTCCGCCTTGCCGGAAAAGATGGGGAAGAAAAGGGGCGCTGGATTACGTTTGGTGCATCCTGCGGGTGCAGTTCATGCAAGCACCCGCTTTATAGTCGCTGCGAGCACACATACTCACCCTACGGGCGCTATGGTACGCGCCGCCTGTTACGGTACACCGAATTTGCAAGCAGCTGCGATTCAATATCTGCGGTGAAAACGCTTTGCGTTTGAAATTTGCAAGGCAGTACAGATTCGCCGCAGTCCCCTCAAAGCCTCCTCTTGCCGCGTCCCGCGCGGTAAGAGGAGGCTTTTGGCTTATCGCAGGCCTCGTTCCGGCAAGGCCACGGCTTCCCGGCGAACCCAGCATCAGCGGTTCGACGGGAAAAAAGGAGGAAACGGCCTTAGAGGATAAGAGGCTCCGCGAACAGCGGGGCCTCGTTCCGGCAAGGCCGTTTCCGACTATCCGACGCCGCCGATCCAGCGGAACCCTCTGCCGTTCGTCAGATCGGGCTGCGGGGTGTCAACGGAGGTCTCCACAATCTCCAGATTCGCCGCGATCCGTTCCGCATCGTCCCAGTCGGCGCTGATAATGACAACGCAGAGCTTCTCCGGGTCGTACAGCAGAAGCATCTGCGTGGTCCACTCCTCCGGCGCGTCGGAGCCCGGACTTGAACGCTGCCAGTGTGTCTCGACCCATGACGCGTCGTAGGGGCCGATCGTCCCCTGCTTTGTGATCTCCGTCCGCGTACCGCCGCAGAGGAAGTCGCACCCGGCGACCGTGTTGGCGGACATACACTGCACGCTGTAGTCCTTCCGCACGTCCTGCACGGCAAAGAGGTCGTAGGTATAGACCACCAGCTCCCGCTCGTCCTGCGGCAGACTCTGCGCCTGTTCGGCGTCCCGCTGGGCGATCACGTCATAGGCCGTCTGGGTGTAGCCCGTGCCCCAGCCCTCCGGCAGCCAACCGAGCCGCATACCGCAGACCTTTCCCTTTGTCCGGCCCTCGGTATCGAAGCTGATGGGGTTGTTCCACTCAAACGGCGTGTCCACCAGAATCGTCTTTTTGTTTTCCTCGTCATAGCGGAGCGTGTCCGGCATGATGTAGCTTCCCGCACCGTCCCGGACCGACGCGTAATGCACGATCGCCGCCGCGCCGCACAAAACGGCGACGGCCGCCGCTGCGATCAGCACAAGGCCGACCGGCCGCCGCTTTTTCAGCCCCGGCAGCTTGGCCCTTGTTTTTTCCCAAATTCGCTCCGCGTCCGCGTCCCGGCTCAGCGGAACGGTGTTTTCCTCATAGTCCTCAAACAGGCTCTGCACAGAGATCTTCAATCTGCACGTCTCCTTTCTGTAATTCCGTCCTCAGCGCCTGCCGTCCGCGCAAAAGGCGGCTGCGGACCGTGCTGGGGTTCATATGCAGCGCCTCCGCGATCTGTCCGGCTGTCTGGTTGTAGTAATACCGGCGCAGAAAAATTTCCCGGTCCTCCGGCGTGAGCGCTGCCAGCGCCGCGTTTAAAAGCGCGCTGCGCTCCTTCGCCTCCAGCAGCTTCTGCGCGTCGCGGTCGTCGACGAGGATGCAGTCCTCGTCCCGGACGAGCTGCAAGTGCTGCCTGCGCAAAAAGCTAATCGCCTGATTGCGCGCGACCTTGCCCAGCCAGCCGCGCAGATGCTCCGTCCGAAGCGGCTGCGGTGCGCGCCACAGCGCGACAAACACATCGGAGGCCAGTTCTTCAATGTCTTCTGCGGCAGCGCACGGGCCAAGCTGATTGCCGATCACAGCCGATACATATCCGCTGTACTGCCGCACGGCGGCCTCCAGCGCCGCCGCGTCGCCCCGCTTCAGCCGCCGCAGAATGGTCTTGTCATCCGTATCCATCCCTCCTGTCGTTTTGTTCCTTTGAGACGTCTCACCTATATAGTCGCAGAAACGCAAAATCTGTTGCAAAGAAATACGCCGCAGCGGCTGCTGCGGCGCTTGTCTGCGTTTATCGGATGAATTCTGCCGGGTCGATGGTGTCGCCGTTGGCGTAGACGGCAAAGTGCAGATGCGGCTCGTCCGCAATCTCGAGCAGAGCCGTTTCGCCAACGGCGCCGATGGTCTGCCCGGCCTCTACGCTGTCGCCCGCCGAGACGGACGGCATGACGGCGAGATTGGAATACTGCGAGACGTGGCCGTCCGGGTGGTTGATGACGACGGTCGTGCCGAGGAATTCATCGTCATAAACCGCCGTCACGACGCCGGAACCCGCGGCCTTGACCGGCGTTCCGACCGACGCGGCCAGATCGACGCCCGCGTGCGTCCGCCAGTCCTGCGTCGTGGCGTTATACTGCAGCGCGTCGACGCTGTAGGCGGCCTGCGTGCTGCCGGAAACGGGCCAGACGCGCACGTTCTTCGCCGCCTCGCGGACGGACTCGTCCGTCATGGCGGCTGCCGGAGCCGTTTCCTCCTCCGCAGCGGCGGTCGGGGCCGGCTTCTGTTCGGCGGACGGATTTTTGGCCGGTTCTTCCGCGCTGGTGGCAATGGACATCGTCTCCTGCCGCAGTGCTTTCTTCTCGGCGATGGCGCCGGACACGAACAGCCAGCCCGAAACGCCTACCGCGCATACGCACAGCGCCAGAACGATGTAGTAGCCCTTTTCGCGGAAAAAGCTCCGGATCCGCTTCCGGTTCGGATGATTTTCGTTTGTTTGCATGATTTTGCACCTCCGAGGCTAAGTATGTGCCAAAAACCGGAGGATTAAACCAGCGGAGGAAAATTATTCGTGCGGGAAATTCGTCTGTAAGTAATACCGGAGAATGCGGCTGCGGGTGACGATGCCGATGAAATCGCCCTTGTCGTCGATCACGGGGACGAAGTTCTGCTCGGCGGCGACGGAGATCAGATCCTCCACGCGCGTGTCGACCCGCACAGGCTGCACGGTGCGGCGGTGCTCGATCTCGGAAATGGAATGCTCCTCGGTCTGGCGCAGGTCCATCACGCACAGGCGCTTGAGCGTCCAGAGCAGGTCGCCCTCTGTAACAACGCCGCAGTATTTTCCGCTCTTGTCCAGCACGGGCAGCGCCGCGTAGCCGGAATGCTCCATCCGTTCCATCGCCTGCCGCAGCGTGTCGTCGGACTCTATATAGGCGCACATCGCCTTCGGCGTCAGGAAAAAGAGAATATTCATGCGTCGGCCTCCTTATATCTGTAGTATATCATAGCATACCGGGCGGCCGAGGGCGTGACGATTTTGTAAACTGCGCGGACAGAAAAATTTTTGTCGCATCCGAACGGTTTTTCTTGCATTTTCTTGAAAGTTAGATTATCCTAACATTCAGAATGTAATGGAGAAAGGAATGCGATTTATGACGCTTGACGAACTTTCCGTCGGACATTCCGGCGTGATTACCGCGGTCGGCGGCGAGGGGATCCTTCGGTGCCGGCTGCTTGACATGGGTCTCATCCCGCACACGCGCGTACACGTCAGCAAAATTGCGCCCATGGGCGACCCCATGGAGCTGTTTCTGCGCGGCTATACGCTCACGCTGCGCAAGGAGGATGCGCGCAGCATCACGATTGAGGAGGACGCAGAATGATCTTCGCACTGGCTGGCAACCAGAACTGCGGCAAAACGACGCTCTTTAACCAGCTGACCGGTTCAAACCAGCATGTCGGCAATTTCCCCGGCGTGACAGTCGATCAGAAATCCGGCCCGGTGCGCGGGCAGAAGGACTGCACCGTCGTTGATCTGCCGGGCATTTACTCGCTCCGCCCGTATACGGCGGAGGAGATCGTCACACGCGATTTTATTCTCAAAAGCAAGCCGGACGGCATCATCAACATCGTCGACGCGACCAATTTAGAGCGCAATCTCTATCTGACGCTCCAATTATTGACGCTGCGCGTGCCGACGGTGCTGGCGCTCAACATGATGGACGAGCTGACCGGCAACGGCGGCAGCATCGACACGGATAAGCTCTCGCAGCAGCTGGGCGTTCCCGTCGTGCCCATCTGCGCGGCCTCCGGCGACGGGGTCGAGGCGCTGATCGAGGCGGCTGTGCGCACGGCGGAGGACAAGCGCCTGCCCGCCGTCGTCGATTTCTGCGCCCCCGGACCTGTCCACCGCTGCATCCACGCCGTCTGCCACCAGATTGAAGACCACGCGCAGCGCGCGGGGCTTTCCGTCCGCTTCGCGGCGACGTGGGTCATCGACGGCGATGAAGCCGTGCTGGAGCAGCTGCGCCTCGATCAGAACGAAAAGGAGCTGATCGAGCACTCCATCGTCCAGATGGAGTTGGAACGCGGACTTGACCGCAACGCGGCCATCGCGGATATGCGCTATACGTTCATTGAAGCGCTGGTCAAAGCCTGCGTCGTCAAGCCGCATGAGAGCAAGGAGCGTCTGCGCTCTGTCAGCGCGGATAAAATTCTGACCGGAAAATATACCGCCATCCCGATTTTTATCGGCGTGATGCTGCTGATCTTCTATCTGACGTTCCATGTGATCGGGCAGGGACTGAGTGATCTGCTGGCTTCCGGCATTGATGCGCTAACCGTCGTGGTCGATCGGGCGCTGACGGCCTATCACCTGAACCCCGTCGTGCAGAGCCTTGTGATCGACGGCATTTTTCAGGGCGTCGGCTCGGTTTTAAGCTTCCTGCCTATCATTGTCACACTGTTTTTCTTCCTGTCTATTCTGGAAGACACCGGCTATATGGCGCGTGTGGCGTTCGTGATGGACAAGCTGCTGCGGCGCATCGGCCTGTCCGGCAAGTCCGTCGTGCCGATGCTCATCGGCTTCGGCTGCACCGTTCCGGCGGTCATGGCGGCGCGGACGCTCCCATCGGAGCGCGACCGCACCATGACCATCCTGCTCACGCCCTTTATGAGCTGCTCGGCCAAGCTCCCGATCTACA
>OMDE01000083.1_pt1 | contig 30896 bp, 30 predicted proteins | sample 1645171 | NCBI WGS metagenome assembly OMDE01 (sample SAMEA103958129, study PRJEB25191) | human gut metagenome
GTGACGACTATGAAAACCCGCGCACAGATCTACTCGCATGAAGCCAGCGGCATCCTGCGGGACATTTCGACCTATGGCATCTTGACACAGAAACAGATTTTAGGTCTGTATCCGCAGAAAGACGAACAGATCAAAAATCTGTTGTCCTATCTATGCAAGCAAAAACGACTGTTCCTTGTGGACAGCTTCTATTCCCTAGCGCCGGAGCTGCCAAAAGACCGCGACCGAGGTTTGGAAGCGGCGGTGACCGTTCTAGCGGACTTTATGGAACAGGTCGAGTACCATGCTGCGGGAGAGTATCCTGTGAAGATCATCTTCCTTGCCGGCGGCGAGGTCTATGAAATCCTCTACGCTGAACCGGGCAAAGAAGCTATTTTGAACCTGCTGCTTGCCCGTCCGGAACAGGAACCACCCGTGCGGCTGGTCATTCTGGAAGATGCTGCGCAGGTTAATCTGCTTGCCATCTCCAATGTGCGTGCGTACTGTTTGCTGGATAGCGACGGCAATATTCAATATCTTCAGGAAGAAACGGAGGGAGCATTTTGAACCGTGCGCTTTTATCCAAGCGGATATCCTCGCTGCTGGCAGAGGTTTCGCGGCTGAGCAATGCGCTTTGCGCCATGAACACAATGGACTTGCAGCGGTATCCGGAAAACTATGAGCTGCTTTCCACCGACGCGGCGCTCCGCGCGGAGCAGATCGCCTGCCGGATGCGGCATCTGGTCTACGGCTTTACCACCGTGCAGAAGCATGAATATCTGTCCTCTGCCGCCAATGTCCTCGGCATCACGATCACTGCGCAGCCGGGGCTGGTAGAGATCACGCTGCCGGGGTTATTGCCTAAGAAAAAGCAGCGCAGCGCCGAATATCTGGCTGACCCGCTGGATCAGGCGCTCGGCCAGTTCACAAAGGAGCATCCCTGTTCCCGTTTCGATTCCTGTGTCATCTGCTTCTGTCACATCTACGCAGAATCCGGAGGCCGTGGCCGTATCCGGGACTACGACAATCTGGAAATGAAGCAGCTTTTGGACATCGTCTGCGCCTATCTCATGGAGGACGACACAGGACTTTTGTGCGACGTTTACAACACCACAGAGCTGGGCGTGGAAGACACCACAAAACTCTGTGTCATGGATCGTGATCTGTTTTCCGGCTGGCTGGAACAGCGTCAAAACGTGCTGGAAAGCGTATCGGATTTTTAAGCGTTTTTCGACTTCCTTTTTCAGATACTGCCGCGCATGGTGTTTTTCCTTGAAATATCAGGCATTTTCGTTTGGTCGGCGGCGCAAAAATTACCGAAGTTAAGAGCCGATACGGTAAAAGAGGTCACTTTTTATGAATCCGATGCTGCTTCCCACTGAGGGGACACTTCCACTTCTCATGCTGCAAATTATCGCCGTCTCTGGTGAGTTCCCGGCCGCCTTTTCTATGCGATTTCCAGGCGGCAGCAGCTACATCGAAAGCGTGATCGGCAAGCTCAAAAAGGACGGGCTGCTCCGTGCATACAGTAAGAACGGCCTGCGCGGACTCAGGCTGACCGCAAGCGCCAAACGCCTGCTGTTTCAAAAATATCCGCTTGACCTCGCGCCCTATCTCACAGGCGCGTCCGAGACAAATTCCCTAAAGTCCGAACCAGAGCGCCGGCTGCGGCTGCACCGGATGGCAGAGGCGCTTCTGATCCTGCACAACGCGCAAATCCCGTCGCTGCCGTGGGAAAAGCCATCCATACAGGACTGGGTTTCAAAGACCACTTTATTTCCGGTCTATTATTCTTCACGCGAGTTCAAATCGCTCGGCAGTCTTTGCACCAAAATCCGCAATTCCCGCATGACAGGCGTGCTGTTCACAGAACAAGCCATCTTTCCGATCTACAACATGGCTTCGACCTTTCCAAGATGGGCGTACAACGCCGAGATCCGATTAAAAGCTGTTTTACAAACAGAATTTTGCCGCAATGCAAAGTTCACGATCAGCGGCATTGTGTTTGGCAGTTCTCCCATGCAGATATCTGCGATCCTGAATGACATGGCGCAGAACCATTTTCTTTTGGATGGCAGCTATCCGCATTTCTATTTCCTGACGCTCGATCACTTTGGTGAGGTTGGTACATTTCAGTTATGTCAACCAGATATACAGGAGCAGTTGAACGAAATTCTTTCGGAAAACCTCCTGCCGCCGTCTCCCACACTGTCAATCGAACATGACGCTTTGGAGCAGGACGGGTCGCCCGTCCTGTTTTCGTATCTCTGCGACCTGCCAAGACTGCATCGGTTCCGCTGTGCGCTGACGCTGCACAATCAGACCGGCAGCATTCTCTGCTTTGACTATCAGGCAGAAGCACTGCGGGGAGTGTTCGGCGCACAGGTCAATATCACAAGCATCGACTTCGCCGCTTATGAAAGGATGATGCTCCATCAATAAGAAACAGAAGATCACGCTGGTCTGCTTTCTGCCTGTCGCGCTGGCCGCGCTTTTCTACGCGGGCGGCTATCTTGCGCAGTTCATCTACAACTATCAGGCATGGACAGCCGAAAGCGGCACGCCGTACAGCGGCACCTCGCCGCCGATGCCAGACGCCGCGTTCGGTGTCTGCCTGCGGTTCGTGTTCCGTTTTCCATACGGTCTGTACGGCATGGGCATCTTTCTGGCAGCAATCGTATTGCTTGTCGTGGCGATCATGCACATGGGCGCCAGCGGCGACGGGCAGTACGACAAGACCAGAAACCTGACTTATTCCCACAAGGGAACCTACGGAACCGCCGGTTTCCTGAATCCAAAGGAGGCCGGGCAGGTACTCGACTTCGTTCCGGATCTGCGCAAGCATCACGGCACGATTCTCGGTGAAGTGGATGGCCGCGTGGTCTGCATTCCGGAGAAAACGCGCTTCAATGGCAATCTCGCGATCTACGGCGCGAGCGGCTCAAAAAAGACGCGCGCGTTCTGCGTCAACATGATCCTTCAATGCGCGGCGCGGAAAAGCTCGCTGGTCATATGTGATCCCAAGTCGGAATTATACGAGAAAACCAGTGCGTATCTGCGCGATCAGGGCTACACCGTGCGCGTGTTCAATCTGGTCACGCCTGCGTCGTCGGATTCGTGGAACTGCCTGTCCGAGATTGACGGGCAAGAGCTGATGGCGCAGCTTTTCTGCGACGTTATCATCCGCAACACGGGCAGCGACCGGGGCGACCACTTCTGGGACAGCGCCGAAATGAATCTTCTCAAAGCGCTCGTCCTCTTTGTCGAGCGCAGCTATCCCCCGGAGCGGCGAAACATTGGTGAAGCGTATCAACTGCTTGTAAGCTGTTCGGAAAAGGAACTGAACGAGCTGTTTGACGCGCTCCCGCTGGGGCATCCGGCCAGAGCGCCGTACAGCATCTTCCGGCAATCCTCGGAGAGCGTGCGCGGCGGCGTCATTATTGGTCTCGGCTCCCGGCTGCAGGTGTTTCAAAATGCGGACATCCGCGCCATCACCAGCCATGATGAGATCGATCTGGAGCTGCCGGGCAAGCAGCCGTGTGCCTATTACTGCATCACGAGCGATCAGGACAGCACCTTCGATTTTCTGTCCTCGCTGTTCCTGTCGTTCATTTTTATCAAACTCGTCCGCTACGCCGATCAGAACTGTCCGGGCGGCTGTCTGCCGGTTCCCGTTCATGTGCTTGGCGAGGAGCTTTGTGCCTGCGGCGTCATTCCCGACCTCAGCCGAAAGATCTCCGTGATCCGTTCCCGGAACATCAGTATGTCCTGTGTGTTCCAGAATCTCGCCGGTCTGCAAAACCGCTATCCCAACAACCAATGGCAGGAAATTCTCGGCAACTGCGACGTGCAGCTGTTTCTCGGCTGTACGGACGCACTGACGGCGGAGTTCATTTCCTCACGCTCCGGCGAAGCAAGCGTCGCCGTGACCAGTCAGGCCAAGCAGCTCGGTACATGGCGTATTTCCAACTATACCCCGGAATACCGCGAAACGAGCGGTGTCGGCCGCAGGCGGCTGCTCACGATGGACGAGGTTTTACGACTGGACGTGGATAAAGCGCTCGTCATTATCCGCGGGCGCAACATTCTGGAGGTCGATAAATTTGACTATTCCAAGCACTATGAAGCAAAGAAGCTGCGCCCGGACAAAGCGGCGGCACATATTCCGCACTGGAGAAGCGAAGCACCGCCGACACCTGCCGCCCCTGCTCCACGCACAGCCCCAGCGCCCCAAAAGGATGCTCCTGCAAAAAAGCAGAAGATCATAACCACCAGCAAGGAATCCATTTTATCCAAACCAAAAAAGGAGGAATGACCCATGCCCAGAAAAAAGGAATTGCCTGTTCCGGAGAGCGGTGAACAGAACGACCTGCTTTCCGCTGAAACGCAGGATCTTTCCAACACACCCCTCCCCGAACCGCAGGAGGAACCTATCCCCACAGAAAGTCCGCCCGAGGAGGGCACACCGGATGAGGATGCGCCGTCGGAGGAATACGCGGAATTTCTTCAGGCGCAGAACGAATCTCCCACGCAGGAAGAACCGCAGCCTGCTCCATCTGACGAAGCAGAACCGCTGCCATCGGAGGAAGAACCGGCACTGACCATTCCCACGGAAGAACCGTCCAGTGAACCTGCACCTCCGGAATCTCCGCCCACGCTGCGCAATGACGCAGTCCTGACGATTGCCGCCAGAACACGCATTAAGAGTGAAGCCGAAGCCACGGACGAACTCTGGCACGAGATCCGCAATGCCTACCGGACACGGCGGATCTTGACCGGCACGCTGGACGGCATTGAACAGACCGCAGGCGGCAAAACGCTGGCAACGGTCAGCTTCCGCGGCTTCCGCATTGCCATCCCGATCCGTGAAATGCTCGTGCTGGAGGACCGGATGCCGTCCGGCAGAGCGTATGCCGACTACATGAATCGGCTGAACCGCATCCTTGGCACAATGCTCGGTGCGGAGATCGATTTCATTGTCAAGGGCATTGACTCGACCACACACAGCGCCGTTGCCAGTCGCAGGGAAGCCATGCTCCGGAAACGGCAGACGTTCTACCTTGGCACAGACACGTCCGGGAATCCTTACATCTATCCTGGCCGTCTGGTCGAAGCGCGCGTGATCGCCGTTGCGGAGAAGGTGCTGCGCGTCGAAGCCTTTGGCATTGAATGTGCCATCTTTGCGCGTGACCTCTCCTGGCAGTGGGTGTCCGATGTCCGCGATCTTTACAGTGTTGGCGACCGGGTTCTGGTCCGTGTGCAGGAGATCCGTGGCGAGGACGCTGAACATCTTTCCATCCGGGCAGATATCCGCAGCACGTCTTCCGAAACCAGCGTGGACAATTTGAAGAAGTGTCAGATACAGAGCAAGTACGCCGGCAAGGTCACAGATCTTCGCGGCGGTGTTGTGTATATCCGCCTGAACAACGGCGTCAACGCCATTGCACACACCTGCTATGATTCCAGGATGCCCGGCAAAAAGGATGATGTCAGCTTTGCGGTCACGCGGCTGGATGAAGAACACGGCATCGCCATCGGCATTATCACGCGGATCATCAAGCGGAACCTGTAATTTGGCAGCGTTCTGCGTATGACCAATTTCACATTCCTTGCAGCGTCCGCACTGGAACCGCTGCTGCGCCGTCTGAGGGTGCCTCCCTGACGGTACTAAACTACAAAAGGAGTTTTCTCTATGAAAGCCAAAGAAGAATACGTTGACGCCCCTCGTGAAACACGCTCTAAGGACATTACCGTCTACGCGATCATTTTCCTTATCCTGCTGGTCGGCGCGGGCATTTTCCTCGCGGTCAGGCTGCTGCATAAGCCCTCGGATGCGGCGCTTGCAGACAGCAAATCCGGCATTGTCTACGATTCCAGCGCTGTCGAGGGCGGCTGGGATAACCTTTCGCCGGAGGAGATCGAAGCACGTCTGAACGAAAAAGTAGCCGAGGGCATGATTAACATTTCTGCCAACACTGCTCCCATCTTTGAAGATGGGGCATCAGAGGGGAACTTGATGCTCGTAAACGAGGACATCAACCTTTATCCGCAAAAGGTTCAAATCGTTCGCAATGACACTGGCGAACAGATTTACGAATCTGATGCTATCGCTGTCGGCAGTAAAATCGAACGTGCGAAGTTGGACGTTGACCTGCCCGCCGGTACATACGAATGTACCGCGTATTTTCACAATTTGAACCCCGAAACCGGCGATATCATCGGCACGGCCGGGGCCATCATCACAATCACAATTCAACACTAATTTCAATTTATAAAGGAGTAATTACAATGAAGAACACCAAGAAAATCGTATCCCTCGTTCTCGCCATCTGCATGCTCGCATCCCTCGCTATTTCCGCATCCGCATCGGAGCTGCCTGCCGATAATATGGTCGGTGAATCCGGCGGCACTGGCACATCCAGCGTCACGCTCTCGTCTACCGCTGACGGCAGTATCGGCGGCGACCCCGCAGCTACTAAGATGTCCGTGACCGTGCCCACCGTGCTCCCGGTTGCCGTTGGCACTGACGGTACCGTCAGCACCGCAACCGACGCGAAGATCATCAACAACAGCTATGGTGCTGTCAAGGTTGCGAATGTCTCTATTGAAGCTGCACAGGGTTGGAATCTGACGGCGTTTGGTGACAAGGCTACGCTTGCCAAGGAAAAGGTTGACAGCAACAAGTTCGGTTTCCAGATCGCGCTCGGCAACGGTGAAAAGAAGCTGACCGACAACAAGAACGCTTCCAAGCAGACGCTTCTGGATACTGCCGTTGAAGGCTGCTACATGAGCGGTGTGGGCGACACCAGCGCCAACACGGTCGCAATTGCCTATGACGCTATCGTCACGCCGGTTTCCGAAGCCGTAACGAACACCGCTATCGCAAGCATCCTGTTCATCATTGCTTGGGATGCAGTCTAATCGCAATTCATTCAAGGGGAACGCTTGCGCGTTCCCCTCGCTTTATGAAACGGAGGACTTCAAATGAAAGGTAAACGAATCCTCGCAATGATTCTCGCCGTCGCATCGTGCCTGTCGTTGGCAGTCAGCGCGTCGGCTGCGAATACGACCACCCGCAAGGCTACGGATTTTAAGGATTATGACCGTACCGCATGGTATGCCGAGGCGGTCAGCGCGGCCGTAGATAATGGCTTGCTTTACGGCAAATCCAGTGCCATCCTCGATCCCAATGGCGACATGACCCGCGCAGAAATGGCAGCAATCATCAACCGCTCGTTCGGGTGCTATAAAACCGCGGACATCAGTCAGTACAAGGACGTATCCAATAGCAAGTGGTACTACAAGGATGTAGCCCTCGCCGTGCAAATGGGAACGTATGTTGGCCGCAGTTCTTCTGCAATGGCCCCGGATGCACCGATCAGCAGGCAGGAAGCGATGACCGTTGTAGCAAGAGCGCTGGAGCTGGACTACGACGAATACGCGAAAACGGATCTGTCCAAATTTGCAGATGAAAAGAACATTTCCAGCTGGGCGCTGCCCTACGTCCGGGCAATGGTCGGCGCTGACTATATCCACGGTCGCGGCAAAGTCCTTGCTCCGCTGAACAACATCACCCGCGCAGAATTTGCGCAGATTTTTGCGAATATCATTGGCAGCTATATCACGGTAAAGGGCAGCTACGACAAGGACATCAAAGGAAGCGTTCTCATCCGCACCGATGATGTGGAGTTGAAAAATCTGACCGTAGACGGCGACCTCATCATCGGCTGCGGCGCGGCAGATGGAAAAATTGTGCTGGACAATGTTCAAGTTACCGGGCGTCTGCTCGTTTGGGGCGGCGGTACAAAAGCCGTGTACTGCAACAATGGCACGAATATGCCCGCTGTCGTTGTCGCCCGTGTGGATGATGCAGTCAAGGTGATCTATGACAGAGATTCCACCCTCGCCGTGATTGACACGATCAAGGTTCGTATCACAGAGCGCGCGAAGCAGCACAAGGAAACAGAAGTCATTTTTTACGACGTTTCAGGATTGCGCGAAGCCCAGAAGCAGCTCAATGCCATCGTCGCGGACAATCAGATTGCTCTTACTGCTCCTGCTCATCTATATGCTCTGGTCGGAGAATCCAGCGTGAAAGCCGAGTTCATCAACAATAGCAAGAACGATACCTATAAGGTAGAAATTCGCCGCAACAAAGATAACGCTCTGATTGCCGACGCTTTTGAGCTGGCTGCGGGCAAGAGCATTTCAACGCTCACGCTGAGCGAAGCGGCGGAGTTCGGCAATGTGGATTGCACGGCCACGATCACAGCATTCCGCGACGGCAAGCAGATCGGCACACTGAACACGGAGCTGACCTTGCACACGGCGTATTTGTGGCCCAAGGAGGTGCAGTAACGCGATGAAAACCTATCAGAAAGCGGCGGCGCTGCTTCTGGCGCTGGCGCTCATTTTTGCGCTTCCCGTGCCTGCATCGGCGGCGGAAACAACCGAGGCCCGTGTGCCGGTGACGCTCACTGTGGTCAATACGGTTTCTCCGATTTCGTGTACGGTTCCCGCCGCGTTGCCTGTATCGCTGGTAGATGGCTACCTCGTTTGTGCAAATAACGCCGCCATAACAAATACTGGAAAGATCGGTGCAATTAAAGTCACAAAGGTTGACGTGCAGGCAGGCACGTTTGAGATTGGCAATTTTGATGATTTCACAGCTTCCAAAAACAGCATCGCGCTGTCCATCAACGGCTGCGCAACCAAGGGCGCGGGCGCTTTGACACTGGCAGAAAACGCATTTCCTGCAATTCCCGCGGAGAAATCGCTTTCCATCCGCTACAAGGCCAAGGTGTCTGCAAGCGAGACTGTCACCAACGTCAATGCAGCAACCGTTGTTTTTACGATTGCCGCTGTAAACGAAAAGGAGGCTGCATAATGAAGAATTTCAAGAAATTTACTGCATTTGTGTTGGCTCTTTGTATGCTGTTTTCGCTGTCCGTCGCGGCATTTGCCGCCGAAGTGGATAAGCACACGGTCTATGACAGTGCGCCCGACGAAGAAACCGTGGTTTCCACCGAAACCGCCACTTCCGGCACGATCCAGAGCAGCGGCATTCGCTGGTCGCTGGATGAAAAGGGCTGGCTGACCATCTCCGGCAGCGGCGAAGCGCCGGTCTTTACCAGTGCGGACGATCAGCCGTGGGCGGCTGCCCGCGATCAGATCACCGAGGTCTGGTTTGAGGACGTGGAAACGCTGACCATCCCAGATCTGGCATACTGGTTCGATGGCTGCGTCAACCTGACCACAGCCGAGCTGCCGCTCGCGCCGACCATTGGCAAGCACGCCTTTTACAACTGCCCGAAGCTCTCTACGCTGACCATGTACTACGGTGAAACGGTTTTGAACAGCATCGGCGAGGATGCGTTCTGGCGCGAAGCCGATTCCGGCGACACGCTCTATATCGCCTACATCATTGGCTACCCGGAAGCAACGGTGCCGTTCTACACCTATGATTGGGCGGCTTCCAACCGCAGCAGCCGGTATTTTTATGATCTGTACGGCGTGTATTCGAACGCTGACGGTGCTGCATCCACTGTTGCTGATTCCGGTATTATGAAAGCGCCCGCGAAAGCTGTGTCTCGCGCGTCCACCGGCATTGTCGGCACCTGCCCAAGCTGCAAGCAGTATTCCCTGCAGGGCACCTACGTTTCCACGACGCATACATCCAGAGGTCATCAGCAGTATTACGAGTGCTACAAGTGCCATTATGTTCAGAATTTGGGGACTTATGTGTATAAAGACCACGGTTCCGGCTCGTATGGTTCTTGGACATGCCCGGACTGCGGAAGCCATACATGGGTTCTGGACTATGAAAATGATGCCACTTGCACGCGAAACGGCTACCGGGAATATAGCTGCGATTGCGGCCAGAGCAAGCGCGAAACCATCTACGCAACCGGTCACAGCTATTCCTATGGAAGCTGGGAGCAGTATTCTACATCGCAGCACCGGCGCGAAGCCTATTGCCGGAACTGCGGCGATTCAGATTACGAATACGCCAGCCACAGCATGAACTACGGCTCGTGGAGCAATTCTTCTTCCAGTCAACATAGCCGAACGGCCTCTTGCCGCACCTGTGGATATAGCACAACGGATTACGGTAATCATAGCTATTCTACCGGTTCGTGGAGCAAGTACAGTGATACCCAGCATAGACGCTCGAAAACCTGTTCCGGCTGCGGCGCGTCTACCTACGATTATGCTGACCACAGCTATTCCTATGGTGCATGGACCAGCGCGGACGATATGCAGCATAAGCGTACCAAAACGTGCTCTGCCTGTGGTGATTCCGGCTATGAATACGCTGACCATACAGATACAAACGGCGATGGCAAATGCGACGATTGCGGTGCAGCCGTCAGCCTGACCGTCAAGTGGGATGCAGGCACGAATGGCGGCACGATCGATGGTAAGGCCAGCTTTTCCGAAACCGTGAAGCCGAACAGTAAGCCGACCGCGCCGGGCAGCGTTCCCGTCAAGACCGGCTACACGTTCAAGGGCTGGTTCACCGTCAAGAGCGGCGGCAGTCTTTACAGTACAGTCACGATTACTAGCAACACGACATTTTACGCGCAGTTTGAGGCCAACAAGTACACCGTAGTATGGGATTTGGGTGACGGACGTTCGGAAACGACCGAACAGACCTACGGCGAAAAGCTGGTGCTGCCGACCGAACCGGTTCGTAAAAATGCAGAGTTTTTAGGCTGGTTCACGAAGAAAGACGGCGGCACGCAGGTTGATTCCAGCACCACCTATACAACGGATGATGAAACGACCTATTATGCGCACTGGGAGATCACCGAGGTATTTTCCGCGACCGTGCCTGTCGTTCTTCCTTTGACCGTGGATGAAGACGGCAGCGTTCACACCGGCGCGGCGGAAATCATCAACGGCTCTACTGGCGAAGTCATTGTGTCCTCAGTCAGCATCTCGACCAAAAACGGCTGGCAGCTCGTTCCGTTTGATACGGATATGGCACACGCCAAAGTCGATGCAAAACAGCTTGGTTTCAAGATCAACGATTCTGTGACAACGAAAACCGGCGATGCAGAAACGCTCGTTTTGCGCGGATCGTGGGATATTGCAGAAAGCGGCAAGCTCCCGATCTCCTATGATGCAGTCGTCAGCGCTGTTTCCCAGCCGGTTACGGAACAAGAAGTTTTGTCCGTCGTGTTCGTGCTGGAATGGGGCGGTGAATAAGCGTATGGACGAAGAAAAAGCCGTAGAGCAAATGACAGTACTTGTCGTTGAACCTGGATATGCGCCCTACGAAAAAACAATTCCGCATGATGTCCATGCTATGCAGGAGATTGTAGGCGGCTGGATCACTGCCATCTATCCCTATGAGGAGCTGGTTGCCATCGTCGCAAACGATGAAGGACTTCTTTTGGGCATGGACTTCAATCGCAGCGTTGAGGGCGGCTATGGCGGACTCGTTGGCCCATTTTTTGTGTGCGGTTTGACCGAAGATAACTTTTGCTCTTTACCGCCTGACCAGATGGAACGCTTTAAGAAGAAATTCCATAAGGCGGAAATTTTGCTTGGTTTTCGCGGTGACGAGCCGATCACGCTGAAAGTTGAGCCAAAGCAAAAAGACTTGAAGCCGGAGAAGCTGCGTAAGCCGCCGTCGTGGGAGCGTTGAGATGGGATTTGAACTGACTGGCGCAACACCGGAGGAGCGGATAAGGGAGCTGACCGAAAAGCTGGAGCAGGGTGTGAGTGAGATTTTTACCAGCGGACGCTATGCGGAATATCTGTCCGCCATGTCCAAATTTCATACATACAGTTTCGGCAACGTTATGCTGATTCTCATGCAAAACCCGGCTGCATCCTGTGTGGCCGGGTTTCACGCATGGAAGAAGAATTTTGAGCGCACGGTCAAGGCTGGCGAGCATGGGCTAAAAATTCTCGCGCCCTGTCCATATCGGCGCTTTATCGAACAAGACCGCTTGGACACGAATGGAAAACCGCTTTTAGATGCAGCAGGCAAGCCGCTCCGAGAGCGAACACTGGTGCAGCTTATGAGATTCCGTATTGTCACCGTCTTTGACATTTCACAGACCGAGGGCAAGGAGCTTCCCAGCATCGGCGTATCGGAATTGAGCGGAAATATTGACCGGTTTGAGGAACTGGCGAACGCAATCACAAGCGTCTCGCCGGTTCCCATTTTGTATGAAGCGCCGCATGGAGCGGCGAAAGGCTGCTTTAACCACGTTACGGAAGAAATTCTAATACGCCCCGGCATGAGCCAGAAGCAGACCGTCAAAACCATGCTGCACGAAATCAGCCATGCAACACTCCACCGTCGCAAGAAAGACGAGCCGCCGTCCAAAGATCAGCACACACGCGAGGTCGAAGCCGAGAGCGTAGCTTACGTTGTTTGCCAGCATTTCTGTATTGACACGTCGGATTATTCTTTTGGCTATGTCGCTGGGTGGAGCAAGGGCAAGGAACTGGATGAACTGAAATCGTCGCTGGATACCATTCGTTCCTGTGCTGCCAGCCTGATCGACGCCATCGAAGTAAATTGTCCATCCTTGTATCCGCAGAGGGATCATCCGCAGGAAAAATCGCACGGAGGTGAAGCAAGAGCATGACGGATTATCAGCCGGATATTCTTGCATTTCTGGAAAAGGTCGTCCATAAGAATACGCTTGCTTATACCGAGGATTTTGACATTGATGTGAAAACACTTCAAAACAGCGCGCTGGAATCCGACATAGAGCATCGCTCCTTCTTTTGGCTGAGCCGTCCAAACGGAACTTGGTGTGTGCCGGAGCGCGAAGCATTTTTGCGGGACAGCAGCGCATATCACACTTGGACATTCTATGCAAATCAGCCCAAAGGTATCATGGCCTACCGCATCGTGGTAGATGGGTTCCGTGACGGCAAACTGGTAGGCAAGGTTATTCCGCTGGACTACGCAAAGCAGGCGCAGCGTGTGGTCAAATCCTCACTTCCCATCGCAAAGGTACAATACCGCGACAAAGATGAATGTTTCTGTGAAAGCAGCTACGACACGTTTCGTTACGACGTAATGCGATGGGAAACAGGGATTCACGATATTCGATATGTGCCGGAAAACGAAGCGGAATTGCAGCGCCTTTTATCGCTGGAGCATCAGATGGAAAAGCAGGATAAACGCCCTCGCCGGACAAAATCTGTTACGAAGCAGCCGGACGCGCGCTGACACCATGAGTGGTGTCAGCGGATAGCAAGTATGTCGTTTGTTAAACGACCCTTGTTAGGGGCTTGCGCCCCTAAAACCCTGCGTTTTGCGTTTCACCGTGAGATTCATTTCAGGCGGTCGCGTTCAGCGATTATTTGCGGGAGCGCCGAATTTGCGTTTCACGGTGATACGCATTTACAGTTACGCAAGGTCTCAATCGTGTTTCACCGTGAGATTTATTAAGGAGGGATTTTTTGCGCAGTCGATCACATTTCACAGGCGTTTGGCTGAGTGATACGGAATACCGCCAGCTCATGCAGCTCTGCCAGAGCAGCGGTCTGTCTGCCAGCGCCATGATCCGCAAATGTATTCTGGGCGAAACGGTCAAACCGCGCCCGCCGGACTGCTATGCGGAACTGTTGCGCGTGCTGTCTGGCATTGGTACAAACATCAACCAGCTTGCGCACTGGGCGAATGGTAAAGGATATGTCACACAAGCGCAGATCCATGATGCAGCGCGGTTCGCGCGGGAGGCGTGGGAGCTGGTGCGGAAGTCAATATAAGCATGGCCTACGACAAAATTATCGTCATTCATTCCCGGCTGGATCGCTGTCTGGACTATGTGCAGAACGACGGTAAGACGGATTTAGGAAATGCCGTAGATTACATCTGCAATCCCGTCAAAGCAGGTTTTCAGACGGCAATCAACTGTACGTTGGACAAAGTATTTTTGCAGATGCAGGAAACCAAGCGGCGCTGGGATAAGTACGGTGGGATTCTCGGCTATCATATCGTCCATTCCTACGCACCGGGAGAGGTCACGCCGGAGCAGGCACATGAAGCCAGTGTTGAATTTGCGCGGCGGCTGTTAGGCGACAAATACGAAGCCGTCGTCTGTACGCACACCGACCGCGACCACCTGCATTGCCACATTGTTTTCAATTCCGTTTCGTTCATGGATGGCAGAAAGTATCGCAGCGATTTCAAAAGCTATTTTCACGATCTGCGCGATACGTCGAATGCCGTAAGCCGAGAACACGGTTTTTCTGTTATTGATTCCAACGGACAGGGAAAGCATTATTCCGAGTGGAACGCCGAGCGAAGCGGAAAAACAACCGTCCGTGACCTAATCCGTCGTGACATTGACGCGGCGCTGACCGGAAGCCTGACCCATGATATGCTTCTGGAAACCTTGCACCGACAGGGTTATACCATCAAGCGCAGTCCAAAGGTCAAGCACGCGGCGATTCGCCCACCCAGAGGGCAGCGGTTTGTCCGCTTGGATAGTCTAGGCGACGGATACACGGAGCATGATCTGATGCAGCGATTGAATGAGCAGCGGTATGAACCAGAACCAACGCCACCGGTATTCTCAGCACAAAAGCGCTACACCATCCGCAAGCGTCCGCGCCGCTATCTACCTGTCAAGCGCGGCAGCTTCCGGGCGCTATATCTCTACTACCTGTATCTGCTGTCACCGCGCAAACGGAAGCCGCAGAAAATCCCGTTTGAAACGCGGGCCGAAATCCGTCGTGCGAAGCAATACCGCCAGCAATTCTTCCTTTTGCAGAAGTATCACATAGATACAAAACCGGAGCTGGATATGCTGTCTGATGCACTGACAAATGAAATGCAAATAATCGTAGACCGGCGTAAGGAATTATACGCATTGCGCCGGGAGCAGCCGTCTGAGCAGCTTGACGCGGACATTGACGCGCTGACCGCGCAGCTCCGGCCCCTGCGTCGGGAACTGCGGTTATGCGGCAAAATCGCGGAATATTCGCCGCGGATGCTGCGGCAGGTGCAGGAGAGCAATTCACCATCAACAGAAAATCATGCGCCGGACAAGGCGCGGGAAAGGAGGCACAGCCTATGGAGGTAAGCGGCGAAGCTGCTGATCTCGTAATGAAAGAGGGCGTACAAATTTCGGAAGAAGCAATTAAACTACTTGCGCGGGGCGCAAAGAATCTCGCGGCGCTGTTGTATGCACTGGCAAAAGATCAGAAGAAGTTATACGGCAAGGTCAATATGAACCGACTTTTGAGCGAACAGCGGCCCATCGAGGTTCTACCCTTGCGCACAGAGGATTTTGACGAGTTCAAGCGCAGAGCCAAGAAAGTCGGCTTGTTATTTTCAACCATTTTGGACAAGAAAGGCGACGCGCCATACCTTGAAATCCTGACCAACATTGACCATCTCTCACAGGCAAATTATATCTTAGAGCAGATGGGATACCAGCCAAAACAGCCGGAGGACGCGCAGCCAAAAAAAGCGCAGACCCCTGCCCGACCAGAACCATCCTTGCAAAAGCAAAGGAGTGGCTTGACGCAGGGGCCGATTTCGACCAATGAGGAAAAGCAGCCCGTTCGTGGACGGCTGGCGGCATTGCGTGCCGCCGCAGAGCGAACCGGACCGGAACCCCAGCGCGAGCTGGAGCATATCAGGTAATAGGAGTGAGTATTATCTTAAATTTAGCAGATTTAGTAAATGAAAAGAATCAGAGCAGCGAACTCTGGCAGGCGCAGCGGCAAGCTGACCGCGAGAACACAAACGCCATGCAGGATGCAGGCGTGATGCAAATTACCAGCGACCCGGAAACGTATCTGCGCTACCTGAACTGTCAAGCCGACAATCCGAGTTACAGCGCGGGCAACGTCGCGCTCGTCATGGTGCAGGATCAGAGTGCAACCATTTTCGGTACAAAAGACCGTTGGAAAAGTCTGATGCGCAGCGTATCTCCGACCGAGGAAAAGAATGGCGTGAAAATTTACACCCGTTCCTCTTTCGGCAAAGGGTATGTACTGACGGACGTTTACGACGTGCGGCAGACAAGCGGGCGCGACCTGAAGCACACCGCATTGCAGCCGGACAGCAAGGAAATGACGGAAGCCCTCAAAACGCTCCTGAATTATTGTGTTGTGCCGCTGGTGAGTGATGAGAGTATCCCCATGCCTGTGCTCTACGACCCAAACCAGATGAAAATGGCGGTCAATCCGAAATATAACGATGCAGAAGCGTTCGCAGGCATCGCAACAGAGATCGCCCACGTCCGTTTTCATGCCAAAGGCTATAATCAGAACTATTCGCGGGATGATTATGAGCTGGATGCGCAGAGCGTCGGCTATATGATCTGTCGTCGCTTTGGTGTTCCGTGTGAAGCGCCCGACGTATCAAATCTGGCGGCGCTCTATGACGGGTTTGACCCGCAGGATCGGCGTCAGGCGCTTGGACAGATTCAGGACATGGCGCAGAAGATTGGTGGCAGCATTGAACGTGCAATCACGCCGCAGGTTCGGTCCCGGAATATGAACCGCAGCGCACGTTAAAGAGGTTTGCTCCCCTCCGGGGGAATATCTTCCGCTGGCTGTCCGCAGTCAAGGCCGGTCGATGCTGACGCATCGGCCGCAGAGCCAGCCAGTGTGCGCACTGGCTGGGCCTTGACAGCGGCCACCCAGCGGAAATGTGGCAGCCAAGGGGAGCAAACCAGAGAAGCCCGCTTGCGCGGGCTTCTCGATCATGGGGAGACGTGCGCGCCCGACCGGAAATGCGTCTCACCGTGAGAATTATTTTATGGAAAATGGAGGTATTGAACGTCTATGAAAAAACTGCTTTTTATCATTCCATCGGTTCTGCTGCTGTTGGTGGCTGGTACGCTTGTCCTCTGCAAGCATCATGCCGAGCGCACCGGTCTGGCCCGTATGGATATTGACCTGTGAGGAATCAAAAGAAGTCATTTCGCAGCGCCGCCCCGGTGTGGGCGGCGTTTACTGTACCTATCGTCTGGTTGGCTGTGCTGATGGCAGAATATTATACGCCCGGAATGACCATCTTTGACCTTGCCGCGCAATTCTCCGAAGTGACCCAAACGCCGTTTTCTCTGCATTGGACGCCATACACGATGAAGTTTATCGGCATCTTTTTACTGCTTTACGGCGGTGCAATCCTGTTCTACTACACCGGGCAAAAGAACACCCGCCCCGGCGAGGAACACGGTTCCGCGTCGTGGGGCAGCGTCCGGGAACTGGACAAGAAGTACCGCGACAAGGATGCAGGTAAAAACGTCATACTGACCCAACACCTGCAAATGAGCATGAACGGTAAGCTGCATCGCAGAAACCTGTTGCAGATCATCGTCGGCGGTTCCGGTTCGGGCAAAACTCGATTCTTAGCAAAGCCGAATCTCATGCTTGCAAATGCCAGCTTTATCTGCACAGACCCAAAGGGAGAAATGCTCCGTGCCGTCGGAAATCTGTTTCTGGAGGAAGGTTATGTTCTGCGCGTTTTTGACCTGATCGACCCGTCAAAATCAGACTGCTACAACCCGTTTTGCTACATCCGAAAGGATGCGGATGTGTTCAAGCTGATTGACAATTTCATCAAAAACACCACGCCGAAAGGTGCAAAAGCAAATGATCCATTCTGGGAGAAATCGGAAACAGCGCTTGACGCCGCGCTCATGCTTTACCTGCTCCACGAAGCGCCGCCCGAAGATCAGAACATGGAAACCATTCTCTACATGATTGAAAACGGCGGTGCAAAGGAAGAAGATGACGATTATCAATCTCCGCTCGATCTGCTATTTGAAGCGTTGGAGGAAGAACAGCCCAATCACATTGCCGTGCGACAATACCATATTTTCAAGCAAGCCGCGGGCAAAACAGCTAAGAGCATCTTGGTGAGTGCGGCTGTTCGCCTGGCATCATTCACGTTACCGGAAATCCAGCGCATCACAGCAAGCGACGATATGGAGCTTGGCAAGCTGGGCGAACGGAAACAGGCAATTTTCTGCATCATCCCTGACAGCAACGACGCATCGCTCAATTTCCTCGTCGGTATGCTCTATACGCAAGCGTTTCAAGAGTTATATTTTCAAGCCGACAAAGTGCATCAAGGAGCGCTGCCCGTTCCGGTGCGGCTCATGTTCGACGAATTTGCGAACGTGGCCCTGCCGGATGGCTATGCCCGATTGCAGGCGACTATGCGCTCTCGAAACATTATGTCAACCATCATTCTGCAAAATATTTCGCAGCTCAAGGCGCTTTTCAAGGACGATTGGGAGGGCATCATCGGCAACGCGGACAGCTTTGTGTACTTAGGTGGCAACGAACAATCGACGCACAAATATATTTCGGAGCTGCTTGGAAAAGAAACGATTGATACGCGCACGTCAAGCCAGAGCAAAGGCAGGAACGGTTCATTCTCGCAGAACTTCCAACAAACCGGGCGCGAGCTTATGACCCCGGATGAAGTACGGCGGCTTGACAACAAGAACGCAATCGTTCTGATCCGCGGCGAGAAGCCGGTCATTGATGAAAAGTACGACATTCTGAAGCACCCAAATATTCACCGCACGGAGGACGGCGGCGCGCCGCCGTATCTCCACACGCCGCTGCGCGCGTTCGCGGCAGACGATCTTTCGTTCCCCATTGAAAACATCGACGATATTGAATTTTTGGAGGATTAACATGAAACATGAATTAACCCCGCGGCGTAAGGAGCGCCGCATTATGGCCGTCTGGACAAGCCTTGTGCTGACAACGGCACTGTTTACGACCTCGGCGTTCGCTGCTGACAGCGATCCGCTGACCATCGTAAATAACCTGTCCGACTTCATTTTTTCCTGCATCAAGGCGATCGGTATTATCATCTTAGGCTGGGGCGTCGTGCAGCTCGGTATGTCCGTGCAATCCCACGACGCGACGCAGAGAACGCAGGGTGTTCTTTGCCTGTTCGGTGGCTTACTGATCGCCTTTGCAAAGGAAATTCTGACGGCTATCGGTGTGGTGTAAGCGATGAAGCAGGCGAAAAACGCAGTCGAGCGCCATGTGATTTGGAGCGACATTCATCTTGACTTGGACGATTGGCGCGACTTTCTTATGGAAAACTATCCGGAGCTGCCCGAAGATAAGCTCTATGAAAAGATGTACGAGCTGAACGCCGAATACCTCGACGACGAGCGCCGAAATCTGGACATTCAGTTTTCACAGCCGATTCTTGTCATTGGCGACCTTGGCTTCTGGAACGGACGTGCGCAGGGATATAAGATGGTCAACTCCGGCAATATCCGGGACTGCTTGTATTCGGATACAGATATGACAGAGTGGTATGTAGATAAGAACGGCGATCTGCGTGCAGACGCTATTCACCACGACGGCACAAATCACTATCTGTACCGTGTGTTCAAGCGTGGAGTTTCCGATGCACAGATTGAAAATCTGCAAAACAAAATTTATTGCAGGAGAGCAACGCGCACGGACATTACAAGGGTCACACAGCGGCTTGGCGACAGCATTGCAGCCGTCTATGGGTTTCGGATTCCAAAGCAGCGGACACGGCAGCACGGCGCGAGGTAAAGCACACAGAAATATATCTCACCGTGATACGCAATTCAAGCCACGGAAAAACGGGATAGGCTGTGAAATTCGCAGCCCATCCCGTCAAGCAAAACACCGTTTATAGTGATTTCCCAAAAAGAATATGCAAATAGTCCGTTTTCCCGTGGATCACAGCGCCGACAGACACGAACTCGCCCTCGATGCGATAGAAGATCATATATCCCTCGCAGACCAGATAGCGCACATCCGTGTCGATTTCAAAACGGGCGCTGAGCGCCGTGCCGGCCTGGGGAAACTGCTTGAGATTCGCGCACTGGGCAAAAATACTGTCCGTGATGCGTTTGGCTGCTTTCGGGTTTCCGTATTCGTCCCGAATGAAGCGACGAATTGCCTTCAGGTCGTTCATGGCGCGCGGCGTAAATCTCAGCTTCATGCGTCCAACTCCAACCGGCGCATAGCTTCCTCCTCGCTGACCCATCTGCCCTGTTCCGCGCTTTTCCAGCCCGCGTCCAGCTCCGCCATTAGGCGCTTGAGCGCCTTATTTTTCATATATTCCTCGTTCTCCGGGGAAAGCAGGAACGGCAGGCCCTCCACATTGAGTGACTGCTGGATGAAGATGTTGATAGCATCCGTCAGGTTCAGACCATAACTGGCGTAAAGCTGCTCGGCGCGCTGCTTGATTTCAGGATTCATGCGCATCTGAAACGTCGTTGTTTTCGGCGCGGATGAAACATTGTATGCCTGATTCATAATCATACCCCCTTTTCTTTTAGTATATCCTTTTGCGCGAAATTGTCAATACGCAGTCACTACATTTCGGAGGTGATGATATGTGAGTGATAACTGGGTCGTATCGACCCTTGAAAACGCGCTTTCCAACTGGAATGACCATTTGGCTGAAATCTGGTCGCTTGTTTCACAGACACCGGAAAGTTTTCGCGGCGGCGAGATATGGACGGTCATTGTCAGTATCCACAACGCTCTGGTAGGCCTTGGCTATGGTCTGTTGGTGCTGTTTTTTGCAATGGGCGTATTCCGCTCAGCGGCCAGCTTCCGCGAACTGCAAAGACCGGAATTTGCCCTACGGCATTTTATTCGGTTTCTGCTTGCAAAAGTGGCGGTCGGCTCGTCGTTGGAGCTGATAACCGCGATTTACAAAATCTGCGGCGGTGTGGTCAGTACCGTCATGGGCGGCATTGGTTCTGCAATTTCTACGACGGCAACGCTGCCAGACAAAATTGTGGAAGCCATTGAAGATGTGAGTTTTCTGGAATCCATTCCGCTCTGGCTGGTGTCACTGCTGGGCAGTCTGCTGATTACGATTTTGTCCTATGTGCTGATTTTGACTGTCTATGGCCGTTTTTTCAAAATCTTCATTTACACTGCCATTGCGCCCCTGCCGCTGGCATCGTTCGCCGGAGAAGCGACCTCACGCACCGGGCAAACGTTTCTAAAAAGCTACGTCGGCGTGTGTATGGAGGGCGCGGTTATCGTCCTGTCCTGTGTGATCTACTCAGCGTTCCTGTCTGGCGGCAGTACAGCGCTGGATGAATCACTGCCCGCCGTCACAATGGTCTGGCAGTATCTCGGACAGCTCATGTTCAATATGCTGGTGCTGACCGGTCTTGTCAAAGGCTCTGACCGGCTGGTACATGAAATGCTCGGCACATAAAAGATTGCGTCCCAAGTCGGGACGCAATTCTTTCTGACTGTTCAGAGAAATTCCAGTGTCCTGGATTCGCCTGGCTTCAGGTCCTTTGTGTAGTGGTGTATCAGCTCTGCCATGATCTGTTCTTCTCGCCTTTTACGGACGAAGTGGACAATCCATGTCACGGCAAAAAACAGGATGCAAGCGATAAAAAGCAGGATGCAGACTGTTCGGTGTGCTGTCGCCCAGCGCGGCCAGAAGAGTTTCGTTGCCACAAAGTAGCAACCGAGCGGCAGAAGCCGCAGCTTCCAGAGGATACGGATTGCCATTGGCAGGCTCCCCAGTACCAGACCAACGATCAAGAGCTGGCGACCTATTTCCTTGAATAAAATCAGTGTAGAGTTCATAGCATTTTCTCCTTTTTGTCAAGTTTTTACCTATAAATATTATCTCATATCCTAGAAATTCTGTCAAATTTTCAACAAATCGGAGGCGATTTTTATAGAAGTCAAAATTCCAAAAGAAATCCGGGCGCACAGGGAAACGATCTTCTTCGGCTTGTCTGCGCGGCAGTTTATTTGCGCAATTCTTGCCGTCGGTCTGGCGGCTGGCATCTATCTCGGTTTAGGAAATATCATCGGAAAAGAAGCCGCAAGCTGGCTGTGCCTGCTGGCGGCGGCGCCAGTCGCTATCGCAGGATTTTTCCACTACAACGGCATGACGCTTGAACAATTCTTATGGGCGTTTATCAAATCCGAAATCCTGTGTGCAGGCCCGCGCCGATTCGATTCCGTGAATCTACATGAGGAAGTCTTTGCAAGTATTATGGAGGACACATTGGAATGATGAAATCGTTGTTGGCTGCAAACCGCAGCGAGAAAGATTCTTTTCGGATTCCGCACAGTGTCCAACAGTCCATCCCTGTCCGCCGCATCTACACGGACGGTATCTGGCAGGTCGGGCAGAAGTACAGTAAAACATGGCGGTTTTCGGACATTAACTACGCTGCGTCCTCGCTTGATGACCGGCGCAGTATCTTTCGTTCGTATGGCGCAGTGCTGAACAGTCTGCCAACCGATGCGACCGCGAAAATCACGATCATTAACCGAAGATTAAATCCGGTTGACTTCCAGCGCACGATGCTCATGCCGGAGTGCAGCGACGGTTTGGACTACTATCGCGGCGAGTACAACCAGATCATCTTGGACAAAGCGGCTGAAAGCAACAATCTGGTGCAGGAAAAGTACATCACACTGTCAATCGGCTTACGGAAAATCGATCAGACCCGCGCCTATTTCCGCCGCGTCGATACCAACTTGTCTGCCAGTTTCGGGCGGCTGGATTCCGGGGCATACGCCATTTCCTGCGCTGACCGGCTGCGGCTCCTGCATGACTTTTTCCGCCCCGGCGAAGAAGCATCGTTCCGGTTCGATTTGTCGGCAAATATCAAGCGCGGCATCGACTTCCGCGATCTGATCTGCCCGGACGGGCTGCAATTCCGCGCCGGGTATTTTGAAATGGGCGGCAAATTTGGACGGGTGCTTTTTATGCGCGACTACGCATCTTTTATCAGCGACGAAATGATAAAGGACCTGTCTGACTTCTCCAGAAACCTGCTGCTGTCCATTGACATTCTTCCGATTCCCACCGAAGAAGCTGTGCGTGAGGTGCAAAGCCGAATCCTCGGCGTGGAAACGGACATTACACGCTGGCAGCAAAGGCAGAATCGGCAGAACAACTTCACCGCAACCGTGCCGTATGACTTGGAGCAAATGCGCACCGAATCGAAAGACCTGTTGGAAGATCTGACCGCCCGTGACCAACGGCTCATGTTTGCCTGTGTAACGCTCGTTCATATCGCGGACAGCTTGGAGCAGCTTGACGCGGATACGCAGACCTTGCAATCCATCGCGCAGGAAAAGCTCTGCGGTTTCTCTGTTCTCCGCTACCAGCAGGAGGACGGCTTGAACACCGTCTTGCCGTATGGCCTGCGTCGCATCCACGCGCTGCGGACGCTCACGACCGAGAGCTGCGCCGTTCTCATGCCGTTCCGGGCGCAGGAGATCCAAGACCCCGGCGGCTTGTATTACGGCGTCAACGCCATTTCCAAAAATCTCTTGATTTGTGACCGCAAGCGGCTCATTTCACCCCATGCGTTCTATCTCGGCGTGTCCGGTTCGGGCAAATCTGTGGCAATGAAAAATACCATCGCAAACGTCGCGCTGTCCACCAACGATGACATTATCATCATCGACGCGGAACGCGAATACGCGCCCATTGCGCGGGCGCTGGGCGGCGAGGTCATTGAAATTTCGCCAAACAGCCAGCACCATATCAATCCATTGGATTTACAAGATGGCTATGAGGATGGTGAAAATCCCATTGCGATGAAATCCGAACTCATAACCAGTATCTTGGAGCAGCAAATGGGCGCGGGCTTACTGTCCGGTTCTCAGAAATCCATCATCGACCGATGCACGGCAAGCGTCTATCAGAACTATTTCCACGCAAAGGGCGAACTTCCTATGCCGCTGCTGTCCGATTGGCGTGCCGAAGTCTTGCAGCAGCCAGACCCCGAAGCGCGTGAAATCGCGCTGGCGGCCGAGCTTATCACGGAGGGCAGTTTGAACGTGTTCGCGCACCCGACAAATGTGGATATTAACAACCGGATCGTTGTCCTTGACCTTTATGAGATGGGTGAGCAGCTCCGTCCGACCGCGCTCGTTGTCGCACTCGAAGCCATTCAAAACCGCGTCATGGAGAACCGCAAGCGCGGCAAATACACTTGGGTGTTCCTCGACGAAGTGTACTTATATTTCAAATACAAATACTCCGGCGAAATTCTTTACCGCGCATGGAAAAGATTCCGCAAATATGGCGCGGCGCTGACGGCGGCATCACAGAACGTAGAAGAATGTCTGAAATCCGAAACGGCGCGGCTGATGTTTGCCAACTCGGAATTTCTGCTGCTGTTCAATCAGGCGGCGACTGACCGCGCAGAGCTGTCGAAGCTGCTTCACATTTCCGATACGCAGCTCAGCTACATCACGAACGCTGAAGCCGGGCACGGTCTGCTGCGCATGGGTGGTTCCATCGTGCCTTTCGTCAACACCATTCCCCGCCAGACAGAGCTATATAAGTTAATGACAACCACGCCGGGAGAAAATCTGGTATGACGATCACACTCGGAAGTCTGTTTGACGGGATCGGCGTGTTTCCGCTTGCGGCAAGCAGACATGGCATCACTCCGGTCTGGTCGAGTGAGATCATACCGGACGCAATCTCTATTACAAAGCGCCACTTCCCGAAGATGGTGCATCTGGGCGATATAACGAATCTGGACGGCGGGAAAATTCCTGCCGTCCATGTCATTACGTTTGGCTCGCCCTGTCAAAATTTATCACAAATTGGAAATAGAACCGGCTTAAATGGCGCAAAATCCAGCCTGTTTTATCAGGCAATCCGTATTATTGAAGAAATGAGGGATGCCAGTGGAGGGTTATATCCAGCTATCGCTGTTTGGGAAAACGTCATTGGAGCTATGCAGCAAAATCTTAAAAATGACTATCTTGCCGTACTCAAATCCTTTGCGGGCACCGAGGTTTCAATGCCTGATTCTGGACAGTGGGCAGATGCCGGAGTGGTGCGAGGGCGACGGTGTGATCTGGCATGGCGTGTCATGGACGCGCAGTATTGGGCGTGGCCCCGGTTGGCCCGTCGGGAGCGAGTCTTTGTTGTGGCAGATTTTACAGGCCAGCGTGCCGCAGAAATACTTTTTAACGCCCGGCCAATGCACACGGATTCTCGGATTTGCAGCGCGGGTGGGCTGCCCGCCGCCGAAGATCATAGAGGCGCTTCTCTTGAAGCAGGGCGGCAGATACCCGTTATCCTGCCCTTTTACGGATTCAAAATGCGCGGAGCAGCCGCAAACCAAAATCGACAACAGTTCATCCGGAGCTTTGGAAAACGGACAGATGTGTTTCCAACTATTCTAGCGTCCGAACAGACTGCGTTCGCGTATTACTATGAGGACGATCCGCTTGACGGCTGCATCCGCTACCCGACCGAAGCGGAAAGCGAGCGCCTGATGGGTTTGCCGCCAGACTGGACGAAGTATGGCACGGATGGCACGGAAATCCGAAGCTCCAGCCGCTATGCCGCGATTGGTAATTCTATCGCGCTGCCCTGCGCCGAGTATATCATGGAGGGAATCGCAGAAGTATTGCAAAAATAAATCTCACCGTGATACGCATTTTCAAAACAAATGGGAGGAAAAGACGATTCAAAAGTACAAAATCATTTACGCCGACCCACCGTGGCAATATGCGCAAAAGGGCGTACACGGCTTGGCGGAAAATCACACATGGATGGGATGTGTGGGGAAATGAAGTGCCGTCCGATTGTGCGGCGCTGGATGTAAAAAATGAATCTCACCGTGATACGCAATAGGAGGCGACTATTATTCCAGACATTCGAGAACGAAACGACCGCCCTAAAGACAAGCAGCCGAAACACCAAGCTGCATCCACTGTGCAGCGGCAGATGGTACAGAAATTTGTAAAAGAGCTGGGCGACCGCGCGAAACAGCCTGACCGCCCGGACAGCGCGGAACGCACGGCGACCGAACAGGTGGAAACGACCGCCCGCGAAATCGTCCATGAAGCTGTCCAACTGCCGCGTCGTGCGATTCAGCACCCAGCCCGCAAAGAATCCGCGGATTCTTCCGCAAATGCACAGCCGGAGCAATCCGCCCAGCTGCACCATGCGCCGGAATCACCGCGAGAGCGAACAGACGCACCGCGTACCCAGCCAGATACAACGCCGCCCAAGAGCGCACCGACACCCGCACCGCAGGAACAGGCCCGCCGCACCTATGTCCAGCAAACCGCAAAGGCGACTGCGGCAGCACCATCTGCGCCATTGGCAGAAAATACACCACGTCAGCGCACGGACAATATACGCACCCGGCCAGAAGCAAAGCAGCCGCAGAGCGTACCAACGTCAGCGCCGCAGGAGCAAGGCCGTCGCGCCTATGTCAAGCGAGCAAAGAAATCCCGCGCAGAAAAGCCGTCTGCGCGGGATAATCTTTATACGGAGCAGCCGGAAATCTGGCTTGCGGATGATCTGCCAGAATGTGAATCGTTGCCTATCCGCGAAAGGCCAGATATACCAGAAAACCATGGTCAGGTGCGATCCGAAACTGCACCAGCAAAACCGTCCGCTGTTCGTCATGTAAAGCAGCCGGACACATGGACACCACGCAGCGCGGCAGCCCCGGCTATGCGCGGTAAGAACCAGTCTATTCGTGGGCAGCCAGTGGTCACACCGACGCACGATTTACCGCCCGTTCCGCAGGAGCAGGCACGGCAAGCCTTTATAGAAAAGCAAGCGCAGCTCTCTCAAAATCCATCCATCGAATCCATCTATCCATCCGAATCGGCTGCCCCTGTTCCACCGCAGCTGCCTGTTTCGGAAGCGCCCGCGATCACGCCGAAGCGCCAGCCGCTCACGGCTGGCAGCGGCAAATCGGGCCCACCTGTCCAGCCACCACCGACGCGATCTCTGCCAGTGGAGCAGCCCCCCGCCATTCGTGAAAAGCCGAAGCCAAGCGCCGCACCGAGAGAAAAATCTTGGCGCGGCGTTTCTATTCGGACAATAGATACGGAACAAATCAGCACGCCAAAGGTGCAGCCAAAAACACCTGCATCAAAAACTGCTGCAAAGCGGGCACGGAAATCAGCTACACAGGATGCACAGCGAAAAATGCTCCAAAAGAGCAACAACCGGGCTACCAGAGCAACCGCCGCAGCCGCGAAAAAGCTGGCCGAAGCTGCGGCAAAGGCCGTCAAGGAGCTGGTAAGCGCCCTTGCCAGTCTGGGCGGCGGCACGGCGCTTTTCGTCGTGTTTTCCATCGTCATTGTTGCGGGCGCGTTCCTGGCATCGCCGCTCGGCATCCTCTTTGCGGACGAGCAGCAGACGGATGATACCGTGCCGCTGGCAACCGCCATTGCAGAAATTCAGGGTGAATACCACGCAGAGCTGGAACGCCTGCAAAATGGAGATTTTGTGTCCGTCCAGATTATCGGACAGGCCCCGGATTGGCGCGAAGTCGTAGCTGTGTTTGCGTCCAAAACGGCAGGCGCGGAGGACGGCATTGACGTTTTCACGCTTGACGAAGAACGTGTGGAGCTGCTGCGTCAAGTCTTTTGGGATATGTGCGAGATCACAACGGCAACGCAGAACGTTGATGTTCCGGACAGCGATCCGGACGATGATGTGGACGACAGCCACACAGGGATTGCACTGACCATCACAATCACGGCCAAGACCGCCGAGCAAATGCGTCTGATATACGCATTTACAAAGTATCAGAATGACGCGCTTGACATTCTGCTTGAAAACCTCGGCAGCTTGAATATCCCAATGGGTTCGCTGACCATTTCGCAGGAGGACGCAATCGGGTTGCTTGAAAATCTCCCGGATGATCTTGACCTGGAACGAAAGGCCGTTGTGGAAACGGCGGTGCAGCTCGTCGGGCGCGTGTCGTACTTCTGGGGCGGGAAATCTCTGACCCTCGGCTGGGATGACCGCTGGGGAACGCCGATGGAGGTCACAGCCGCAGGCAGCGGTTCCACCGGCACAGTGCGTCCGTTCGGGCTGGATTGCAGCGGATTCGTCGATTGGACATTCTACAATGCGACGAATGGCAGCTACTACCCCGGACGCGGCGGCGGAGCTGCCACGCAGCACAGCTATTGCACCAACATTGCATGGAGCGACGCACAGCCGGGCGATCTTGTATTCTATCCAGACGATTCCCACGTCGGCATTGTCGGCGGCAAGGACGCAGACGGCAATCTCCTGATCGTCCATTGCAGCGGCGGCGCAAATGGAGTTGTTATTACCGGTTCGGCAGGCTTTACAAGCGTTGCAAGACCAGACTGTTTTGCAGAATGAAATACATCTCACCATGATACGCAATTCGACAAAAACCGGGCTGGGCGCGCCACGTCCAGTCCGGCTTTTCTTATGCTTATTATAATGTAGAATCTTGTCGAAATGCGTATCACGGTGAGATTTATTGTTTCCGCATGATTCGATCCGGGAAAACGGAAGCATCTATCAAGTCTGCGGGATCAATGTCAAGCGCGTCGGCAAGATTGAAAAACACATCCAGCGAAAAACTCTTTGCCACGCCCGGCGCTTCAATGGCACTGATAAGGGAACGGCTGATCCCCGCTTTTTCAGCCAACTGTTCCTGTGACATCCCGCGCATTTTGCGGAGCGCAGCGATGGCAATGCCAAGATGAATGAACCGGTCGTGATTTTTGAACGTAACTTCTCTGCTCATACACGGACACCTCCTGCGTATAAGCAAATTATACGGGTTCCGTGAAAATCTTTCTGTCTGAAATGGTGCTGTATTGATTTAATCTGTAAGCAATACTATAATGTTCAAAAGCAAAACAGCTTATACGAGCGTATTTGCACACAGCTTACAGAGAGAAAGAAAGCGGGTCTCGGGATGGAAACACCAAATAGCTGCGCAATTCTTGGACATAATCCCATGCGCTTTGAATGGAGATTTGATGAAGAAGCCGACAAGTACACGGAAGCGATGCGTCCGTGCGCACAGTGCCGCTTACGGATGATATGATGGCATATCCGAAAAAAGTTTTTCTGGTCTGTCGAAAAACGCCTATGTGCTGACGGATAGAACAGACACGCCAATGGAGCTGCAGACCTATCAGTATCATTTTGAATCCGTCCTGCGTCGATGTGGTATCTGAAAGCGGAACTATCACACGCTCCGGCGCAGCTTAAAAAGAGAACTTCAATACCCAGCACGGGTATTGAAGTTCTCATACAAAAAGCTGGTTTGTATTATTGTCTGCGTTATACCCACAAGAGAGTGTTTTGCGTGGGGCGATTACTTGGCCGAGTCAGCAGTGTATAGCACTTTCCATGTGTCGATCCGATGCTCATGGATCGCTGCGGTCATTTCAGGCAGCTCATCAAGAGAGCAGGTATGTGAGATCAGGTCTGTGCAGTCGAATGCACCGTTATCCATTTGATCTACTGTATATCGCCATTCGTTGATCGGCAGATTGCTATAGTGTGAATTCCAAATCGCGTGGATCGTTACCTCTTTGCGCAAAAGCTGACTGTGGCAGGTCTTTGTAATTGTGGTATCGGCAGCAGGATTGCCAAGCAATGTGATCGTTCCGAATGGACGGATGCAGGTGATTGCCTGATTCAGCGCAGAGCCATAGCCTGTACCTTCAATCGCAATATCCGCAAGCCGACCTCCAAATGTCTGCCGGACAACCTCTTCCAGTGGCTGTGTCCGAGAATTGACTGCATCAAAGCCGCACTTTTTGCAGAACTCGACCTTTGCGTCAATAACATCTGAGAATAAGACCTTCGCTGCACCAGCCAGCTTCGCCCACCGGCCTGCCATAATGCCGATTGGCCCTGCACCGAAAATCAATACATTTGCGCCGAAGTAAACGTCGCTTTTCCGGACAGCATGCTGTGCAACGCAAGCCGGTTCAGCCATTGCGAGCATTGTCAGCGGCGTATCCGCATTGTGGGATTCTACGAAGTTCCATGCGCTAGGGACAAGGCAGTATTCGGCAAAGCCGCCGTCTCTGCGCGAACCCATATAATCATAATCTTCGCACATAGCATAATTACCGGACAGGCAGCTATCACAACGGCGGCAGGGAATCAGCGGGAAAAACGCGCCGCGCTTACCGATCAGGGTCTGGTCCGCATTAGGCCCGACTGCAACGACTGTACCGGAAAACTCGTGACCAATCGTCAACGGATATTTTTGCTTGCTGGTGCCGCTGACATAAATGCGCGGAATATCAGAGCCGCATACGCCGCAGGCTCCGATGCGAACGAGCAGTTCTGCTCCATTCGGGGTTGGAACCGGGACGGTATCTACGCGAAAATCACCGATGGCATGCAGCCGGACGGCTTTCATAAAATTGTCATTCATTTAACGCACATCTCCCTCTATTGAATGGCCGCCTGAAGGGTCGTAATGTTTTCAGAAAGCGGGGTTGCAGGTGAGAAAATACTTGACGATCCTGCAACAAAGATATTGGCACCGGCCATGCGCATCCGCTTGGCATTCTCAAAACTGACGTTGCCGTCAACCTCAAGATCGACATTCGAAAATCCGCGTTCATCCAGATAAGCGCGTGCCTGTGTAATCTTTTCCAGCATGGACGGAAGCAGCTTCTGCCCGGCAAAGCCGGGATTGACGGTCATTAGAAGGACACCATCAATGTCCTCCAATACATAATCCAAAACAGACAGCGGCGTTGCCGGATTCAGGGCAAGCATGGGCTTTCCGCCGAGCTCACGAATTCGAGCTAGGACGCGCGGAATATGCGGAGTGCTTTCCCAATGTACAGAAACGTATTCACCCGGCTGAATCTGGAACCAGTCCAGCTTGTTATCCGGGCGTGTGATCATCAGGTGCAGATCCAAAGGGATCCGCGTCATTGTGCGCAGGCGGCGGCAAAAGTCTGTTCCGAGTGTATAATTCGGTACGAATTCTCCGTCCATAATGTCAATATGCAGATATCCGATTCCGGTTTTTTCGAAGGCTTCAATGACGGATGTCATTTCTGAAAAGTCGACGCACATCATGGACGGCGCGATTAAACCTTGTTTCATATATTCAGCTCCTCTCACATCACTTTTCTTTTGGTATATCATGCCGCCCATTATTCGGTCA
>OMDE01000111.1_pt1 | contig 26178 bp, 18 predicted proteins | sample 1645171 | NCBI WGS metagenome assembly OMDE01 (sample SAMEA103958129, study PRJEB25191) | human gut metagenome
TTCCACGCTTTCGCTCTCTGCTACAATCTCATGTTTTTTAACTTTCCATGGAGCGGTCTGAGCGGGTTGTGCGGAAGGCCTGCGACGAGAGGTCGCAGTGCCGGCGGACGAGCACCTTGTCGGGCCGGCTGGGATTCTTCCTCCGCGGGATGGATTTGTACGACAAATTCGCGGATGAAATAATAATATTCCGGACTTTGACCTATTTTTGCGGCGATTCTCAGCGGCGGCCCGGTCGTGTCCCGGTCGGGATGACGGCGGCCGCTGCGTCATGAACTGCTTTCATTATGGAAAAGGTATCCTGGAAGGGTCACGGCTCGATGCTGCTGGCCAATGTTTCGTGGGGGCTGATGTCCCCGATCGCGAAAATCGTCATGGCGGGCGGGCTCGTCACGCCGCTCGTGTTGAGCGATCTGCGGATTTTCGGTGCGATGATCCTCTTCTGGATCGTCTCGCTCTTCCGCAAACCCGAGCATGTGGCCTCGCGCGACATGTTCAAGCTCTTCGGGGCGTCGCTGCTGGCCATCGTCTTCAATCAGGGCTGCTTCATCTTCGGCGTGGGGATGACCTCGCCGGCCGATGCGTCGATCATCACGACCAGCATGCCGCTGTGGGCCATGCTGCTCGCCGCCTTCTTCCTTCGGGAGCCGATCACGGCCAAGAAGGTGCTCGGCATCGCTCTGGGAGCCGGCGGCGCCCTGCTGCTGATCGTCGGCAGCAACCGGGCGGCCGCCTCCGCGCCCGCCGGCGACGCTCCCGTGTGGGGCGATCTGCTGGTGCTGCTCGCGCAGTTGAGCTATGCGCTCTACATCGTGCTGTTCAAGAACTTCGTGAACCGCTACTCGCTCATCACGATCATGAAGTGGATGTTCACCTACGCCTTCATCTGCACGCTGCCCTTCTCCTACGACGACCTCGCGGCGACCGGCTGGTCGCTGCTCGGCGGCCAGGCGCTGGCCGGCATCCTCTTCATCGTCGTCTGCGCGACCTTCATCAGCTACATGCTGATCGTCGTGGGACAGAAGAACCTGCGGCCGACGGTCGCCGGCATGTACAACTACGTGCAGCCGGTGGTCGCCTGCATCGTCACGGTCTGCCTCGGGCTCGACACCTTCAATGCGACGAAGCTGTTTGCCGTCGCACTGATCTTCGGCGGCGTCTACCTGGTGACGGCGAGCAAGAGCCGCGCGGAACTGGAGGCCTCGCCGGAGCCGGGCGACAAGTGATTCTGCCGTTGTCCGTCCGGAGTGCGGATGGCTGGTGCGCGGCCGGTATGAAAAACCGCCGACGGGAGGGTGGAAGCTCTCCGGTCGGCGGTCTCTTTCTGTCCGGTCGATGACGGAAAAGGGACAGGGCCGCCGTCGGAAGGTACCGGCTCGCGTCGGAAGATGCGGCGCCTTGACATAGGCTGCGCAGCCCGGTGAGATTCCTGCGCTGTTCGTGTTCGTGCTCCTGCTGCCTGGCGACGGTGCTTGCTTTGGACGTTGGGTGTGAACCTTGTCGCAGATGCCCGAGGTAATGCAAAATGGATGGAGAGGGACCGAAATGCTGTTTCGGTCCCTCTCCATCTATGCGGTTTGAGGAAATGGCGGAGAACGGGTGCGCCCTGTCGCCGATTCGTCCCTTTGCTCCGTTGCGGGCCCCCTTTTCGGGTCTGATTCCGAGGTTATCGGCCCCGGTTGTTATTTGCGGCGTTCGATCTCGTATTCCCGCTCGCCGCGGCTGTTGACCAGCGTGTAGTGCATGGTCCCTTCGTCGAACGAGAGCAGGCCGAACCCGGAGTTCTCCCCGGCGTACTGCGTCAGCGGGCCGCGCTGCGGGGCGCGCTGCTTCGAGGCCGAGGTGTTCACTACATAGTCGATGCTGTCCTGGCCGGTGCGGATGTGCTGGAACGTGTGGATATGGCCGCAGAAGTAGGCATCCACGCTGTTCCGGCGGAAGATCTCCTCCAGCCGTGCCCGCATGTCCTCCTGCTCGCAGTCGTCCTTCCCGTCGTAGGTGTACATCGGGTGGTGTCCCACGACGATCTTCCACTTCTCGTTCGAGGCGCACAGTACGCTGTCGATCCAGCGCACCTCCGTGTCGGGGTCGACGAGCTGCACGTCGGGATACTTCGCCTGCTCGGCGCGGTATTTCCCGATCAGCGGCGTCGTGTCGATGAAGACGAAGCGCACACGCTCCGAGTCGGTCACCTCGTCGTCCAGCGGTACGGAGAAGGTGTAGTAGCGGTCGGGCATGTTCCAGCGGCGGCTGACCTCCGTGTAGTCCATCATCGCCTGCGTGTTGCCGCGGTATTCGTGGTTGCCCAGCACGCCGTACCAGGGGCATTGGAGCTCGCCGTGCGAGTAGATACTCTCGAAATTGGACCACAGCAGCGGATCGCGGGTCGACTGGATTCCCTCGTAGTGGAACAGGTCACCGCACGAGATGACAAATTCCGGACCGAGTTCATCCGCGTAGACGCCCATCCATTCGCCGATGAGACGCTGGTCGTAGGAGCCGTTGCGGCCCGCGTCGGAGAGCATCAGAATGTTGAGTTCACCGTCGTAGGTCCCTTCGGCGGCTTTCTTTTCGGATTGTGTCGTTGCACAGGCCGCAAGGACCACGGCCAGCAGCGTGATGCTGATGATGCAGATGATGCCGATTTTGTTCATGTCATTTATATAAGTAAGAGGTTTTTTCGCCGGATTGCTGCGGCAAATATAGGCAATAATCGGGCGGGAGGAACACCCCGCGCCAAACTTAACGGAAATGTAACCGTTTTGCATAGAGACTGTTGCGCGAAGATAAAAATGCCGTAACAGGGGTGCCATACTTTTGCCGCAGCAAACCAATCCACATTTTATGAAGAAGAAACTTTACGCATTCGTTCTGTTTGTCTCGCTGGCCCTGGGAGCCCTTGCCCCGTCCGGACTTGTTGCCGCGCCGGATACCGAGGCCGAAGCCAAGGCGGCCGCCGCCGCGGCCGCCGCGCCCCGCGGTTCGCTCGCCGGAGTCGTGCTCGACGATGCACGACACGCCATTGCCGGAGCCGTGGTCTATATTCGGACGTTGAATCTGGGGACCGTGTCGGCCTCTGACGGCAGCTTCTCGTTGCGGGGCATTCCCGAGGGGACCTATGAGGTGTGTGTCAACTACGTCGGTTACGAGCAGATATGCCGTAACTTTGCAATCCGCAAGGACGAGACGCAGCACTGCGAATTCCTGCTGCACGAGGGCATGGCCATCGGCAGCGTCGTCGTGTCGGGCATTGTCGAGGGGCAGCGCCGGGCGTTGACGCTGCAGCGGAACAAAGACGGGGTGAGCAATATCGTCGCTGCGGACCAGATGAGCCGCTTTGCCGACGCGAACATCGGTGACGCGATGAAGCGCATCCCGGGCATCAACGTCCAGTACGACCAGGGCGAGGCCCGTTTCGGGCAGGTGCGCGGCACGGCACCCGACCTGACGTCGGTGACACTCAACGGAAACCGCCTGCCCTCGGCCGAGGGCGACTCGCGGGCCGCGCAGCTCGACCTGATTCCGACCGACATGATCCAGACGATCGAGGTCAACAAGGTCGTGACGGCCGACATGGACGGTGACGCCATCGGCGGGTCGGTGAACCTCGTGACGAAGAACTCGCCCTACCGCCAGACCCTCTCCGCAAATGCGGGCATGGGCTATAACCCCATTTCGCAGCGGGTGACCTTCAACGGCTCGGTGAGCTGGGGGTCGCGTTTCTTCAAGGACCGCCTGGGCGTCATGGCGGCCGTGGCCTACCACAACAATCCGATCGGTTCGGACAATATCGAGGCAACATGGAAACAGGATGACGACGGGAAGGCCTACGTCGACGAGTTCGAGATTCGTCAGTACTACGTGCACCGCGAGCGGCAGAGCTATTCGCTCTCGCTCGACTGGAAGTTCAACGAGAACCACAAGATCGAGCTGCGCGGCATGTACAACCGGCGCAACGACTGGGAGAACCGTTACCGGCTGACCTATAAGGATATCACGCCCGACGGGGACGGCACGGCCACGGCCTACCTGCGGCGTCAGACCAAGGGCGGATCGCCCGACAACAAGTTTGCGCGTCTGGAGCGTCAGCAGACCGCCGACATCGCCCTGTCGGGCGAGCACAACCTCGGCTGGCTGGGTGTCGAGTGGGGCTTCGACTACGCCCGGGCTACGGAGGACCGTCCCAACGAGCGCTACATCGGACTGGAGAGCGACGAGGATGATCCGATCCGTTTCGAGGTCGACCTTTCGGACGGCCGCGAACCGCACTTCACCCCCACCGACGCATCGCGCATGGAGCTCAACACGACGAACTTCATCAAGCTCGACGAACTGACCGAGTCGTTCAGCGAGATCGAGGAGAACGAGTACAAGGCCCATGTCGACCTGCGCGCCCGGCTCTTCACCGGTACTTTTGCCGGTACGCTCAAGGCCGGATACAAGTACCAGCACAAGGAAAAATCGAAATTCATCACCTTCTACGACGTGGAGCCGTCAGACGAGGAGTCCTTCATCGCCGCGGCGATGGGCGCCGGCAACACCTTCGATGCCACGCGCGGGAATTTCTATGCCGGGGACTACACGGTCGGCGATTTTGTCAGCAAGCAGTACCTTTCGCGCCTCGACTTCGGGGATGCCTCGCAGTTCGATCTTGTGCGCAATCCGATGGAGGAGGCCGAGAACTACGAGGGCCGTGAGACGATCCATGCGGCCTACCTGCGCTACGACCAGCAGCTGGGCAGCCGCCTGAAGCTGATTGCCGGCCTGCGCCTCGAACACACGCAGTTCGACTATACGGGCAACGCGCTGCACGTGGATGCCGACGAGGAGCACATCACCTCGACGCCCGTGTCGCGGCGCTCCGACTACGACAACTGGCTCCCCTCCGTGCTGCTCAAGTACGAACCGGTGGACAACCTGGTCCTGCGTGCCAGCTTCACCACGACGCTCGCCCGTCCGAAGTTCCGGCAGCTGGTTCCGGGCGACCGCGTGAACCTGGCCGACGAGGAGTATACGATGGGCAATCCCGACCTGCGGAACACCATCTCGAACAACTACGACCTGATGTTCGAATACTACTTCCGTTCGATCGGCCTCGTTTCGGCCGGCGTCTACTACAAGGATATTTCCGACTTCATCGTCGACGCCATGATCGAGGACCAGACGATCGGCGGCACGGAGTTCAAGGAGCTCTACAAGGCGGTCAATGCGGGCGACGCCACGCTCTTCGGTGTCGAGCTGGCCTTCCAGCGCGATCTGGGCTTCATCTCCCCGGCGCTCAAGAACTTCGGTATCTACACCAACTACACCTACAACCGGTCGAAGGTTACGCGGCTGACCGACCCCATCTTTGCGGGCCGCAGCGCCGACGGCATCCAGCTGCCCGGTACGCCCGAGCACACGGTCAACGCCTCGCTCTACTTCGAGAACAAGCGCCTGACGGCGACCCTCTCGTACAACTACGCCAGCTCGTTCCTGGACAACGAAGAGATGGGTATGACCGCCTTCACGGACCGCTACTACGACAGCGTGAACTACCTCGACGCCAATGTCTCGGTGCGCGCCACGAAGTACCTTGCGCTCTTTGCCGAGGTGGGCAACCTGCTGAACCAGCCCCTGCGCTACTATCAGGGGACGAAGGAGCGTGTGCGCCAGGCCGAATACTACGGCATCCGCTTCTCGGTCGGTGCCAAGGTGCGCTTCTGACGGACGCCGCCGACAATCCGAAAAAGGCCGCTTGTCGAAGCGGCCTTTTTCTTTTGCGGGTATCAGAAGGTGTAGCCCGCCTCGATGTAGGCGTAGCGGCCCAGGTAGGAGGTGACCGTCGTCAGCACGTAGTCCGTATGGAAGCGGGTTGAGGCGTAGTCGGGGCTGTTGAGCAGGTCGATGACGCCGAGCGCGAGCGAAAAGCGGTTCTCGCGGCCGAACTTGCGTCCGGCGGCGAGGTTCAGGACCGTGTTGTGCTGCGTGAGGGCCTTTGCGGTGCTGTTGCAGTAGAACTCGTAGCAGACCCCGGCGCTCCCGAAGTACCTGCCCAGGCGCAGGTCGAGGCGGGCGTTGACCACCTCGCGCAGCTCGCGCCGCGTGGTGTGCTGCGTCGTGTAGCTGCGCATCGAGGTCCGCGAGCTGCACGCGATGCGCACCTTCGTCGAGAAGCCCGACTCGAATCCGGCCATGAGGCCGAGCGCGTGGCTGCGCGAACGGTCTGTCTCCGTATCGAAGCAGTAGGGTACTTGTTGGAAGGAGTAGCCGACCGAGGCGCGGAGCGTCGAACGCAGCGCCGTCACCCGCTGCGAGTAGCCGGCATCGGCGCTGATCCCGCAGCGGCCCCCGACGTTCTCCTGCGTGAGGAGCTGTGCCCCCGCCTGGGCCGTATAGTCCCATCGGGGCAGGTAGGTCTCTTCGAGGAAGAGCCGGCGGCGCGTGGCGATGTGGTTGATGCCGTATTCGCCCCGGAGGCCGATCCAGAGCGAGCGGGCCGAGACGGGGTCGGTGTCGGAAAACCGCACGCGGAACGAGCACAGCGTCGGGAGCTTCAGATCGGGATTCCCGGCCGTCAGGCGGAGCGGGTCGGTCGCGTCGAGCGTCTGGCGCAGCTCCTCGACCGAGGGGACGGCGGGCGAAGCCGTCAGGCCGACGTCCACGCTCCGGCGTGTGCCGCTCCACGTCAGCGAGAGGTCGGGCGCCAGGGCGAAGAACTGCCGGCGGGCCCGCTCCCGGGTCGGAAAGTGCTCGTCGCGCGCGATGTCGTAGAGCGACGCCGTCAGGCCGGCCTGGCAGCGCAGCCGCTCCTTGTCGCGGACCCACGAGAGGGTCAGGCCGTGCGTGCGGCAGTCGGTCGCATAGTCGTAGGTGTTGACCGTGTCGAGCAGCCCCTGCGGATCATCCAGATAGTCGACGGCGAGGCGCTCCGTGCGGCCTTGCCGGCAGGTGAAGCCGTATTGTACCGAGAGGGAGGCGTGGCGGCCGGCCCGGAGGTGATAGCCGGCGCCGGCGTCGATGTCGCAGTGGCGGTATCTCCCGTCGTCGTGCAGCCGGGTGCGCAGCCCGGGTGTCGAGGCGAGCGTATCGACCTGCCGGCCCGCGTTCGTGCCGTCCGTGTAGCCGACGCCGCACCGGAAACTCATGCGCGAGCGCTCGGAGAGCCGCAGCGAATAGTCGAACGCCGCCAGGAGGCCGAGGTTGCGCTGGTCGTCCGTGGTGTGCATCTGCGTCAGGGTCTGCGTCCGGTCGATGCGCTGCTGCGTGCGGGAGCGGCTCCGCGAGTCGCTGTTGCCGAGGTTGACGCCCGCCCGTACCTCGAAGGTGTGGCGCCCCCGCAGGAGCATGGTCATGTTTGAATAGCTGAAGCTCCGGGCCGTCGATGCCGATTCCGAGCGGTTCTCGCTGTCGAAGAGCGTGTAGGCGTCCGTCGGGAAATATTCGGTCAGCGAGCGCCCTTCCGAACTGCTGCGGCCGCGGTCGAAGCGGGCGTAGTTCCAGACCGACGTCGTGTCGCCCCGCCGGTATTCGTGCGAGAGCTCCGCCGACGTCCTCTTCGCAGGGGTGATGCGGGCCGACTGCGCGATCCGCCCCGGGGCGCTCTCGTCCTTCGAGTTCCGGGCTTCGGCCTGCCAGCTCCCCTGTTCGCTGTGGCGGTAGAGCCGCATGGCCTCGGCGTGGCGCATTTCGTGGCGTCCCGAGTAGTCCTTTTCGAGGCTTGCGCCCGCCAAGGCCGAGAGCTCGCCGCCCCGCACGACGGCGCGTTTCGACCGCGTCTCCACGTCCATTACCTTCTCTTTGGGGGCCGTGTCGTTGCCCGTATGTTTTGCCACGGGATTCGGCTCCTCGTAGATGCGCACGCGCAGGACGTCGTCGGCCCGCAGGTCGGTGAGCGCCGCCTCGGTCTGCCGCCCGAAGAGGTTGCGGCCGTCGACATAGATGCGGCGGACCTCCCTGCCGTCGGCATAGATGCGGTTGTCGCGCACCTCGACCCCGGGCAGCTGCCGCAGCAGCTCCTCCAGCCGGTCGTCGGCCAGCGTCCGGAAAGCCGCCGCGTTGTAGATGGTCGTGTCGCCGCGGAAGACCATGGCGACCTGCTCGCCGAGGACGATCACCCGGGCGATCTGCTGCTCGTCGGTCTCCATGCCGACGTCGATGTATCCCGAAAATCCGGCGGCTCCGTAGCGTCGGCTGAAGGTCCGGTAGCCGACGTACCGCACCTCGAGCGTCACCGAGTCGCGGAAGATCCTGTCGCACGCAAACTCCGCCGAGCGGCCGCTGCGGCTCTTTGCCGTCGCGCCGCGCAGCGTGTCTGCCCCGCAGATGACCGTCACGGTGGCCCCGACGAGCGGCTCCTGCGTCGCCCGGTCGCGGACGTCGATCGTCGCATGCGCCCCGGGACCGTATCCCTGACCGCGGGATGCGGCCCCGGCGGCGGTTGCCGCGACAAGCAGGAGGGACAGGATGAGACGGAAGCGGGACATGGGACGGCGATTTTTCCGGCAAGATAGCGAATTTTCCGCAGAAAAGGCCGCGGCTGCCTCCGCTCCGCACCGGAAGAACACGCACGGGTGAGCACGGGTGCCGATTTTTTTCGTATCTTTATCGGGCTCTTCTCCGGCCGTTGCCGGGCAGCCCCCGATCGAACGATGAAAACCAAGGATATCTTCACCTTCCGCGACGCCGAGAAGCAGGCGGGCCCCGTGGCCTTCGCGACGATGCTCAAGCCGGCGGGATCGACCTGCAACCTCGACTGCCACTACTGCTACTATCTCGACAAGGCGGTGCAGTATGGCGGCCGCCAGGCCGTGATGAGCGACGAACTGCTCGAACGCTACATCAAACAGTACATCACGGCCAACGAGGTGCCGACGGTGCAGTTCTGCTGGCACGGCGGCGAGCCGCTGCTGCTGGGGCTGGACTTCTACCGCCGGGCGATGGAGCTCCAGAAGAAGTATGCCGACGGCAAGCGCATCGAGAATACGCTCCAGACCAACGGCACGCTGGTCGACGAGGCGTGGTGCGACCTTTTCGCCTCGAACAACTTTCTGGTGGGCGTCTCGCTCGACGGTCCGGAGGATATTCACGACGCCTTCCGCGTGACGAAGGGCGGGCAGCCGACCTTCGCGCGCGTGATGCGGACGATCGAGCTGTTCCAGCACGGCGGCGTCGAGTACAACACGTTGAGCGTAGTAAACCGGCGTTGTGAAGGGCGCGGCGCGGAGATCTACCGTTTCTTCCGCGATACGGTGCACAGCCGCTACATGCAGTTCCTGCCCGCCGTGGAGCACGTCATCGACAAGCCGGGCTACCACCGTCCGCTCATCGTCTCGCCCGAGCACGAGGGGGCGCGGCTGGCCGAGTGGTCGGCCTCGGCCGAGGGGTACGGCAACTTCCTCTGCGATGTCTTCGACGAGTGGGTCGTGCGCGACGTGGGGCAGTACTTCGTCCAGATGTTCGACGCGACGCTGGCCCAGTGGTGCGGCGTGCAGCCCGGCGTCTGCTCGATGGGCGAGACGTGCGGCGATGCGCTGGTCGTCGAGCACAACGGCGACGTCTACTCGTGCGACCACTTCGTCTATCCCGAATACAAGCTGGGCAACATCCGCGAAACGACCCTGGCGGAGATCTACCGCTCGAAGAAGCGTGTCGACTTCGGCCTTGCGAAGCGCAACGCCCTGCCGGCCGAGTGCCTGCGCTGCAAATACTACTTCGCCTGCCGCGGCGAGTGCCCGAAGCACCGCTTCGAGACCGGTGCGGACGGCTGCCGCAAGAACTCGCTCTGCGAGGGGCTGAAGCACTACTTCCGCCACGCCGAACCCTACATGGACTACATGCGCGAGCTGCTCTCCCGGGAGCAGTCCCCGGCCTGGGTCGTGCCCTTCGCCCGCCGCCGCATGGGGCTGATGTAGGCTCCGGGTCTCCGCACCCGCAGCGCGCATCGGATTCGGACGCGCGGCAAGATGAAAAACCGCCCCGAAGGGTCCGGCGGCAACGCATCCGGGCGTCGTCAGGCATGGTCCGGTGCGACATGAAAAAAAGGGGTGTCCCGTCGGGACACCCCTTTGCACGTGCAGGCCCTGTAAGCCGGGTTCTGTTCCCGGAGCGGACTCCGGGCCCCTGTCATTTATCTACGACGGCAGTCACCTGCCGCCTCCAGCAACCTACCCCCCGGCATCGGACGAGCAACCCTTGATTGCCGGTATACATGGTCTTGCAACCCACGGGACGTACTGCCGGGTGACATCACTGCCCCCGCGGTGGGCTCTTACCCCGCCTTTTCACCCTTACCTGCCGGCGTTCCCTCGCGGGACCCGGCGGGCGGTCATTCTCTGTTACGCTCCCATACCCTCACGGATATCAAGTCGTTGGCTTGCGTGGCGCTCTGCGTTGCCCGGACTTTCCTCCCCCGGCCGACGGCCGGCAGCGACAGGGCGGGCCTGCGCCGCAAAGGTACGCAATCGGAAGCAGAATTCAAAACCCCGCGGCGGGTCAGAGGATCTTTTTCACCCAGCGGAACATCCGGTAGGGCATGTAGCGGAACGGCGGGTCCGCCCACGTCGGGGTCGAGACGACGGCCCGGCGGTGCGTGAAGGCGTCGAAGCTCTCGCGGCCGTGGTAACGCCCCATGCCCGAGTTGCCCACGCCGCCGAAGGGGAGTGCCTCGTTGACGATGTGCATGATCGTGTCGTTGAGGCACGCGCCGCCCGAGAGGGTGGCATCGACCACTTCGGCGGCCTCCTTTTCGGGTCCGAAGCTGTAGAGGGCCAGCGGATGTTCGCGGCTGTTGATCAGGCGCACGGCCTCGTCCCGCTCGTCGAAGAGCAGCACGGGCAGCACGGGACCGAAAATCTCCTCCTGCATGACCGGCGACGAGGGGTCCACGTCGCCCAGCAGCGTGGGTTCGATGTAGCGCTCGGCGGCGTCGGTCCGTCCGCCCGCCAGGATGGTGCCCTGTGTGAGGTAGCTGCTGACGCGGGCGTAGGCGCGGTCGTCGACTATCCGCACGTAGTGGGGGCTTTGCCGCGGGTCGTCGCCCAGCATCTGCCGCACGGCGCGGGTGAAGGCCTCGACAAAGGGCTCCAGCAGCGAGCGGTGCAGCAGCAGGTAGTCCGGTGCGATGCAGGTCTGCCCGGCGTTGAGCGCCTTGCCCCAGGCGATGCGGCGCGCGGCGATGCGGATGTCGGCTCCGCGGTCCACGACGACGGGGCTCTTGCCGCCCAGTTCCAGCACGACGGGCGTGAGGTGCCGCGCGGCGGCCTCCATGACGACGCGCCCCACGGCCGGGCTGCCCGTGAAGAAGATGACGCCCCACCGCTCGGCAAGCAGCTGCGTGTTGACCTCGCGGTGCCCCTCCACCACGGCGACGTACTCCTCGTCGTAGATCTGGGCGATCATCCGTGCCAGCGTCTGCGAGACGTGCGGCGTGGCGGGCGAGGGCTTCAGCATCGCCGTGCAGCCGGCCGAGATGGCTCCGACCAGGGGGTTGAGCAGCAGCTGCACGGGATAGTTCCACGGTGCGATGATGAGCGCCGGGCCGAGCGGCTGTTTCAGGATGCGGCTGCTTGCGGGCCAGAGCTTGAGCGGCGTCGGCCGCCGCTCGGGGCGCATCCACTGCCGGAGGTGACGCAGGTGGTTGCGGATCTCGCCGCGCACGATGCTCAACTCCGTGAGATAGGCCTCCTCGGGCGATTTGTGCAGGTCCTGCCACAGCGCTTCGCAGAGGGGTTGCTCCCACTGCCGCAGCGCCTGGTCGAGACGCCGCAGCATCGTGTGGCGGAAGGTGGCGGAGCGGGTCTCGCCGCGGTCGAAATAGTCGCGTTGGGCCGCCGCGAGGGCGCTGATGCGGGCGGCCGGGGTGTTTTCTGTGGTCATGGCGGATGGATATTGGGTTGGCCTTCGGCGTCCGCTCCACCCTGCGCCGGGGCGAAGGGCCGGCACCCGCGCGGCGCTTCCGTCCGTGCAGGTGCGGCGTGCGGAGGGGCGCGCCGCGGGGCGTTACCGCTTTTCGCGGAAGATGTTCAGGTGGGCCAGCAGCGGATTGCGGCGTGCGAGCAGGAAGAACTCGGCGACGAGCAGCATGAGGGCGGCGATGAGCAGGTACTGGTACTGTTCGTTGAACTCCTCGAAGCGCACGGTCGAGAGCTCGCTCTGCTCCATCTCGTTGATGCTGCGCACGATCTCGTCGAGACCGATGTCCTGCTTCGTGGCGCGGACGTAGGCGCCGCCCGTCTCGTCGGCGATCTGTGCGAGCATCTCCTCGTTGAGCTTCGAGACGACCATTTCGCCCTGTTCGTCGCGGATGAACTCGCCGTCGATCTCGATCGGGGCCCCCTCGGGCGTGCCGATGCCGATCGTGTAGATGCGGATGCCCTGCTCGGCGGCCCGCTTCGCCACGGCCACGGCATCGTCGTCGTGGTTCTCGCCGTCGGTGATGAGGATGATCGCCCGGCTGCGCTTCTCGTCCGTTTCGCCCGAGAAGGAGAGCAGCGCCTGCTCGAGCGCCTTGCCGATGGCCGTGCCCTGCACGGAGACCTGCGAGGGGTCGATGCGCCGCGCGAAGGCCTTGGCCATGCGGTAGTCCGAGGTGATGGGCAGCTGCACGCGGGGTTCGCCGGCGAAGACGATCAGCCCCACGCGGTCCTGCTTCAGTCCGTCGAAGAGCCTGTTGATGGCGTATTTGGTCCGTTCGAGCCGGTTGGGCTCGAAATCCTCGGCCAGCATCGAGTTCGAGACGTCCACGACGAGCATCATCTCGACGCCCCGGGCCTTCTCCTCGCGGAGCTTCGAGCCGAACTGCGGGCGGGCGGCGGCCAGCACGACGAGCGCCACGGCGCCGCAGAAGAGGATGAACTTCAGCACGACGCGCCCGTTCGACACCTCGGGCATCAGCTCCGCGAGCGTATCGGGGTTGCCGAAGCGGGCAAGACGGCGGTGGCGCTGTGCCGCGACGCCGGCAAAGAGCACGACGAAGAGCGGGATGAGCGTCAGCAGCCAGAGATATTGCGGATTTGCGAATCGGAACATGTCGGATGGGGTTTAGGGAATACGTTTGAGCACGAGGTTCGAGAGCAGCAGCTCGGCCGTGAGCAGCGCCAGCGCCGCGAGCACCCACCCGAGGAAGAGTTCGTGGTAGGTGATGCGCTCGGTGACCTCGACCCGGCTCTTCTCCAGCTGGTTGATCTCGTCGTAGATCGCCTGCAGCTTCTCCTTGTCCGTGGCGCGGAAGTAGCGACCGCCCGTCAGGCGGGCGATCTCGGTGAGGGTCTTCTCGTCGATCTCGACCTTCTGGTTGATGAAGGTCATGTTGCCGAACATGTCCACGGCCGGGTAGGGGGCCGTGCCGCGCGAGCCGACGCCGATCGTGTAGACGCGGATGCCCTGCGCCCGGGCGATCTCGGCGGCCGTCATCGGGGCGATCTCGCCGCGGTTGTTGATGCCGTCGGTCAGCAGGATGATGACCTTCGACTTGGCCTCGCTCTCGCGCAGGCGGTTGATCGCCGTGGCCAGTCCGTTGCCGATGGCCGTGCCGTCCTCGATCAGGCCGCTGCGGATGCGGGCCAGCAGCGTCTGCAGGGTGCTCTGGTCGGTGGTCAGCGGGCTCTGCGTGAAGGCTTCGCCGGCGAAGACCACCAGTCCGAGCCGGTCGCCGACGCGGTCGCTGATGAACGATGCGGCCACCTCCTTGGCGGCGGTGATGCGGTCGGGCTTGAAGTCCCGGGCCAGCATCGAGCCAGAGACGTCGATCGAGAGCATGATGTCGATGCCCTCGGTCGAGGTGCGGACATTCTGTTCGATGCCCTGCGGACGGGCCAGCGCCACGACCAGCAGCGCATAGGCCGCCGTGCGCAGCACGAAGGGAAGGTGGCGCAGGTAGTAGCGCACGCTCTTCGGGGCGCGCAGCACCCCCTCGACGGTCGAAATCTGAATGGCCGCGCCGCCCTGCCTTACGCGCCAGACGTAGTAGGCGATCATCGGGACGATGAGCGCGAGCAGCCACAGGTAGTATGGTGATGCGAAGTGCATGGTTGTATGTGTTTACCAGTTTTTCCGGCCCCGGACGACGACGCCCTGCTTCTCCTTGAGCTTCTCCTGCGTGCGGTCCTCCTGCGCCTGGATGGCGTCGAGGATCTGCTGCTGCTCCTGCTCCGAGATGCCGCTCTCGACGGGCTGCCCGTCGCCTTCACCCTGCTGCGGGTCCTGCTGTCCGTCTCCCTGCTGCGGGTCCTGCTGACCGTCCTTGTCCTGGGTCTGATCCTGGTTTTGGTCCTGATTTTGATCCTGGTTCTTGTCCTGATCCTGCTGTCCCTGCTGATTCTGGTTCTGCCGGTTCTGCTGATCCTGATTCTGCTGGTTGTCTCCGCCTCCGCCCTGGTTGTTCTTGTCGAGCAGCTGCTTGGTGTAGGCGTAGTTGTATTTGGCCTCCATGTCGTCGGGGTTCAGCCGCAGCGACTGGCGGTAGCTTTCGAGCGCCTCCTGATACTTCTGCTGCTTGAACCGCGCATTGCCCAGGTTGTACCAGGCCTCGGCCCGTTCGGCATCCGAACGCAGCGTGTCGGCCGCGGCCTGCATCATCGTCTGCTCGGCGCGGTCGTACATCTCGGCCTTGTAGAGGGCGTTGCCCAGGTCGTAGGTCGCCTCGAACTGTCCCGGGGCGAGCGTCAGGGCCGTCCCGTAGCGCTTGATCGCCTCCTCGTAGTTGCCCTTGTGGTACTCGCGCGTGCCCTTGCGCACCTGCGCGCGTTCGGGCATGCGCTGTGCCGCGGCACCGGTCGCCACGAAGAGCATCACCAGCAGGATATGTAACGCTTTGTACATGACCGTCTAATTTTTCATGATTTCTTCTCCTTCCGGCTCCTCGGCCTGCTCGCTCGCGGGCTTGGTCTCCTCGACGAAGTAGTAGGCCTTCAGGTAGTCGTTCTCGTTCTGCTCGGCATCGGGCGCCATCTTGGCGAACTTCGCCAGGTCGGCCGTGCGCAGCAGCGACGTGAGGTCCATGCGGGCCTTGTCGGGCAGCTCGATGCCGCGCATCGCGTCGATGATCTCGTCGGAGGTCATCTCCATGGCCCCGATGCCCCACCGTCCGGCGATGTAGGTGCGCAGGATGTCCGTCAGCCCCGAGTAGTACTGCTTGTGGCGGTTGTTCTGCCAGAGCTTCTGGTTGTGGAGCGCCTCCAGCGCCCGGATCGCCTCAACGTGCGGCGGCAGCGGGGGCGCCGGCCGGAAGAGGTCGCCGAGCCGCTTGCCGCGGCTGCGCAGGTAGCGCACGAGGCCCCAGAGCCCCACGACAAGGACGATGAGCACGAGCGTGCCCCACCAGAGATACCCGCTGATCTCGGCCATGCGGAACGGCAGGGTCTTCTGCGGCTTGAGGTCGTAGATCGACTGCGAGGTCGAGTCGATCTGGAAGGTGTTGACCCGCAGGTAGACCGAGTCGCGGCCGCGCAGCGTGTCGAGGATGTTCTTGTCGGCGTAGAGCACGGCGGCCGCGCCGAGGTTGAAGTTGCCCTCCTCGAAGGCCGCCATGCGGTAGCGCTTGCGCAGCTTCAGGTGGCGTCCGTCGCGCAGGAGCGTGTCGACGGGAAACTCCTCGACAAGCTCGAAGTCGCCTTCCGGCGAGCCGGTGAAGGAGGGGAACTCCACGACCTGCACGAGGTCCTTCTCCACGTCGATGATGTAGTCGAAGCGGTCGCCGATCATCACGCTGTCGGGCTCGACGTGCGAGCGCACGACCGGCTCCTGCGCCGCACCGGGAAGTGCGGCGAGGGTGAGCGCTGCGGCGGCGATTGCGGAAGTGATGCGTGTCATCGTTGTCTGAAGAGTTTGATGAGCTCGGCCACGTAGTCGCCGTCCGTGGGGATGAGGACCGAGTCGATGCGGTTGTGCTTGAGCGTGGCGTCGATCTCGTCGCTGCGCCGCCGCCACGTCGCGGCGTAGTGCTCGCGCACGGCGCGCGAGGAGGTGTCAACCCACACCTTGCGGCCCGTCTCGGCGTCGCGCAGCTCGACGATGCCCACGTCGGGCAGCTCCGCCTCGCGCGGGTCGCAGACGCGGATGCCCACCAGGTCGTGCTTGCCCCGGGCGATCTTCAGCGCATCGTCGAGGGCCTCGCGGTCGCCGGACGAATCCATGAAGTCCGAGAGGATGAAGGTCGTGCAGCGCTTCTTGTTGACGTTCGTCAGAAAGCGGATCGGCTCCGAGAGCTTCGTGCCCCGCGATTCAGGCCGGAAGCCCACCAGCTCGCGGATGATCGTCAGGATGTGGCTGCGCCCCTTCTTCGGGGGGATGAACTTCTCGACCTTGTCCGAGAAGAAGATGCAGCCCACCTTGTCGTTGTTCTCCGATGCCGAGAAGGCCAGCACGGCGGCGATCTCGGTGATGATGTTCTTCTTGAGCCGCTCCGTCGTGCCGAACATGCGCGACGCCGAGACGTCGACGACGAGCATCATCGTCAGCTCGCGCTCCTCCTCGTAGACCTTGATGTGGGGTTTGCGCGAACGGGCCGTGACGTTCCAGTCGATGTCGCGCACGTCGTCGCCGGCCCGGTACTCCCTCACTTCGGAAAACGACATGCCCCTGCCGCGGAAGGCCGTGTGGTACTTTCCGGCGAAAATCTCGTTGGAAAGACCGCGGGTCTTGATCTCGATCTTGCGGACACGTTTCAGAATATCGTTTTCGGTCTGCTGCATCGTTAGGGTACGATTACGTTGTTGAGGATGTCGGTGATGATCTCCTCGGTGGTGATGTTCTCGGCCTCGGCCTCGTAGGTGAGCCCGATGCGGTGGCGCAGCACGTCGTGGCAGACGGCGCGCACGTCCTCCGGGATGACGTATCCGCGGCGGCGGATGAAGGCGTAGGTGCGGGCGGCCTTGGCCAGCGAGATCGACGCACGCGGCGATCCGCCGTAGGCGATCAGGCTCTGCAGCCGCTGGAGGTTGTATTCGGCCGGCTCACGCGTGGCGAAGATGATGTCGACGATGTACTTCTCGATCTTCTCGTCCATGTAGACGTCCTCGACCACCTTGCGGGCCTTGACGATGTCCTCGGGCGTGATGACCTTGGCCACCTGCGGCATGCCGGCGCCCGAGAGGTTCATGCGCACGATGTCGCGCTCCTCCTGCTTCTTGGGGTAGGAGATGCGCACCTTGAGCATGAAACGGTCGACCTGCGCCTCGGGCAGCGGGTAGGTGCCCTCCTGCTCGAGGGGGTTCTGCGTGGCCAGCACCAGGAAGGGCTGCGGCAGCGGGTAGGTGTTGTCACCGATGGTCACCTGACGCTCCTGCATCGCCTCGAGCAGCGCCGACTGCACCTTGGCCGGCGAACGGTTGATCTCGTCCGCCAGCACGAAGTTGGCGAAGATCGGGCCCTTGCGGACGATGAAGTCCTCGCTCTTCTGCGAGTAGATCAGCGTACCCAACAGGTCGGCCGGCAGCAGGTCGGGCGTGAACTGGATACGCGAGAAATCGGCGTCGACGGCCTTGGCCAGCGTCGTGATGGCCAGCGTCTTGGCCAGTCCCGGCACGCCCTCGAGCAGGATGTGTCCGTTCGACAGCAGGCCGATCAGCAGGGTGTCGATCAGGTGGCTCTGGCCGACGATGACCTTGCCCATTTCGGTGCGCAGCGTATCCACGAAGACCGATTCGCGTTCGATACGCTCGTTGAGTTCCTTGATGTTGATGACTTCGCTCATTGTTTTATCGTATGTTGTTGTCTTGTCGCCGAATGTGTTCTCTTTAACGATTCAACGTGCAAAGATATTATTTATTCGCCAAAAAATCTTCCTCAAAACTTATTAACTTTGCGGGCATGGAATCCAACGAATCACCCATCCTTGCGGGGCTGAATCCCGCGCAGCGCGACGCGGTCATCCACTACGACGTCCCCTCGCTCATCATCGCCGGCGCCGGCTCGGGCAAGACGCGCGTGCTGACCTCGCGCATCGCCTACATGATCGAGCAGGGCGTGGCACCGGAGCGCATCCTCGCGCTGACCTTCACGAACAAGGCCGCCGAGCAGATGCGCACGCGCATCGCGCAGATGCTCCCCGACAACCGCGCGCGCCGCATCCGCATGGGCACGTTCCATTCGGTCTTCTCGCGCATCCTGCGCGAAAACGCCGAGCTGATCGGCTTTCCGCAGTCGTTCACGATCTACGAGCCGGCCGACAGCCGCAACCTGCTCAAGACGATCGTCCGCGAGCTGAACCTTGCCGACGAGAAGTACAAGCCCAATGTTCTGGCCTCGCGCATATCCTATGCCAAAAACTGCCTGGTGACCCCCGGGGCCTACCTCGCCTCGGCAAATTACGCCGCCGAAGACCGGCAGGCGCAGATTCCCGAGTTCGGCAACATCTACAACATCTACTGCCAGCGCTGCAAGCACAACGGCGCCATGGACTTCGACGACCTGCTGCTGCAGACCAACATCCTGCTGCGCGACCACCCCGACGTGCTGCGGCGCTACCAGGAGCAGTTCGAGTACATCCTCGTCGACGAGTACCAGGACACGAACTACGCGCAGTACATCATCATCCGGCGCCTCTCGCAGCTCCACTCGCGGGTCTGCGTCGTGGGCGACGACGCGCAGTCGATCTACTCGTTCCGCGGGGCCAAGATCGAGAACATCCTCTCCTTCAAGAAGGACTACCCCTCGGCGATGGTCTTCAAGCTGGAGCAGAACTACCGCTCGACGCGCACGATCGTCGAGGCGGCCAACTCGGTGATCGCCCGCAACCACAAGCGCATGGAGAAGCACTGCTTCTCGGAGGGCGCCGTGGGCGAGAAGATCCGCATCCTGAAGGCCTACACCGACCGCGAGGAGGCCGAGATGGTCGTCTCGGACCTGCGCGAGAAGATCCGCGAGACGGGCGACCGCTGGTCGGACGTGGTGATCCTCTACCGCACGAACAACCAGTCGGCCGTGCTGGAGGACAACCTGCGGCGCCGCGGCGTTCCCTACCGCATCTACAAGGGGTCGTCGTTCTACGACCACAAGGAGATCAAGGACCTGCTGGCCTACATCCGGCTGGTCATCAATCCGCGCGACGACGAGGCCTTCCGGCGCATCGTCAACTACCCGGCGCGCGGTATCGGCGAGACGACCGTGCAGCGCATCGCGCAGCTGGCTGCCGCGCAGGGCAGCTCGATGTGGGAGGCGGTCGACGCGCTGGTCGCCGAGCCCGCCGCAGATCCCGTGCAGCGGACCATCGCCCGCAAGGTCGCCGAGTTCGTGGCGATGATCCGCGCGCTGTCGCTCGCCCGCAACGAGAAGGGGCTCTACGACTTCGGTCTGGAGATCGCCTCGCGCTCGGGCATCCTGGCGGCCTACCGCGCGGAGAACTCGCCCGAGGCGACGTCGGCGCTGGACAACATCGAGGAGCTGCTCAACTCGATGCAGCTCTTCAAGGAGCAGCGCGATGCCGAGATCCGCGGCGGCGAGCGGCAGGCGGACGAGGAGGCCACGATCGAGGAGTGGCTGCAGCAGGTGATGCTCATGACCGACATGGACAAGGACGATCCGGAGGAGGACGACAAGGTGACGCTCATGACCGTCCACTCGGCCAAGGGGCTGGAGTACAAATACGTCTATATCGTGGGGCTCGAGGAGAATCTCTTCCCCTCGCAACGGGCCGCCGAGTCGCCCGACGGCATCGAGGAGGAGCGGCGCCTCTTCTACGTCGCCCTCACGCGGGCGAAGGTGCGGGCGACGATCTCCTATGCCGAGACGCGCTTCAAGTGGGGCAACATGGAGTTCTCGCGCCCGAGCTGCTTCCTGCGCGAGATCGACCCGCGCTACGTCGAGGCCGATTTCGACACGCAGGAGCTGCGCACGCAGCGGCAGCAGGAGCCCGGCGGCCCCTCGGCCATCGACGAGCTGCGCCGCCGCTTCGACTACCGTTTCCAGCAGCAGCGGCAGGGTGCGTCGGCCTCCCGCACGGGCGGTGCCCCGGCGGGCGGATACGGCGCGCGCGGAGGTTATGGCACATCGGGCGGCTTCGGGCGCCCGGCGGACGGCGAATCGGGCGCGGCGCGGCGCTATGCCCGCACGGCGGCCGAAGGTCCCGGGCACGTTGCGTCGCAGCGGCAGACATCCCGTCCCGCCGCTTCTGATCCGGCTCTCGTGCAGCCGCCGCGCCCCTCGACCGCGGGGATGCGCCGGCTGGGGGTCCGCCCGGCGCAGAGTGACGCACCGGCCGCCGCGGGCGACTATGCCGTGGGCGACCGCGTCGAGCACGCCACGTTCGGTGTCGGCGTCATCCGGCGCATCGAGCAGCTTGCGGGAGACCAGAAACTCGTCGTGGCCTTCGACAACGCCGGGGAGAAGACCCTGCTGGCGAAGTTTGCCCGGCTGACCAGATGCTGATCCGATGCAGACGCCTCTCGTTTCGGTCGTGATGACCACCTACAACCACGCCCCCTACCTGCGGCAGGCAATCGAGGGGGTGCTGGCGCAGCAGACCCCCTTCGACGTGGAGCTGGTGCTGGGCGAGGATTGCAGTACGGACGCCACGCCCGCGATCTGCCGCGAATATGCCGAGCGGTATCCCGGTCGGGTGCGGCTGGTGACGGGCCCCGCGAACGTGGGGTGGCGGGCCAACTACCGCCGCACGTTTGAGGCGTGCCGCGGCCGTTATGTCGCCTACTGCGACGGCGACGACTGGTGGGAGGACCCGCACAAGCTCCGCCGGCAGGTCGAGCGGCTCGAGTCCGACCTCTCCTGCGGACTCTGCTATACGCGCACGGAGCGCTGCGACCAGGCGACCGGCGTCCGCACCCCCTTTCCGGCGGAGTGCTCGACCCGCTTCGACCGCATGGTCTTCCGCAACCCGGTGGACAACTGCTGCGCCGTGGCGCGCCGCGAGCTGGTGGCCCGCTACTACGCCGAGGTGCGGCCCGAGGAGCATCCCGAGTGGCTGACCGACGACCAGCCCATGTGGCTCTGGTGTGCGCTCCATGCCGGGGTCTGCTTCGTCGACGCCGTGACGGCCGTGCACCGCGTGCTGCCCGCCAGCGTGAGCCACAGCGAGCTCTATCGCCGGCGGATCGCCTTCGTCGACTCGCTCTGCGACATCGGGCTGTGGATGGATGCGCGCTACCACGGCGGGCGGTGCCGTCGCGGGCTGCTGCGCAAACGTTCGTCCGACGCCCTGTGGGTGCTGTCGTACCACGGCGGGGTCGGCGAGTACCTCGCGCGCTGGTGGCGCGACGTGCGGCGCACGCCGTGGCTGCTGCTCTGCCCCGAGGGGTACGGGCTGCTGGTGAAGAAACTGCTGTTCAGACGCAATACCGATACACGATGACAACCAAACAACGATACGAGGGCGTGATCGCCTGGTTCTCGGAGCACATGCCCGTGGCCGAGAGCGAACTGCACTACGAAAATCCCTACCAGCTGCTCGTCGCGGTGGTCCTCTCGGCGCAGTGCACCGACAAGCGGGTCAACATGACGACGCCGGCCTTTTTCGAGCGTTTCCCGACCCCCTTTGCGCTGGCGGAGGCCTCGACCGAGGAGATCTACCCCTACATCCGGAGCATCTCCTATCCCAACAACAAGGCCCGCAACCTCGCGCGCATGGCCCGCATGCTGTGCGACGAGTTCGGCGGCGAGGTGCCCGACGACCTGGAGCAGCTGCAGCGCCTGCCGGGCGTGGGCCGCAAGACGGCCAACGTGCTCGGGGCGGTGCTGTGGCAGCGCGAGGTGATGCCCGTCGACACGCACGTCTTCCGTGTCTCGAACCGCATCGGCCTGACGACCAACTCGAAGACGCCGCTCCAGACCGAGCGGACGCTCGAAAGCAACATCCCCTCGCACCTGCTGCCCGTGGCCCATCACTGGCTGATCCTGCACGGACGCTACGTCTGCACGGCCCGCGCCCCGAAGTGCGACGCTTGCGGCATCGCCCCCTGGTGCCGCAAGCGGGCCGCCGACCTCAAGCGTGCGGCCGTCGCCTCCGCTCCGGACTCCTCCTCCCCGGCGCCATCCGGCGGAAGCCGGGCCGCGGCCGCGAAATCCGCTGCGGGGAAGCGCTGACCCCCTCCTGTCTCTCTTTTCCGATCCGGATACGGCTTTCCGATCCGGATACGGCGCCTTGTCGCCCCGTCCGGTCCGGACAGGCGCAGCGATACGCGCTTTTTCGGACAAATCGTGCGAACGGTGGCGGACGCTGCCGTTTTTCATTTTGCCGTGCGGGGATTTTGTGCTATCTTGCCGAAAAAACCGGAACATGGAACAGCAACTGCGATTCATCCCGCTCCGCTCGCGCACGGACGCCCTGTGGGCCGAGACGTGGCACCTGTATGAACACTCCTTCCCGGCGTGCGAACGCTGGCGGGCCGAAAACTACGACCGCGCCTTCGGCGACCCGGCCTTCGAGGCCGACGCCGTCTGCTCCGGCGGGGAGTTCGTCGGGCTGCTTTTCCACTGGGACACCGGTCCCTGCCGCTACATCGAGCACCTGGCCGTCGCGCCCGCGCTGCGGGGCCGGCGCATGGGGTCGCACATCCTCTCGGCCTTCTGCGCGAAGGCCCGCCGCGTGGTGCTGGAAATTGATCCGCCCGTGGACGATGTTTCGATCCGGCGGCAGCACTTCTACGAGCGGATTGGCTTCGTCACGAACGCCTACGACTACATCCACCCCTCCTTCACGCGGCCGTTCCATGCCCACCAGCTGGTGCTCATGAGCCGCCCCGACCCCCTGACAAAAGAAGAAGCCCGCCTTTTCGCGGACTTCGTGCGCGAGCATGTGCTGCGCTATTCGGATCACCTGCAACCGGAACTTCCCCGCATTCTCTGAATCGATCCACACTTCATGCTCCACGGCGGGGACCGTGCGGGAGATCCTTACGTTACATCGCCCCGACGAGGTACTTCGTGAGGAAATAGCCGCCCACGACGAGCCAGACGTAGAGCAGTCCGGCCAGCACGAAGGGCTTGGCTCCGGCCTGCTGGAACTTGTCGATGCTCGTGTCGGTGCCGAGCGCCGTCATGGCCATCGTCAGCAGGAAGGTGTCGATGTATTCGATCGCGCCGTTGAGCGGGATTTCGCGCACGGTGGCGGCGCTGCACAGCTGCTGCAGCAGCGAGTTGAGGCAGATCACGCCGATGAATCCGAAGGCGAACCACGGAATCGTGATGCGGCTCTTCTCCTGCTTTCCGGCGGTTTCGGCGACCGCAGCACCGGCACCGGCTGCGGCCGTGCGGCGACGGCGTCCGGCCAGCGCGAAGCTCATGATGACGAGCACCGGGGCCAGCAGCATGACGCGGATCATCTTCGTGATGGTCGCCGTGCCGGCGATGCCCAGCGCGTCGGTCGGGTCCATGGCGTTGCCCGCTCCGGCCACGTGGGCCACCTCGTGGAGCGTGCTGCCCGTGTAGATCGCCACGCCCGTGTCCGAAAGGCCGTCGAGCAGCCCCGTGCGGTACATGATCGGGTAGAGGAACATCGAGATCGTGCCGAAGATCACGACCGTCGAGACGGCGATGGCGGTCTTGTACCCTTCGCACCTGACCACCGGCTCGGCCCCCAGCACGGCCGCGGCGCCGCAGATGGCGCTGCCCGTGGAGGTCATCAGCGCCGTGTCGGCGTCGATGCGCAGCAGGCGGCCCAGCGCTACGCCGCCCAGGATGGTCACCGTCACGACGATCAGGTCGACGGCCAGCGCCGGGAGCCCGACGGCCGCCACCTGGGCCAGCGTCAGGCGGAATCCGTAGAGGATGATGCCCCAGCGGAGAATCTGCTTCGTGCAGAATTTGATGCCCGGGACCCACGTCTCGGGCAGTTTGTTGCGCAGGCTGTTGGCATAGAGCATGCCGAGGATGATGCCGACGATCAGCGGGCTGAACGAGAGCCGTCTGACAAAGGGGATTTCGGCGATGTAGAACGCCGCGAACGAGAAGAGTGCGATCAGCAGGATGCCGTGAAGGGCGTTTGCCCGGTTGCCTTTTTCCAACATGCGATAACTTTCTTTGATTCGGCCGCAAAGTTCGCACCTTTTATTGACTTGTGGAATAGGATTTTTGTTATCCGGAATAACCTGTGGTTATGAACTGACCCGCAGCAGGTTCCGTTGCGGGGCGAATCGGCGAGCGGGTCTGCGCGGGTCGGCCCTTTTTCGGGATGCGCTGCGGAGCCGCCCTTCGGACGGGGCTCCTGTGCGCAGGGCCGTGCGGATGGCAGCAGCGGTCAGAGGTTGGCGCGGGCGAAGTCGATGAACTGCCCGGCAAGGGGGGCGGGCGTCGTCTCGGCGTGGACGAACGAGAAGTCGCGACGCATGGTCAGGTCCTCCCAGTCGACGATCCGCAGCACGCCGCTGCGCAGGCAGTCGACGACCGAGATGACCGAGACGATGGCCATCGTGTCGCTGTTGCGGACGAAGGACTTGATCCCTTCGGTTGTGCCGAGCCGCATGATCACGTGCAGCTGCGGGAGGCGGATGCCCGCCGCGGCGAGGGCCGCGGCGATGACCTCGAGCGTGCCGGACCCCTCCTCGCGCAGGACGAGCGGGATGTGCCGCAGGGCGTCGGCCGTGAGCGATTCGGTGCGGGCGTATTTGCCGCCCGTGCGGGTGATGAGGACCAGTTCGTCGTGTGCGAAGAGCGTGTAGTGGAGCCCCTGCCGGCGGCTCATGCTCTCGACGATGCCCAGGTCGATGGCGTGCTCCTCGAGCGCATGTTCGATCTGGCCGCTGTTGCCCGAGAGCATCGAAATGCGGATGCCCGGGAAGCGGGCGGTGAAGCGGGCGAGGATCGGCGGCAGCAGGTACTGGGCGGCGGTCGTGCTGGCGCCCAGACGCAGCTCGCCCTCGGTCTGGCGCGTGCAGAGGCTCACCTCATACTCCATGCGGCGGTAGTCGTCGAGGATGCGCTCTGCGGCATCGAGCAGCGTGCGCCCCGCGTCGGTGAGCTCCAGGCGGCTGCCGCGCCGGTTGAAGAGCTGGACCCGGTAGCGGCTCTCCAGCTCGCCGACGTGCTTGCTGACGGCCGGCTGCGAGATGCACAGCTGTTCGGCGGTCCGGGTGAAGCTCAGCGTCCGGGCCGCCGTGATGAAGACCTTGAGGCGGAAGTCGTCCATGGCATCAGCCGAGGTGTCCCTCCTCGGCGAACTCCTTGACCGAGCGGATGTAGTGGGCGATGGTCTCCTCCATCGAGACGAACGACTTGCCGCCCGCGGCATTCTTGTGCCCGCCGCCGTTGAAGTATTTGCGGGCGAAGAGGTTGACGTCCACGTCGCCGCGCGAGCGCAGCGACACGCGGATGAACTTGCGGTGGGCGAGGAACATGGCCGACATCTTCATCTTCTTGATCGTCAGCGCGTAGTTCACGAAACCCTCGCTGTCGCCCTGCTGGAACTGGAAACGCCGCATCTCGCTCTCGAGCAGCGACATGTAGGCCACCGTGCCGTCCTGGATGATCTCCATCTTGCGGTTGATGGCGTAGCCGAAGAGCCGGGCCCGGCCCTCGGTATAGGCGTTGTAGACGTTGTTGTGGATCGTCGGGATCGAGATGCCCCGCTCGACGAGCACCGCCACGGCGCGGAACAGCTCGGGCGTGAGGAACGAGAAGGCGAAGTTTCCCGTGTCGGTCATCATCCCCACGTAGAGCGACTCGGCCATGCGCCGCGTGATGGCGTCGGTGCCGCAGAGCGCCTCGATGATCGAGTAGACCACGAAGCAGGTCGACGAGGAGTCGGGGAACGAGAGGGCGAGGTCGAATCCGTCGTCGGGCGAGAGGTGGTGGTCGATCAGCACGCGCCGCGCCGTGGTGTTGGCCTGGATCGTCTCGCTGAGGATCTCGAGCCGCGGCACGGCGTTGAAGTCGAGGCAGAAGATTGCGTCGGCCTCTTCGATGGCCCGCACGGCACGGCCCTCGGTGTCGGTCTTGAAGATGACGATTTCGTCGATACCCTCCATCCAGTCGAGGAAGTAGGGGTATTTGTTCGGCACGATGCAGGTCACCGCGTGGCCCATGCCGCGCAGAATCTCGGCCCAGGCGAGCGACGATCCCACGGCGTCGCCGTCGGGATTGGTGTGCGACACGATGACGAACCGTTGGGCGGGTCGTGCCAGCAGGTTGCGCAGTTGCTCGATGTGTGCTTGGGAAATCTTCATTTCGGGGGTCGATTTGTTGGACAAAGATACAAAATAATCGGCAAATGCCAGCGGCAGGGGTTTCAAACGGCGCAAGGACGCCCCTCGGACG
>OMDE01000120.1_pt1 | contig 25642 bp, 20 predicted proteins | sample 1645171 | NCBI WGS metagenome assembly OMDE01 (sample SAMEA103958129, study PRJEB25191) | human gut metagenome
GAGAGAAGACATGAATCCCGGTTGCTTGTCCCGCATGCTCCGGCGGCACACAGCGGAGGGACAGGAGGCAGAGCGTGAGCGGCATCAACATTCGGGACGTGGCAAAGCATTGTAACATCAGCGTCAGTACGGTGTCCCGCGTACTGAACGAGCGACCGGATGTGAATCCGAAGACACGGCAGCGCGTGCTCGATGCGATCTCTCAGCTCGATTATATCCCAAACAACAGCGCGAGAAACCTTGTTATGACTGCGTCGGATCGGATCGCCGTCGTTGTCCGCGGCTTAGCCAATCCGTTCTTTGGGCAAATGATCAGGACGATTGAAGAGGACGTTTACCGCGCGGGATTTACAATGGAGCTGCGCCACATTTCCTCCGATGCGGACGAGGTGCATACCGCGGCGGTGCTCGCGACGGAGAAGCGCTTGTGCGGCGTGCTGCTGCTCGGCGGACGATTCAATTACACGGCAGACGAAATGCGGGTCTTGGATGTGCCGTATGTCTGCACAACATATACGAACACATTCGGCAATATGCCGCAGGACGCCTTTTCGAGTGTTGCGATCGACGACAGAGCGGAAGCCTGCCGCGCGGTCGAACATCTGATCGGACTAGGACACAGAAAGATCGCGGCGATCGTATCCTCGGAGAAGGACCGCTCCATTTCGGAGCTGCGTTATCAGGGATATTGCGAAGCGCTCGAAAAGCACGGCATTTCGTATGAGCCGTCGCTCGTCGTCGAAAGCGGACAGTATTCCCAGCGAAGCGCCGTCGATGCTGCGAATCGCCTACTTGCCCGCAATGTTGAGTTCACGGCCGTGTTTACGATCTCCGACATGATGGCGCTCGCAGTGATGAAAGCCCTGCATGAACGGGGTGTTCGGGTGCCGGAAGATTGTTCCGTGATCGGCATCGACGGATTGGAGAGCTCGCTGTACAGCATCCCGACGCTGACGACCGTCGTGCAGCCGGCGGAGGAAATGGCGACCGAGAGTACGGCGATCCTCATTGATCTCGTTCGCGGACAGGGAAAGAACCGGCACACATTTTTCCCTGCGCACATTCGCGAGGGCGGCTCGGCCCGAAGGATCGACGCCGAATAACAAAGGCTGTTGCCCCGAACAGGGGTTCGGCATAAACAAAAATTTTGATAAGGAGAAAGACAATGAAAAAGATCATCGCATTGATTTTGGCCATGGTGATGGCACTGTCGCTGGTGGCCTGCGGTCAGACCGAGCAGGATGACAAATCCAAGGATGATGCCAATTCCACTTCCGCAAAGACCTTCATCATGGGTATCGACGCGGAATATCCCCCCTTCAGCTATCTGGATGCGGACGGCAACTACACCGGCTTTGACGTGGAGGTCTGCAAGGCCGCCTGCGATCTGCTGGGATGGGAGCTGCAGATCTTCCCTGTGAACTGGGATCAGAAGCTGGTGCAGCTGGACGCCAAGGAGTGCGACTGCGTTTGGTCCGGCATGACGATCCTCGACTCCATGAAGGAGGCCGGCTATGTGCTCTCCACGCCTTACTATGACAACACGCAGGTGATCATGGTCAAGGAGGGCAGTGACATCAAGTCCTCCGCTGATCTGGCCGGTAAGGTCGTGGCGGTCCAGCTGGGTACCTCCGGCGAGGCGCTGCTGTCCGAGGGCGGCGATTTGGCCGATCTGGCGGCGACCTTTGGCGATCTGATGACCTGTGACAGCTTCCTCAAGTGCTTCACTGAGTTGGGCGGCGCCGCCGTGGACGCCGTGATCGTGGATAAGCCCGTGGCCGTTTCCTATGCCGCCGAGAACGCCGGCTTCACGGTCCTGGATGAGGGCCTGGGCGCTGAGCAGTACGGCATCGCCTTCCGCGCCGATGACGCAGAGCTGTGCAAGACCATCGAGGGCGCCGTGGCGCAGTTGGTCGAGAACGGCACCTATGCCGAGATCGCTGCCAAGTACCCCGACATTCAGAACAACCTGACGCTGCTGGGCTGATCCCGCGGGACGACTGACTGAAAAACATACCGGCTCCCGGAGGCGGCTTCGCCTTCGGGAGCGTATGCGTGTGAATTGAGGATACGATATGACCTTACTGACAATGATCGTGAAGATGGGCGAGGGACTTTCCAAAACCTGCGCCATTTTCTCTCTGACGCTGCTGTTTTCTCTCCCCCTGGGCATGATCGTTGCCCTGCTGCGTATGAGCAAGAGCAAGATCATCTCCGGCATTACCCGCTTTTTTATCTCCATTCTCCGAGGAACCCCGCTGATGCTGCAGCTGCTGGCGGTGACCTACGGACCGTATTACCTCTTTGAACTGCCCGTGTCCCGCAATAAACTGATCCCGGTGGTGATCGCGTTCGCCATCAATTATGCGGCGTATTTTGCGGAGATCTATCGCGGTGGTATCGAGTCTATGCCAGTTGGGCAGTATGAAGCTGCGGAGGTGCTGGGATACACAAAGGTCCAGACGTTTATTCACGTCATTCTGCCGCAGGTTTTCAAGCGTATCATGCCCAGTATCACCAACGAGGTGGTGACCCTGGTCAAGGATACGTCTATGGCCTTTACCGTTTCCTATCAGGAGATGTTTACCATCGGTAAGCAGATCGCGAACTCCGAAACCAGCTTTGTACCGTTTTTGGTGGCAGGCGTATTCTACTTTGTGTTCAACGCGGTCGTGGACTTTGTCATGGGCCGGGTAGAGAAGCGCATGAGCTACTACCAGTAAGGAGGGGCGCCATGAAATTATTGCAGATGAACCATGTGAAGAAGAGCTTTAATGACGAGACGCTGCACGTGCTGAAAGATATCAGCCTCTCCGTGGAGAAGGGCGAGGTCGTCGCCATCATCGGTCCCTCCGGCAGCGGTAAGTCCACGCTGCTGCGCTGCGCCACGCTGCTGACCGAGATGGACTCCGGCGAGCTGATCTACGGTGACATTCAGGCCGTACACAACGACGCGGACGGCAAGGCGGTCTATGCCGATAAGGGCGAGCTGAAGAAGGTACGGGAAAAGTTCGGCCTCGTGTTCCAGAGCTTCAACCTGTTTCCCCACTATTCGGTGCTGAAAAATCTCATGGATCCCCAGATACGCGTGCTGGGCCGCGACAAGGGCGAGGCGCAGCAGCGCGCCCGCAAGCTTCTGGAAAAGATGGGGCTGTCCGACAAGGAGAACGCCTATCCCTGTGAGCTTTCCGGCGGACAGCAGCAGCGCGTGGCCATCGCCCGGGCACTGGCGATGGATCCCGAGATACTCTTTTTTGATGAACCGACATCGGCGTTGGACCCGGAGCTGACCGGCGAGATTTTGAAGGTGATCCGCGATCTGGCGGAGGAACACATGACCATGGTCATCGTGACCCATGAGATGTCCTTCGCCCAGGATGTGGCGGACCGCGTGATCTTCATGGCCGACGGCGTTATCGTGGAGGAGGGTACGCCGGAGGAGGTCATGGTGAACACCCGTGAGGAGAGAACGCGCCAGTTCCTGGGACGGTATCAGAGATGAGGGAGCTGCGTGTTGTCCGGGCAGACCCGGCCGGGAATATTACGCTGTTTGTCCTGACGCCGGTGGAGAAGGCGGAATGTGCCGCTGTCGCCGCCAAGCTGCTGGCCATCGAAGCACTGAAGGCGGAGCAGGTGGGGTTCATTTTTCCTAACGGACATATGGAAATGGAGGCCGGCGAGTTCTGCGGCAACGCGTCCCGGGCGTATGGCTATCTGCTGGCGAAGCAGCAGGGGCTGAAGGGCCGTCACACCATGCGGCTTTCTGTCAGCGGGTGCGATCATCCGGTGGCCGTGACCGTAGATATGGATGCCGGTACGGCGTCCGCGGAGATGCCGCTTCCGAAGCTCGTAGAGCAAGTGGAGGTTGCCGGCACGGCGGGAACGCTCGTGCATCTTGGCGGTATCGCACACCTGGTGGTTCAGGGTGTCGCGCCCAGCCGGGATTTCTTTGCGGCAGCAGAGCCGATCTTTGCGGAGGATTCGATGTTGGAGGCCTATGGTGTGTGCTTCATCGAGGGTGAGCGCATGACGCCGCTTGTAAAGGTGCCCGAAGCGGGTACGCTGGTGTTTGAGGGCAGCTGCGGCAGCGGCACGCTGGCCAGCGCCATCGTCCTGAGCGAGGGACATGAGGGGACGTTTTCCACCGCGTTGACACAGCCGGCGGGAACGGTGTATGCGTCTGTTACAAGACAGGCAGGTGTCGTCACCGCGGCATCCATCGGCGGCTCGGTAGCGCTGGAAGCGCCCATCACAGTCGCGATCTGAAAAAACGCATCCTCCGGGGTGCGTTTTTTTGTTGTACAATCGGTGCCAAAGAGGTATAATGAACGGAGCAATACTGTGCCGGATGGAGGAGTATAACATGACGTTGCATGAATATATAGAGGACATGCGCGGCAAGCGCATAGCAATCATCGGCATCGGCGTCAGCAACACGCCGCTGCTGAAGCTGCTGCTGGCGGAGGGCATCCGCGTCACCGCCTGCGATAAGCGTACCCGCGAGCAGATGGGCGAACAGGCGGAGCATCTGGAGCAGCTGGGCTGTGAGCTGCATCTGGGCGCGGACTATCTGAAGGACTTGGACGCGGACGTGATCTTCCGCACACCGGGGCTACGCCCGGATGTGCCGGAGATATCGGCCTGTGTTCAAAAAGGCGCCGTTTTGACCAGTGAAATGGAGGTTTTCTTCCGGATTTGCCCGTGTCCGATCATCGCTGTCACCGGCTCTGACGGCAAGACGACGACCACCACCATCATTGCCGAGCTGCTGAAAAAGGCCGGAAAGCGTGTGTGGGTGGGCGGCAACATCGGCCACCCGCTGCTGTGCGAGGCGGACGGAATGCTGAGCACGGATTTTGCGGTGTTGGAGCTGTCCAGCTTCCAGCTGATGACCATGACGCAGAGTCCGCACATTGCGGTCGTCACCAATCTGGCGCCCAACCATCTGGATGTGCACCGGGACATGGCGGAGTATGTGGCGGCCAAGGAGAATATTTTTACCCATCAGAGTCGGGAGGACATTGCCATTTTTAATGCGGATAATGCCATCACAGCAGAGCAGTCCACCCGCGCGCCCGGCCACGCCCGCCTCTTCAGCAGGCAGGGTGAGGTTGCCGACGGCGTGTTCCTGCGGGGCGAGGACGTTGTCTGCCGCAGCGGCGGTCATGAGCGCATCGTGATGACCACGAGGGACATCAAGCTCCCCGGTGTACACAATGTGGAGAATTATATGGCAGCCATCGCCGCCGTGGACGGTCTGGTGCCGGACCAGGTCATCTGGACCTTTGCCCGGGAATTCGGCGGTGTAGAGCACCGCATCGAGCTGGTACGAACCTATAAGGGCGTGCGGTATTATAATGACTCCATTGCCTCCAGTCCCTCCCGTGCCATCGCGGGGCTGCGGTCGTTCAACGAGAAGGTAATCATGATCGCCGGCGGCTATGACAAACACATTCCCTTTGATGTGCTGGGGCCGGAGATCGTGGCGCATGTGAAGTTGCTGGTGCTCTGCGGTGCCACAGCGGATAAAATACGCGCCGCCGTGGAGAATGCGTCGGGGTACCGGCCCGGCCACCCGGAGATCATCGACGCCGCGCCTCTGGCAGCGGCGGTGCAGGCCGCCCGCGATCGGGCACAGCCCGGTGATGTGGTGACGCTGTCGCCGGCCTGTGCATCTTTTGACCAATTCAAGAACTTTGCCGAGCGCGGCGACTTTTTCAAAGCCATCGTGAACGGCTGGGAGGAATGAGGAAAAGCCGTGGTGTCATAGACTTCCGTAGTAAGCGCGTCATACAGCGCGTCTATGGGAGGTGACGGCATGGGCCAGCTGCGGTATATTCGATTGACCCGGCGGCAGCGGGTGCGTGTGTGGCTGGCGATCATCCTGCTGGCGCTGACGGCGCTGCTGGCGGCGATCCTGCTGCACCTGCGGCCCATGCTGGAAAATCTGGCAACAGCCCGGTGCGCCAATACTGTCAGCCGCATCGTGGTGGCGGCGGTGAACGACGCCGTGGAAAACGGCTGGATGGAATACGACCGACTGGTAAAGTTCGACAAGGACAGCGACGGCCGCGTGACGGCGCTGAGCAGCAATATGGCGGAGTTCAACCGCCTGCAGACCGCGGTGGCGGATGACGTACTGGCGCGGCTGAGTCAGGTATCCGCCAGTGAACTGGCGGTGCCGCTGGGCACACTGACCGGTTCGCCGTTGCTGGCGGGCCGGGGGCCGAAGCTGACGGTAAAAATGGAGACCATCGGCACGGCTACCGCCAAATTCCGGGATAAATTCACGGCGGCGGGCATCAACCAGACAAAGCACCAGATCCTGCTGGATGTAGACGTACGCGTGAGTATCCTGCTGCCGGGGATCACCACCTACACAAAAGTGAGCAACGAGATATCCGTGGCGGAGACGGTGATCGTGGGCGGCGTACCCCAGACGTACACCTATTTCAGCACCACGGAGGATAAGATCGAGGATTACGCCGACGAGTACATTATGAACAATGGATGAGGGCTTGGATATGGACTATCGCAAGGAGATACAGGAGCTGCGCCGTACGCTGACGGAGAACGGATACCTCTACTACGTGCTGGATGCGCCCACCATGTCGGATTATGAATATGACCATCTGCTGCGGCGGCTGGAGGACTTGGAGGCGGCGCATCCGGAGGAGATCACGCCGGATTCTCCCACCCAGCGGGTGGGCGGACAGACGCTGACGGAGTTTCAGCAGGTGACCCACGCCGTGCCGCTGGAAAGCCTGCAGGATGTGTTCGACGACGAGGAGGTCTGCCGCTTCCTGGAGAAGATACCCCTGGAACACCCTGCCTACAGCGTGGAACCGAAGGTGGACGGCCTCTCCGTGGCTCTGGAATACCGTGACGGCGTGTTCGTCCGCGGTGCCACCCGGGGTGACGGACGGGTGGGGGAGGACGTGACCGAAAATCTGCGGACCATTCGGTCCATCCCCATGACCCTGCCGGAGAAGCTGCCCCGCCTCATCGTGCGGGGCGAGGTGTACATGGCCCGCAGTGTGTTCGAGGAGATCAACGCCCGGCGTGAGATCGAGGGCAAGCCACTGATGGCCAATCCCCGCAACGCCGCCGCCGGCTCCCTGCGGCAGCTGGACCCCAAGATCGCCGCCCAGCGGCGGCTGGACATCGCGGTCTTTAATTTGCAGCTGGCGGAGGGCCGGGAATTTTCCACCCACACAGAGACGATCGACTATCTGGCCAGCCAGCATTTCAAGGTGATTCCCCACAAGCGGCTGTCCGCGCCGTCGGATATCCTGGCGGAGATCGCGGCGCTGGGCGATGGCCGTGAGCAGTTTCCTTTCGATATCGACGGTGCGGTGGTGAAGCTGGATGACCTGCATGACCGAGAGATCATCGGCAGCACGGCGAAGTTCCCCAAATGGGCCATTGCATACAAATATCCGCCGGAGGTCAAGCCGTCGGTAGTGAAGGATATCGTGGTACAGGTGGGCCGCACCGGTGTGCTGACGCCCAAGGCGGAGCTGGAGCCGGTACGGCTGGCGGGCACGACGGTCGCCTTTGCCACGCTGCATAACCAGGATTATATTACCCAGAAGGATATCCGGGTGGGGGATACGGTGTTGGTGCGGAAGGCCGGCGAGATCATCCCGGAGATCGTTGAGGTGGTGGCGGACAAGCGTCCCGCCGGGACGAAGCCCTATACCCTGCCCGAGACGTGCCCCGTGTGCGGCGCACCGGTGGTGCGGGACGAGGACGGCGCGGCGCTGCGCTGCACCGGCGCGGAGTGCCCCGCTCAGCTGTTGCAGTACCTGACCCACTTTGCCAGCAGGGGCGCTATGGACATTGACGGGCTGGGACCTGCGGTGATGCAGCAGCTGATCGACAGCGGACTTGTCCGGACCGCCGCGGACCTGTACAGCCTGACGCCGAAGCAGCTGGAGCCGCTGGAGCGCATGGGCAAAAAATCGGCGCAGAATGCGGTGGACGCTATCGCCAGAAGCCGGGACAACGACCTGTGGCGGCTCATCAACGCGCTGGGCATACGGCAGGTGGGGGAGAAGGCTGCCAAGACGCTGGCGCAGCGGTTCGGCACTATGGACGCACTGGTAGCGGCTCCGGAGGAGGAGCTGACTGCCGTGGACGACGTGGGCCCTATTACCGCGCGGTATCTCTGCCAGTGGATGAAAAGCCCCCAGTCCCGCGACCTGCTGGCGCGGCTGAAGGCCGTCGGCGTCAATATGACCTGTAAAGAGAAAACGGTTGACAGTCGTTTTGCCGGAATGACTTTTGTGCTGACAGGCACGCTGGAAAAGTTTACCCGTGACGCGGCGGCGGAGATGATCGAAAAGCGGGGCGGCAAGGCCGCCGGCTCCGTGTCAAAAAAGACCACCTATGTGGTGGCCGGAGAAAATGCCGGCAGCAAGCTGCAAAAAGCAGAGGCGCTGGGCATTCCCGTGCTGACGGAGGACGAATTTTTAGCACTTCTGGACTGAGGAGGCAATCAATATGGCAGTGAATACGGATAAGACATTGCAGCATCAGCTGATCTACAGCGTGTTCGTGCGAAACCACACACCGGAGGGCACCTTCCGTGCGCTGGAACGTGATCTGGACCGATTGAGCGCCTTGGGTACGGATATCGTATGGCTGATGCCTATCCATCCTATTGGCGAGGTGGGCCGCAAGGGCACGCTGGGCAGTCCCTACGCCATCCGTGACTACCGGGGCGTGAACCCGGAGTACGGCACCGTGGAGGATTTCCGCCATCTGGTGGACGCCATCCACGTCCGGGGCATGAAGTGCATCATCGACGTCGTCTACAACCACACATCGCCGGACTCGGTGCTGGCCCAGACCCACCCGGAGTGGTTTTTCCGGGACGAGCAGGGTCGGCCCAGCCGCCATGTGGCGGATTGGTGGGATGTAGTAGACCTGGATTATACCCACAAGGAGCTGTGGCGCTACCAGATCGATACGCTGAAAATGTGGGCGGAGATCGTGGACGGCTTCCGCTGCGATGTGGCCAGCAGCGTGCCGCTGGACTTCTGGACGGCGGCGCGGCAGGAGGTGGAGACTGTCCGCCCCGGATGCATCTGGCTGGCGGAGAGCGTACACGGTGCCCATGTACTGGGTCTGCGGCGGCAGGGTGCCTATTGCGCCACGGATACGGAGCTGTACCGGGCCTTCGACATGACCTACGATTACGATATCTGGCCGTGGTTCGAAGGCTGCCTGACCGGGAGGAACACGCTGCAGCAGTACATAGACATGCTGAACTATCAGGAGCTGACGTACCCCTCCGGGTTTATCAAGATGCGCTGCGGCGAGAACCACGACACGCCGCGTCTGGCTCACTGGGTACAGGACGAACGGCGGCTGCGGCACTGGCTGGCGTTTTTGTACTTCTGTCGGGGCAGTATGCTGCTCTACGGCGGTACGGAGTTCGCACCGCGCCGGCAGGTAGGCCTGTTCGATGCGGACGACAATTTCGGCGACAAGCGGTCTGACCTGTCCGACTTCCTGCGGCGGTGTAAGGCTATGAAACTGGAACTGCCGCTGGAGGGTGCGGTGTGGTACGAGGTCAGCGGCGGCACGGTCATTGGCCATTACAAGTCTCCGGCAGGCGAGGTCACAGGTGTGTTCGACCTGTCCGGCGAAGGTGAGGCCACGGTGGTGGAAAGAGCCGACGGCGTGTATGAAAATCAACTGGGCGGCGATTTGACCGTCACCGATGGACACGTCCGAACGGACGGCGATCCGATCGTATTTTGACTTGTTTTTTTGAACAAATACAGGGGCGATTTTGTGGTAAAAATCACAGAATCGCCCTTGCCGCATTGACCATGTAAAGTGCGAATGCTATAATCATTTCTGTATTGGTAAGCCTGCCCGAAGGGCGGGAGCACTTGTATAGAGGAGGAAAGAAAGATGAGCAAGATCATGAAGATCTGCGACGGCAACGAAGCGGCGGCGTATGTGGCATACGCCTTTTCCGAGGTCGCTGCCATCTATCCCATTACGCCGTCCAGCCCCATGGCGGAGCACGCCGATGCCTGGTCGGCCAACGGCAGGAAAAACATCTTCGGCCAGCCGGTGCGTCTGGTTGAGATGCAGTCCGAGGCCGGTGCCTGCGGCGCCTGTCACGGTGCGTTGGAGGCTGGTGCTTTGGCCACCAGCTTCACCGCGTCCCAGGGCCTGATGCTGATGATCCCCACCATGCACCGCATCTCCGGCGAGCGCCTGCCCGGCGTGCTGCACGTGGCGTCCCGTACCGTGGGCACCCATGCGTTCTCCATCTTCGGCGACCACTCCGACGTGATGAACTGCCGGCAGACCGGCTTTGCCATGCTGTCCAGCGGCAGCGTCCAGCAGGCTGCCGACCTGGCCGCTGTGGCACATCTTAGTGCCATCAAGGCGCGCATCCCGTTCCTGCACTTCTTCGACGGCTTCCGTACCAGCCACGAGATCCAGAAGATCGACGTGCTGACCTACGACGAGTACGCCAAGCTGGTGGACTACAACGCGCTGGCCGCCTTCCGCGCCAACGCCCTGAACCCCGAGGATCCCCGGATGCGCTCTCTGGTGGATAACCCTGACATCTACTTCCAGCTCCGCGAGTCCAACAACACGGCCTACGCCGAGTTGCCCGATATCGTAGAAGACTATATGGCCCAGATCAGCAAGCTGACCGGCCGCGAGTACCACCTCTTCAACTACTACGGCGCACCGGACGCCGAGCGTGTTATCGTGGCTATGGGCTCTGTGGGCGGCTGCGCCCAGGAGGTCGTCAATTACCTGAACGCCAAGGGCGAGAAGGTGGGCTTCCTGCAGGTACACCTGTTCCGTCCCTTCTCCCGCAAGCATCTGATGGCCGCTATGCCCAAGACGGTGAAGAAAATCGCCGTTCTGGACCGCGTCAAGGAGATCGGCTCCATCGGTGAGCCTCTGTACGAGGACATCTGCGCTGCCTACATCAACGAGAGCGACCGCCCCGCCATCTACGCCGGACGCTACGGCCTGTCCAGCAAGGACACCACCCCCGCCCAGATCAAGGCCGTGTTCGACAATCTGCTGCTGGACGAGCCGAAGAACCACTTTACCATCGGCATCGTGGATGACGTGACTCATCTGTCCCTGCCCGTGGGCGCACCGTTGCTCACCGAGCCGGAGGGCACCATCTCCTGCAAGTTCTGGGGTCTGGGCTCCGACGGTACCGTGGGCGCCAACAAGAACTCCATCAAGATTATCGGTGAGACGACAGATATGTACTGTCAGGCGTACTTTGAGTATGACACCAAGAAGTCCTTTGGTATCACCAAGAGCCACCTGCGCTTCGGCAAGCACCCCATCAGCTCTACCTATTATGTGAGCAGCGCGGACTTCATCGCCTGCCACAACCAGACGTACCTGACCAAGTACGACATTATCCATGAGCTGAAGCCCCACGGCAGCTTCCTGCTGAACTGCGAGTGGACGGAGAACGAGCTGGAGCAGCATGTTCCCGGCGAGATCCTCAAGTACATCGCCGACAACGACATCAAGTTCTACATCATCGACGCCAACAAGGAGTCTCAGGCGCTGGGTCTGGGCAACCGCTCCAACATGGTGCTGCAGGCCGCCTTCTTCAAGCTGGCCAACGTTATCCCCGTGGAGGACGCCGTGGCCCACATGAAGGACGCCGTCAAAAAGACCTACGGACTCAAGGGCGAGAAGGTCGTCAACATGAACATCGCCGCCGTGGATGCCGGTATCAACGCCCTGGTGGAGGTCAAGGTGAAGCCCGAATGGACGAACCTCACCGGCAAGGCGTTGAAGCCCGCCGACGAGAGCCTGCCCTACGTCATCAAGAACATTCTGGTGCCCATCAACGCCCAGAAGGGCGACGAGCTGCCCGTTTCCGCCTTCAAGGGCATGGAGGACGGTACCATGCCGCTGGGCACTTCCAAGTATGAAAAGCGCGGCATCGCCACCCATCTGCCTGTGTGGGACGCTGCCGAGTGCCTCCAGTGCAATATGTGCTCCTTTGTCTGCCCCCACGCCGTCATCCGGCCCTTCCTGCTGGACGAGGGCGAGGTCAAGGCCGCACCGGTGGATATGACGCTGGTGGACGCCAAGGGCCCCGGCCTGGCCGGCCTGAAGTACACCATGGGCGTCTCCACGCTGGACTGCACCAGCTGCGGCAGCTGCGTAGCCTCCTGCCCCAAGTCCGGCAAGGCACTGAAGATGGTCCCCACCCACGAGGTGTCTCTGGACCAGACCGACTGGAACTTCCTGACCACCGTGAAGGAAAAGACCTCCCGCGTGGACAAATTTACCCTGAAGGGCAGCCAGTTCAAGCAGCCCCTGGTGGAGTTCAACGGTGCCTGCGCCGGCTGCGGCGAGACGCCCTACATCAAGCTGCTGACCCAGATGTTCGGCGACAAGATGTATCTGGCCAACGCCACCGGCTGTACCCAGGCCTGGGGCGCGGCTATGCCCTGCGTACCGTACTGCAAGAACGCCGAGGGCAAGGGCGTGGCGTGGTCCAACTCCCTGTTCGAGAACAACGCCGAGTTCTCCTACGGTATGTGCCTGGCCGTCAAGCAGCTGCGCGACTGCGTCACCGGCTACGTTAAGGAGCTGGATGCCCTGACCAAGGACGAGGCCGTCAAGGCCGCCATCGCCAAGTATATGGAGACGTATGATGACCTGGACGCCTCCACCCCCGCCACTGCCGAGTTGGTGGCATTGCTGGAGAAGGGCAAGTTCTCCGCCGACGAGCAGAAGCTGGTGGACGAGATCCTAAAGCGCAAGAAAGATCTCTCCAAGAAGACCATGTGGATGTACGGCGGCGACGGCTGGGCCTACGATATCGGCTACGGCGGTCTGGATCACGTGTTCGCCATGGGCGAGGACGTGAATGTCCTGCTGGTGGACACCGAGGTCTACTCCAACACCGGCGGCCAGTCCTCCAAGGCCACGCCTGTGGGTGCTGTTGCCCAATTCCAGGCCAGCGGCAAGAAGACCAAGAAGAAAGACCTTGGTATGCTGATGATGACCTACGATAACGTCTATGTGGCCCAGTGCTCCATGGGCGCCAATCCCAATCAGCTGATCAAGGCCATCAAGGAGGCTGAGGCCCACAAGGGTCCGTCTATCGTCATCTGTTACGCGCCCTGCATCAACCACGGCATCAAGAAGGGCATGAACAACGTCCAGCAGGAGATGAAGGACGCCGTCAACTCCGGTTATTGGAACCTGTACCGGTACAGTCCGGAGACCAAGACCTTTACCCTGGACAGCAAGGAGCCCACCATGCCCCTGTACGACTTCATGAAGGGCGAGGTTCGTTACGCCTCTCTGGAGCTGAGCTTCCCGGAGAACGCCAAGGTGCTGTTTGCCGAGGCGGAGGAAGCCGCCAAGGAGAAGTACGAATCCTATAAGCGCCGCGCGGAGAAGTAAGCCTTCGCAGCAAACGCCCCGGCCATTAGGTCGGGGCGTTTTTTCCTGTATCTGCGGCTTCCGGATGCGGAAAAGGGAGGGGGTAGCCGTGCGCCGGACAGACGGGGGATCCAGGGAGGAAATAACTTATTCCGATAAGAAAAAATTGTTAAACTGTTGACAGACAGATGGGCAAGTGATAAAATTAACAAAGTAAAAAATGCAGCAGCACAGGATGCGGAAAGGGAGAACACTATGGCGAGACCGTTTGACTACACAGCGGAATACAAGCGTAAGCTATGCACCGCCGATGAAGCGGCACGGGTGGTAAAAAGCGGCGACTGGATCGACATCTCCATGGGCACGGGCTTTCCGTCTCTGATGGACGCCGCCATTGCCAAGAGAAAGGATGAGCTTCGCGAGGTCAAGATCCGCGGCTATCTGATCTTCGACCCGATCCAGATGGTGGAGTGCGACCCCGAGCGCAGGCACTTTGTCTACAACAGCTGGCATATGTCCGGCTATGAGCGCAAGCTCTGCGACCGTGGACTGTGTAATTTCAACCCTATGGTGTTCCGCAACCTCAGCTGGTATTACAGCCAGTTCCTCACCGTCAACGTGGCTATGATGGCTGTGACCCCCATGAACGAGCACGGCTATTTCAACTTTGCCGGAGCCACAGCCTCCGCCCGTTCCACGCTGGACAAGGCGGACGTGGTCATTCTGGAGATCAACGAAAACCTGCCTTGGGTCTATGGCGGTCTGGACGAGTGCATCCACATCAGCGATGTGGACATGATCGTAGAGGGGCCCCATGGCCCGCTGCCCAGCGTCAAGTCCCCCGCCGCCAACGAGGCGGAGATGAAGATCGCCGAGTACGTGGTGCAGAACATGGTGGACGGCTCCACGCTGCAGCTGGGCATTGGTTCTCTGCCTAACGCGGTGGGCCAGATGATCGCAAAGAGCGACTTGCGGGACCTGGGCATCCATACCGAGATGCTGTGCGACAGCTATCTGGATATGTACAAGGCCGGCAAGATCACCAACAACCAGAAGAAGCTGGACCGCTACAAGAGCATCTTCGGCCTGGCCATTGGTTCGCCTGACCTGTATGACTGGATAAGGGAAAACCCCGGCGTGGTCACCTATCCCATCAGCTACTGCAACGACCCGGCCAATGTGGGCAAGCAGGATAATTTCGTTTCCATCAACAACTGTATCTCCGTAGACCTGTATGGCCAGATCTGCGCCGAAAGCTCCGGCACCCGCCAGATCAGTGGCACCGGCGGTCAGCTGGACTTCCTTGAGGGTGCGGCGTTGTCCCATGGCGGCAAGGCCTTTATCTGTCTGACGTCCTCGTTTACGGATAAGCAGGGTAATGTGAAGTCCCGCATCAACCCGCTACTGGCCCCCGGCGACATCGTCACCGACCCCCGCAGCCAGGCGTACTACATCGTCACCGAGTACGGCGGCGTGAACCTGGTGGGCTGCTCTACCTGGGAACGGGCAGAAAAGCTGATCTCCATTGCCCACCCCATGTTCCGCGATGAGCTTATCGCCAACGCGGAAAAGCAGGGCATCTGGATCAAGTCCAACAAGCGCTGAAAGGTACATAGCAAGAGGGAGACGGCGCAGGGCTGTCTCCCTCTTGACATTTTCCTGCGGATATAGTATACTTCCTGCATATGAAATCGGCGATGACGGGAAGCAGTAGGCGGTCAGCGGATGCCAAGAGAGGGCGCGGCAGGTGTAAGCGCCCGTGATGCCCCGCCCAAGTCGTCCCTGAGCTTCGCGCTGAACTGACAGTAGGCCGCGGCGGTTTGCCCTCCGTTACCGGGGCGGGGTGTTGCTGCACCCATGAGCGCGGGAGCGATCCCGAATACAGGTGGTACCACGGACATTATGTTCGCCCTGTTTTGCACTGGCAAAACAGAGCGGACTTTTTGTTTTGCCAAATACCGAAAAAGGAGCATAGATATGAAAGAACTGCCCAAGGTCTATGACCCGCGGGACGTGGAATCCCGCATCTACAAGCTTTGGATGGACGGCGACTGCTTCAAGGCGGAGCCGAACCCGGACAAGAAGCCTTTTTCCATCGTCATGCCGCCCCCCAACGTCACCGGCCAGCTGCACATGGGCCACGCCCTGGACTGCACCCTGCAGGACATCCTGACCCGCTTTAAGCGGATGCAGGGCTACGAGGCACTGTGGCTGCCCGGCAGCGACCACGCCGGCATCGCCACCCAGATCAAGGTGGAGGAGGAGCTGCGGAAGAACGAGGGACTGACCCGTTACGATCTGGGCCGCGAGAAGTTCCTTGAGCGTGTGTGGGCCTGGAAGGAAAAATACGGCAGCCGTATCGTGGAGCAGCAGAAAAAGATGGGCGCCTCCTGCGACTGGAGCCGCGACCGCTTCACCATGGACGAGGGCTGCTCCCGCGCCGTGCGCGAGACCTTCTGCGAGCTGTACGAAAAGGGCCTGATCTACAAGGGCAGCCGCATCATCAACTGGTGCCCCCACTGCCTGACGGCCCTGTCCGACGCCGAGGTGGAGTACACCGATAAGCCCGGCAATCTGTGGTATATCCGTTACCCCCTGGCGGACGGCAGTGGTGACATCGTGATCGCCACCACCCGGCCGGAGACCATGTTCGGCGATACCGGCGTGGCGGTGAACCCGGAGGACGAGAAATTCAAGCACCTGATCGGCAAGACCTGCATCCTGCCCATTATGAACCGCGAGATCCCCATCGTGGGCGACGATTACTGCGAGATCGGCTTCGGTACCGGCGCCGTGAAGATGACCCCCGCCCATGACCCCAACGACTTCGAGGTGGGCCTGCGGCACAATTTGGAGGTCATCCGCTGCATCAGCGACGACGGCACCATGAACGAGAACGCCGGCAAATATGAGGGTATGGACCGCTACGCCTGCCGCAAAGCGGTGGTGGCCGATCTGGAGGCGCAGGGCTACCTGGTCAAGACCGAACCGTACAGCCACAACGTGGGCACCTGCTACCGCTGCCACAACGATGTGGAGCCCCTGATCTCCGCCCAGTGGTTCGTGAAGATGGCGCCCCTGGCCAAGGAGGCCATCCGTGTGGTGGAGGATGGGACCATCAAGTTCGTGCCTGAGCGCTTCACCAAGACCTATATCAACTGGATGGAGAACGTCCACGACTGGTGTATCTCCCGCCAGCTGTGGTGGGGCCACCAGATTCCCGCATGGTACTGCGACGAGTGCGGCCACATCAATGTCAGCCGTGAGGATCCAACCAAGTGCGAAAAGTGCGGCTGCACGCACCTGACCCGCGAGGAGGACGTGCTGGACACATGGTTCAGCTCCGCTCTGTGGCCCTTCTCCACTCTGGGTTGGCCCGACACCGATGCCGCCGACCTGAAGTACTGGTATCCCACCTCCGTCATGGTCACCGGCTACGACATTATCTTCTTCTGGGTGGCCCGCATGATCTTCTCCGGAATGGAGCAGATGAAGAAGGAGCCCTTCAAGACGGTATTCATCCACGGCCTTGTCCGCGATGACAAGGGCCGCAAGATGTCCAAGTCCCTGGGCAACGGAATTGACCCCCTTGAGATGGCCGAGAAGTACGGCGCGGATGCTCTGCGCTTCAACCTGATCACCGGCAACAGCCCCGGCAATGATATGCGCTTCTTCGTGGAGAAGTGCGAAGCCATGCGTAACTTTGCCAATAAAATCTGGAATGCCAGCCGCTTCGTCATGATGAACTTGTCCATCGACAAGGTCGAGCTGCCCGAGAAGCTGGAGCTGGAGGACAAATGGATCCTCAGCAAGCTGAATACCCTGATCCGCGAGGTCACCGACAATCTGGAGGCCTACGAGCTGGGCGTTGCCTCCGCCAAGATCTACGACTTCATCTGGGACACCTACTGCGACTGGTATATCGAGTTGACCAAGACCCGCCTGAACGGCGAGGATGCGCAGGCAAAGCAGGCCGCCGAGAATGTGCTGTGCTATGTGCTGCTGCGTATCCTGGAGCTGCTGCACCCGTTCATGCCCTTCATCACCGAGGAGATCTGGCAGGCGCTGCCCCACGAGGGCCGGTACCTCATCTCCGCCGAGTGGCCGGAGTATCAGGACGCGCTGCACTTCCCGGAGGCCGAGGCCGCTATGGAGGCCGTCAAGGACGCCATCTCCGCCATCCGCGCCCGCCGTGCTGAGATGAACGTGCCGCCCAGCCGCAAGGCCCAGGTCATCCTTGTGACGGCGCAGCCGGAGAACTATCAGCTGGGCGCACACTTCATCACCCGCATGGCCTACGCCAGCGAGCTGACCGTTCTGACTGCCGCGCCTGCCGACCTGACCGGCATGGTGACCGTCGCCACTCACGACGCCACGGTGTATATGCCCATGGCGGAGCTGGTGGACATCGCCAAGGAGCTGGAGCGCATCGCCACCGAGCGCAAAAAGGCGGAGGAGAACCTCCAGCGCATCGAGGCCAAGTTGGCCAACGAGTCCTTCACCTCCCGTGCCCCGGAGAACGTGGTCAACGCAGAGCGCGAAAAGGCCGAAAAGGCCCGGGCGCTTATTGCTAAGCTGGACGCCTCCGCTGCGGCGATGAAGCTGTAAAGCCATAGTGCTTCACAGTTATTCTGATGTAAAAACGAAAGCAAAGCCCAGCCCGCCGTGTGCAGGACCGGACAAACAAAAATATGCGCTATATACACGGCTCGCTCGCTGTGCTGGCTCGACCGCCGTTCCGGCGCCGAAAAACATGGTGCTTTCCAAAATTTTTCGCCCTTCTGACGGGTTTCGACAAATTTCGTGCGTTGGATAGTCTATAATCAACGCAGAACATCGAACCGCGGAGTTTTTTCTGGCAGGCACGGCCTGCGGCACACACCAAAGAAAAAGGAGCGTTCAAATGGAAGTATCGGCAAAACACGAAGGCCAAACGCTGACATTCTTTCTGGTCGGCGAGTTGGACCACCATGGGGCAAAAGGACTGCTGGAAAATCTGGAGCGCGAGATCGAGCGGACGCTGCCACTGTCGCTGGTGCTGGATTTTTCCGGCGTCACATTTATGGACAGCTCCGGCATCGCCGTGGCGCTGCGGGGTTGGCAGCGGATGCGGGAGCTGGGCGGCGCCGTAACGCTGTATCATGTGGCGCAGCAGCCAAGAAAGGTGTTCGAAGCGTCGGGCGTCGGACGCATGGTGACGATCGTTTGAGGAGGGAGTACATAATATGACACGAGCTGAAAACTACGTGACACTGGAATTCCTGAGCCGCAGCAGCAACGAGGGGTTTGCGCGGGTGGCGGCGGCAGGCTTTGCCGCCCAACTGGACCCCACACTGGATGAGCTGGGGGACATCAAGACTGCCGTCAGCGAGGCGGTGACCAACGCCATCGTCCACGCCTATCCGGATCAGTTGGGTAAGGTGGTGATGAAGCTGAAGATATTGAAAGGGGGGATGCTGGAGATCACGATCCGCGACTGGGGGCGCGGTATCGAAAATGTGGAGCAGGCCCGCCGTCCCATGTATACCACCGGCGGCAGCGAGCGCAGCGGCATGGGCTTTACGATTATGGAGAGCTTCACGGATCGGTTGGTAGTGCGGTCTGTTCCGGGAAAGGGGACCACAGTGCAGATGCGTAAACGGATCGCGCCGCGGCTGGCGGTACGATGAGCGACCGGCTGGCACTGCTGGAACGGGCCCAGCAGGGCGATGACCGGGCGGAGGCGCAGCTGCTGACGGAGAACGCGGGATTGATCTGGTCCATCGTCCGTCGTTACAATGGCTGCGGTGTGGAGACGGATGACCTGTATCAGTTGGGGTGCATCGGCTTTGTAAAGGCTGTAAAGGGGTTTGACCTCACATACGGGACGCAGTTTTCCACCTATGCCGTGCCGAAAATCGCCGGCGAGATACGTCGGTTCCTCCGGGATGACGGTCCGGTAAAAGTGGGCCGCACCATGCGGGAAAAGGGGCAGACACTTTGGGCGGTACGGGAACGGCTGCAAGGGCGTCTGGGCTGTGAGCCAAAGCTGTCACAGCTGGCAGCGGAGACCGGCATGACACCGGAGGAGATCGCCGCCGTGGATCTGGCGCTGATCGCACCGGACTCTCTGCAGCAGGAGACCGCGGAGGGCCTGACGCTGGAGTCCACACTATGTGCCGAGGAGCCCAGCGTCTCTCTGGTGGAGCGTATCGCCCTGCGGGACGCCATCGACGCACTGCCGGAGAAAGAACGGAAGACCATTCTCCTGCGCTTTTTCAAGGGGTTGACGCAGGAGCAGACCGCCCGCATCTTACAGGTATCGCAGGTCCAGGTCTCGCGGCTGGAGCGCCGCAGCCTGCAAAAGCTGCGGGACCTGCTGGCAGAGGAGTGACTTCGGGCAGAGACGGCGTAAAAAGGGAGGCGTCTCGACAGCAGCGCGATTTCGAATGTAAAATGGATCAGGACAGAGGGGGCTCTATTGCGGAACGCTCATCCCGTTATCGGCGGGATGGGCGTTCCCTCGTAACGGAAAGGTGAAACGCGTTTCCGGCAGATGTCTCTTAGCCGTCCGTTCCGGAGGCACCCGGCAGCTTCGGCGAGGCGCCCTGCCCTTTTTCGTATTCCAAAGGCAAAAACTCCGTCATGGTCCCCCGATACCGTTTCGGCATAAACGTGTTCTGGCACCGGGGATTTTCGCGCTCCCGAATGGCGACACTTTGGAAAAACTGTTTCCACAGCGAGCGAAAGTACAACTCGTCCTCTCCGGGCAGCGCGGGCTGGAAGTTCTCGATCTGCGTAATGCGGGATCTACCGTTGGCGTACAACAGCAGTTCCCGATGGGTGCGGTCGTAGATAAAAAACTGCTCGTTGGCGTAACGCTGGCAGAAATGGCCGCGCAGCAGCGGCAGCACACGGTTTTTGGGCTCGATCTCCGCGCCCAGTGTACCACCGTAGTCCGAAAACCGCACAAAACCGCGCAGTTTTTCCAGCTCGCCGTTCATATGGCGGATGGCGCGATACAGCGGATAGCAGGCCGGGTCGGATAGATCGCGCATAAAGCCGGGTCCCTCCGCCAGCAGCTTCCTGATGAAGGCATACAGATGCAGCTCCTTGTCCGGCAGACACGTTAAAAAGCCGCGGCGCACCACGGCCAGCGCTTTGCCGGACCGGGCGGCGATACCGCGGCTGACCCGCTGACTGTACGCCGGCTGGGTGATCACGGTACGAACCTCATAGAGGGAGAGGGGGTCTTCGTCGCAGCAGAAGGCGGCGGGGGCCTCCTTGTACACATAGCTCTCATATACGCAGCACAGAAAACCATCCAGGCTGCCATCATATTGATAAATCACGTCATTCATACGGCTTCTCCTACCGGATCAAAGAGAGACAACTGTGCAGCCTGGTCCGAAGGCAGCGTATCGCGCTCCAGTCGTTCCAGCTGCAGGGGCAGCGTGGCAGGGGAGAAGTGCAGTCCCTCCGGTATCCGCCCGCCGCAGGTAATAAAGTACTGCGCCCGTTTCAGCACCACGCCCAGCTTTTTCAGGTCCTCAAAGCGTAGGGTACCGCCGCAGCGCCGTGCCGATACGATGCGCCGCGCACTGGTGGGGCCGATTCCGGGAACGCGCAGCAGCGTCTCCAAATCCGCCCGCATGACCTCGACAGGGAATTGGTCCAGATGCCGCAGCGCCCAGCTGCATTTTGGGTCCAGCCGCGGGTCAAAGTCCGGGTGGGCATCATCCAGCAGCTCGGCGGCCTGAAAGCCGTAAAACCGCAGGAGCCAGTCCGCCTGGTACAGGCGATGCTCCCGCAGCAGAGGCGGTTTGGTGTCCAGGGATGGCAGAAGACTGTTCTCCACCACCGGCACATATGCGGAATAGAATACGCGCTTCAGCCTGTACTTGCGATATAGTGACTCCGTCAGGTGCAGAATGTGCCGGTCGCTGTCGTCGGTAGCGCCCACGATCAGCTGTGTGCTCTGCCCCGCCGGGGCAAACACCGGTGCGTGCCGATACTTCGCCAGCTCCGCCTTGCTCTGTGCCGCGCCGTCGCGGATCAGTCCCATCGGGCGCAGGATCGCCTCCCTGGTCTTATCCGGGGCCAGCGCCTGCAAACCCTGCTGACTGGGCAGCTCGATGTTCACACTGAGCCGGTCGGCCAGCAGTCCCAGCTGATGCACCAGCTCCGGCGCCGCACCGGGGATAGCTTTGGCGTGGATGTAACCGTTGAAATGATACTCCTCCCGCAGGATACGCAGGGCCCGGATCATCTGTTCCATGGTGTAGTCCGGATCGCGCAGTACGCCACTGGAGAGAAAAAGGCCCTCGATATAATTTCGCCGGAAAAAGCCGATGGTCAGTTCCGCCAGTTCACGGGGCGTGAAGGCGGCGCGGCGCGTATCATTGCTGCGCCGGTTGACGCAGTACTTGCAGTCGTACACGCAGGCGTTGCTCATCAGGACCTTCAGCAGCGTGATGCACCGCCCATCGGCCGAAAAGCTGTGACAGCAGCCGGCGATGGAAGAGGAGGTGTTGCCGATCATACCCGGCCGGAATCTGCGGCGCACGCCGCTGGACGTACACGCTGCGTCGTATTTGGCCGCATCCGACAATATCGCCAGCTTGTCCAGCAGCTCCATGCTTTTATGCCGTGCGGCGGCGCCGGGGCGCCGGCCTGTCAATACAGTCGATGAGCCGCAGTACATTGGCGGCGATGGAACCCGCGCCCAGCAGCGTGATAATGAGACCAAAAGTTGTCATAGTTGTGTCCTCCTTGCTCGAACTGTTGTTCTGGTAATAGTATAAATCGAACAAGCGTTCTTGTCAAGCGAAATCGAACAAAAATTCTATAAATTTCATTTGCGGTTGACCGGGCGCGGAAGTTGTATTAAAATGAGAGCAACAAACGAGAAAGACGAGGCCCCTCTATGACGGATCTGGAAAAACGCTTTATCAAGGCCCGGCGCGATGCGATCGCGGTGGATTATCAGAATTTGAACGACTGCCAGCGCCAGGGCGTGCTGGCCACGGAGGGGCCGCTGCTTCTGTTGGCGGGCGCTGGCTCCGGTAAGACGACCGTGCTGATTCACCGGGTGGCCAATCTGCTGCGGTATGGTCGTGGCAGTGATACCGAGGAGATACCGATTCCCATCAGCGAGGACGAGGTATCGTTTCTGGAGCAGTATGCCACGGTGCCGGATCCGGCACAGCGCGCCCTTGTGGAGTATCTCTGCGCGGTGGAACCGGCCCGTCCCTGGGAGGTGCTGGCTATCACCTTCACCAACAAGGCTGCTAACGAGCTGAAGGATCGCCTGGGGCGGATGCTGGGGGAGGAGGCTGCCGCCGATGTGTGGGCGTCCACGTTCCACTCCGCCTGTGTGCGTATCCTGCGGCGTGATATCGACCGCATCGGTTTCGACCGCAGCTTTACCATCTATGACACGGATGACAGCAAGCGTGTGGTCAAGGACATCCTCAAGGAGCTGGGGCTGGAGGAGAAGTCGTTTCCGCCCCGCGAGGTGCAGTCGGCCATCTCCCGCGCCAAGAACGATATGCAGTCGCCGGAGGAATTTCTGGAGCAGTGGCAATCGATCAACGATTGGCGGAAAATGAGGATGGGTAAAGTATATACACTTTACAATAAAAAGCTCCGTGAGGCCAATGCGCTGGACTTTGATGATCTGCTGTGGCACACGGTGCGCCTGCTGCAGACGGCACCGGACGTGCGGGAGTACTACCAGCGGAAGTTCCGCTATGTCCTCATTGACGAATATCAGGACACCAACGCGCTGCAATACGAGCTGGCCAAGCTGCTGACAGGACCCGCCCGGAACATCTGCGTGGTGGGTGACGATGACCAGAGCATTTACCGCTTCCGGGGTGCGGATATCACCAATATCCTCAGCTTTGAACGGCAGTTCAAGGGGGCGCGGGTCATTCGTTTGGAGCAGAACTATCGCTCCACGCAGAACATTCTGGACGCGGCAAACGCAGTCATCCGCAACAACCAGGGCCGCAAGGGCAAGACCCTGTGGACGGAGAACGGCTGCGGCGAGCTGGTGACGGTAAAGACCACCTTCAACGAGAGCGACGAGGCCAACTTTGTCCTGGGGCAGATCATGATGTACTACCGCCGGGGCGGCAGCTGGGGTGACTGTGCGGTGCTGTACCGTACCAACGCCCAGTCCAACGCGCTGGAATACGCCTGCAAGCGCAGCGGCATCCCCTATAAGATCTACGGCGGACTGAAGTTCTTTGACCGGGCCGAGGTCAAGGATATGCTTGCCTATCTGTGCGTCATCAACAACCCCACGGACGATCTGCGCCTGCGGCGCATCGTCAACGTTCCCGCCCGCAAGATCGGCCAGACCACCGTGGACAAGGCCCAGATTATTGCCACACAGCACGGCCTGACGCTCTATGACGTATTCCGCCGTGCGGAGGAATTCCCCGAGCTGAAAAATGCAGCTGGCAAGCTGAAAGCCTTTACAGATATGATCGAGGAAATGCGCCGCCGCCTGCCGGAGAGTGAGCTGCCGGAGTTCTACGATTACGTCTGCGAGCGAAGCGGCTACGCGCCCGCCCTGCGGGAGAAGGACGATATGGAGAGCCGCGGCCGGCTGGAGAACGTGCAGGAGCTGCGCTCCAGCATCCTGGCCTACCTGGAAAACGCCGAGGGCGCGGAGACGAGTCTCTCCGGCTTCCTGGATGAGATCGCGCTGTACACCGACCTGGACAGCCGGGTGGACGGCGACAACTGCGTGACCATGATGACCATGCACGCCGCCAAGGGCCTGGAATTCCCCCAGGTATTTGTGGTGGGCATGGAGGAGGGGCTTTTCCCCGGAAATCGCGCCATGGGCGATGGCGACGAGATGGAGGAGGAGCGCCGGCTGTGCTATGTGGCCATGACCCGCGCCAAAGAGAAGCTGACGCTGACCAACGCCCGCCAGCGCACGCTGTACGGTAAAACAACACCCTGTATGCCCTCCCGGTTCCTCAGTGAGATCCCGGAGAACAACATGGAGTGGCTGTCCAAGCCGGTACCCCGCAGCGACGCCTGGGAGGACTCTCGGGACGATGATGGCTGCGCTTACGGTTACGGCGGCTATACACGTCAGGGTACCACAGCACCGACGCGCCGCGAGGTGCCTGCCGCGTCTCGTCCCGGCTCGCTGCATACGGCCAGAACAGCGGCAAAAGCGCCGTCTACCGCCTCTTACATACAGCTGCAGGCAGGGGAGACGGTGGAGCACGACGCTTTCGGCAGAGGCCTGGTGCTCTCCGTGCGGCCTATGGGCGGCGATGCACTGCTGGAGGTAGCCTTCGATACGGTGGGTACCAAGAAGCTTATGCTGAAGGCCGCCTCCCATCATTTGAAGAAGGTGTAAAGCAAAGTAATTTTATAAATATGGAAGGAGAACGGATATGGGGTTTTGGTTCGGCTTTGACACAGGGTTCGACATCATGCGGGTGTTTGTTTTCGCGATATTTGCCATCGTCATCGTCTGCTTCATCGCCTTAGCAGTAAAGGGCATTGGCACCTGGCACAAGAACAACAACTCTCCGCGCCTGACGGTGCAGGCGGCTGTTGTCGCCAAGCGGCAGAATACCGATGTGCACCACCACAGCAATAACAACGGCGGTATGCACACCAGCACCTCCACTCACTATTACGTGACGTTCCAGTTTGACAGCGGCGACCGGCTTGAGCTGCACGTTCCCGGAAGGGAATACGGCATGATGGCGGAGGGCGACGTGGGCGATCTGACGTTCCAGGGTACCCGTTACCTGGGCTTTGACCGGCACACCGCAGGGGCCGTTCCCGAGGCCGGACCCGTCACAGCAGAGGACGTCCCGCCGCGGTATACGGAGAAGAAAAGCTGGGATCCGGAGCTGTGAAAATCATTAAAAAAGCACAGACACCCTGCTTAAAAGGCAGGGTGTCTGTGTTCTCCGGAAACGCAAAAAGCTCTGCGATACATCGCAGAGCTTTTAACTGTGCAGTTCAGACGCGATCAGATCGCGCGGGTAACCTTGCCGGAACGCAGGCATCGGGTACAAACATACACATGGCGAGGCGTACCGTTGATCACAGCCTTCACGCGCTTGACATTGGGCTTCCAGGGGCGGTTGGAACGCCGATGAGAGTGGGACACCTTGATACCAAAGGTCACGCCCTTGTCGCAAAATTCGCACTTTGCCATCCGTTGCACCTCCTTGCTGTCATAACATACCTCTTGCAT
>OMDE01000132.1_pt1 | contig 23910 bp, 18 predicted proteins | sample 1645171 | NCBI WGS metagenome assembly OMDE01 (sample SAMEA103958129, study PRJEB25191) | human gut metagenome
CAAAATTGTTGGAAATCCGAATTGTTTATTATCTTTGTTATCGGAATAACAGTAACGCAGGTAAAACCCTTTAATTTCCTATACAATGGCGAGAAATCTCAAGATCAGAGACCTTACGTTGCGCGACGGACAGCAGTCCTCGTTCGCAACCCGCATGAACCAGGCGCAAATCGACCGCTGCCTGCCTTATTACAAGGATGCGAATTTCTATGCGATGGAGGTGTGGGGCGGTGCCGTGCCCGACTCGGTGATGCGCTACCTGAACGAGAACCCCTGGACCCGTCTGGAGACCATTCACAAGGCCATCGGCAACGTCTCGAAGCTCACGGCCCTGTCGCGCGGCCGCAACCTGTTCGGCTATTCGCCCTATACGGATGAGATCATCGACGGCTTCTGCCGCAACGCCATCGAGAGCGGTCTGGGCATCATGCGTATCTTCGATGCCCTGAACGATGTGGACAACGTGAAATCGACGGTCAAGTACGTGAAGCAGTACGGCGGCATCGCCGACTGCGCCGTCTGCTATACGGTCGACCCGAAATACCCCGAACCGACCTTCATGCAGCGCCTGATGGGCAAGAAGAAGCACGAGCAGGTCTTCACCGACGCCTACTTCCTCGACAAGGCCCGCCAGATGGCGGCCCTCGGTGCCGACATGATTACGATCAAGGACATGTCGGGCCTGATTCCGCCGCGCCGCGTGGCCACGCTCGTCAAGCTCTTCAAGCAGCACCTCTCGATTCCGGTCGACTTCCACACGCACTGTACGCCGGGTTACGGTCTGGCATCGGTGCTCGCGGCCATCGTGGCGGGCGTTGACATCGTCGACACCAACTGCTGGTACTTCGGCGGCGGCACGGGCGCTCCGGCCATCGAGCTGGTCTACGTCTTCTGCCAGAAGCTCGGCATCGACATCGGCGTGAACATGGAGGCCGTGGCGAAGATCAACACGCAGCTGCGTGAGATCCGCAAGGAGCTGAACATGTCGGTATTCGGCGTCGAGAAGCCCGAACCCAAGCCGTTCAACCCGCTGACGGACAAGCTGCCCGCCGAGATCGACGCGCTGTTCGACGCCGCCATCAAGGCTGCGCAGAACGACGACGAGGAGGCGACGATCGCCGCCTGCCGCAAGATCGAGGCCTACTTCGGCTTCCCGGCACCGAACGAACTGGTGCAGAAGGCCGAAATCCCGGGCGGCATGTACTCGAACATGGTGGCCCAGCTCAAGCAGCTCAAGTCGGAGGAGATTCTGCCCCGCGCCATGGAGCTCATCCCGTCGGTGCGTCTGGCTGCGGGTCTGCCGCCTCTGGTGACCCCGACGTCGCAGATCGTCGGCGCACAGGCCGTGAACTGCGCCCTCGACGAGAAGGCCGGACGTCCGATGTACACCAACAAGTCGTCGCAGTTCGTCGGACTGGTGAAGGGCGAGTACGGCAAGACGCCCGTGAAGATCGATCCGGAGTTCCGCTTCAAGATCTGCGGTGTGCGTGAGGAGACGCCCTACGATACGTCGAAATACCAGATGCAGCCCAATCCCGAACTTCCGGAGGCCGGAGGCGTGAAGCTCGCCGCCAACGAGAAGGAGGTGCTGCTGCTCGAGCTCTTCCCGCTCGTGGCCAAGACCTTCCTGACCGAACAGAAGAAGAAGGCCTACGAGGCGGCGAAACCTGCTGCGCCGAAGGCCGAGGAGAAGCCCGTCGAGGAGAAGAAGCAGGCCGTCATCACGGGCAACACCGTGACGGCACCGCTGCCGGGCCGCATCATCGACATCAAGGTGAAGGTCGGCGACGAGGTCAAGGCCGGACAGGAGGTCCTCGTGCTCGAAGCCATGAAGATGGAGAATGCCGTTACGACCGACTACTCGGGCAAGGTGAAGCAGATTCTCGTGCAGGCGGGCGACACCGTAGCTACGGACGCCGTGCTGCTCGAAATCGAGTAACCGTCCTGCAGCGGATTGCAGAACACCCGCAGTACCACAGGTGCTGCGGGTGTTTTCGTGTGCGTATGGGGCGGCCCGGAAGCGGGCGGCCGGATCAGATTTTGCGGGGATAGCGCAGCACGATGGCCAGCACGGCGCCGAATCCCATGACGAAGGGGTAGTAGAGGTAGCGGATGATCTCCAGCGGCGAGAGTCCCGTGAGACCGGCGGCCATGAGCAGCTGCGCGCCGTAGGGGAGCAGCCCCTGCGTGAAGCACGAGAAGGTGTCGAGCAGGCTGGCGCTGCGCCGGCGGTCGATGCCGAAGCGGTCGGCGATCTTGCGGGCGATGGGGCCCACGGTCAGGATGGCGATCGTGTTGTTGGCCGTGCAGAGGTTCGAGAGGCAGACGAGCCCCGCGATGGCCCCCTCGGCGCCGCGGCGGCCCCGGATGTGGCGTGTCATGCGGTCGATCAGGTAGTCGATGCCGCCGTTCAGGCGGATCAGTTCGAGCAGTCCGCCCGCGAGCAGCGTGATGATGATGAGCTCGCCCATGCCCGTGATCCCTTCGCCCATGCTGCCGCACCAGCCCATCGGTGCGAAGCTGCCCGTTGCGATGCCTATCACTCCCGTCGAGAGGATGCCCAGCAGCAGAACCTTCATGACGTTCATGCCGCCGACGGCCGCCACGAGGACGAGCAGGTAGGGCAGCACCTTGATCCACTCGATGTGCTCCGGATGGGCGATCTGCGGGGCATGGCTTCCCGTGAAGAGGTAGATGCCCAGCGTCACGAGGGCTGCCGGGGCGACGATGCGGACGTTGACGCGGAACTTGTCGCGCAGGTCGCACTCCTGCGTGCGGGTTGCGGCGATGGTCGTGTCGGAGATGAACGAGAGGTTGTCGCCGAAGAAGGCGCCGCCGACCACGATCCCCATGAGCCACGCCTCGTTCATCGTGGTCTGCTCGGCCAGCCCTGCGGCAACGGGCCCCAGGGCGACGATCGTCCCGACGGAGGTGCCCACGGAGAGCGATACGAAGCAGGCCGCGAGGAAGAGCCCCGCGGGCAGCAGCGAGCCCGGTAGCAGGTGGAGCGTGAGGTTCACCGTGGCATCCACGGCGCCCATGCTGCGGGCCGACTCGGCGAAGGCTCCGGCGAGGATGAAGATCCAGATCATGAGCAGGATGTTGCCGTTTGCGGCTCCGGCCGAGAAGTGTTCGATGCGCTCGGCGAAGGGCAGCCGGCGTGTCGTCGCAACGGCATAGACCGCGGCGGCGAGGAACGCCACGCTGATGGGCATGCGGTAGAAGTCGCCCGTTATGAGCGATGCGGCGAGGTAGGTGGCCAGGAAGACCAGCAGGGGCGTGAGGGCCAGCAGGCTCCCGTGGCGGGCATGTTTTTCGGTCATGACAGTGACTCTTTGACGGTTCCGGGCCGCAAAGATAGTGCAAGCCGCGCAGAGAACCAAACCCGCGGCAGCCGATCTGCCTTTGTCGGGGCGTCGTTGTCGGAGTATCGGGGCGCCGGCACCGGAGGAGGACCGTTGTCGGAGTATCGGGGTGCCATTGTCGGAGAGCCGGGCTCGCTGCCGTTCGGCGGCCGGGCTGCAGTCAGCGATCGGTCTACGGTCGGACTGCGGACTGTGGTGGATGTTCCGCCGTTCCATGGGCGGATGCTGTCGATTTGCCGTTGTCCCACGGTCGGCCCGGGATCGCGGAGGAGGGGCCTGCTCTCCGATTTTCCGGGCCGGGGTGTTGCACAACCCGCGGCGAAGCGTTATCTTCGCGGTATGGAATCCTTGGACAGAGCGCCGGAGGAGGGTCGGACCTTCCACATCCGGAACATGGTGTGCGACCGCTGCATACTGGTCGTGCGCGACCTCTTTACACGGCTGGGGCTGGAGCCCGAGTGCGTCGAACTGGGGTACGTGCGAACCGCCGTGCGTCCCGATGCCGCGACGCTGGAGCGGCTGGACGAGGCGCTGCGGGCCGTGGGCTTCGAGCGGCTGGACGATGGCCGCCGCCAGCTGGCCGAGCGGATCCGTACCGAGATCATCCGTCTGGTGCACCGCGACGATGCGCCGCTGCGCGTCAACCTTTCGGAATATCTCTCCGAGACGCTGCACCACGAATACAGCGTGTTGAGCAAGCTCTTTTCCGAGGAGACCGGCACGACCGTCGAACGCTGCTACATCGCGCAGCGCATCGAGCGGGTCAAGGAGCTGCTCTCCTACGGCGAGCTGTCGCTCAGCGAGATTGCCGACCGCATGAACTACTCCAGCGTCGCCCACCTGAGCGCCCAGTTCAAGCAGGTTACAGGCCTGACGCCGAGCCGTTACCGGCAGCTGGCGCAGCCTCCGCGCCGACCGCTCGACAAACTCTGACCCCCCCCCTCGGGCCAGCCGCTGCTCCTTTGCTGTTTCTGCCCGCTCCCGTCTCTGCCCGCTCCCGTCTCTGCCCGCCCCCGTTTCTGCCTGCCGTCTCTTGTACGTCACCGTGTAAATCTGTAAATTCGGCCCACGATTCTGTAACGTCGGGACAGGGCGTCGTCCGTATCTTTGCACAAATAAGTGACGAAACGAAGATCATGGAACGGAATGAGACACAAACGGGCCTGTTTCCGGTGACGGGCATGCACTGCGCCGCCTGTGTGGCGCGTGTCGAGAAGGCCTTGCGGTATTGTGAGGGGGTGCGCGAAGTCGGGGTGAATCCCGCGACGGCCACGGCCCGCGTGGTTTACGATCCGCAGTGCTGTACGGCCGACGGTTTGCGGAGCGCCGTGCAGGCGGCGGGTTACGACCTGCTGACCGGCGGCGGGGACGAGGCCGCGGATGAAGCTGACAGCCGGGCCGCGGCCGATTACTGGCTGTTGCGGCGGCAGGCGCTGCTGGCCGTTGCGCTGGCGCTGCCCGTGGCCGTGCTTGGCATGTGGTTTCAGTCGGTGGGTTGGGTGCGCTGGGTGTTGTGGTTGCTCGCTTCGGTGACGCTGTTTGTCTGCGGGCGGAGCTTCTTTGTCTCGGCGTGGCGCCAGCTGCGCCACGGGGCAGCCAACATGGATACGCTCGTTGCCGTCAGCACGGGCGTGTCGTATCTCTTCAGCCTCTTCAACCTGCTCTTTCCCCGCGTGTGGGAGAGCCGCGGCATGGAGGCGCACCTCTATTTCGAGTCGGCGAGTGTCGTCATCGCCTTCGTGCTGCTGGGCCGGCTGCTCGAAGCCCGGGCCAAGGGCCGGACAACGGAGGCGCTGCGCAAGCTGATGCGCCTGCAGCCGCAGGAGGTTTCGCTCGTGGAGCCCGACGGCGCAATCCGCCGGGTCCGGATCGGCGAGGTGCGCCCGGGTGACCGGCTGCTGGTGCGTCCCGGTGAGCGGATTCCCGTCGACGGCGAGGTCTGCGAGGGCAGCTCCCCGGTCGACGAGAGCCTCTTCAGCGGGGAGCCGCTCCCCGTGCTCAAGCAGCCCGGGGCGGAGCTCTTCGCCGGGACGGTCAACCTGCGCGGGGCGCTGCACATGCGGGCGACCCGCGTGGGTGACGGGACGATGCTTGCCCACATCATCCGGCAGGTGCAGGAGGCGCAGGGTAGCAAGGCGCCCGTGCAGCGGCTCGTGGACCGCGTGGCTGCGGTCTTTGTCCCGGTGGTCATGACGCTGGCCGCGGTGGCATTCGTTGCGTGGTGGGCGGCCAATCCGGCCGACGGCTTCACGCGCGGGGTGCTGGCGCTGGTTACGGTGCTCGTCGTTGCGTGCCCCTGTGCGCTGGGGCTGGCAACCCCTACGGCCATCGTGGTGGGAATCGGCAAGGGGGCCGAGAACGGCATCCTGATCCGCAATGCCGAGAGTCTGGAGGCGGCGGCCCGCGTGGATGTCGTCGTGCTCGACAAGACCGGCACGCTCACGGAGGGGCATCCCGAGGTGACCGACCTGATCTGGTGCGGGGACGGCGACCGCCGTGCGGCCTGCTTCAGCGCCCTGGAGCGCTGTTCGACCCATCCGCTGGCTGCGGCCGTGGCGGAGCGGCTCGGCGGACAGCCGCACCCGGAGGTTAGCGACTTTGCGGAGCGGCCCGGTGAGGGGGTCAGCGGCCGGATCGACGGCGAGACCTACCATGCCGGCAATGCGGCTCTGCTGGCGGCTGCGGGCGTGGCGGTCGATGCCAATGCCGCGGCTGCGGCCAACTGGCTCGCCGCGCAGGCGAAGAGCGTCGTCTACTTTGCCGACAGCCGGCGGGTGCTGGCCGTGGCGGGCGTTGCCGACCGGCTCAAGCGCGAGAGTCCGGCGGCGGTTCAGGCCCTCCGGGCACGCGGCATCGACGTCTGGATGGTGACGGGCGATGCGGAGGCTCCGGCGCGTGAAATAGCCCGGCAGGCGGGCATCGAGTCCTTCCGTGCGGGGGTGCTGCCGCAGGGCAAGCGGGATTTCGTGCGGCAGCTGCAGGCCGACGGACATCGCGTGGCGATGGTCGGCGACGGCATCAACGACAGCGCGGCCCTTGCGCAGGCCGACTTCAGCATTGCCATGGGGCGGGGGAGCGACATCGCGATGGATGCGGCGATGGTGACGATCGTGGGCTCCGATCCGACGAAGATCGCCGAGGCGATCCGCCTTTCGCGGCTCACGCTGCGGACGATCCGTCAGAATCTCGTCTGGGCCTTTCTCTATAATGTGATCGCCATTCCCGTGGCGGCCGGGGTCTTCGAGCCCCTGTTCGGTTTCGGGCTGAACCCGATGCTGGCGGGTCTGGCCATGGCATTGAGCAGCCTCTGTGTCGTCGGGAACAGCCTGCGCCTGAAGCGGGCCGTGCTCACGGAGCGCCCGATGCGGCGGACGGCTGCGGAGCATCCTCATATTGAACATACTGAATCTGTTTCTGAAAACAATACAACCATGAAAAAGTATCGTGTGGAAGGCATGATGTGCGACCATTGCCGCGCTCATGTGGAAAAGGCCCTCAATGCGTTGGAGGGTGTATCGGCTCATGTGACGCTCGATCCGGCGATTGCCGTCGTCGAGTTCTCCGGTCGGGAGTATTCGTTTGCCGAGCTGCAGGCGGCTGTCGCGGCGGCAGGGTATACGCTCCGCGAGATGTAACGGCGGCGCCTGTCCGGCGGAGGAGCCCGCCCCGCCGGGGTGTTCCGTGCGTTCCTCCCCGGAACATGATGAAACCTCTCTGAAGGGGCTTTTCGGCGCAGTTCGGCGTAAAAGGTCCTCTTTGGGGTGTCTCTTCGGCGGAGGAGGCAACGGACAGAGCCGGACCGCATGCGTGCCCTCGGGCAGCCTGCGCGGCGGTCGGACGGACTGCGTACCGGGGAAGAGTCGGAACAGGTGCCGGGAAGAGTCGGACCGCGTGCCGGGCGGCGGATGGTGCGCGGAGGGTCGGAAAAGGCGGAGCCGACGGGGATTCGGACGGCGGAAGTGTCGGGAAAAGTCTTATCTTTGTATTCCGAACACGCCGCATCCCTATGACGAAACCCCTGCTGTGCCTGCTGTTGCTGCTGCCGAGCCTGGCGGCGGCCCAGTCCTACGACGACGAATACTATCCCTTCGCCGTGCGGGAGGAGCCGCAGCCGATGATCGTGACCGACACGACGCTCTTCTACCGCGCCGTGCAGGTCTCGGAGGATGCCTATGGCCGGATCACCGATTTCAACCTCCCGCAGGTGAGTCTGCGGCGGCGCGGGCAGGCCTTCTACGACGAGCGCATCGAACTCGACGGCATCGCCGTCTCGTGGCGCCATACGGCGGCCCTGCGGCTGCTGGGTGCCGCGGAGGAGCGAGCGGCGGGCATTGCAGCGGAGAACGATGCCGCGGGAGCGGCGGGCGGCGTGCGCCGCTTTGTCTTCACGCCGGACGAGGCGCTCACGCCGCACCTGGCGTCGGTGCGGCTGACCGACCGCAACTACCGTGTCGGGGCGAAGGTCTCCTCGTCGCTCGACGTGGGGCGCGGCTGGCGGCTGCGCCTCGCGGCCGATGCCCGCACTGGGCGCGACATGCACGTCGAAGGGGTCTTCACGAATGCCCTGACGGCGGGATTTCATCTCTCGAAACGCTTTGCGGGCGGGGCGGAGCTGTCGCTGCTGGCCGTCGTGCCGCCCTCGGTGCGGGGTACGCGGCTGAGCTCCGTGGAGGAGGCCTTCACGCTGACGGGCGATCCGCTCTACAACCCTGCCTGGGGCTTTCAGCAGGGACGGGTGCGCAATTCGCGCGTGCGGCGCGAGTGCGTGCCGCTCGGCGTCGCCACCTGGCGCATGCCCCTTTCGGCGAAGACGTCGCTTGCCCTGACCCTCGGCGGCGAAGCGGGCCTGCGACGGTACAGCTCTCTGGGGTGGTACGACGCCCGCACACCCATGCCCGACAACTACCGCTACCTGCCCTCCTATACGGGTGACCGGGAGAGCGAGCAGGCGTGGCGCTCGCGCGACGCCCGCTACACGCAGGTGCGCTGGGACGAGTTGATCGCCCAGAACCGCCTGGCGGGCGGCGAGGCGGTCTATGCGCTCGAGGACCGGGTCGAGCGCATCGGCGACGTGCAGGTCGATGCGGCCTTCGTCACGGAGCTCGACGGGCGGCTGACGCTCCGCTACGGCGGTTGGGTGCGCCGCACGTCGACACGCCACTACAAGCAGATGCGCGACCTGCTGGGGGCCGATTATTTGGTGGATATCGACCAGTACCTCGTCGATGACGACACCTACGGCAACCTGCTGCAGAACGACCTGCGCCATCCCGACCGGCGGATCGGGCGCGGCGACCGCTTCGGCTACGACTACACCCTTGCGGTGCGCGAGGCGGGCGTGCGCCTGCATGCCGCCTACCGCTCCGACCGCCTGCGGGCCGATGCGGACCTTGTGCTCTCGGACGGGGTGATCTTCCGCCGGGGCCACTACGAAAAGGAGCTCTTCCCCGGGGCGCAATCCTACGGTGCCTCGCGGCGGCTGCACTTCACTCCCTACACGCTCCGCGCCTCGATTGGCTGGGCCTTCACGCCGCGGCACTACCTCTCGGTCGCGCTGCTTGCCGCCGCCCGCATGCCCGAGGCGGAGGAGCTCTTCTTCCAACCCCAGTACAACAACCGCACGGTGGACGGCCCGGCGGCGGAGCAGAACTACGCCGCGGAGCTCGCGTACCGCATGACGGGCCCCGTCGTCGGGCTGCAGGTGACGGCCTATGCCACGCTGCGGCTCGATGCCATGCAGACACGGCGCTACTACGACGACATGGCGGGGCTCTACTGCGACATGTCCGTGAGCGGCATCGGGTGGCGGGCCCTCGGCGTGGAGGCTGCGGCCGACATCCGGCTGTCGTATCGCTGGAGCCTGGCGCTGGCCGCCTCGGTGCAGCACTGCGCGTATGTCCGCGACCCGCTGGTCACGGTGCTTTCGGATGTGGACAACACGGTGGTCGACATGCGGGCCGTGAGCCGCATGGGCGGCTGCGTGTCGGGCGGTGTGCCCGGCGCAACGGCCTGTGCCGAGCTGGCGTACTTCGGACCGAAAGGGTGGGGGCTCCGCCTCTCGGCGGGGTATGTCGGCGGACGGTATGCCGAGCCCTCCTTCCTGCGCCGCACGGATCGCATCGCCTCCCAGGGCGGCACGTCGCCCGAACTCTTCGACGCCTTCGTGCGGCAGGAGCGGCTGGACGACGCCCTGACGCTCGGCGCCTCGCTCTTCAAGAGCTTCTATTTCGACCGTTCGCGCCTGGTCGTCGCCCTGATGCTGCGCAACCTGCTCGGCGGCGACGATATGGTCTACAGTGCCTACGAGGCGCAGCGTGTGCGCCGTATCGCGGCCGGCGACCAGACCCTCTGGCAGCCCCACGCCACGCGCCTGACCTACGCCCTGCCGCGGTCGTTCTACATTACGGTTTCATATCGGTTTTGACGGATATTATAAAAATCAGTCGGATTTTTTTGGATTTCGATGCAAAATTTGTAATTTGGAAAGCCAAAAACCTTAAAACTTTCAAAACCTATGATTATCGGTATTCCCAAAGAGATCAAAAACAACGAGAATCGCGTTGCAATGACCCCGGCCGGCGTTCAGGAGATGACGCGGCGCGGTCACAAGGTGTATGTGCAGGCTACGGCCGGAGTGAACAGCGGTTTTACCGATGATGCCTACCGGGCGGTGGGAGCGGAGATCCTGCCCACGATCGAGGAGGTCTATGCGACGGCCGAGATGATTGTCAAGGTCAAGGAGCCGATCGCCCCCGAATACAAGCTCGTCCGTGCCGGACAGCTCCTCTTCACCTATTTTCACTTTGCCAGCAGCGAGCCGCTGACCCGTGCGATGATCGACAGCGGGGCCGTCTGCTGCGCCTACGAGACCGTCGAGCGGGCGGACCGTTCGCTGCCGCTGCTCACCCCGATGTCGGAGGTTGCCGGCCGCATGGCCACGCAGGAGGGGTGCTACTTCCTCGAGAAGCCGCGCGGCGGCAAGGGCGTGCTGCTGGGCGGCGTGCCGGGCGTGAAGCCTGCGCGCGTCTTCGTCATCGGCGCGGGAGTCGTCGGTACGGCGGCGGCCCGCATGGCTGCCGGACTGGGTGCCGACGTGACGATCTGCGACATCTCGCTGCCGCGCCTGACCTACCTGACCGATGTGATGCCCAGGAACGTCAAGACGCTCATGTCCTCGGAATACAACATCCGCGAGGAGCTCCGGCACGCCGACCTGGTGATCGGTTCGGTGCTGATTCCCGGCGCGAAGGCCCCGAAGATCGTGACGCGCGACATGCTGCAGCTCATGGAGCCCGGCACGGTGATGGTCGACGTGGCCATCGACCAGGGCGGCTGCTTCGAGACGTCGCGTCCGACGACGCACGAGGATCCCGTCTACTACGTCGACGGCATTCTCCACTACTGCGTGGCCAACATCCCGGGTGCCGTGCCGCGTACCTCGACGCTGGCTCTGACGAACGCCACGCTTCCCTATGCGGTCCAGCTGGCCGACAAGGGGTGGCGGCGTGCAGCGCAGGAGAATCCCGAACTGGCGCTGGGCCTGAACGTCGTCGAGGGCAAGGTCGTCTACAAGCCCGTGGCCGAGGCCTGGGGACTGAACTACGAGCCGCTGGCGCTCTGACGCCGAGCTCGTGCAACGGGGAGAGAGGGGGTCGGTCGGTTGTGCCGTCCTCCTCTCTTCGCATGCCGGCAAATAAATTTGCCGCGACGGCCGCTTTGCACTATCTTTGCAGCGTAAAACCGATGTTATGGCAGGTTCCAACTTTGTAGACTACGTGAAGATATTCGCCCGCTCGGGGCACGGCGGCGCCGGTTCGGCACACTTCCGCCGCGAGAAATTCGTGGCCTTCGGCGGTCCGGACGGCGGCGATGGCGGCAAGGGCGGCAGCATCGTGCTGCGGGGCGACCGGCAGTACTGGACGCTCATCCACCTCAAGTATCAGCGCCACCAGTTCGCCGAGGACGGCGAGAACGGCTCCGGAGCCCGCTCCTCGGGCAAGGATGCACGCGACATCGTCATCCCCGTGCCGCTGGGCACCGTGGCGCGCCGCGTTGTCGAGACCGACGAGGGCACGACGACGGAGTTCGTCGGCGAGGTGACCGAGGACGGTGAGGAGCTCGTGCTGCTGAAGGGCGGCCGCGGAGGACTGGGCAACTGGCACTTCAAGAGCGCCACGAACCAGACGCCGCGCTATGCGCAGCCGGGCGAGGAGGGTGACGAAGGGGCCTTCATCCTCGAACTGAAGGTGCTGGCCGACGTCGGACTCGTGGGCTTCCCCAATGCCGGGAAATCGACGCTGCTCTCGGTCGTGTCGGCCGCCAAGCCCAAGATCGCCAACTACGCCTTCACGACGCTCGAACCCAACCTGGGCATCGTCGAGGTGCGCGACCACAAGTCGTTCGTCATGGCCGACATCCCGGGCATCATCGAGGGGGCGCACGAGGGCCGCGGCCTCGGCACGCGCTTCCTGCGCCACATCGAACGCAACTCGGTGCTGCTCTTCATGATTCCGGCCGACAGCGACGACATCCGCCGCGACTACGACATCCTGCTGGGCGAGCTGACGCAGTACAACCCCGAGCTGCTCGACAAGCAGCGGCTGCTGGCCGTCACGAAGTGCGACATGCTCGACGACGAACTCATCGCCCAGATGCGTGCGCACCTGCCCGAGGGGGTGCCCTCGCTCTTCATTTCGTCGGTCTCGGGGCTGAATATCCAGCAGCTCAAGGATATGCTCTGGGAGGCGCTGCAGCGCTGACGAACAGCGCGCCGCAGTCGGTAACGCGGAGCGTGAATTTCCCGTTGAAAAAGTCGACAATACCGCATAGCGAGCCCGTGCCCGATGGTACGGGCTCGTCGGCATAGGTGCACGTCGAGGCGGCGCGCACGGTGAACGTGTGGCCCTCGGTGTCGACGATGCGGTGCTCGGTCGTCGTGTGGCGGCCCGTTTCGGGATCGACGGCGCACCACGGGCCGCCGTCGGGAAAGCATACGCCGTCGAGGCGCACGTAGCGGTCGATGTCCTCCGTGCCGATTTCGGGAATGGTGCGCAGGCGCGGTTCGGGACGGGAGCCGTCTGCCGGCGAGACCGTCAGGTAGCGGGGCAGGTCCGCGGCGGCGATGCGTCCCGGGCCGTCGTCCGTCGGCGTCGTCCCGAGGACGAGCTTGCCGCCGTATTCGCAGAGCGTGAGCCCGTTGCAGCGCACGGTCAGTTCGTATCCGAACGGATAGCCGTAGAAGAGGTCCGTGGCATCGACGGCGAGGCTGATGCCGCCGTAGGCATCCTCGACGACGAGCGTCTTGTAGAACTCCCCGAAGCAGTCGTTGCCCGTGATGCGGCCGCGGATGCGGAGCTCTTGCCGGATCTCGGTGGCGCCGCTCCGGTCCGCGAGGGCCTTGAGCCGGGGAATGGAGACCGTCTCCCCGTCGTCCGGATCGCCGTAGCGGGGCTCCGAGGCCCGGTTGCAGGCCGCGCCGATGAGCAGGAGCAGGCCGATGAGTCCGGCGCGCCGGAGTGCGGCGCCTGCCCGTGCGGATGGCCGGTTATTGCAATAGGTCCTCTTCATGGCGCGGTTTGAGCAGATAGCATCCGTCGTCGTCGCGTTGCAGGATGCCCGTGATCGACCCGGGGCCCGTCGGGACCTCGCGGTCGGCGAAGCGGGCGTAGGGACGGACATAGGTGCGGATTTCGGCCCCCGTATCGTCGCGGAAACGCTTCTCGCCGGCCCACGAGGCTTCGATGACCTGCTCGGGCGCATAGCGCAGGCCGTCGATGTGGACGAGGCTTCCGCAGCGGTCGGGTGTCAGTTCGGCGATGGTGAGCCGGGTGGGGAGGACCGCCTGCAGCGCGTCGTCGCAGCGTTCGACATGGGCGTCGAGCGCGGGTTTCGAGCCGATGTAGTCGGTTGTGTAGCCGCTGCCCGGAGCGGGTTCGCGGCCGACCTGCACGACGCCGCGGCTGCGGCCGGCGGCCAGTCCGCGCAGACGCAGCGTGACGCGGCAGCCGACCGGGAAGTCGTTGTGCAGCTGGTCGATGCCGGCCATCACCTCCAGTCCGGCACCCGCCTCCTCGATGCAGAATGTGCGGTAGAAGTTGCCCGCCCCGTCGCTGGTCGTCACCACACCCGACAGCACGATGTCGCCCGTGATGGCAGGGGTCTCTTCGACGAGCGCCTCGTTGAAGAGGGCGATGGTCGTCGTGACGGCGGCCGGCTGCGACGGGCTTCCCTTCGTGCGGAAATCCGAGTCGTAGCAGCCGCCCAGCAGCAGCGCCGCGGCGCTGAAGAGTATCGGCCCCGCGTGCGACATTACGCCTCGATGCGCGAATCCTTCAGTCCGAGGAAGTAGAGGATGCCGTCGAGCCCGATCGTCGAGATCGACTGCCGGGCCGTGGCCTTGACCTTGGGCTTGGCGTGGAAGGCGATGCCCAGCCCCGCGAGGTTGAGCATCGGCAGGTCGTTCGCCCCGTCGCCGACGGCCACCGACTGCGCGATGTTGATCGACTCGAACTGGCAGAGCAGCCGCAGCAGCTCGGCCTTGCGGCGTCCGTCGACGATCTCGCCGACGTAGCGGCCCGTGAGGTGCCCGTCCTCGATCTCGAGCTCGTTGGCGTAGACGTAGTCGAAGCCGTATTTCTGGCGCAGGTAGTTGCCGAAGTAGGTGAAGCCGCCCGAGAGGATCGCCGTCTTGTAGCCCACGCGCTTGAGGACGGTCATCATGCGTTCGAGCCCCTCGGTGATGGGCAGGTTGCGGGCAATGTCCTCCATGACCGAGACGTCGAGCCCCTTGAGCAGGGCGACGCGCTGCGTGAAGCTCTCGCGGAAGTCGATCTCGCCGCGCATGGCGCTGGCCGTGATCTCGCGGACCCGGTCGCCGACGCCGGCCCGTTCGGCCAGTTCGTCGATCACCTCCGTCTCGATGAGCGTCGAGTCCATGTCGAAGCAGATCAGGCGGCGGCTGCGGCGGTAGATGTCGTCCTTCTGGAAGGAGACGTCGAGTCCGATCTCGGAGAGGTTCATGAAGCCCTCCTGCATGGCGCTGCGGTCGGCGTCGGAGAGCGAGCCGCGCACCGAGAGCTCGATGCACGACTTGGCGGCGCGGTTGTCCTCGTTGAGGGGCATGCGGCCCGTCAGGCGCCGGATGGCGTCGATGTTCAGCCCGTGCTCGGCCACGACCTTCGTCACCTCGGCAATGTGGCGCGCCGTGACGGTGCGTCCGAGCAGCGTGATGATGTAGCGGTTCTTGCCCTGACGGGCCACCCAGTCGTTGTAGCGCTCTTCGGAGATCGGCGTGAAGCGGATCATCACCCCCAGCTCCGAGGCCTTGAAGAGCAGCTCCTTCATGATGTTGCCCGACTTGTCGGGCGTGGTCAGGATCAGGATGCCGAGCGTCAGCGACTGGTGGATGTTGGCCTGTCCGATGTCGAGGATGAAGGCGTCGTAGCGCGCGAGAATCTCCGTGAGCGACGAGGTCATGCCGGGCTTGTCTTCGCCCGAAATGTTTATCTGGATGATTTCGACGTTGTTTTGTGCCATAAGGACTGTTTTGCGGATTACTTCGTGAGAATCGTTAACAAAGTTAGTAAAGTTCCCCGTTTTTTGCTTATTTTTGCTCCACAAACTTTAGAAATTATGTGGACATTCCTTGCCGCGGAGAGCGCCGAACCGCTCATCCTGCCCGACAGCGTACAGAAGGCCAACCTCGCGAAGGCCGTCGAGAAGATCGCGACGCTCGACTACCACGAGGTCCTGCAGACGATGCTCTCGGAGGCGGTGTGGATCGTCATCAAGATCGTGATCGCGCTGGCGATCTACTTCCTCGGCCGCTGGATCGTGCGCCGCGTCGTGCGGCTGATCGACGTGGCCATGGAGCGCCGCAAGGTCGACGTCTCGCTGCGTTCGTTCATGCGCAATACCGTGCGCGTGGTCTTCTCGCTGATTCTGGTGCTCATCGTCGTGCAGACGCTCGGCGTGAACGTCACGTCGCTCATCGCCGTCTTCTCGGCCGCCACGCTGGCCATCGGCATGGCCCTGAGCGGCACGGCGCAGAACTTCGCCGGCGGCGTGATGATCCTCATGATGAAGCCCTACCGCGTGGGCGACTACATTTCGGCGCAGGGACAGTCCGGCACGGTACGCGAGATCAAGCTCTTCTCGACGGTCATCACCACGACCGACAACCAGACGATCTACATCCCGAACAACGCCATCGCCACGGCCATCATCGACAACTACACGACGGCCGAGCAGCGGCGCGTCGACTGGACCGTGGGCATCTCCTACGGCGACGACGTGGATGTCGCCCGCGAGACGATCCTCGCCATGCTTGCGGCCGATGCCCGCATCCTGCGCGAGACGGCCCCGGTGGTGTGGGTGGCGGCGCTGGCCGACAGCTCGGTGAACCTCACCGTGCGCGCCTGGGTGGCGAATGCCGACTATTGGGACGTCTTCTTCGAGTACAACGAACGCTTCTACAAGGAGCTGCCGAAGGCGGGCATCAACTTCCCCTTCCCGCAGATGGACGTACACGTCAAAAACGACTAATCCTTTATAAAAACAACAGAAAGACTTATGGAATTGAGAGAAATCCTGGCCATCTCGGGCCAACCCGGACTGTATAAATACGTGGCGCAGTCGACGCGCGGCGTGATCGTGGAATCGCTGCTCGACGGGCGCCGCATGAACGCTTCGGCCTCGTCGAAGGTGAGCGCGCTCTCCGACATCTCGATGTTTACCGAGGGCGACGACATCGCGCTGGCCGACGTCTTCACGCGCATCTATGCCCATACGGGCGGCAAGCACGCCATCAGCCCCAAGGAGACGCCCGAGCACCTGAAGGAGGCCTTTGCCGAGGTGCTGCCCGAGTACGACCGCGACCGCGTGCACGTTTCGGACATCAAGAAGTGCTTTGCGTGGTACAACATCCTCGTCGACGCCGGTTTCACGGAGTTCAAGCTCCCGTCGGAGGAGGCTGCCGCCGCAGAGCCCGAAAAGGAGTAGTCGGCCGGCCGGCAGACCCGGTGCGGAGGCTTTCCGACAAACAGTCAAGCATGTCGAACCGAAAACCGCAGGGTTTTCACAACGGATGGAAACGATGGAGAAGATGAAAGTATTGGCGCTGGTCGCTCATGACAACATGAAACGCGACCTGGCGGAGTGGGTGGACTGGAACAGCGGCAAATTGAGCCGCCACCATCTGGTTTGCACGGGTACGACGGGCAAGATGGTCGAGAAGACGCTGCGTGCCCACAAGGAGGCGCACGGCGACGAGGGGTCGGAGCCCATGCCCGAACTGCAGATCACACTGCTCAAGTCGGGCCCGCTGGGCGGAGACCAGCAGCTCGGGTCGATGATCGCCGACGGCCGCATCAGCGCCCTGATCTTTTTCTGGGACCCCATGTCGGCCCAGCCGCACGACGTCGACGTCAAGGCGCTGCTGCGCCTGGCGACGCTCTACAACGTGCCGACGGCCGTGAACCGTTCGACGGCCGATTTCCTGATCTCCTCGCCGCTGTTCGAGGACGACGACTACCACCCCGTGGTCAAGGACTACCGGGAGTATGTCGAGCGGGTGCTGAAATAGCGCGCCGCGCCGCAACCAATCAAGAAGGCCGCACCGGACTGTCCGGTGCGGCCTTTCGTGTGCGGGGCGTTCGGCGAGGCGGGGGCGTTCGGCGAGGCGGGGCAGAGCCGGCGTGCGGTGTGGCCGTGCGGGAGCGCGGCGGCTACGTGTGGGCCGGGCTGTCGGGCGGTACGGCGGGTCTGGCGGGCACGGCGGGTTTGGCGGACCGGGCCGGTTTCCGGGTCGGTCGGACGCCTTTGCGGCAGCTATCCGCCGGTATCAGCGGCCGTTGCGGGTGCGGATGATCGCCAGCAGGCGGTCCAGCTGCCCGTCGCGGCCGGTGAGGTACTCCGCGGCGATGCACGGAACGGGAATGTCGGGCTGCACGACCCCGTCGACGGCGCGCGTGCATTCGTCGATGCGCACCATCGAGACGGCCCCCTGATAGAGGTTCGTCGGCATGAGGAAGCCTCCGTCGAGCACCTCGCCGTACTTGAGCGCATTGTGCCGCAGCGGCTCGCCGGCCAGCTCGGCGGCGCCGTGGTACTGGAGCATGTTGACGAACGACGCGGCGATCGAGCCGGTGTCGCGCCCCACGAGCACGTAGTAGCGCAGCCCTCCGACATACATCTTCGGATCGGTCGGGAACGAGCGGACGTACTCCTCCTCGGGCAGCGGCACGGTCTGTCCGAGCATCTCCTCGGTGAGGAACCCGTAATAGGGCATCGACTTCCTCGAAGCCTTGACCCATTGCCCCGTGCAGTACTCCACGACGGGCTTGTCGATGAAGATCGAGAGCAGCCGGTCGAAGTTGTGTCCGTTGCCGCCGGGGTTGCGCCTCAAATCGAGGATCACGTCGGTGATGCCCTGTCGGCGGAAGTCGAGGAGCGTGCGGTGGAGGATGCGGATCAGGCGGTTGTTGTTGGGGAAAAATTTGGGGATGGCGATGTAGCCGCAGCCCGCTTCGGGCCAGGTGCGGATGTTGCGGTCCATCTCTTCGGCGCGCGACAGTTCGAACAGCGTCCCGGCAGCCGGCATGCCGGCCGTTTCAATGACCATCGGCCTCCCGTCGCGCAGCAGCTCGATGCGGAAGCGGTCGACGATCTGGCTGTAGAAATAGCGCCCCATGAGCGAGATCGGATGCATGTGGCGGTCGTCGTAGCTGTACTTGAGGTATTCGGCGGCCGCGACGCCGTTGATGGCCGTCACCTGGTCGCCGCGCCGGAATGCCGGGTCGAGCGAACGGTCGACGATGAGCGTGTCGTTGATCTGCAGCAGGTTGAATCCCGGTGTGGGCAGTGTCCGCTGGATGCGCCGTTGCTCGCGGCGGGTGTAGTGCTCCGCGTCGCCGATGGGTGGCAGCAAAATCCGGTAGTGGGGGTCTTCGTAGTGGAGGCGGTCCAGGTAGGGGCGCAGCACGTAGAATAACTCCGAGGAGAGCAGCGAATCCTTGCCCAGCGAATCGCAGCGGGCGTCGATCTCGGCACGGATCTGCGCCATCTCGTCCTCCGTAAAGAGCGAATCGAGCCCCGGATGGTTGCGGACCTGGAAGAGCCGTCGGCCCGTGCCGATCAGCGAGCGGGGCATGTTGATGTCGATCAGGGCACAGATTCGGTTGGGGACACGCACCTCGAAACTTTCGCCGACCCGACGAATGCTGTCAAGCTCCTCCCGGGTGGGGTTTGTGGGCGCTATCGTATGCCGCCAGGCTGCTTTTTGCGGAGGGTCCGTGTGCAGCTGCCTGTCAAGCAGGAGGTTTCGTCAGAGGTCGTGCGACAGCGGGGCAGGGACGGCGCCGCTCATGTCGCAGTCGCCCCAGCGTTCGGCCACGTAGTCGAGCGTCGCGAAGAGTTCGTCGACGTCGAGCGTCGTGACCAGCTTCAGGCGCGTCTCCTTGAAGTTGGGCAGCCCCTTGAAGTAGTTGGTCAGGTGGCGCCGCATCTCGAGGATGCCGACATGCTCGCCCTTGATCTCGAGCGATTTGCGCAGATGCTCGCGGGCGATGGCGACACGCTCCGCGACGGAGGGCTGCGGCAGCACCTCGCCCGTTGCGAGGTAGTGCCTGATCTCGCGGAAAATCCACGGACGCCCGTAGGTTGCGCGGCCGATCATCACGCCGTCCACGCCGTAGCGGTCGAACATCGCGGCGGCCTTCGGCCCCGAGTCGACGTCGCCGTTGCCGATGATCGGAATGTGGATGGCGGGGTTGTTCTTCACCTCGCCGATGAGCGTCCAGTCGGCCTCACCGCGGTACATCTGGGCCCGCGTGCGGCCGTGGATCGTGAGCGCCGCGATGCCGACGTCCTGCAGGCGCAGGGCGATCTCCATGATGTTCTTCGACTCGTCGTCCCAGCCCAGCCGCGTCTTGACCGTCACGGGCTTGTGCACGGCGCGGACGATCTGGCGCGTCATCTCGACCATGAGCGGCACGTCGCGCATCATGCCCGACCCGGCGCCGCGCCCGGCGATCTTCTTGACGGGGCAGCCGAAGTTGATGTCGATGATGTCGGGCCCGGCCGCTTCGGCCATGCGTGCCGCCTCGACCATCGGTTCGATCAGGTGGCCGTAGATCTGAATGCCCACGGGCCGTTCGGCGTCGTCGATCGCGAGCTTTTTGAGCGACTTGGCGGCGTCGCGGATCAGCCCGTCCGAGGAGATGAACTCCGTGTAGACGACATCCGCGCCGAAGCGCTTGCACATGTAGCGGAACGAGGGGTCCGTGACGTCCTCCATGGGCGCCAGCAGCAGGGGCTTCTCCCCGAGGTCCAGGTCGGCTATCTTCATTTTTCAGTCTTTTCCAGCGGGGTAACCAGCAGTTTGTCGATGCGGGCGCCGTCCATGTCGACGACCTCGATGCGGTAGCCATTCCACTCGACGTGCTCGCCCGACTGCGGGATGTGGTCCAACTGGTCGAGCACCAGTCCGCTGATCGTGTTGTAGGCCGTGGCGGAGCACTCCTCCTCGATGCCGAGGCTGGCCAGGAAGTCGTAGAAGGGGCACTGCCCGTCGATGAGCAGGCCGCCGTCGTCGCGGCGGATGATGTCGGGCTCCTCCGAGCGGTCGGGAATCTCGCCGACGAGCGCCTCGAAGATGTCCTTGAAGGTGATGATGCCGCGCGTCACGCCGAACTCGTCGCAGACGATGCCGTAGCCGAGCTGCTCGTTGCGCAGCTGCTCGAGCACGTCGTAGACCTCGAATCCCTCGTGAAAGAACTTCACGGGCGCGAGGTGGTCGCGCAGGTTGAAATCCTTGTCGCCGATGTGGCTGAAGAGGTCCTTCAGGTAGACCACGCCGAGCAGCCGGTCGAGGCTGCCGTCCCCCACGGGGTAGCGGTTGTGGGGCTTCTCGTCGACAATGGCGCGGATCTGCGCCGCGCTCATCGAGATGTCGAGCCAGACCAGCTCGCTGCGGTAGGTCATGATCGACTCGACGGTGCGGTCACCCAGCGAGAAGACGCGTCCGACGATCTTCTGCTCGACCTCCTGCACCTCGCCGTCCTCGGCCCCTTCGCGGATGATCGAGCGGATCTCCTCCTCGGTGACCTTGCTCTCGGCCTTCTTCAGCCCCAGCAGCCGCGAGATGCCGGCCGTGCTGTGCGAGAGCAGCCACACGAAGGGCGAGGCCAGCCGCGAGAGCATGCCCATGGGCCGCGACATGAAGATGGCGATCTTCTCGGCGCCGCTCATGCCGATGCGCTTGGGCACCAGCTCGCCGAAGATGAGCGTCAGGTAGGTCACGACGATGACGATCGTCACCTGCGCGACGACGGTTGCCGTGCGCAGCGGAATGCCCAGCGCGGAGAGCCGCGCGCCGAACGATGCGGCGAGCGTGTCACCCGAGTAGATACCCGTGAGGATGCCGATCAGGGTGATGCCTATCTGGATGGTCGAGAGGAACTTGTCGGGGTCCTGGATGAGCTGCTGGGCCCGCCGTGCCCCGGTGTTGCCCTGGCGGGCGAGCATCTCGAGGTTCGAGCGGCGCGCCGAGATGAGCGCGATCTCGGACATGGCGAAGAGCCCGTTGAGCAGGATCAGCAGCAGGATGATGACTATTTCCATGGATGTTGCGTTTCGGTATATTCAGCGCGAAGATAGCGAAAAATCCCGATAATCCCGTGAGTGTGTTGATTATTCGCCGAAAAACGCTAAATTTGCACGCAAAATCCATTCAAGACATGACAAATACGGAGACCTTTATTTCGGATGCGGTCCGCCGGTCGGTGGAGGCGCTCTACGGCACGCTGGACGGCGAGCAGTTGCAGATTCAGAAGACCCGCAGGGAGTTTGAGGGCGACTATACCCTCGTGATCTTCCCGCTGCTGCGACGAAGCCGCAAGTCCCCCGAGGCCACGGCGACCGAGATCGGCGAATACATGACGGCCCACGTGCCCGAGATCAAGTCCTACAACGTGATAAAAGGCTTTCTGAACCTCTCGCTCGACGCCTCGTTCTGGGGTGCGCGCTTCGCGGAGATCGTCGCCGACGAGACTTTCGGACAGGCGCCGGCAACGGGCCGCACGGTGATGATCGAGTACTCGTCGCCCAACACGAACAAGCCGCTGCACCTGGGCCACATCCGCAACAACCTGCTGGGATACTCCGTGGCGCAGATCCTCGCGGCGAACGGCCACACGGTCATCAAGGCCAACCTGGTGAACGACCGCGGCATCCACATCTGCAAGTCGATGCTGGCGTGGAAGCTCTACGGCAACGGCGAGACCCCCGAGTCGACGGGCATGAAGGGCGACCACCTCGTGGGCAAGTACTACGTCGAGTTCGACAAGCACTACAAGGCGCAGATCAAGGAGCTCGAGGCGCAGGGCATGAGCGAGGAGGAGGCCAAGAAGCAGGCCCCGATCATGCGCGAGGCGCAGGAGATGCTGCGCAAGTGGGAGGCGAAGGACCCCGAGGTCTACGCCCTCTGGGAGATGATGAACGGCTGGGTCTACAAGGGCTTTGACGTGACCTACAAGGCGCTGGGCGTCGATTTCGACAAGGTCTATTACGAGTCGCAGACCTACCTGCTGGGCAAGTCTCTCGTCGAGGAGGGGCTCCGCAAGGGGGTCTTCTACCGCCGCGACGACAATTCGGTGTGGATCGACCTGCGGGGCGACGGCCTGGACGAGAAGCTGCTGCTGCGCGGCGACGGCACGTCGGTCTACATGACGCAGGACCTCGGCACGGCCTACCGCCGCTTCGAGGACAACAAGCTCGACGACATGATCTACGTCGTGGGCAACGAGCAGAACTACCACTTCCAGGTGCTGAAGCTCGTGCTCAAGAAACTGGGCTACGCCGAGTGGAGCGACCACATCACGCACCTCTCCTACGGCATGGTCGAGCTGCCCGAGGGCAAGATGAAGTCGCGCGAGGGCACGGTGGTCGATGCCGACGACCTGATCGCCGACATGGTTGCGACGGCCCGCGAGATGTCCGCCGAGCTGGGCAAGCTGGACGGATGCAGCGAGGAGGAGGCCTCGGCCGTCTCGACGATGGTGGGCCTCGGTGCGCTGAAGTACTTTATCCTGAAGGTCGATCCCAAGAAGACGATGCTCTTCGATCCGCGCGAGTCGATCGACTTCAACGGCAACACCGGCCCCTTCATACAGTACACCCATGCGCGTATATGCTCGATTCTGCGCAAGGCCGACGAGGCGGGCATCGACTACAAGTCGTACGACTGCACGGAGCTTCTGCCCGAGGAAGTTGCGCTCATCAAGTCGATGGCCGACTTCCCCAATGTGGTCAAGGCTGCAGGCGAGAGCTTCTCACCATCGCTCATAGCCGCCTATGCGTACGATCTGGCCAAGACATTCAACGGATACTATCACGACCACTCGATCCTGCGCGAGGAGGACGGGCAGAAACGCCGCATGCGTCTGATGCTGGCCGCCGAGGTGGCACGAATCATCCGCCGCGCAATGGCCCTTCTGGGCATCGAGGTGCCGCAGCGAATGTAACATGTAACGTCTCAAAATAAACAACACATCGGCAGATGAATCCTTCGCGGGATCGTCTGCCGATATTCGTTTTATACCATAACCACGCCCTAGCCGTCAGATATAATCTTGCCTTGCCGGAAGATGTTTTAACGGCATCACTTTTGGCCGCACGTCAAAAAAAACATATCTTTGTTTGTCGGTTCATGACAGTATAAGCATTCCCGCATGATACCGACAGCTCATCCGCCGACAATTACGGCATGCAACGAAAGGGAATCCACACAACGCGAGAATTACGAACCACGGAATCACGACAAACACTATACAGGCTATGAAAAAACTCTTTTTACTGCTGGCATTGCCCTGCATGGTATGTGCCTGCAACTCGGGGAGCGACAAAGCCCCCATACTCAAGACCTACAACAATCCCGTACTCGACCGCGACGCGCCCGACCCGACGGCCATCCGCGCCCAAGACGGCAAATTCTACGTCTACACGACCGAGCGCGACGGCAATACACCCGTATATGAGTCGAGCGACTTGGTTACGTGGTACTACGTTGGCGGCATATATCCCGATGACGGACGTCCCAACTTTGTTTCGGGTGGCGGACTATGGGCTCCGGACATAAACTACGTCGACGGCAAATACATCCTCTACTACTCGATGTCGGTTTGGGGCGGCGAGTGGGACTGCGGTATAGGCTGCGCCACATCGGACTCTCCAACAGGGCCCTTCACCGATCACGGCAAGATGTTCATCTCAAAGGAGATCGGCGTACAGAACTCGATCGACCCCGTGCTTTTCGTCGAGGACGGACGCAAATACCTTGCATGGGGCAGTTTCCACGGCATCTACATCACCGAGCTTACAGAGGACGGCCTCTCGGTGGCTGACCCGACAGACCTCATACAGATCGCCGGAACCGCATACGAGGGAACATATATTCACAAGCGTGACGGATATTACTACCTATTCGCCTCGACGGGAGCATGCTGCAACGGTCTCAACAGCACATACAAGACGGTCGTAGGACGCAGCA
>OMDE01000140.1_pt1 | contig 23415 bp, 27 predicted proteins | sample 1645171 | NCBI WGS metagenome assembly OMDE01 (sample SAMEA103958129, study PRJEB25191) | human gut metagenome
AGTCAACAAAAACTTATATTAAATCCTGCACAAAAACGCGCCCTGCGTTTTTGGTCGTTTTAGCCATAAGTACCATAGAAGGCCGTCTTCTGTTTTTCTTATGCCCGGAGTACGCAAAATGGACGCCCCGGAGGGCGTCCATCTGTATTTCACAGTACTTTAAGCCTCGTCCTCAATCAGGCCGTAGCCGCCGTCGGTTCTCTTGTACACGACTGCAAACGCGCCGTCGTTGTCCTCGTCGCGGAACGCGAAGAACGTATGCTCCAGCAGGTTCATCTGGAGGATGGCCTCCTCGCGGGTCATCGGCTTCATGTTGAACTTCTTGGTTCTCACAAGCTCGAAGGTGCCCTCTTCGGGTTCCTCGGGTGCAAACGAGGTTTCGTCCGGAGTGCGGACAAACGCGTCCTGACGCAGGCGCCGGGCCAGACGGGTCTTATTCTTGCGGATCTGGCGTTCGATGGTCGCCACGGCCGCGTCGATCGACGCGAACATATCGGACGTGCTCTCACTGGCGCGGAAGTAGGTGTTCGCTGCGTGAACCGTAATTTCGACGTTGTTGCGGTTCTTCTCAACGCTGAAGGTGACAAGAGCGTCGGCGTCGGTGCCGAAGAAACGTTCCAGCTTCATGACTTTCTTTTCTGCGTACTTGTGAACGTTCTCAGGCAGGGTTACCTTCTTTTCGGTGTACTGAAATCTCATAGTTACCGCTCCTTTCGTGATGCCATACTTCCCAGGGATCTCTCCCTGTGACCATAGTATACCACAGATTCCGTCAAATTGCAAGTTTGACGCGCGTCGGACGCAGTAAACATTGTGTGAACAGACAGGAGCGGCCGCAGATGTGGCCGCTCCTGTCGTTATTGTCCGGAAAATGCATCGATCAGCTCCTGCATACTCAGGCCGAAGTAGCGTGCAAGCGTCATGAGGTTCCGGGTGCTGACGGCCGTTTCACGGCCGGTCATGATCTTGCGGAGGATCCCGGCGTCGATGCCGGTCTGCCGGGACAGCTCCGCCGCCGTCAGCTTCCGCTCGTCCATCCACGCGCTGAGCACCTCCGGCGCAGCCTTAAAGCTCCGCATGGCCGCTCTCCTTTTCGTCGAGCAGCTGGCACAGAAGCTGCTGATAGACCGCGTCCGCCTGTTTTTCATACGCGCGCACGAGCGTGCGGGCCTGCGAAAGCGTCGGCGCGGCAAGCTCCAGCTTCATGAGAACGCCCGCATCGTCGCGCAGGCACAGCTGCGCGAGATAGTCGCCCGTTTCCTCCTGCTCGATCTTCGTCTCGATCAGTCCCTTGCGCTGGATGCGGGTATTATAGCGCTGCACCGCCATCAGCGCGCGCTGCATGACCGGGTAGGCAATGGCGTCGCAGGTGATCTCCTCGTGCTCACGGCCCTTGTCGGTGATGACGTAGGTATCGTCCGGCAGCTGCTGCAGATGGCCGCTCTGTACCATCTGGGGGACGGCAACGCTGACGTCGAAGTAGCTGAGCTTATCGTCCTGATAGCACAGCTCGTAGATCGTCTGCAGCGTCACCGGATAGGAGAGCTTGGCCATGACGAACAAAATGAGGACCTTGACGTCGAGCATATCCTGAATAAAACCGTGCTGTTCCATGCTTGTCACCTCGTTGGTAAACATTTCTGCGATGCATCCAGTATAGCAAAAAAGTCCTGAAAACACAAGCCCTTCGCGCGCTTTTCCAACCGCGAGGAAGGATTTACCGCTTGTTTTCCTGCGAAAATGGGCGTAAAACGAAGAAGAAGGAGGTATTACCATGAAAAGAAAAATCCCCGCATTACTCCTTGCGCTGCTCCTTGTTTTTTCAGCAGCGCTCCCCGCAGGCGCGGCGGGTTACCGCTGCGCGGTCCGGTCGTGGCCGCCCGACTGCTGGAAACAGTTCTTCTGTGACCGCTTCGGCATCGGCTGCGGCAATCAGACGCCTGGCGCTCCGTCGGAGCCGGAACAGCCGTCCGAACCGGAGCAGCCCTCCGAGCCGGAGGAGCCGTCTGAACCGGAACAGCCCTCTGAGCCGTCCGGCGGTGCATCCGTATCCAGCTATGAGCAGCAGGTCGCTGCGCTCGTCAATGCAGAGCGCGCAAAATACGGCCTCGCGGCCCTGACGCTGGACGAGACGCTCTGCGGCTATGCCCGCGTCAAATCGCAGGATATGCACGATCAGGGCTACTTCTCCCACACCAGCCCGACCTATGGCTCCCCGTTTGACATGATGCGCTCGTTCGGCGTGTCGTACCGCTCGGCGGGTGAAAACATCGCCATGGGCTATTCGACGCCGGAAGCCGTTGTGGCCGCCTGGATGAACTCCGAGGGCCACCGCGCGAACATCCTGTCCGCGAACTATACAACGCTCGGTGTCGGCTACGTCGAAGACGGCGGGTACTGGACCCAGTGGTTCATCGGCTGACCAGACATCCTTATTATAGATAGAAAAAGCCGTGTCCATACGCTTGCCCCTGCCGCGAAGGCAGGGGCCTTTTTTCTGCGTGCTGCATAGGATATCAGGAAAGAAGGGATGCATTTGAAGCGATCATTTGCCGTCATCGGCGGCGATCTGCGGCAGCGGTGTCTGCTGCGGCAGCTGCGCGGGCTGGGCTTCCCGGCTTCCGCGTACCGCGTGCCGGATGCGGAGGACAGCGCGCCGGACTTATCCGGCTGCTTACGGGGTGCGAACGTTCTGATTTTGCCCATGCCTGCCGGAGGCGGTGTGCCGCTGGCGGACATTCTGGACGCGGCGGAGCCGGGCGCGCTCATCTGCGGCGGGATGCTTGACCCGGCGGAGGCGCTCCTGCAGGCGCGCGGGATCTCATTTTATGACTATGCAAAGGACGAGGCGCTGCTGCTGCAAAACGCGGAGCTGACCGCCGAAGCAGCGCTTGCGCTGCTGCTGGAACGGCTTCCCGGCCCGCTCGCCGGAAGCCGGATCCTGCTCTGCGGCTTTGGGCGCATCGGAAAGCTGCTGGCGCGCAAGCTGAAAGCGCTTGGCGCGGACGTGACCGTCTCGGCGCGGAAGGCGCAGGCTCTGGAGCTTGCGCGCATTCTCGGCTATCGCCGCGTCACGGCCGGAAGCTGGGCAGACGCGCCCGCGCAGTACGACGGGATCGTCAACACCGTTCCTGCACCAATCATCGGCCCGGCGCAGCTGCCATGCATTCGCCGGGACTGCGTGCTGCTGGAGCTTGCCAGCCTGCCCGGCGGGTTCTGCGCCGAGGCGCAGGCGCTTCCGGGGTATTGCGCCGCGCGTGGTCTTCCGGGCAAATACGCGCCGGAGGCTGCCGCCGCCATCATCCGAAGCGCCATATTCCGTAACCTGAATTTGGAGGAAGCAACATGAAAAAACGCACGCTCGGGCTTGCCATGTGCGGCTCATTCTGCACGTTTTCCCGCGTTCTGGACGCGTTTGAGACGCTGGACCAGGAGCTTTATGAGCTGGTACCCATCATGTCGCAGGCCAGCTTTGAAACCGACAGCCGCTTCGGGCCTGCGGCGCAGTTCCGGGAGCGGCTGGAAACGCTGTGCGGACGCGAGATCGTCCATACAATAAAAGAAGCAGAGCCGTTCGGCCCGAAAAAGCTTCTGGACGCGCTCGTCATCATGCCGTGCACCGGCAACACGCTTGCAAAGCTGGCCGCAGGCATCGCCGACGGTCCGGTCACGCTGGCGGCAAAGGCACATTTGCGCAACGAGCGTCCCGTGATCGTCGCCGTGTCGACCAACGACGCTCTGGCCGGAAACGCGGCAAATCTCGGCACGCTTTTGAACCGACGCGGATATTATTTTGTCCCCTTCGGACAGGACAGCGCGTTCAAGAAGCCGCGCTCCCTCGTCGCGGATTTCACAAGGCTGCCGCAGACCGTCGAATCCGCGCTGCGCGGCGAACAGGTTCAGCCGATACTGTACGGGACGCCTGTTGGATAGGTAGTTGCAGGCCGCTGCGGTCAGTTCAGCCGGCTGCGGTATTCGTTGGCGCTGAGGCCGGTGAGCTTTTTGAAGGTGCGGGAAAAATGACCGCTGTCGGAATAGCCGACGAGGTCGACGATATCGCCGATCTTGAGGCTGGGGTCTGCCAGCAGCTCCTTGGCCTTTTCGATGCGGACGGAATTGAGCAGGTCGTAATAGCTCTTTTATTTTACTGCATTTTCCCGAAAAATGCACGAACTATTTCTGAGTATATAACTAAGTCTTCAATCACACACGCCCGCAGTCCATGCAGATGACAGTCCATCAAAATATGCATACGTTTCCGGTGTCAGCTCCTTGAGCTGCTCCAGTATCCTTGTATTGCCGGAACACCAGTATGCGAAGAACTCCGCGAAATATTCCAGGCTGTTGCTTTTCGCGTGCTGCTTCATCGGCGCGGATGCAGCTTCGAGCGCGTACAGGTCTTTATGCTCCTGCGGGAAGCCCATTGCGCAATCGAGGAAGTGTCCGAATTCGTGCAGGACTGCGCTGGCTTCGGAAACGTAAATCCGCTTTTCTGTGTACACCGCCGCGCCGATGCAGTTCACGCCGAGCTTGCGGCTGAGTTCTGTGCGGTATTCCGTGCCGATCACGAACGTCCAGCCGTTTTCGTTGAAAGTGTCGAGGATTGGCTGTGGGACTTTGCGGAGTTCCAGCAGGAATGCGTTCACATTCCACTGCGTCAGGTTTTCGACCGTGACCGGCGTATTGGGCGGCGTGACGGCCAGATTCCGCGTCAAGACGGCATGAAGAAGCTGCGCAGCTTCGGCGCGTGTGACGAGTTCTGCTGCCGTCTTATTTTCAGCACAAAGTCCAAACGTTTTTCCGACGCGCAGAGCATTTTCACTGTCGGACAGCCAGTCCAAACCGTAAAGCGTCGCGTCGTAGAGCGGAATTTTCATCGCCGCAAAGGCGCTCAGGAAGAGTTCGCCGCGACAGATAGAACCGTTTGTGTCACTGATTGCGGTCGGCTCCAGCCAGCCGCCGCGGACGGCGGTCTGGACAGCATTCGTACCTGCTTCCTGCCATGAAACGCCTTCCGGTTCTTCATCCAGCGCACGACAAAGCATCGTTGCCCATTGGCTGACTGTAATTCTCTCGTTCGGTGAGAATCTGCCGGATGCCGTTCCTCTCAGGATGCCAGCGTCGGCAAGATATGAAACGGCTTCCGCGTAAGTTGCTTTCTCCGACACGTCCGTAAAGTCTGTGGAAAAAGCAAAAGCCGGTACCGTCAGCAGCATCGACAGCACCAGCAAAATAGATATGAACTTGATTTTTCTCATAAAAGCCTTCCCTTCTTGATTTCAGATTCTTCTTTTCTGTATTGGATCTCAGCTAGAGTTGGCCCTTCAAGGCGCGCCGTGGTGTCACAGCGCTGGTGACAGCAAAAGCGCGGACGCTCCCCTTGGCGGGAGCGTCCGCTTTGCTATTTGCCCTCATTTATAATGTACAGGTTTGACGTACAGCTTCCGTTTTCACGGTGTCGGCGTTGACGCTGGATGTATCCGGCGCACTCTAAATCGTTCAGCGCTCTTTGTATCGTGCGCGGCGAGAGATGCAGGTCGCGGGCGATGGTTTTCACACCCGGCCAGCAGCTTCCACCGCCGGCGCGGTCGCGGAGGTACATATAGACCGTCCGCGCCCGGTGCGGTAATTCAGGATCGGCATAGATGGAGCCGAAGAAACTCATTTATCGCCATAGCTGCTCATATAGCCATCCGGCTTTGATGCCGTGACCGACTGCGGCTGGGAATACAGACTTTTCTTGATGTTCATCAGCAATTCCTCCTTTCCTGCATAGTAAACCTCGCGCTGGGCACGCTCCGGCACCTGATACGGTTCTTCAAACGAAATGCCCCATTTGAAATATAATTGCAGCTTTGTGCGCATCGGATGCGTGCCGGTTTTCATGACAACAAATTCTCCCTTCGGGAGACTTTTCAGTTCGTCCGGTGATAGAAGCGCACGCTCCGCCATCTGCAGGCTCTGGCTGTTGCTGTCCTTTCCCTTACTGATGGAGCCGATAAGGACTGTCCGGCTACCGAGGGCTTTGGAAAGCGTTTCCGCTGTCTGGCTGTTGGGGGCGAAGCCGCCGAAGATCGTATCCTGACAGTTATCGGCTATGATCTCCGCGCCCTCCTTACCGTAATTCTTTTCGAGCTGCGCGAGACTTTGAATGATCGGCACGAGCGTCAGCTTGCGGCTTCGGCCCGCGGAGAACAGCGGCAGAACATCAAAGGGCGGCATCGTGCCAAATTCGTCGCAGTAAAATACCACGCGCTTTTTCAGCTTTCCTTTGTTAGCGTCCGCAATGGAAAACAGCTCTCGCGACAGGTTCTGGATCATGAGGCCCGCCATGAAGTGTTTCGTCGGATCTTCCTCCGGGATGATCAGGAAGATTGCACACTTCTCGGATGCAAAGTGCTCCGCATCGATTGGACTGTCATAGCAAAGCACCTGCTCCTGCTCGGAATCGATGAATGAATTCAGACGGGAAAGCACCGTGGACATGACGGAAGCCATGCCTTGTTCGGAGGAACTGGTTGCTGCGGTCGCCATCCAGCCTGCCTTATGCGTATCCGGCAGGCTGTCTATCAAAACCTGAAATCCATTCTTCTTGCCCATGGGAGACATCAGTTCCTTCACCAGCTTGAACACAGACATGATGTGCCGCTTGTCATGCCCCGCGCTGTCCGGTGGAATAAACTCCGACAGTGTCATGATCACGGTTGCCAGCACGCCCTCTGCTGCATCATAGAAGTACGAATTCTGTCCACGATCCTGCTCATCGCCGCCCGGATTGACGATGGTTTTGGCGAGGATCTTCGCGTACTTTTCCGCACTCGCCCGCGCCGCAAGGTTGTCCGGATGTTCGCGGGCCACGTCCATATAGCGGTTGACCAACGTCATCAGATTGTTTCCATCCGAGCGAATCGGATTGCGCAGATCGACCACGGAGACGTTATAGCCGTAGTACTTCTGCGCGATTCTTCCGCAGTTACGCGCGAGGTCACCCTTCGTATCCAAAATCAGGAAACTCATACCGCAAGCGCAGGCGAATTCGATGTTGGGATACAGAAAAAATGCGGTCTTGCCGACACCGGATGCGCCGATCATGAGGCAATGCACATCGTCGCAGTCCACCAGAGCATCCAGCCGCTTGCCGCGCTGCACACTGCCGAGGACCAACCCCTGCACAGTCGGGCGTTTCTTCCCGGCACGCCATGATGCAACGTCAAAGGGAACCGTGACGTAGGCTTTTCGGATCTCCTGATCCGTTGCCCAACGCGCGGTTCCGTACTGGCCGTCGCCAACGGTTTTAGACTTGATGTTGTTTAAGGAGTAGTTGTTGGTAAGAAGCGAAAGCAGAAGAATGAACAATGCACCCACCACGCCGAGTATGATCAACGGAGTCATAGACTCAGGCATGGGGCTAAATCCTCCTTCTGTCCGTGGAGAAGATCGTCGTTCCAATCTTTCAGTTCCGGTACAAGCCGCTCTGTCATGACGCCGCGTTCGCGTAATTGTTCTGCCATCCGCTCACTTGCAGCGTGACCAGCTTTATCATTGTCCAAACACAGATAGACGATCTGCGTATCCGGTTTCAGCATTTGCATCACCGGAATTGGGGACGTGCCGCAGCAGGCGACGTAGCTATGCTCCTGCCACTGGTGCGGGTTCATGGAGATGTACGACAACATATCAATGGGAGCCTCGAACACATAAAGGCTCCCATCCGTGCCGTTGTAATGAAAACTGTAGCGCGGATCGCTCGACTCGACGTTCAGACGAAAGGCTTTGCCGAAGCTGTTCGTGCTGCGCAGATGCGCGTGGCGCGGGCAGCCGTCCTCGTCGGTTCCGATGAACACGGCGTTGTGATGCGCCGCGTCCTCGTAGAGCAGCTTCTTGCGAGCAAAATAGGAAACCGCATCCGCGTCCAACCCGCGCGTTTTGAGGAGATACGCGAACACGCGGTGCATATTTGCGTTTGGAACAGGCGGTGCGAAGGGCTTTTGCTCAGTCTGCTCCTGTTTTTTTGCCTGCGGATAAACCGGCTCCATGCTCTCGCCCAGCAGCATGGACATGGCTTCAACGTAGCTTTTGCTGTAATATTTTTGTATAAAGCTGACGGCTCGACCGCCTTCGTTTGATGCATGATCGAACCACTCGCAGCCGCGAACCGTGACGCTGTGATCGCTGGCAAGCCTCTTTTCACGGCCGGATTTGATGAGCTTTTCTCCTTGCTGGAGGAGAAATTCTTCGAGGTCAACGGTCGCGGCGCGTTCTTTTTGTTCTGGCGTAAATTCTATGTACTGTGCCAAAATGCACCTCCTGTTATTGTAATGTCTGACCGTAATTTTGTTCGTGGTCATCCTGCTTATGCCCCATTGCCAGCCGCTTTTGCATGAGTTTTTTGCGGCGCTTGGAGTCGATGCGGATGCCCATTGGGTTGCTGGGCGGCGCGGCGTTGTCTCGGAAGATCTGCCTCATCTGATGAAACAGGCGAATGGTTGAATTCAGAAGATATTCAGATGGAAGCCGCACAGAGTAAGAAGTTGCGGACGAAGCACTCTCGCTTGCAAGCGTCGGATTTGCAGAAGCGCCGGTAGAAGTTTCTTCCGAAGACAGTTCTTCCTCTTGCGAAGGTTTCTGTTCTGATGCTGTCCGTACCTGCTCCATCTGCTGCCGCAAACGCTCCGCTTCCTGAATGATTGCGTTCTTAATCGCGCGAAATTCTTTCTGCTGCGAGAGTGGGTTGTGCTGCCGGGGTGTGCTTTTGTAATACCCCTCCAGCGTGTCGCGCAGACCGTTCCAGACGGAATAATATGCTGCCACCTCCGGCAGCTTTTCCAGCTCATCCACGATGGAATCTACCATATCCTTGAGTGGCTTTTTGAGATATCCATACTGCTTTTTACCACCGACTGTGCGTAGTTCCAGCGCAAACTCCAACAGCTTTTGCTGGATGGACACAGGCGGTTCGGCGGTAGATTCCATCCGGTCAACGATTTCCCGCATGATTTCTCGCGCTGCTTCAGTCACTTCTTTGTATGCCACATCCTTCTGGATATAGATTTCTTTCAGCTCATCCGCGTAGATCGTATTGGTCAGAACAGACTGCATATGCAGCAGCCTGTCTTTCCGCAGGAAACCGTATTTTGAATCATCTGACCAGAGCATCATGTGGATATGCGGATGCTCGCCCTCGTCGTGAAACGCTGCGTACCAGTGAAGATGTTCCGGCGGGATCAGCATGGCCTCGGCAAAGTCATTCTGATGTGCCAGCAGCGCCAAGCGCCAGCTTTCCGCATTGTCATAGCCAAGCCGCGCGGCATCCTCGCGGCGTAGGGAATAAATGATCGTCCAGACGTTGCCCTCATGCGCTTTCAACTCGCCCAACGTCTTTTCCAGATCAACAGCATCTTCGGCTCCAAACAAGCCGTGTTCGCCGTGCTTTTCCGCGCGAGGCCGTGTGGCAATATAGCGCATATAAATGCCGTCTGCGTTTTCATCCAAAAGCTCCACGCCGTCGCGGGTGGCGATATAATTCATATAACGACCGGCACGTTTTGGATTCAGGAAACCTGCTTTCTGAATCAGCTTTGACATTTTCACACGCCCCTTTCACTCAACAGCGCATCTTCAAAATCAATTCTCCCGTTCGTTCTTTTGACTTCATCCATACTGAGTCCGCGCATTTTCTGATAGCTCCGGGCGTCAATGTCCGTGTCCGAAGCGAGAATGTGATTGTTGACGTTCTGCTCGACCGCCAGCTTGAAAAGCTGCCGACCGATGCGCTCTGCGAATACGCCGAGCGTACCATCCAGCATCTGCTTCAAGACACGCGGGAGATATGCGCCTGCATCCAGCGTGTGCAGAAACCCTGCGTAAAACCAGATCGCCTTTTCGATGAACTCGCTCCGGCTCTGGCATTGATCCTCACGGTAGTTGTCCTCCACAATCTGCTTGCACTCCGGCGTCAGCCAGAGTGGAAACTTGATCTTGTTGTTTGCCATGCCAATTTTCCTCCAATTTTGTGCGCAACCCCGCTGTTTTCCTTGAAACAGCGGGACTATCTGCGCTTCCGACCCCAACAGGGCTGTTTTTGCCCTCTCAACAACCCCTGTCCGAAAGTCCCAAACTGCCCGCACTGCGGGCAGATGTGTCTGCCAAGGTGCGCGCACGACACCTTGGCTTTCTCCTGCCTCGCCGCTTGCGGCTTCTCTCTCCGCCGAAAGCCGCCCGCAGGCGGTTTCCTTCTGCGCTTGCCATTTCCGCAACGCTCCCGCACGTCGGCGCAACGTCCGGTTTTGAGGCTTCTGTCGGGTACGCGCTCGGCTGTGTCCGGAAAGCCGCACAAACCGCCGACACGGGCGCGACGGCGTGGAACGCGCTGCCGGTCACAGCTGCATCTCCTGCGTAGGCGCATCCTGCTCTTGCAGAATCTCCTGACAGAGCTGATCCAGCGGCTTATGCTCCCGCTGCATACAATAGGCTTCCATCTTTTCACGCAGCACCTCTTTCTCTGCCGCATTCAGGTGATAGGTAAGAGATTGATCCTCGATGCCGCTGCCATAGAGCGTGATCTCCAGCGTGTCGCAGACCTGCTGGCGCTGCATATCGTAGTTGGCATAGATATTCAGCGCATGGTCGTTTTCATCGGTTTCCACAAATGTCTTGAACGCTTCGTCAACGTTGAAGCACGGAACGACGTAAAAATTCAGTATTCGGTCATCCATTGCCTCGATGCTATCCTCGAAATAAAAATTCCGCGCAGTGAGTCTGCTCGGCGTTGTCAGCTCCTGACCATCCAGCCGGTCGAGGAAGATGCGCCAGCGGGCATCCTCGGAAATCTCAGCTTCTTGAAAGACCGCTTCCGCAACTGCCGCTATGTCCTGCATCGCGTAGACCTTCCAGCCGTCCATGATGTTGAGTGCAGAAAGCGTCCGCGCGTCAAAGTCCAGCTCAAACAGTCCGCTGACCTCGCCGGTGTTCTCCATGCGGTGCTTTGCCAGCGCATCGAAAGCCTCGCGGCTGATCTCTTTGCAGTCGTCCGTCGCTTCAAAGAGACTCCTCGCTGGCAGGCGCTGTCCCTGCTGGAGATAATCATGGAGCCGTCTGGCAAGCTGCAAAAACTCCATGCCGGACTCGTTTTGCAGATAGACTTCTGCGCAGACCTCTGTGATGTGAAAGCCCGCCGTGCTCATACCTGCGCCTCCGATTTCTTCTGCGGCTTGCGCACAGGTTCATCCTGCTCGCAATCGCTGATGTACTCCTGCACAGCGGCCGGCACGACCTTTTCGTAGAGTCGCTGCGCCGCCTTTTGCAGTTCCGCTTCCAGCGTCGAATCGCGCTTGGCGATGTAGCGCCGGAGGGCGCGGAGCTTTTCTTCTTCGAATGTGATTTGAATTGTTGCCTGCTTCATAGACTTCTCCATTCTACAAAAAGCAGGCACACGGTTTTTACCATGTGCCTGCTGTGCGTATTTGTTTTATACTGCCCAATGCTGTGCGCCGGTGAGCTGGTCGAGGATCAGCGAACCGACCGTGACCGCATCCTCAATCGTCAGGTAATGCGGCGCGCTCTCATCCAGCAGCAGCCGCCCGGACGCTGGAAATTCCTCGTCCGCAAACCAGACCTTCAGCCATACGGGATAGCGCGGCGCGAAATCGAACCGCGCACAGAAATCCGCATTGGACGGCAGGAGCTCCGCGCCGAGCGATCTGCATCGCCGTTCCAGTTCCTCCGGCGGCAGGATGCCGAGGTCGCGCCGGACGATCAGCTCCGCGTTACGGTCAAGACCGCCGCCGCGCACCAGACCGTCCTTGTATTGAGAAAATGTGATCGTCCGACCGGTCAGCGGCGCACCGTCTGCCAGGTCCAGATAGTGCAGCAGTGTCAGCGCATGCCACTTGGAAAGCGGCGGCTGAATCGTGCAGTCCGACAGCCGGACAGTCACGGTCTGCCCAAGTGTTTTCAATGAAAACGAACCGTCTGCATACTGCGCGCCAGCCTTTCCCGCAATATCTTCCGGCGCGTGCTGCGCCAGCCGCTCCTGTGCGACGGCAAGCATCGCTTCAAATTGACGGTTTTCCATACACTCACCTCTGTCCCTATCTTACCATGCTGTTGGGCAGTTTTCAATCGCGCTGTCAGTACGACATACCGCCCTGCACCTGCTCGTCCGGCATCGGCGCGGCTACGATTTTACCATCTACACGCATGAACATTTCCGGCTGCCGGAATTGTTCTGCAAACTGTTCCGCGAGGTCGTGCGGCAGGTCGATGAAATCATTTTGGCCGAGTCCGACGATAAAGAATTTTCCCGCGACGATGTCATAGATATCACCATCTGCATCGCGCAGTGCGCGGTTGAGCGGCAGACCATCCAGCTTTCCAGACTCGCAGCAAATCAATGCCACCGGTTCCTCGTAGGGATACACGGCTTGGATATATCCGCCGACGAGCGCCTGCATACTTTGCAGATCGCTGCCAATCTGCGTTTCATACGGAGCCTTTCCCGGCTCCACCATCAAGACGTTCATGTTTGTCCTTTCCTCAGTCATAGCTGATGTACGGAATTTTCAGCCAGTGCGTCCATCTGGCACCCTCGAGCTTGGTCTTGACCACGCCGTAGCGCGTGCCCATCGCCTCGACTACCTCACCATTTCCAATGTACACGCCGATATGCCCGTCGTGCCAGACCGCCAGCCCCGGCGTTTCCGGAATCGTGTCAATCGTGCCGGAGACGGTCGCGGAATGGTACATCTCGTTTGCTGAGATATCCGGCATCCCGTTCGTGTTGTAGACGATTTCTTCCGTCTCCGCGTCCAACCAGCCGTAGCCTTTGATCAGCCCGACGCAGTCCGTCGTTCTGCCGCCGACCCACGTCTGGCGGATAAAATCCGCGTTGCCTGCCAGCGCATCCGGATACTGCGCCAGCTTCGCTTCAAACAGGCTCTCGGTCAGCACATGACCGAACGTTCCCCAGACGTAGCCCCAGTGTTCTTCGTAGGCGTGAATGGCGTACTGCACCAGATCGTCGGCGTTCTTGCCAGCCGGGTTCGTGAAGCCGGATGTTTCCAGCTCTGTGCTGCCGCTGCCATAACCATAGTCGATCTGGATCGTGCCGCCCGATGCGCCGGTGCCGTCGCTGCCGTTGGCATTGCCCGCGATCATCGTGTAGATGTGCGCGGCGTTTTCCTTGTCCTCGTCGGTGATAGTTTTTCCGAGCTTCACCGCGAGGTTTTCATACGCTGCCGCCAGCGAGAGCGGCACAGTGGCGGTATAGGGTTCCTCCTGTTCTATGACGCTCCCGTCTTCCAGTTCAACGAGTACGGTTCGCGTTCTCTGCTCTGTGATGAAAAAGCAGTCCACAAAACGGTCTGCCGCGCGTTGGCTCGGCGCATTCTCGCCAAAGCAGAGGGCATAAAAAATCGCCTTGACCTGTATCGGGTCAAGACGATTGCCGTCGGTCATAGTCGCGTTGGCGTCCGCCACCGCCGAATCCAGAAAGGAAAAAGCCGTCTGCATATCGGTGATATGCGTTTGGAACTCGGCAGGCACAGAATCTGTAAAGCTGGTTCCGTAGAACGACGCTTCGACCGCCAGGTTGTTGTGGTCGGCCCCACCCGATGTGGCAGAGCAGAGGATTGCAGCAATCAATATGACCGGTGCAAAAATAGCAACCAGCAGAAAGCCGACGCCTTTGCGCCCCTTTTCGCTGGTCAGCAGCAGCGCCGCCGCACGCGCGGCTATTGCGCTCATGCTCATAGCTGCATCCCGCCCATGACCGGCGCAGTTTCCTGCTCTCCATCGTGCTGCGCCAGAAGATCCCGGTCATGTTCGTCCAGCCGGTCCACCAGCCCAGCCGCGTCCATGTACTCCGTGACGCTTCCGGTTATGCGGCGCAGGAGCTTTTCTTCGCCCTCTGCCTGCGGGCCCAGCCGGATGCGCTGTTCCGCCAGTGCCTGTGCAACCAGCCGCTGTTCGTCCGGAGACAGGTTCAGGGACATCGTTTCTGACGGCTCTGACTGCCCTCCAACCACCATGTACCGCGCGTGGACACTGTTGTCGCCGCGGAACGCTTTCGTGATCGCAGAGGAAATGAGGGACATCCGATCCATATCCGCGCCGCTTTCGCCCAAAGTCTTGCCGGTCATGAAATGCTCTGTCCTGCGCTGACTGTCCTCGTACCATTCCAGAAACACATCCAGATAGATGCCTTCACTTCCGCCGTAGTCTGTCCGACAGAAAAAGCCGGCGTCTCTGGGCATCTCGCGTCCGTTTTGCCAACGATTGTCCAGAGGAAGATACTCGTCCGGCAGATAGCCGACGCTGTCCAACCGAGCTTCCAGCTCGTGAAAAACATCTTCCGCTGTGCGCTGACCGGCATATTTCAGCTTACAGGGACTCTCTGCATCCGGTTCCCAACGTTCAAATTCAATTTGCTTCATACGAGTTTCCTTTCTTCATACGTTATTTTCCGCCTGCCTTTCCGAACAGCTTTTCCTTGTAGGCAGGTGCTGTGACGAGCAGGTCATAGCGTTCGTTGCCGCATTTATAGAGGCACTCGCCCTTGTGCGGGGCCTGAATGATGTTGAACTCGCTTTCCTCCAGCTGGAGCAGATCCATGAATTCCTTTTTATTGACCGTACCGCAGTTGAACAGGAACTGATGCGGCGGGATGGAGAACAGCGGCTTTGTCATTTCGCGCACACCGGGACGGTCAAAATCCTCCACGTTCTGCGACGCCATGAGCATGGCGGAGTTTTTCTTTCGCACGCGCTTCAGCGCATTGCGGATATACTCGACCGCCACAGGATTGCCAAGCCAGATATAAAGCTCGTCCAGCGCCGCGACCGTGTTGCCCTCGATCAGCAGCTTGTCCGTCATGTAGGACAGCAGATTCAGCAGGATCGTGCTGCGGACGTTGGCTGCGACCTCGTTCAGCCCTTTTACACCGAACACAAGGAATCTGGTCGAGGTCAGGTTGCTGTGACCATTGAAGAACTTGGCATCAGCCCCCTTGCACATGGAGTACAAGCCCAACAGCACCTGCTGGAGCATCTCCTTCGTGTAGAGCTGCGGCTTCTGCTCGTCAAAATTCAGGTATTCGATCTCGATGTAGTCGTAGAGTTCGGACAGGATCGGATAATCCTCTGATTTCATCTGGCTGAAATCTGTTTCCTCCGTGATGCCCCATTCGGTATAGAGACGCATCAAAAGAATCTCGATGGTGTCGATCTGCGCCGTTGTGAAATCCTTATAGCAGCGTAGTACGTCTTTCAAAAACGAAATGTGCTGTGCCAGCCGTGTGGACTGGCAGAAGGCGCTCGGCGCGTCCACATCATACGGATCAGCGTCAGTATCCCAGCAGCGCGGTTCCAAGAGATTAATTTTGTATGTTCCTTCGATGATATCCGCAAAGCACCCGCCGACCGCGCGGCACATCTCCCACTGCTCGTGTTCTACGTCCAGCGTGATGATCGACTTTCCTGCTTCGAGAAAGTTCAAAAGCAATAATTTCATCAAGAAACTTTTGCCCTGCCCAGTATTGCCGAGAATGAGAATATTGGCAGAAGTTTTATCTTCATCACGCTGGTCAAAATCGACCACGATGTTGCTGCCGCATTTATCCTTGCCGATATAAAAGCCCTTTCGGTCTGTCTTGCCGGAGTAGTTGAACGGGAACAGATTTGCAACAGAACCGGCAGGCAGCACCCGTTCATATTCCGTTCCGAACGCATTATAGCCGCACGGACTCACGCAGCAGAAGCCCTGCTGCTGGCGCAGCTTCAGCTTGTCCACATTGAGCTTTGCCCGTGTCAGCTCTACCGTGACCTGATTCTGCAAGATTTCGAATTCCGTCTGATCCGATGCGATCAGCTCCATATAGACCGCGCAGTGCATCAGGGATTCCTTGTTGCGGTGCATGGAGCCGACGAGCGTTTTGACATCCTGCAAATTACTCTCGGCCTCGACCGCCTGCTGGATGTTCTGCGTGCTGTTCCGCTTCATGCGGTTGCGGATCTCGGCGTTGTGGACGATCCGGCTTTCCTCCAACGGCGTAACAATGCGCGTATAAACGTGCAGCGTTACGCCGTGCATCTCACCTAAGTGGCGCAGGATGGCTTGATCGTCCGTGGCGGTCGGATATTCCCGCAGTGCCCAGACGCACCGGATGCTGTTGCCGCAGAAATAGCGGTCAAATTCAAATTTGACCAGCGATGGCGCGATCATATCCAGAAACGATTTCAGTTTTTCCGCTTCCGGATCGGCGCGCTGTTTTTTCTTAAAAAGCGCCATGCTCATCCCTCCAGAAACCGCTGACCGTCGTAGTCCTCCATCCGCTCCGAGGTCGTGTTTTCTTCAAAATAGAGCGCAAGAATGCGCTTGAGATCCTCGCGCCCTGCTCTGCGGACAGGCAGGCCGCTCTTGTGCAGGGATTCCTCGATGGTGGAGAGAAGCGAATAGACGGTTTCGCGTTTTTCATTCTTTAGCCGCACAACCAGATAGAACTCTCGCGCCAGCTTCATTTCCACCTGCATCTCGTCCAGATGCTGTCGGTCCTGTTCCAACAGGCGCCGGATCTCCGGATTCGTTTCCTGCTGGAGCCGGTCATGGTAGAACGCACGGTTCTGCGTAAAAGATTCTCTGGAATTGAGCGCCAGCAGCTCGATGTTTGCCTGTGTACTCAGTACATTTTTCAGGGCCTCGATTCTGGCATAGATCGCGTTCGCAGGCAGAACACCGAGGTTGGATGGGCGGACAATGTAGAATACAAGATCGCCTGTATCAGTGGAAATGCAGTAGTCCGTGATCTTCTTGATTCCCATGAGCTGCTGGGTGGACTGCCGCCGCTTATCTTTCTTCTGCTTTTTCATGTTGGGTCCTCCCATTCAAAAAGCTGCTGTTCGGTCAGATAGAAGCTGACCACGAACGAGAGAAAGTCCAGCACACTGAGTCCGTCCAGGTGGATGGACAAAAACGCATACGCCGCCACCAGCACCATGGGCAGAAACAATCCAAGCTGCGTCAACGCAAGCACTGCGATGAGCAGCCCAATGCCGATGACGGCCAAGTCCCGGAGCTGCCACAGCCAGAGCGTGGCTTTGGCGTTCAGGTTATCGGGGTAAATGTAAATACGATCACCTCCATGAACGAAAAAGCGCCGCCGCAGAACATCCTGCGGCGGCACTGGGTGGTTATTCTTCTGTTTGCGGCTGCACCGCTTTTAGCTCCTGCACATGCGCCAGATCGACGAAATGGGTGGCATAGCTCCGCTCGATCTCCGGGCTGCCGCTTTTACTGAATTGCAGCGGAATGACCGGCTTGTGACCGGTCCCGTTTTTCTTGCGGACACCCCAGCGTTTGTAATAGCAGAAGGACGGCTTCAAACCATGTGCCTGCGCATACACGCGCATCTGGTGCAGCACGAAGGACAGCCGTTTCAGGTTGGCATTGCACACGGCTTCGAGATACCGCACTCGTCCAAACCGCCAATCCTCATATTTCTGTTTCGGCAGGATGCCCGTGTCGATGAGCACATCCACCGGCGCGGCATAACCGCGCGATTGAAGTTGATGGTACATGGAGCTGTGGATCTTGCCGGTCAGCTCTTTTTCGTTCATGCGCCGCACCTCCCATCTGCAATTTCAACTATACCACAGCGCGCCTGCAAATGCAAAAGCGGAAGCCGCAGGCGATCCCCGCGGCTTCCGGTTGGATGGTTATTCTTCTTCGGCATCCATGTCCGGTTCGTCGGATTCTTCTGTCTCCGGCTGCTCAGCAGTGTCTTCCTCGTTCTGCTCCAGCGCGTCCTCGATCAGTCCGATGATGAACTGCTTCTGTTTGAGGTTGTTCTTTTTGAGATACGCTTTCAGTCGCTCGAAGAGTTCTTCCGGAAGCTGGATTGCCATCGTTCTCATATCACCTGTCATTTTTGTTCCTTCTTTCATTTTGTAATAATCTGTGATAAGCTGTTCTACGAATTCGCTGAGTGTTCTGCCAGATCGTTCCTGCTCCTGCCGCACACGCGCGTGGAGGGCTGTGTCGATTTGAGCGCAGAGGTTCTTTTTGTCTGCCATGGGCTTCGTCCTTTCGTTTTGATTTGCAAAGCAAGCATACTGTAAGCGCCGGAACAAAGCTATTGACTAGAAGCAACAAAGAAGATTCCCAAAATGAAGCATATTACATACCGAGCGAAACAACCTCGTTGAGGCTTTTCATAATGAATTCCACACACGGAATGGCTACACTATTGCCAAGGGCGCGGTATCTGGCCGAGTCTGACGCGCCGGGAATATTTGTCCAACTGTCTGGAAAGCCTTGTAATCTCTCGCACTCCAAAGGCGTAAGTCTGCGAATGAGCTGCGCATACTGCCGATCCGATTCTACGACCAGATCCGTTGCATCTTTCGCTTGTCTGGCACTCTGCGTGCTGGCAATATCGTCATTGCGGAATTCGTCCACACGCTGCCGCGCATAGACCGCGTGGCGGTCTACAGTTGTAATCGTATATGCAAGATTTTCCTGATATCCACAGCCGTTGCCGCCGTTTTCCGGCTGGCGGTCGATGACGTTGCCGACAATGCAGTAAACCTCGTTTGGCTCCTGCACCAGCGGTGTGTTGCCGCCGCCTGTACCATAGCGTGCTGTGACCGTTGGACTTATTTCACTGGACTCCCGGACTCTCGCATCAATGCTGTGGTTTTCATACACTAAGGGCTGATGCCCCTTTTCGTTGGCGCGAAGTGTGCCGGTCATATTCTCGCACACGTCCATCCGTTGCCCGCCCTGATCGTGCAGGTACATGACGGACGGCATACAGTTTCCGCTGGGACTGCCCTTGAGCGTCGGAGCTACTTCTTCGGCGTAACCAATTGTTCCAGCAGTCGCACCGGCGCCTGCGGAAAAGGAAGCAATGAACGTTTGCTGCTTCATCCCCGGTTGCGCACCGAGCGCACCGGCAATGTTGTGCAAATCGCGCACCTCATCACGCTGGTTTTGTGCAAAGGCAACGGGCTCGTCACTTAGATTCTTTTTCCCTCTGCCGTTCGTCGAGCCAATCAAGCCAGCTTGTATCCGTAAAGCAGTGTCTAATGCCTTCGGCAATGGCTTGCCACGTTCCTCCGCCCGGCGCAGGATTCCGAGACACGCCGCAGTAGTCAAATAATACTTTTTCGGCGGATGCGCCTGCAAGATCTGCGACAAGAAAGATTCTATGGCGTCTCTGGGCGAGGGCCCAGAATTCCGCAGCCAACACCCGCCATGCAAGGCTGAACGTGTCGTCCACTCGTATTGCCCCAACAGGTTTCCAGCGTCCGAAGAGAGGTCGAGGAACTGATAATCCGGGGCGATGTAGTCTAACAATTTCCTCCAGGACAATCCGGAAATCCTCCCCGTGCGGCGAGCCTGAGCTGAAGCAGCCTGGGACATTCTCCCAGCAAAAGTATCTGGGGCGAACAAGCTTGCCTGTTCGCCCTCGAAGTATGTCTGCATCTCTCATCTCCTTTGTCAGCCGAATCTGCTCCATAAAAAGTCCCGATCTTGCGCCTTGCAAACCGGCACGGGTGCAGCTCGCGATCGAGAGGTCCTGACACGGACTGCCGCCGCAGATGATGTCCACGGGCGGCAGGTCCGCGCCATTGAGCTTTGTAATATCTCCGACATGAACCATGTCGGGGAAGTGTGTTTTTGTGACTTCGATGGGGAACGGCTCGATCTCCGAAGCCCACACGGGTGTGATCCCGTTTCGCACCGCAGCCAGCGGAAAGCCGCCGATGCCATCGAACAGGCTGCCCATCGTCAGCTCACTCATGCCGCAGCCGCCTTTGCGACGGTTTTTGTGATATTGATCGCCGTTTGTGCGGTATAAACTGCGCTCGATAGGTTCGCTCTGGTTGAAGTGTCCAAGCCAAATGCGCCCGCGATGCGCGGGATCTCTCCGGCGGAGAGCATCAGCCCCAAGCCGAGCAGGGCGTGTTCATTGAACAATGACAAGCCTGCAATTAAAATCGTGGCCTGCAAAAAAGCCGTGAGGCAAAGCCCTACGACCTGCTTGCACCACTGATAGAACCCGTCCAGATACCCGCGCGGCACAGAAAACATATACAGACTGCCAACCGCGATCTGGATGAGCAGGATGCCGCCACGCTTCAAGTTTGCAAAGAATACCTTGATGACCGCATACGCCATGAGGATGACGCAAAACAGCACCATGATCGGGCTGGTAACCGAACCGAAGCCGCCGACGTGCGTCGTAGCAAAATCTACGAAGTTTTCAACGGTCAGCTCGTCGATGATATTTCCGGCAACCGTGCCGAAACTCGCGCCCGCACCACTGATGGCATATCCAAAATTCGCCTGCAAGGACACGCAAAGCTCATAAAGCCTGATCGGTACAACCGTAAAAAGACTGACCGCCATGAATCCCTTGATGAGATTCATGGCGGTTCCTTTCACGTCGGCCCTGCCGGACGAGTATTCCAGCCCGCATTCCGCGCACGCGACCACGAAGCCGACCGCATATAAGCTCCACGCGAGATACGAGAAAAACAGGACGATGCTCTGCACCCAGCTCATCTCAAACATCTCGGCTCCCATATTGCCCATCTCTGCAAAGAAGTTTGCAAGGAAGCCGATGATCTGCTTGTAGACCCAGTCCATGATCTGCTCCAAAATCGTGTCGGCTACAAAATCCCAGATAAACAAGCCTCGTCACCTGCCTTTCCGGTCTGCATTTCTCACAGCCCGACGATGCCCCAGATGTACGTCGGCGCAGTCAGGGTGAACACGAGACAGGCGAACAAAATGGCGGGCGCCGTCCACTCGAACTGTCCACTCTTTCGATAGTCAAAGTATGCGGTACCGAGTTTTACAAAGAAAGCGATGGCTAAAACCATATCAATGACCGGAAAAACCACGTTATCCACAACAGTTTTGATCTGTTCGGAGGCCGTGGTCCAGGTGCTTTCAACAGCGGATGCCACATCGCCGCTTCCGGCCGCCGAAGCGACCGTTGCAAACAGCAGGCAGAGCAGTGCGCAGAAAACGAGCAGCTTTCCGCGCTTCAGAATTTTCATCATAAATTATTCCCCCTTCCATTCCAGCACGAATACGACAGAAAGGACATCCTGCTCGGTAACGGGCTGCGAGACCGCCGACACAACGGCATCGTAGGAGAGCGGCAGTTTTCCATTTTCCGCAATCGTCCACGGTGAGGTCAGCGAGAATGTTTCTGCATCACCGGTTTTCGTCGTCACAGAATCGTTGATTTTGAAACCAAGCTGTTTTGCATCGACTTTGGCGTGCGCCATATCGGTCGTGTAGGGTACGAGCTGCCAGCCATTCTTGGTAGAAATTGAAACACTGGACACGATGACATCACCGGTAGACGCATTGATGATCTCCGCTGCGCCAACATGAACTTCTCCACCTTCGTCAACGACGAGCGGCAGCGTGACGGGAACTGTGACCGAGAAAACCTCTGTGATCTCCCAATGCGCATAGTAGGTGCTGTCACCATCTGTCTTGTAGATGGTGTTGGCATCGACCTGTGTGCCGCCGTTCGCTTCCGTGAACCAGCCGAGGAACTCGGCATTTTTGCGCGTCGGTTCAGTGGGGAGGACGAGTGCTTCGCCGTAGGCCTGCTTCGTTGTCTCTGTGTTTCCATTGCTGAGATCCCATGTGATCGAATAGCTATTGGCGGTAAATTGTGCGTAGAACGTCTTTGCCGCTGTGATGGTCACAGTGTTGTACAAGCTGCCGCCAGAAGCAGACGTGTACCAGCCCTTGAACGCATGACCGGCCTTGACCGGCGTGCTCGTCGGGGCGGTTGCCGTCGCATTCGGCTTGCCTGTCGTGGTGATGCTGGTTTTGCCATCAATGGTGCCGCCGTTCGTTCCGGCGTCCCACTTGATCGTCAGGCTGACAGTTGCACCGCAATCGTCGCACTTGCCGTCGCCGTTTGCGTCCACATGGTCTGCGTATTCCTCACTGCTTGCCTTGCAGACGGAACAGGTCTTCGCGCGCTTATGCTGGGTATCGCTTACGCTTGACCACTTGCCGTAAGTAAAAGAATGGCCAGCGTACTCATAGTCGCTGGTGGAACAGGTCGCGCAGCTTCTCGTGCGTCTGTGCTGGCTATCGCTGAAATTTGCCCACGTCCCATATTTGAAGCTGTGGTTTGCGTAGGTGTAACCAGAATAGCCGCAAAGGCTGCACGTTGCGCTTCTTCTGTGCTGGGTATCCGAGTCATTTTCCCAACTTCCGTATTTCAGAGAATGGTTCTGCGTAGTGCTGGAGCCGATGTCGGAATTACAGACGCTGCAATACTTTTCCACGGAGTGCTTCGTATCGTCGTACTCATAATACTGCGTGCTTGTGCTGTGGCGACCGTATTGATATTTTCCACCACCGCCGCAATCGTCGCAAGTGCCATACCGGCGATGCTGGCTGGTCGAGTAATATTCCCAGTCACCATAAGAATACGAGCCGTGAGACGTGCCCCAATCAACGACTTCGCCGCAGTCCCGGCAAATTTCTTCCCAATCGCAGCCATCCCACGACGTATAGGTATTGTTGTGCTGGCAGGACGTATCTTCTTCGTAGCCGCATTTGGTACAAACACCGCGCGAGTTGAAACTATGGGATTGCGTGTGGCGATACGCATACTCGTTTGCGCTGCAATTCGTACAGCACTCCCAGACGTAATGCTTGGATTCATCCTTCTGCTCATAATCGTAGGTGAAGCTGCAAGACGAGCAGTTACAGCCCGAAACGCCGCAAGCGCCGGAGGAAATCATAAGAACGGGGTATGCCGCGACAAAGGTGATGCCTTTTGCGTCAAGAATGCCCATCGTGACCTCATCGCAGGTTACGATTTCGAGTGCAGACATATCTACGCCCGAAAATGCAGTGTCCGAGATGTAAAAACTCTCGTCGTTGTAGTGCAGCTGCAACCGGTTCAGATTTGCGCAATCCTTGAACGCATCCGCGCCAAGGTTTGCAAACGAGGGCAGAACGCAAGATTTCAGGTTTGTGCAACCGGAAAACCAAAATGCGACATCCGGCACGATCATGTGCGCGCCGGGATCAAATTTTACGCTTGTGATGTTTTCCCGCATTTCATACCACGGCTGGTCGTCTGCGCTTGTAAACGCGACAATTCTGCCGTTGCCGGAGATAGAAAGTGTGCCGCTGTCATCCAGCGCCCATGTCAGGTAGCCTGTGGGTGTCTTTTCTACCGCAAACGTCGACACGCTCAAGGAAAGCATCATGCAGAGGACAAGAAAAAGTGCCGTTAGTTTTCTAAATTTCATAGCGGTTCCTCCCTCCTTTACGAATTGCCGGTCGCTGGCGCAATGGTGAAGATCAGCGTTGCGGCGTTCACTTTCTCCACCTTTTCGGTTGCTGTGACCTTCGCGGTGTATGCGA
>OMDE01000163.1_pt1 | contig 22280 bp, 22 predicted proteins | sample 1645171 | NCBI WGS metagenome assembly OMDE01 (sample SAMEA103958129, study PRJEB25191) | human gut metagenome
GCACGCCTGTCAAAAGAAATTGACAGTAATTTTTAATTTTGTTATCCTAAGTAAGAATGGATACGCGGCTGACCGCGTCAAACAGAGGAGGATTTTACCATGGCTATGCTGCTCAAGGGAGCTGAGGTCGCCAAGGCGCTGACCGAGGAACTCCACGCAAGAAGCGAAGAACTGAAGAAAAACGGCACCGAACCCTGCCTTGCTATCCTGCGCGTCGGCGCGCGTGAGGACGACCTTGCCTATGAGCGCGGCGCACTCAAGCGCTGCGAGAAGGTCGGCGTCGCCGTCCGTCAGGTCGTCCTGCCCGAAGAGGTAACGCAGGATGTGCTGATGGAAAATATCCACGCGCTCAACGCAGATGAAAAGGTGCATGGCGTGCTGATGTTCCGCCCGCTGCCCAAGCATCTCGACGATGAAGCGGCGCGCGCGGCGCTCGATCCCAAGAAGGACATGGACGGCATCACCGACGGTTCCATGACCGCCGTTTACGCCGGCACGAAGGGCGGCTATCCTCCCTGCACTGCCGCGGCCTGCGTGGCGCTGCTCAAGCACTACAACATTCCCATCAAGGGCAAGCGCGTGGTCGTCATCGGCCGCAGCCTTGTCATCGGCAAGCCTGTTTCCATGCTGCTGCTCGCCGAGCATGCGACCGTGACCATCTGCCACAGCCGCAGCGAGAACCTGCCCGAAATCTGCCGCGAGGCGGATATTCTTGTCGTCGCCGCCGGTAAGGCCGGTATGGTCGGCGCGGAGAGCGTGCGCGCCGGTCAGGTCGTGCTGGACGTGGGCATTCACATCGGCGCGGACGGCAACCTCTGCGGCGATACCCGCTATGCCGAGGTCGAGCCGGTCGTCGAGGCCATTACCCCCGTTCCCGGCGGTGTCGGCACCGTGACGAGCACGATCCTTGCAAGCCACGTTGTCGAGGCGGCGGAGCGCGCGGCAAACAAGTAATTGATACTTTACTTGACCAACGGAAAAAGGGAGGCTCAAAAGAGCCTCCCTTCGTTTACCTGAAGCAGCGGGACATTTCGTTCCGGCGCGAAAAAAGGAGCACCCTTTCCCCGCCTCCTAATAAGAAAACATGAAAAAGTCAGTAAAATCAATGTTTTCAAAGGCAGGGAACACGGTACGAAGTCAAAAAATCTCATACTGACAGGCACGAAGGGCGCTGATTTTCACATCAGCGCCCTTTTCCTGTCCCCACGCCATAGGCAGCCGCCCTATGGCGTTTTTTCATATCCGTGCCTATACCCACCCGAAAAATGTATCAATTAGGGTGCGAAAACCTCTGTTTTTTCCTCTCAGAGCGCCGCTTGAAGGGCGGCGTGGGTGTTTTCCCATGGGAAGCGTCCGGGAGGCAGGACAGGGGCTTTTTGCGCCAAAATCAACACTTTTCAAAACCAGAGAAAGGAGGCGCCGGATATGGCAGTTTTCCGCATCGAAAAGACCAAAGATTACACGGTCATGTCCAACTACCACCTGCGGGACAGGTCGCTGTCCCTGAAAGCGAAGGGCCTGCTGTCCCTCATGCTGTCGCTGCCGGAGGACTGGGACTACACCATGAAGGGGCTTGCCCGCATCTGCAAGGACGGCATCGACAGCATCAGCGGCGGGATCCGGGAGCTGGAGACGCACGGCTATCTCGTCCGGGCGCGCGTCCGCAACGAGAACGGGCAGCTTGGCTCCATCGAGTACACCATCCTGGAGCAGCCGAAGGAGCCGGCACAGACGCCCGCGCCTATCCGGGAAAAACCTATACGGGAAAATCCAATACAGGTGAAGCCAATGTTGGATGCCCCTATTCAGGAGAACCCCGCCCAATTAAATACTAAAGAACAAAATAAAGAATTATCAATTACGCAAGGATCAAGTCCTATCCCATCAAGTCCCCCTACCCCCAGAGAAAAAAGCAGGATCGGACAGGACAGGATGCGGGAGCGCGAGAGCTACCGGGAGATCATTTTGGAGAATATCGACTACGATATCCTCACCCAGGATGAAAAGCTGGATAGGGACCGTCTGGACGAGCTGGTGGAGCTCATGGTGGATACCGTCTGCTCCAACCGGGAGATGATCCGTATCGCCGGGGACGACTACCCCGCCGAGGTGGTGAAGTCCCGGTTCTTGAAGATCGACAGCTCCCACATCGAGTATGTGCTGGAACGGATGCGGGAGAACACCACCTATGTCCGCAATATCAAGAAATATCTGCTGGCCGCGCTGTATAACGCCCCGGTCACGATGGACAGCTATTACACATCCCTTGTCAGCCATGACCTGTACGGCAGCGGAGATCGGAGGTGAACGCCTTGCAGGAAGAAATCACGCAGAAAACCCTTGCGCTTTGTGTGCAGACCGGTAAAATGACCGCCCAGCTTTTGCAGCAGGCCATGAAGAAGGTGCTGGCGGATATGGAAAAGCACAAGACGAATCCCCAGCTCCATCACGGAAAGCAGACCATCCGGCAGCTTATGAAGCATGGGGCCGGCGTGTCCAATATCGAGATCACAGACCAGAATATCAAGGCGTTCTCCGCTACGGCAAAAAAGTACGGCATTGACTTTGCTCTGAAAAAGATACCACCGGGGAGATCCCCCGGTACCTGGTGTTCTTTAAGGGCAGGGACGCCGACGCGGTGACGGCGGCCTTCCGCGAGTTCTCCGCAAAGAATCTGGCGAAGGAGAAAAAGCCCTCCATCCGTAAACGGCTGACCAAGGCCAAGGAGCAGGCGAAGCGGCAGGAGCTGGAGCGGGGCGAGAAGGTCAAAAACAGGGATCGGGGGCTGGAACGATGACGGGAAAGCTGAAAAAGGCCCTGCTGCCGAACCTTCCGTATCTGCTGTTCGCCTGGCTCTTTGACAAGCTCTGCCAGGCGGTCCGGCTCTCACCGGGGGCGGACGCTTCGGAAAAGCTGCTTCGTATCGCCCAGGGCTTCACCGAGGCCTTTGCCTCCCTCTGGCTCAGCCTGCATCCTCTGGACCTGCTGCTGGGCGTTGCCGGGGCAGCGCTTGTCCGGCTGGCGGTGTACCTGAAAGCGAAAAACGCGAAGAAATATCGCCGTGGCGTTGAGTACGGCAGCGCGAGATGGGGCCGGCCGGAGGATATCGCGCCCTACATAGACCCTGTTCCCGATTGGAACATCCCTTTGACCCGGACGGAAAGCCTCACCATGACCAGCCGCCCGAAGGATCCGAAAACGGCGAGAAATAAAAACATCCTCGTCATCGGCGGCTCCGGCAGCGGTAAGACAAGGTTCTTTGTCAAGCCGTCCCTGCTCCAAATGCACAGCTCCTATGTGGTCACCGATCCCAAAGGACAGCTCCTTCGGGAGACGGGAAAGCTGCTGGCGCACGGCGGGCCGAAGCGGGACGAGAACGGAAAGCCGGTGCGGGATAAGCACGGCAAGGTCGTCTATGAGCCCTACCGCATCAAGGTCCTGAACACCATCAACTTTTCCAAGAGCATGAAATATAACCCGCTGGCCTATGTTCGCTCGGAGAAGGATATCCTCAAGCTGGTCAATGTCATCATCGCCAACACGAAGGGCGACGGTGAAAAATCCTCCGAGGATTTTTGGATCAAGGCCGAGCGCCTTTTATACTGCGCCCTGATCGGCTATATCTGGTATGAGGCGGAGCCGGAGGAAAAAAACTTCATCACCCTGCTGGAGCTTATCAACGCCTGCGAGGCCAGAGAGGACGACGAGACCTATAAAAGCCCCGTGGATATCCTCTTTGACGAGCTGGCGCAGGCACAGCCGGAGCACTTCGCCGTCAAGCAATATGTCAAGTTCAAAATGGCGGCCGGCAAAACTCTCAAAAGTATTTTGGTGAGCTGCGGCGCCCGCCTGTCTCCCTTCGATATCAAGGAGCTGCGGGACATTATGACGGAGGACGAATTGGAGCTTGACACGATGGGCGACCGGAAAACGGCGCTGTTCCTCATTATGAGCGATACCGATACCACCTTCAATTTCGTCATCGCCATGCTGCAAAGCCAGCTTTTCAACCTGCTCTGCGACAAGGCGGACGATCTCTATAACGGGCGGCTGCCTGTCCATGTGCGGTGCCTTTTGGACGAGTTTGCCAATATCGGCCAGATACCAAACTTTGATAAGCTGATCGCCACCATCCGAAGCCGTGAGATATCGGCTTCTATTATTTTGCAGTCGCAAAGCCAGTTAAAGACCATCTACAAGGACGCGGCAGATACCATTGTCGGCAACTGCGACGTCACCTTGTTTTTGGGAGGCAAGGAGAAGTCAACGCTGAAAGAGATTTCGGAGCTGCTGGGCAAGGAGACCATCGACAGCCTGAGCCAGTCTGAAAATCGCGGCGCGCAGACCTCTCACGGCCTCAGCTATCAGAAATTGGGAAAGGAGTTGATGACCCAGGACGAGATCGCGGTCATGGACGGCGGCAAGTGTATTTTGCAGCTTCGGGGCGTGCGCCCGTTTTTCAGCGACAAGTACGACCTGACGAAGCACCCCCGCTACAAATACCTGTCCGACGCCGACAAGAAGAACGTCTTTGACGTAGAACGGTACATGAAGCGCAGACCGGCCATCGTGAAGCCGGACGAGCCTTTCGATATGTACGAATTGAGCGCAAAAGACCTGACAGACGAACCCGACAACAACAATTCTACAAAACGAAAGGAAATATGATTTATGGAGTTCTTCAACAGTGCCATCGATGTATTGCAGACCCTGGTCATCGCCCTGGGCGGCGGCCTTTGCGTGTGGGGCGGCATCAACCTTCTGGAAGGCTACGGCCAGGATAACCCCGCGGCCAAATCGCAGGGCGTCAAGCAGCTTGTCGCGGGCGGCGGCGTCGCCCTGATCGGCGTGACCCTGATCCCCCTGCTGTCCGGCCTGCTTGGCTGAGCGGCGGCAGAACCATCCCACCCGGAGGCTCCCGTTTCACGGCGGGAGCCCCCGAAAGGAGGTGTGACCACCCGTGATAATTGAAATGATCCAGGAGTGGTTCAAGGAGCTGCTGATCGACGGCATCATCTCCAACCTCTCCGGGACCTTTGACACCGTGAATACGAAGGTGGGCGAGATCGCCGGCGAGGTGGGCATGACGCCGGCCGGCTGGAATGGCGGCATCTTCAACATGATCCGCGGCCTGTCCGAAACGGTCATCGTTCCCATCGCCGGTATCATCCTCACCTTCGTCATGTGCTATGAGCTGATTCAGCTCATCGTGGAAAAGAATAATCTCCACGATTTTGACACCTGGCTTTTCTGGAAGTGGATCTTCAGGACCTTCTGCGCGGTGCTCATCGTCACCAACACCTGGAACATCGTCATGGCGGTATTCGATATGGCGCAGAGCGTGGTCAGTCAGAGCGCCGGCGTCATCATCTCCGACGCGGGGATCGATATTTCCGGCGTGGTCGGCAATTTGGAAACGACCCTGGCGGATTGGAGCATCGGTTCTTTGCTGGGCCTGTGGTTTCAGAGCATTTTTGTGGGCCTCTGCTCCCATATCCTCACCATCGCCATCTTCCTTGTGATCTACGGAAGAATGATCGAGGTGTATTTGACCGTATCCGTGGGGCCGATCCCCTTTGCCACGATGGCCAACCGTGAGTGGGGCCAGACGGGGCAGAACTATTTGAAGTCCCTGCTGGCCCTGGGCTTTCAGGCGTTTCTCATTATGGTCTGCGTGGGCATCTACGCGGTGCTGGTGCAGAATATCGCCGTGGGGGATGATATCACCGTGGCGATCTGGGAGTGTCTGGGCTATACGGTGCTGTTGTGCTACACGCTGTTCCGCACCGGCAGCCTTGCAAAGAGCCTGTTCGGGGCGCATTGACGGGAGGCGGCCATGAAAAAATACAAGGTCATCTACGCGGATCCGCCCTGGGCCTATAAGGTCTGGAGCAAGAAGGGCGCGGGACGCAGCGCCGAGAGCCATTACCCCACCATGGACATAGCGTCCATCAAGGCCCTGCCAGTGGGGGAGCTGGCGGACAAGGACTGCGCCCTGTTCCTCTGGATCACATTCCCCATGCTGCGGGAGGCCTGGGGCGTCATGGACGCCTGGGGCTTCACCTTCAAGACCGTGGCCTTCGTCTGGATCAAGCAGTGCCCAAAGTCGGACGGCCTGTTCACCGGCATGGGCTACTGGACGCGGGCCAACGCGGAGATCTGCCTGCTGGCGACCCGCGGACGCCCGAAGCGGGCGGCGCGGGATGTGAAGCAGGTCATCCTCTCCCACGTGGAGCGGCACAGCCAGAAGCCGGAGGAGGCGCGGCGGCGGATCGAAGCCCTCATGGGGGATGTGCCCCGTATTGAGCTGTTCGCAAGAGCCTCACCGCCCGGCTGGGATGTGTGGGGAAATGAAGTTGCAAGCGATATCCGGCTTGCGGAAAGGATGTGAACCATTGGCATACGTAACGGTCCCGAAGGACCTGACAAAAATCAAGAGCAAGATGCTGTTCGGCCTGACGAAGCGGCAGCTTGTGTGTTTCGGATCGGCGGCGCTTGCGGGAGTGCCGCTTTTCTTTTTGAGCAAGGGCAGTATGGGTACGACGCCGGCGGCGCTGTGCATGATCCTTGTGATGCTGCCCTTTTTCCTGTTTGCCCTGTATGAGAAGAACGGGCAGACCCCGGAGGCGCTGCTGGGCAATCTGATCCAGTGTAAATTCACCCGTCCGAAAAAGCGTGTCTATCAGACAAACAACGCCTATTCCGCTTTGGAAAAGCAGGCGGAGCTGGAGCGGACGGTGGGGCGGATCGCCTCCGGCGCGGGGAAAAGAGGCAAGGGTCGGCGCAGGCTCACACGGCAGGAGCGAAAGCAGATCGAGGCCGTCATCCGGCAGGCCAAAGGGGACGGCAAGAACCACACCGTACAGGCAAGCCTCCCCTTCCGCAATATGCACCCGGACGGCCTGTGCCGTCTGGACGACCGGCATTTTTCCAAAACCATCGCCTACGCCGACGTCAGCTACCGTCTGGCGGGGCCGGACGATCAGCGGGATATCTTTGAACGCCTCTGCGATTTCTATAACGGCTATGATCCCTCCATCGGCGTGCAAATGACCCTGAGCAGCAACCACAAGGCCGGCGGCGGGGACCTGTTCCGCATGGCGGCCCAGGGGGACGAGCTGGACGGGATCCGCGCCGAGGCCTCCGGCATCCTGCAAACACAGTATGAGCGCGGCAGCAACGGCTATGTGAAAAGCAAGTATGTCACGCTGACCATCGAGGCGGAGAGCGTCCAGGCGGCGCGGGCAAGGTTTTCCCGCATCGAGGCGGACACCCTGAACCGCTTCAAGGTCATGGGCGCGGCGGCAAAGGTGCTGGACGGCAAGGAGCGGCTGGCGCTGCTGCACGGCCTTCTCCATCCCAGAGGGGAACCCTTCGCCTTTGAATGGGACTGGCTGGCGCCCTCCGGCCTGTCCGTGAAGGATTTTATCGTGCCTTCTTCCTTCGAGTTCGGGGAGACGCGGCGCTTCCGCATGGGCGAAATGTACGGCGCGGTGTCCTTCTTGCAGATATTGGCCCCGGAGATCCAGGACCGTATCCTCACGGACTTCATGGATGTGGAGGGAAACCTTCTCGTCACCATGCACGTCCGCGGCATCAACCAGAACGAGGCCATCAAGATGGTCAAGCGCAAGATCACCGATCTGGACGCCATGAAGATCCAGGAGCAGAAGAAGGCCGCACGCAGCGGCTACGATCTGGATATCCTCCCCTCCGACCTCTCCACCTACGGCGGCGCGGCGAAAAATCTCTTGCAGGATTTGCAGAGCCGCAACGAGCGAATGTTCAATATGACCTTCCTCATGCTGCATCTGGCGCCCACGAAGCAAAAGCTGGAGATCGCCGTTTCGCAGTCGGCCAGCGTCGCCCAGACCCACAACTGCATCCTGACCCGGCTGGACTTCCAGCAGGAGGACGGCCTTGTGTCCTCGCTGCCGCTGGGCCTCAACCGTATCAGGATCGAACGGAGCCTCACCACTTCGGCGCTGGCGGTATTCGTCCCCTTTGTGACCCAGGAGCTTTTCATGGGCGGGGACGCCATGTATTACGGGCTCAACGCCCTGTCCGGCAACATGATCCTGCTGGACCGCAAGCAGTCCCGATGCCCCAACGGCCTTGTGTTCGGCACGCCGGGCAGCGGCAAGTCCATGAGCTGTAAGCGGGAGATCACCTATGTCATGCTGACCACGAAGGATAATGTCATCATCTGCGACCCGGAGGATGAATACTCCCCGCTGGTGAACCGGCTGGGCGGCCAGGTGATCCGGCTTTCCCCCAACAGCCGCGACTATGTGAATCCCCTGGATATCAACCTCAATTACAGCGAGGAAGAAAACCCGCTGGCGCTGAAAAGCGATTTCGTGCTGTCCTTCTGTGAGCTTATCATGGGCAGCAAGACAGGGCTGGAGGCCATCGAGAAAACCGTCATCGACCGTGCCGTGCAGAAGATCTATCAGCCGTACTTCGCAGACCCCCGGCCGGAGAATATGCCGATCCTCTCCGACCTCATGGCCGCCCTCACCGCCCAGCATATCCCGGAGGCGGACCGTGTGGCCCAGGCGCTTGACCTGTATGTGAACGGCTCACTCAACTTCTTCAACCACCGTACCACCGTGGATATCCGCAACCGCCTTGTCTGCTTCGACATCAAGGGGCTTGGCAAGAACCTGAAAAAGCCGGGGATGCTCATTGTCCAGGACGCGGTGTGGAACACCGTCACGGTGAACCGCTCCATTGGGCGGGCCACCTGGTATTTCGTGGACGAGTTCCATTTGCTTTTGAAGGAGGAACAGACGGCGGCGTACAGCGCCGAGATCTGGAAGCGTTTCAGAAAATGGGGCGGCGTCCCGACCGGGGCAACGCAGAACCCGAAAGACCTGCTTTCCTCGCCGGAGATCGAAAACATTCTGGAAAACAGCGATTTTATCTATTTACTGAACCTCTCCGCGGGCGACCGCAAGCTGATGACGGAGCGGCTGAACATCTCCGCCGAACAGCTTGCCTATGTGACCAACGCGGACCCCGGCAGCGGCCTTCTGTTCTTCCAGAATGTGATCCTGCCCTTCAAGGACGAGTTTCCCAAGACCACCGAGCTATACAGACTTCTCACGACAAAGCCCAGCGAGGTTTCCCACGACGGGCAACCCGGATAAGGAAAGGATGGGACAAGATATGAAATATGTGATCGACAGCAAGGTATATGAAAACCACATCAATGACGAGGTGCATCTGTACGGACTTCTCCATCAGCTCGCCTTCCTCGCCGAAAAGGCGAAGGACGAGGAGGATCTGGAAAATCTGGTCGAGACGGCAAAGCGCTACGGAGAAATCGCGGAGGAAAAGTTCGCCGCCTGGCGTATCCCCGGCCGCTATCTGGTGTTTGGGGACAGGAAGGACCTTGCGGAGCTGAAGGCGGCGGAGCTCACACCGCTGACCGCCGTGCTGAAAGAGCATGACGCAAAAATCAGGGAAAAGCAGCGCGCCGCCACCGCTGATGATCCCGCCTACATCATCTCCGGCGGCGCCTTCCGTATGCTGGTGGGCGATCTCTTTGACCTGCTGGCGCAGTACAGCTTTCTCCGCAACCGTGTTGTAGAAGTGAAAACAGAAAAACGGCTTGCGCGGCTGCAAAAGAATCTCTCCGGCGAGAATCCGCGCATCCGAAGGATGTACCGCAGGTGGGGCTTTGCGGAGGATCAGGGTGTCACCTGCTATGACATTCTGGAGGCAACGCTGCGGCGCAGGCACCTGACACCGTATGACCCGGAGGAAGCGGCGGAGGACGGCATCGGCTGCGGCCTCTGCGGAGATCATTCCTGCGAGGATGACTATGACTGAGCTGACCCATGTGAGCCTGTTTTCCGGCATCGGCGGGCTTGATCTGGCGGCGGAGGCGGCGGGCTTCCGCACCGTCTCTCAATGCGAGTGGGCGGACTATCCCTATTCCGTTCTGGAACAGCACTGGCCGGAGGTTGCAAAATTCCGGGATATCACAACTTTTACAAAGGAGGCGTTTTTTGAAAAAACAGGACTTGAAACCGTTACCGTTATCTCAGGCGGCTTTCCCTGCCAGCCCTTCTCCACCGCAGGGCAGCGAAAGGGCTTTGCGGATGAACGCTACCTGTGGCCGGAAATGTGCCGCGTTATTACCGAGCTGCGGCCCCGTTGGGTGCTTGGGGAAAATGTTGCTGGCTTCATCAATATGGGGCTCGACAAAACGATTTTTGACCTGGCAAAAGCGGGATACGCTGTTCTCCCATTCGTATTTCCGGCTTGCGGCGTCGGCGCATGGCATGAGCGCCAGCGAACTTTTATCGTCGCGGCTGATGTTTCCCACGCCCCTTGCCTCCGACAAGAACACCTGCAAGGACGCGGCCAACCTGGATGTGTACCTCTCCGACAACGGAATATTCCGCAAGGTGAACAAGAGCGGCGCGATCTGGAGCCTGAGCCTGTCGGCGGCGGTGTTCTATCTGACCCCGGCAGCGTCGGAGGGCTACCGCTCCACGCTGAAACCGGCGGCGTTTCGGAACAGCGCCCCGTCTGCCAACCTGTCATCCCAGGTGTTCCGGCAGGAGCAGCCGGTATCCGAGACGGCGGCGCTGAACCCGGATTGGGTGGAATGGCTCATGGGCTTCCCCCGGAAATGGACGGACGTATCCTCTGGGCCGCCGAGCCGGAGGGAGTCCCACGTATCACCGAAAACACCGCGGACCGCGCCCTACGGCTGAAAACCCTGGGCAACGCGGTCTGCCCGCCCCAGGCATATCCCATTTTCAAGTATATCTCCATGATCGAGACGGGCGAGTGCGTGAGCATTTGTCCCTACGGAAAGGCAGGTGGTGACGCATGAAGGAATGGAAGGCCTCCGAGAAGGAGACGCAGAAGATGACCCGTGACGGAGCCATTTCCGTCAACATGGTCACAGGCGAGGCGAGCCATGTTTCAGACCGTGCGCCGGAGCAGGACTATTCCCCCTCCGGCGATTCCACGGCGCTGGCGAGGACTGCCCTCCACCATCTGGACGACCGGCGCGTCCGGAAGTCTCAGAAGAAAAAGCGGCGGAACCGCCGCAAAGCCTACCGGGAGGGTACGGCGGCAAATGACCGTCCGTCCTCCCGTTTGCAGTTTTCAGACGAGGAACGCGCCGAGCCGGAGCTGCAAAAGGCGATCCGCAAATCCGACAAGGCGGCGGACAAGCTGGACGCGGCAAGGGCCGCCGTTCCCAAAAAGCGCGTTCTGGGCACGGAGCGTGTCTTTGATGAGGCTTCCGGCGCCGGGCGTACAAGGCTGGTATTCCATGAGACGGATAAGCCGGCTTCGATCCGGCAGCCGGGGCCGAACCCGCTGGCGCGGCCTTTGCAGGAGGTCGCCCACGCCGCCCACGCCAAGGTGCGGGAGGTGGAGCAGGAGAACTCCGGCGTGGCCGCGGGCCATCTCACTGAGCGCGGCATGGAAAAGGCCGTGGGCTATGGGAACCGCAAGCTGCAAAACTGGCGGGCGGAGCGGCAGGTGAAGCCCTGGCGGGACGCGGCAAAGGCGGAGCAGGCGGCGGTCAGGGCCAACGCGGAGGCGCTTTACCAAAAGGCGCTCCATGATAACCCCCAGCTTGCGTCCGGCAGCCCCATCTCCCGCATCTGGCAGAAGAAGCGGATGCAGCGGCAGTACGCGGCGGCCTACCGGGCGTCGCGCGGCGCGGAGGGTGCAAAGGCGGCGGCACAGACGGCAGCCAAGAGCGCAAAGAAGGGCGCGGAGGCAGCGAAGAAGGCCGGCGAGTTCATAGCCCGGCACAAGAAGGTGTTCCTTATCATCGGCGGGATCGGCCTTGTGCTGGTGCTGCTGTTGGGCCTGCTGCAATCCTGCTCCTCTATGTTCGGCGGAGGCGTGTCCAACATTGTGGCCTCCTCCTATCTCTCTGAGGATTCCGACCTGCTGGCGGCGGAGGCCGCCTACTGCGCCAAAGAGGACGAGCTGCGGCGGTATCTGGATACCTATGAGCAGACCCACGACTATGACGAGTATCACTACGATCTGGACGAGATCGAGCACGATCCCTATGTGCTGCTGTCCATCCTGTCGGCGCTCCATGAGGGGACCTTCACCATAGACCAGGTGCAGGGCGACCTTCAAATGCTGTTTGACCGGCAATACATTCTCACCGAGACGGTGGAGGTGGAACGGCGGTACTACATCGAGACGGATACCTGGACGGACGAGGAGGGCAACACCCATACGGAGAGCTACCGGGTCTATTACGATTATTATATCTGCACCGTGAAGCTGGAAAACTTCGACCTCTCCCATCTGCCGGTCTACATGATGGATCAGGAGACGCTTTCCATGTACGCCGTGTATATGTCCACCCTGGGCAACCGCCCCGACCTGTTCCCGTCCTCCGGCTATGTTCCCAAGTATGTGACCAACCCGCCCGCCAAGTATGAGATCCCGGCGGAGTATCTGTCCGACGAGCGCTTTGCCACGCTGATTACGGAGGCGGAGAAGTATCTGGGCTTTCCCTATGTCTGGGGCGGCAGCAGCCCGTCCACCTCCTTTGATTGCAGCGGCTTTGTCAGCTATGTCCTGACCAACAGCGGCCTGTGCAATACCGGGCGGCTGGGGGCGCAGGGCCTCTACAACATTTCCACGCCGGTATCCGAGCCGCGGCCGGGGGATCTGGTGTTCTTTGTGGGCACCTACGACACGCCGGGGGTCAGCCATGTGGGCTTTTATGTGGGGGACGGGATGCTCCTGCACTGCGGGGATCCCATCCAGTACACCAGTCTCAACTCGAATTACTGGCAGTCCCACCTTTATGCCTACGGCAGACCGCCATATAACTGATGGAGGCGGAGCCGATGCTGACTGTAAAACCGATGTCCCTTGCCGACGCGAACAGGTTTGTCGCAGAGCACCACCGCCACCATAAGCCGGTGCGAGGGCATAAGTTTTCCCTGGGCTGCATGGCGAACGGCCATCTGGCGGGCGTCGCCATCGTGGGGCGGCCGGTGAGCCGATACCTGGACGATGGGCTGACCCTGGAGGTCAACCGCCTCTGCACGGACGGGACAAAAAACGCTTGCAGCTTCCTCTATGGCGCGGCAGCGCGGGCGGCGAAGGTCCTGGGCTACCATAGGATCGTCACCTACATTCTGGACACGGAGAGCGGCGTCAGCCTCCGTGCCTCCGGCTGGCAGTGCGCGGGGCTGGCGGGCGGACGGGAGTGGACCGGCAGACGCCGCCCACCCGAACCGCTGTATCCGGCGCAGATGAAATACCGATATGAAAAGGCTTTGAAATGAGGTGAGCATATCAATATTGTTTCCTATGGCGGCGGTGCGAACAGCACCGCCCTTCTCGTTGGGCTGCACCAGCACCGTATCCCCGTTGACCTGATCCTGTTTGCGGATACGGGCGGCGAGCATCCCCATACCTATGCCTATCTGGATATCATGGATCGCTGGCTGAAGGATCACGGTATGCCGGAGATCACACGGGTCTATAAGACCACGAAGGACGGCAGGCGGCTGACCTTGGAGGATGAATGTCTGAAAAGCGGTACGCTGCCCTCTATCGCCTACGGCTTCAAGCGGTGTTCTCTGAAACACAAGATCGGACCGCAGGAAAAGTTCTGTAACAACCATCCTCCATGCCGTGAGGTCTGGAACAGCGGGAAAAAGGTGGTCAAGTTCATCGGCTATGACGCTGGCGAATACTACCGCAGCGACAAGGTCCTTCTGCGTGATCTGGCAGACCCGAAGTACAGCAAATGGTATCCCCTGATGGAATGGGGCTGGGACCGGGAGGCGTGTATCCGGACAATCGAGGCGGCGGGCCTGCCGCAGCCGGGAAAGTCCTCCTGCTTTTTCTGCCCCAGTATGCGGGCGGAGGAGATCATCGACCTGCGGGAGCGTTACCCGGAGCTGTTCCGGCGCGCGCTGGCATTGGAGGATAACGCACGGGCCAACCTGAAAACCGTTCGGGGGCTTGGGCGCAATTATTCATGGAAAGAACGATTTGGAAAGGAGCAATGCAATCATGGCAACGACTGAGAAGATCCGCAAGGATATTGAGAAAACGAGGGAGAAGATCGCCGAGCAGCAGAAGCGTCTCCGCGCGCTGGAAGCCCAGCTCACGGAGGAGGAGAATCTGGAGATCGTCCGCATGGTAAAGGCTGTCCGCATGGACAACAGGGAGCTCACCGCCTTCCTGCGCGCCTACGCCAGCGGCATGATCTCCCTGCCGGACGGGCTGATGGAGACGGAGGAAAGCGAGGGTGCGGAAGATGAAGCGTAACAGAGCTTTTCGCCGTTTCGCCGCCGTGTTCCTGGCGCTTTTCTGCATGGCGGCCACCTCCACCGTGGCCTTCGCCGGCGGCGGGGACGGCGAGCCCTACTACACCGGGGAGGAGACCACGGGCGGCTATGAGCCCCAGCCCCTGACCCCGGAGGGCAACATGACCCTGGTGGACGATATCGCCGGTGAGAGCGCCGGGGATAAGCAGTTCATCACCGTGGTCACAAAGGGCGGCAACTATTTCTACATCATCATCGACCGGGCGGAGGACGGCGAGAACACCGTCCACTTTCTCAACCAGGTAGACGAGCGCGACCTGCTGGCCCTGATGGACGAGGAGACGCCCGCCGCCCCGGTGTGTACCTGTAAGGAAAAATGCGCGGCCGGCGCGGTGGATACATCCTGCCCTGTCTGCAAGACCAACCTCTCCGAGTGCGCGGGCAGGGAGAAGGTCAGGGAGCTGGAGCCGGAACCGGAGCAGCCGGAGAAAAAGAGCGGCAGCGGCCTGTTGGCCGTGGTGGCGCTGCTGGTGCTGGCAGGCGGCGGGGCCTTCGCCTATGTGAAGTTCATCAAGCCGAACCGCAGCGGCGTGAAGGTCAGCGCCGATCCCGACGAGTACGATTTCCCTGACGAGGAGTATATCAACGAGGACGAGCCTGCGGAGGCTGAAACGGAGGCGGAGCATGAGTAAACTGATCATCGCGGAAAAACCGAGCGTGGCAAAATCCATCGCGTCGGCCCTGGGTGCTTCATCCAGGGCCGATGGCTTTTATGAGGGCAGCGGCCTGATCGTTTCCTGGTGCGTGGGGCACCTGGTATCCCCGCTGGACGCGGGCGGCTATGACGAACGCTTCAAAAAATGGCGCTATGAGGATCTGCCCATCCTGCCGGAGCCCTTCCGCTACGCCCCCATCCCCGGCAAGGAGGCGGCTTTGGACAATGTGAAGCGCCTCATGGCGCGGGAGGACGTAACGGAGATCGTCAACGCCTGCGACGCTGGACGGGAGGGCGAGCTGATCTTCCGTCTGGTGTATGAACTGTCCGGCTGCCGCAAGCCGATCCTCCGGCTTTGGATCTCGTCCATGGAGGACAGCGCCATCCGGGAGGGCTTTTCCGAGCTGCGCCCCGGCGCCGATTATGAAGCCCTGTATCAGTCAGCCCTCTGCCGCCAGAGGGCTGACTGGCTGGTGGGGATCAACGCCACCCGCCTTTTCTCCGTTCTCTACCACCGCACCCTGAATGTGGGCCGCGTCCAGACGCCCACCTTGTCCCTGCTGGCGGCGCGGGACGCGAAGATCACGCTGTTCCAGAAGGAGAAGTATCATCATGTGCGCCTGACGCTGGCCGGCGCGGAGGCGGTGTCGGAGAGATTCACCGATCCGGCGGAGGCGGAGCAGGCGGCGGCCATGTGCAAGGGCGCGGCCGTCATCTGTACTTCCGTCACGAAGGAGCAGAAGGAGGAACAGCCTCCGAAGCTCTATGACCTCACCACCTTGCAGCGTGAGGCAAACCGGCTGCTTGGCTACACGGCGAAGCAGACCCTTGACTACGCCCAGAGCCTCTACGAAAAAAGGCTGCTGACCTACCCTCGCACGGACAGCCGGTATCTGACCTCCGATATGGCGGAAACGGCCTCCTGTGTGATCCATCTGGCGGCGAAGCTGCCGCCCTTTGATAAAATCAGCAATTTCTATCCGCTGGTGGAGGCCATGGTCTCCGACAAGGACGTATCCGACCACCACGCCATCATTCCCACGATGGAGATCGAGAAAGCGGATATCCCCGCCCTGCCCCTGGGCGAGCGTGAGCTGCTTCTTCTGGTCTGCTGCCGCCTGCTGTGCGCGTCGGCGGAGCCCTATGTGTATGAGGCGGTCACGGCTGCCTTTGACTGCGGCGGCCATTCCTTCACCGCAAAGGGCAGGCGCGTCCTCTCCGAAGGCTGGCGGGAGATCGACCGCATTTTCCGTGCCTTCTTGAAGGAAAAGCCTGCGGATGGGGACGGCGGCACGCTCCCGGACTTCACCGAAGGACAAGTTTTTGACGGCGCGGAGGTTTCCGTCACCGAGCATTTCACCCAGCCGCCGAAGCCCTATACCGAAGATACCCTCCTGTCCGCTATGGAGAACGCGGGCAAGGAGGATGCGCCGGAGGACGCCGAGCGAAAAGGACTTGGCACGCCCGCCACCAGGGCAGCTATCATCGAAAAGCTGGTGGCGGCCGGATTTGTGGAGCGCAAGGGCAAAAGCCTGATCCCCACAAAAGCCGGTATCAACCTTGTCACGGTCCTGCCGGAGCCGCTGACCTCTCCCATGCTGACAGCGGAATGGGAACAGAAATTGACGGAGATCGCAAAGGGCGGCGCTGACCCGGATACCTTCATGGACGGTATCCGCACGATGGTTCAAGAGATCGTGTCCACCTATTCCTGCATTTCCGAGGATGGCAAAAAGCTGTTTGCCCCGGAGAAGGAAGTGATCGGTACCTGCCCCCGCTGCGGCCAGCCGGTCTATGAGGGGAAGAAAAACTTTGCCTGTTCGGATCGGTCCTGCGGCTTTGTTCTCTGGAAAAATGACCGCTTCTGGACGAGCCGCAGGAAGGAGCTGACAAAGAAGATGGCGGCGGACCTTCTGAAAAAGGGCCGCACTTCTGTCCGTGGGATGTGGTCTGAAAAGAAACAGACCGCCTACGACGCCGCCGTGATCCTCTGCGACACGGGCGGCAGGTACATCGATTTCAAGCTGGAATTTCCCAAAAATAAGCGAAGCTGAAGGAGGAGCGTATATGCCGGATTACAGTTACAACAAGGACTATCCCTTTGCCGCCTTTATCACCAATCTTGGCAAGTACAACGAGGGCGAGCTTGTGGGCGAGTGGGTGAAGTTCCCCACCACCGCCGAGGAAATGAAGGAGGTATTCAAGCGTATCGGCATCGGCCAGAGGGATGACTTCGGCCAGCCCTATGAGGAATGGTTCATCACGGACTATGACTGCTATGTGGACGGCCTCTATGACAAGCTGGGCGAATACGAAAGTCTGGACGAGCTCAATTATCTGGCGTCGAAGCTGGATGAAATGAGCGACAGCGAATACGCGCAGTTTCAGGCCGGTATGGAAATGGGCGACCATTGCGGCAGCCTGCAGGAGATCATCAACCTGACGGAAAATCTGGACTGTTATGAGGTCTATCCCCATATTGCGGACTATGACGATCTTGGGCGCTATTACATTGAGGAGCTGGAGGTCATGCAGGTGCCGGAGCACCTGCAAAACTACATCGACTATGAGGCCTACGGCCGGGATGTGGCGATGGACGAAAACGGCAGCTTTACGGATCAGGGCTATGTGCGGGATACGGGGGACCGCTTCTGCGAGTATTACGACGGCGAGCGCGGCAGCATCCCCGACGAGTACCGGGTGATGACCTTCCAGGACGATCTTCCCGAAGAAGAAAAATCCGAGTGGGCTATGGATATCGCCTTTGACATGGACGAGTTTTTCCGTCAGAACGATCCGCAGTACGCGGCGGAGCATCCGGAGGCGCACGCCGCAAAGGAAGAAATTTACGAAAGCCTGATGGCCGGGCGTATTTCCGCTCTGGATGAAAAGCTGGCGGCGCTGGGCCAGACGCAGGAGGACTATCTTCCCTCCGAGATTGAAAAGTTCAAGGACGCCACGGGATACGAGGAGTTTCTTGATTTCGACCCTGCCGAGGTCAAGGCGGCTTTAGAGGATCCGAACAGATCCCGTGTGGATGAAATGCTGGCCGCCGCGGAAAAGGCGGAACGGGAGTACGCGGCGGAGGCGGCCGCCTATGCGCAGACCCCCGCCGCTATCGTGGAGCAGGCACGGGCGGTGCGGGACGAGCCGGTGGGCAGCTTCTCCATCTACCAGCTCAAGGGCGGCAATGAAACGCTGGATTATCGCTTTGAGCCGCTGGACAGCATCCACCGCAACGGTCTTTCTGTGAAGCCGGAAAACTATGAGCTGGTCTATGAGGCACCGATGACGGAAAAGGACAACCTTGAAAGCATTTATACCCGGTTCAATGTGGATCGCCCGGCAGACTTCACGGGGCACTCTCTGTCGGTATCGGATATCGTGGTGCTGCATCAGGGCGGGAAGGATACCGCCCATTACTGCGACCGCGCTGGTTTTTCCGAAGTGCCGGAGTTTTTGCAGCCGGCACAGAAAAGCCGCGAGATCACCGAGCGCATCCAGACACCCAGGGGCAGCTTCTATCTCTGCGGCATGACAAGGGAGCAGATGGAGGCGGACGGATACGGTTTTCATCACGCCTCTGAGGATGGAAAATATCTCATTATGGCAAATGGGACCCAGGCGTATGCGGTCAGAGCTGATGCGCCGGAAAAGGACAATCCCCTCCGTACCGCTGAAATGACGCTGGAGGACGACTACGGCATGATCGACGGCGTTATCAACAACGGCCGGCGAGGCGAGGAGCTGGAGAAGGCCAGGGAGCACGCGGAGCGGACGCAGCCGGAGAAAAAGCCCTCCATCCGGGAACGGCTGGCGGCGGCAAAGCAGGAGTGCGCGAAGCAGCAGCCCAGGCCTGCCACGGAGAAGAAGCCCCCGGAGCTGGGGGAACGATGAGCCGGGGCGTGAAGTGGCGGCTGGAATGGGCCTTCTTCCTGGGGGAGAATGGCAGGCGGCAGTACAACCGGCTCTGCAAGGGCTGTGTCCATCCCTGCAAGCAGAGCTTCCGGGCGGTGGTGCTGGACTGCCCACACTTCCAGTCCCAGCGTGTGAAAAAAGGCATGGATAAGGGAGGGAAACGGGCAAAATAGTCCCCCGTGGCGGCGTTTTCAGACCATGCCCTTATGATTTCCCATCCGTGCTTTTTTCCGCGCTCCTGCGGCGAAAAAACAGACGTTTTTGACACTTTCCGATTTGCGCCCATAGCAAAAGCGGGGACGCGGCCTTCGGTATATCCGTTGGCTGCGTCCCCGCTTCTTTTTTGCTTATTTTTCGTCCTCGTTGGGCTTGTCTGCTTCCGCCACGCCCTCGATCACATCCGTCACCACGGCGTTGAGCTGGGCGGCGTTCTCCGCTGTGACGGCGGGCCGCCCGGTGTCCGCTTCGATGGCGCGCCGTGCGTCTCCCGCCACCTTGCCGCCGCGCCGGGCAACGATCCGGCTCTCCTCAAAGCCCTCCGGCTGGTGGGCCTTGGAAAGCTCCGTGGTCGTGGTTTCGGCCAGCATGTTCAGAACGATCTCCAATGTGCTCATGTTGTCCCGGAGGTTTTCCTTTTTGAGACCTTTCAGGTTTTTGTATTGCCGGGTGGTCATGCCGGACCAGGCCTTTGTGATCTCGTCGGTGAGGATGGCGTATTCCCGGCCCTGTTCCACGCCCCGCGCCTGCCATTCGGCGGTGAGCTCGTTGCGGACGCGGATGGAGAGGATGCGCTGGTGGATCCAGTCCTCGGAGTAGCCCTTCTTCAAATAGGTCTCCAGCGCCCGGTCGATGGCCTGTTCCGGGTCGATGGTCTCCTCGATGCGCTCCCGGCCGACCTGAGCCAGCCAACGCCTGAACGGTTCTGCCTTGGGCGACGGGATGGACTGGATGATGCGCAGAAGCTGTTCCGTGCTGGCAACGTCCGTTAGACGCATCTTTCCGTCTGTTGCCCGCATTTTCAACTGCTTACAATTTGTAAGCAGTTCACTTGCGCCCTCCTCTTTCAGACGCTTTTTCAAAACCGCCCAATAGGTGCTGGCGCTTCTTGCCGTTGGCTGATCGGTCAGAACGGCGATCACATCCACTACGGAGAAATACCATTCTTCCTTTTCCTCGTCCCAGGCAGTGCGGATCTTTCTATCTTCAAAAAGCTGGATGGAATTGTTCTCGTCCATGGGCTTTTCCCTCCTTCGATGGGCTATCCCCATTCTACCATGAAATGATGATTTTTTCTATCAGGGAATGCGATTTTTGCGGCAGCAGCAGTCGTAGGCGCTGTGGGATTGTGGGCAAACGGCCAAGCCGGGCGGTGCTGTGGGAAACGGTGTTTGCGGGCTGTGGGAAAGGCAGCGGCTTTTCCATCGGGCCGTGAATGCGTTTTCCATCGGCAAAGCGGCCGTTTTCCACATTTCCATGGCGCGGATCCTACTCCTCCGGGAGGAAGGAATACCTGTCTGCCGTCAGCAGGCGGTACGCCGTGACCGGGATGTACCACGCCGCCACCAGCAGCCGCCAGACAAGGACGCAGCCGCCGATAAGGCCGGCAAAGACGAAGTTCAGAAGGAACAGGGCGATCTCGCCGCCCAGAGAGCCGCCGCCCGGTATGATCCAGAGCCGCAGCCGCCAGATCCCAAACGGCAGCCCGCAGAGGATCCAGAGCCAGAGATAATCCAGCTCCCCGTTCTTTACGCAGGCGGAGCGGAAGATGCAGTACAGCAGCGCGGCCGACGCCACCGGCAGGATGGTCTTGCGGAAAAAGTCTTTTAAGGCCTCGCCTCTTGTCATGGGGTTCGCCTCCTTCAAAATCGTTTGTACCTTCATTATATCTGACGTTTTGACAAAAGCCCAGGGGAAAACGCAGATCGCGGCAAAAAGTTTGTCCCAGGGGTCATTCCAGCTCCATATCCTTCTGCCGTGCCGGCGCCTGCCGGGGCGGGGACAGGAACTCCTCCACGTTCCGGCGCACGGCGGCGTAGTCCTGCTCCTCCCGCCGCGCCTTCTGACGCTCGGCGGTCAGCGCCGCCCTCCGGGCGGTGAGCGCGTCCATTTCCGCCTGCATCCGCTCTGTGGCAGGCAGCGGAACCGCGCCCAGACGCTTGCACTCTCTGGCGGCGGCCTCAAAAAGAATGATCTCCCTCTCATAGCCACGCAGGAACTTCTCTTTGTCCTTCGACGCCTGATAGCGGTCATAGATGGGCTTGAGCTGACGGTAGGCGGCGACGTGCTTTATTTTCAGCGTCAGCTCCTCGATCCGCGCCCCGGTCTCCCGCAGCTCCGCTTTCAGCCGGGCGGCGGAGGCGGAAGCCGCCTCGCAGCGCTCCGTCAGCTCCTCCATGCTGCCGATGCCGTGCTCCGTTAGGAAGTTGCTGGTCTCGGCGATGCGTTTCAGATTCTCGATGGTCGCCCAATGGCGGTAGCCCGCGCTCTGCTGCGCCTTGATGTTGTTCTGGATATCTATGAGCAGGCTGACCCTGCCTCCGCGCTGTTTCGGCTGGCGGGAGGGTCTGGCGCGTCCGGCCATCCGTGCGGTCAGGGCGTCCTCGGCGTAGTCCGCGCCCAGGGTCTTTAGCCTTGTGAACCGCTCCTGTCCCGGCGCTCTGGCGGAAATGTACTTGCCCCGCTTGAGCGCATAACCCTCCCGCTGCAACCGTACCAGCAGCTCCTCCAAATCATGGCAGCCGGGCAGCAGCCGGTCGATGGCGGCGCGCAGCTTCGCCTTATAGCTGATGCCGGTCCGCTCCGCCTGATGCTCGATGTAGCTTTTGCCCCTGTCCTGGCCGGGAACGATGACGGACAGGCCGTGTTCCTTGCAGATCCGGTCTGAGGTGCGGCGGATATAGTGGTAACTCCGCTTGTTTGAATGGTAGTGCTTGTGATCCGCAAAGCTGACCGCATTGAAAATCAGGTGGTTATGAACATGATCTTTGTCTGTGTGAGTGGTAAGTACAAACTCATACCTGCCGCCCAGGATCTCCCTTGCCAGCTCCATGCCGATCTCATGGGCCTGCTCCGGCGTGACCTCCCCAGGCTGAAAGGCTTGGATCAGGTGACGGCCCAGGTTCGTTCCCTTGTCGATGGCATGGCGGCGGGTCCAGGAAAATTCAATATCCGCCGTTTCGGCGGCACAGCCATAGGAGGATACAAGCAGTTTTCCGTCCGTCTTTTCCGGGTTGCAGATATAGTCAATGGCCGCTTTCAGCGTTGACTTGATAGGATGTGTCTTTGTAACTGCCATATCTCGTCCAGCCTTTCCCGGATTTCCTCCATGTCGGCCTGATAGGTGGGGCCTCCGGCGT
>OMDE01000189.1_pt1 | contig 20175 bp, 12 predicted proteins | sample 1645171 | NCBI WGS metagenome assembly OMDE01 (sample SAMEA103958129, study PRJEB25191) | human gut metagenome
TATAAGGTTGCGCGACGGGTCGGCTATCTCGCCCTTGCGTTGGGCATAGTTTCCCCACAACATATATACTATACCCTGTTTGCGCTCGGCGATGAGCCGCACCACGGCGTCGGTGAACTGTTCCCAGCCGTGTCCCGCATGCGATGCGGCCTGATGTGCGCGCACCGTCAGCACCGAGTTGAGCAGCAGGACACCCTGTTCGGCCCAGCGGTCGAGGTTGCCGCTCTCGGGGACGGGGGTGCCGGTGTCGTCGCGTATCTCCTGAAAGATGTTTTGCAGCGATGGCGGGAAGGCCACGCCGTCATTGACCGAGAAGCAGAGCCCGTTGGCCTGCCCGGGTCCGTGGTAGGGGTCCTGCCCGATGATGACGACCTTGAGCCGGTCGAACGGACACTTGTCGAAGGCACGGAAGATGTTGCTGCCGCGCGGGTAGATGCGGTGCGAGGCGTACTCCTCGCGCACGAAGCGGGTCAGCTCCCCGAAGTAGGGTTTGTCGAATTCGGGGGCGAGTATCTCTTTCCAGTCGGGGGCGATCTTGACGTCCATGATGCAAATCGGATAAAGTTCGGTAAATGTAGCAAAAAGTTGCAAAAATCCCGTACATTTGTTGCGGAAACAAAACTACGACCATGAAAAGATTCTGGATGGGCCTGTTGGCGGTGGTGCTGTCGACGGGCATGTTGCGGGCTGCGGAGCCCGCAGGGAATACGGCCGAGCCGGTCCGCAACGTGATTCTGCTGATCGGCGACGGCATGGGCCTTGCGCAGGTCTCGCTGCTGCAGATCGAGCAGCAGTACGCTCCCACGGCCTTCGACCGGGCCGAGGGCGTGGCGCTCATCACGACGCGCTCGGCCAACAACCGCGTGACGGACTCCGCGGCGGCCGGCACGGCGCTCGCCACGGGACACAAGACCGACAACGGCATGCTCGGGCAGACGCCCGACGGTGAGCCCGTGCAGTCGATGATCGCCCGGGCCCATGCCGAGGGGCGCCCGACGGGCCTTGCCGTCTGCTGCTACCTCCAGCACGCCACGCCGGCGGCCTTCTATGCCCACGTGGCGGACCGCGGCGACAACCCGGCCATCACGCGCGACCTGGCCGCGAGCGGCATCGACGTGCTCTTCGGCGGTGGCCGCAAGTGGCTCGACGAGGCATCGCCCGCGGGCGGCAGCTGGCTGGATGTGATGCGCCGCGACGGCTATGCCGTGGCCGAAACGATGGACGAGGCCGAGCGTGCCGACGCGCTGCCCCTGCTGGCCGTTGTGGCCGAGGAGAGTGTGCTGGACGACGACATGGAGGCGGGCTACCTGACGCGTGCCACGCGCAAGTCGCTCGAACTGCTCTCCGCCGAGGCCGAGCGCCGCGACAAGGGTTTCGTGCTGATGGTTGAGGGGTCGTTCATCGACTGGGCCTGCCACGGCAACGATGCCGAAGAGCTGCTCTTTCTGATGCGCGACTTCGACAGCACGGTGGCTGCGGCGATGGACTTTGCCGACCGCACACCCGGCACGCTGGTGGTCGTCACGGCCGACCATGAGACGGGCGGTCTGACGATTCCGAGCAACGAGGCGGACTTCACCCGTTCGGAGAGCGGCCTGAACTACTCCTTCTCCACGACGGGCCATACGGGCACGATGGTGCCGGTCTACCTCTACGGCGCGGGAGCCGACCGCATCACGGGCGTGATGGACAATACGCAGCTCTCGCAGCGGATCATGCAACTGCTCGGGCTCGAATAACCCGCGCAGCTTCCGCGGCCGGATTCACCGGTAGAAAAAGAGGCGGCGTCCACCGAACTTCGGAGTGGACGCCGCCTTCCGCGTTATGGTAAGATTGGTTGCGGTGGTCAGCGGGTGGCGGAAGCCGTATCGGGAGCCGTTTCGCGGGCTGGGGTCGGGAACGCCGTGACGACGATCCGCTCCACGGTCGTTGCCGAGGCGGCGGGCACCTCCTCCAGCGGATGCCCCGAGCCCTGAATCCGGAACGAGACGGGCAGCGTGACGGTCACGGTCGTCGCCTCGCCGTTGCGCGTAGCGGGACTCCAGGCGGGCGAGGCCTTCACGACGCGGCGCACCTCTTCGGCAAGCTGCGGGTCGGGCTTACCGGCGATGCGGATGTCGTCCACCCGGCCGTCCCTGCCGACGGTGAAGGTGGCCACGACGCTCCCTTCCGTCTGCTGCTCCCTCGCCCCGGCGGGATAGCGCAGGCGCTGCATCGCCCAGCTGCGGAAGGCGTTGAGGTCTCCGCCTTCAAACTGCGGTGGCGTCAGTTCCGGTTCCTGTGCGGTGGTCTTCTCCTTCGGGATGCTGAAGTCTACGGGAAGCGTATAGCGGACGCGCACGAGGTGTCCCTTTTGCCGGCCGGGGCTCCATTTCGGTGAGGCGGCGACGGCGCGCCGGGCCTCCTCCGAGAGTATCCGGTCGGGGGATTGCAGCAGCTCGATGGTGCTCACCGAGCCGTCGCGCTCGACGATGAACGACAGGACGACACGTCCCTCGATGCCGCGCTTGAGCGCCTCGGCCGGGTAGCGGATCTGCGACTGCACCCATGTGCGGAAGGTGTTGAGGTCCTTGCCCTGGAAGAGCGGCATCTCGTCGGCGACGAGGAACGGCGTGTCGTCTTCCGAAGCGGCCGGCGTCGGCTGCTGCCCGGCGGGCGCTTCCTCCGCGGCGGCGGTCTTTGGACGCTTCATGTTTTCGACGGCGGTGGTGGTGATCTCCACGGCTCCGTATTTTCCGCGCTCGCCGTATTTGGCCGTGGCCTCCTCGGGCTTGAGCAGCTGGATCGACTCGACGGAGTTTGTCGTCAGCCCCGTGTTGGTGGGGTATTCCATGCCGTCGATGATGTAGAGCGGGCGCTGCTGGACGCCGTATTCGTCGACCGTCGGGATCGGACCGACCGCCTGCTTCGTGCTCTCGGACCGCAGCGTGACGGTGATCTCGCGTCGCGCGGGTTCCGCCACGACGGAGACGGCGTAGTATTCCGGGTAATCGATCTCCACGACCTGCCCTTCGGTTACCGTGAGCGTGGCCTCGCCCTTGCTGTCGGACTGCGTCGTGACGTCCGTGCCGATGATCCGCAGCGTGGCGCCCGCGGCGTAGCTGTCGGTCGAGAAACTGCGGTTGTCCCCGTTCCACAGCCTGATGTAGAACTTGAGATCGAACGGCTGACTGGCTGCTGCCGGGGCTGTTCGGGTCGTTGCGTTTGTCGGATGCTCCACGGCGGTGCGTTCTGCGGCATCGACGTCCGTTTGCGGGGTTGCCGCATCGGGATCGGCGATTTCCAGCTGCATCCGGTAGGGGTCGGCCCCCTCGCTGTCGTAGGTGGTCACACGGGTGAAGGAGTTTTCTGCGGTATTGGAGGCGTAGGTCAGCGATCCGCGGGCCGGACCCGTGAGCGAGAAGCGCCCCTCGGCGTCCGTGCGGGCGGGGTAGGCCTCCGCGTCGAGCGGGTGCGTACCCATGGCGCCGGCGTAGAGCAGGATGTCGGCGGCCGGCGAGCCGTCGGGATTGGTCACCGTGCCCTCGATGCGGATCGGGGTGTAGTGACGGAGCGGCTCCTCGGCCGTGAAGGCGACGACGAGCTCGGGATGGCGGTCGCGGTATTCGGCCGGAAGGTTCTCCGACGAGTAGAACCTGTCGACGGTGAGCGCTTCGGGTTCGGCGGCGCGGATCTCCGCGGCGGGAACCTCGCGGCCGTTGAGCAGGTAGATAACCCGCTCATGGCTTGCTCCGGACTCGGTTTCGATGCGGGCTGCCTGCGCCGTGAACGAGAAGGCGCACAGCAACCCTGCGAGGACGGGCACCGTGCCCGCCACTCGCAGCAGGGCGTGCCTGCTTGTGTGGTTGGTTGTCATCATCTGGAATCTTTTTTTGGTCAGTGAGTCCCGCAGCCCGTTGGCTATGTCCGGACTATAGCCGAAGAGCTGGCGGAATATCGTATGCATGTAGCGTTCGCGGTCGAAGCCCTGCGTCAGCACGTCGCGGTCGGCCTCGAACTCCTGTACTTCGGTCAGGCGGCGCGCGGCGATCCACGCCACGGGGTTCCACCACTGAAGGGCCTTGAAGGTCTCCATCAGGAGGCGTTCGGCCGTGTGGCGGTGGGCGATGTGGCTCGCCTCGTGCATCAGCACGGCCCGCATCTCCTCGCCCGACGTGCCCTCCCAGATGTAGACCGAGCGGAAGAACGAGAACGAGGCGATGCGCTCCCGCGTCCGCACCAGGTGCAGACGCCCGGCGTCCGTGACGGTGGCGCGGCGGCGCAGGCGGCGGATGCGCAGCGCCTCGCGGAGCATCGCCCCGGCAAGCGTCGCGGCCCCGAGCAGGTAGACGGCGATCAGCAGCGTGCGGGGCGTAAGGAGAGGCTCGGCCGCGGGGAGCACCTCCGGCACGGGGGCCCACGCCGTGGCGGGGATGGGGGCTGCCGGCGCTGCGGTTGCGGTGATGACCTCGCCCGGCCAGACGGGGATGCGCAGCAGCGGAATAAGTGCGGCGAGCGGCAGCAGTGCCGTGAGGTAGCGCCGGCACCAGCCGAAGCGCACGCGGCGTTCGAGCAGCAGGGCGTAGGCCGCCAGGAGGGCGGCGCTGCAGGCAATGACCTCGGCAAGGTATGTCAGGAGCTCTTTCATGGTGCTGCGGGATTATTTGCCGGCCTGGCGCATGATCTCGAGAATCTCGTCCATCTCGCGGGCCGAGAGCTGCTCGTGGCGCGAGAAGAACGACACGAGCTGGACGAGCGAGCCGTCGAAGTAGGAGTCGAGCATCGTCGACATGACGCTGCGGGCATACTCCTCCTTGCTCACGGCGGGCCAGTAGCGGTGGCTCTTGCCCTCGCTCGTGTGGCGGACGAAGCCCTTGTTTTCGAGAATCTTCAGGAAGGTGGCCACCGTCGTGTATTTCGGGTGCGGTTCCTCCGTCGAGGCGATGATGTCGTTGACGACGGCGTTGCCGAGCCGCCAGAGTATCTGCATGATCTCCTCCTCGCCGCGTGTCAGGGCCGTGGGTTGCTTTTCGTTCATGGTCGTATCTGTGCTTTTTTGTTTGTTGCGTGTTTTGTGTCCGGGATGCTGCTCGCGCAGCCGGACCGGCGTATGCCGGCTCCCGCAATGCAAGTATACTACTAATTTTTTAGTAAAACAAATTTTCTTCGAAAAAAATAGTAGAAAATAATCCGAAGGTTGCGATCGGGCGGAAGGGGAGGGTGACGGGCGCTTCGCCGCGCCGTTTTTTTACCCCGAAGGGGCGTGCGCGGTTGCAGGGGAAGAAAAAAATCGCTAAATTCGTCATGAAATGGCCCGCCGGGCTCGTGCGGCGGACATTTTGATGCTTTGCAGATTGTAAAACAGACAGATAAAACAGTTACCGATGAAAAAAACGATCCTACTTCTGCTCGCGGCGCTGACGGCTGCCGGAGCTTTTGCGGCCGCACCGCCGGCCCTTGTGCCGCAGCCGCGGCTTGCCGTCTGTGACGGGGGCGAAGGCCTGCAATTGGCCGACGGCGTGCGAATCTCCGTCCCGGCGGACAACGTCGTGCTGTTCCGTGTGGCGGAGCAGTTTGCACAGTGGATGGAGCGCGAAGCGGGGCTGCGGCTCGCCGTGGCGGAGAGCGACGGCCCGCTGCGCCTGACGCTCGACGAGTCGCTCGGCGCCGAGGCCTACCGGCTTACGGTCGGGCCCGACGGCCTTCTGGTCGCGGGCGGCACGGAGGCCGGGGTCTTCTACGGCCTGCAGAGCCTGCGGCAGCTTGTCTCCCAATACGGCACGGCGCTTCCGGCGCTGCGCATCGAGGACGAACCGACGTTCGCCTACCGCGGCACGATGCTCGACTGCTGCCGCCACTTCTTCACGGTCGACGAGGTCAAGACCTTCATCGACATCCTCGCCCTGCACAAGATCAACCGCTTCCACTGGCACCTGACCGACGACCAGGGGTGGCGCATCGAGATTCTCCGCTACCCCGAGCTGACGCGCATCGGGTCGCGCCGCGCAGAGACGGTGCTCGGCAACAATTCGGCGGCCTACGACGGCAAGCCCTACGGCGGCTACTACACGCAGAGGCAGGTGCGCGACGTGGTGGCTTACGCCGCCGAGCGCTTCATCACCGTGGTGCCCGAGATCGAGATGCCGGGCCACGCCTCCGCGGCGCTGGCGTCGTATCCCTGGCTCGGGTGTACCGGCGAGGGATACAAGGTGCAGACGCTGTGGGGCGTCTTCCCCGAGGTCTTCTGCGCCGGGCGCGACACGACCTTCGAGTTCATGGAGGAGGTGCTGGACGAGGTGATCGCGCTCTTCCCCTCGGAGTACATCCATGTTGGTGGCGACGAGTGCCCGAAGGAGAACTGGAAGCGCTGTCCGGAGTGCCAGCGCCGCATCCGCGAGGAGGGGCTGCGCGACGAAAACGAGTTGCAGAGCTACTTCATCCACCGCATCGAGCGGTGGCTCAACGCCCACGGCCGCCGTCTGATCGGCTGGGACGAGATTCTCGAAGGGGGCATCTCGCAGAGTGCGACGATCATGTCGTGGCGCGGCGCTGCGGGCGGCATCGCCGCCGCCCGGGCCGGGAACCACGCCATCATGACCCCCAACACGCACTGCTACTTCGACTACTACCAGACGAAGGACCCGCGGCAGGAGCCGTGGGGCATCGGCGGCTACGTCTCCGTCGGGAAGGTCTACGCGCTGGACCCCTACGACCAGCTGACCGAGGCCGAGCGCCCTTTCATCCTCGGCGTGCAGGCCAACCTCTGGACCGAATACGTCGCCGGCATGGCGCACCTGCAGCACATGCTGCTGCCGCGCCTGGCGGCCCTCGCCGAGGTGGGCTGGGCCTGTGACCGGCGCGACATGGAGAGCTTCCGCGTGCGGCTCGGGGAGCTGCGCCGGCTCTATGAGCGGTGCGGCTACCGCTGTGCGCCCTACTTCTTCGACCGCACGGACGAATAATTCCGACAACTCATGCAAAAAAACGCAAATCCGACCATCCGTATGAAACGCATCCCTCTCTTTGCTTTGCTGGCGTCCCTGTGCGCCCTCTTGTTCTGCTCCGCGTGCGGTGAGCGCCCCGTGGTGACCTCGCCCGACGGGCGCATCACCCTGTGTGTCGCCGCCGATGCCGACGGCCCGACCTGGTCCGTCGAGGTCGACGGAGAGCCGCTGCTGCTCCCCTCGCGGCTGGGGGTTCGCACGCGCGAGACGCTCATCGCCGGCACGCAGGTCGCCTCCGTGCGCCACAGCTCCTTCGACGAGGAGTGGACGCAGCCCTGGGGCGAGAACAAACTCGTGCGCAACCACTGCAACGAGATGGCCGTCACGCTGCGCGGCGCCGGTGACGTGGCCCTCACGCTCCGCGCCCGGGCCTTCGACGACGGCGTGGCGTTCCGCTACGAGTGGAGCGTCGCGGGGTGCGACACCCTCGCGGTGACGGACGAGCTGACCGAGTTCCGCTTCGCCGACGAGCCCGGCACGCTGTCGTGGTCCATCCCGGGCAACTTCGAGACCTACGAGCTTCAGTACCGCGAGCTGCCCGTCGCGGAGGTTGCCGACGCCAACACCCCCTTCACGTTTCGCACGGCGGCGGGTCTCTACGGCTCGGTGCACGAGGCGGCTCTGTACGACTATCCCGAGATGGTGTTGCGGCGCGATTCGGCCGGGGTGCTGAAGGCCGACCTGGCGCCGCTGCCCGACGGTGTGAAGGCTTACGTCCCGGCGACGTTCACCACGCCGTGGCGCACGGTGCAGATCGGTAGCCGGGCCGTCGACCTCATCAATTCGGCGCTGATTCTCAACCTGAACGAACCCTCGAAGATCGCCGACACGTCGTGGATCACCCCGCAGAAGTATGTCGGCGTCTGGTGGGGCATGCACCTCGGCACGCAGGTCTGGACGATGGGGCCGCGCCACGGCGCCACGACGGCCAATGCCCTGCGGCACATCGACTTCGCCGCCGACAACAACATCCAGGGCGTGCTGTTCGAGGGGTGGAACCAGGGCTGGGAGAACTGGGGCGGCAACCAGCACTTTGACTACGTGGAGCCCTATGCCGACTTCGACCTGGAGCGCATCGCCGCCTATGCCCGTGAGCGGGGTGTCGAGCTGTGGATGCACGCCGAGACGGGCGGCAACATCCCCGAATTCGAGCGGCAGCTGGAGGCTGCCATGCAGCGCTACGCCGAGTTGGGCATCCGCACCCTCAAGACGGGTTACGCCGGAGGCTTCAAGGGGGGCTACCTCCACCATTCGCAGTACGGCGTGCAGCACTACCAGCGCGTCGTCGAGACGGCGGCCCGCTACGGCATCATGCTCGACGTGCACGAGCCGATCAAGGAGACCGGCATCCGCCGCACATGGCCCAACATGATGACGCGCGAGGGGGCCCGCGGCATGGAGTGGAACGCCTGGTCGGAGGGCAACTCGGCCGAGTACCTCTGCACGCTGCCCTTCGTGCGGCTGTTGAGCGGCCCGATGGACTACACGCCGGGCATCTTCGACATCGACTACTCGCGGGCGAAGGCCGACAAGGGGCGCATCGAGTGGAACGGTCCCAACGGCGACTGCTGCATCAAGACGACGCTCGCGCGCCAGATCGCCAACTGGGTCATCATCTACTCGCCGCTGCAGATGGCCGCCGACCTGATCGAGAACTACGAGGGGCACCCGGCCTTCCGCTTCTTCCGCGACTTCGACGCTGACTGCGACTGGTCCGAGGCGCTGCAGGGCGAGATCGGCGATTATATCGTCGTGGCGCGCCGTGCGGGCGAGCGCTTCTTCCTCGGCGCCGGCACGAACGGTGAGGCGCGCACGCTGACGCAGCCGCTCGGCTTCCTGCGTCCCGGCGTGCGCTACACGGCGACGATCTATGCCGATGCCGCCGACTCGGCCGCGAATCCCGAGGCCTACCGCATCGAGGAGCGCACGGTGACGGCGGACGACACGCTCGAAATCGTCATGGCGGCGCGCGGCGGGCAGGCCGTGACCTTCCTCCCGCAACACGAATAACGGCATGATACGGCGCGGAATCATCCTCTGTCTGGCGACCCTCATATCCACCGCGGCGGCGGTGCAGGCCGGGGCCCGGACCCCTGCGGCGCACGGCCGCGAGCGGGTATCCGTGACGGCGGGCCGGGAGCGGTTCGCTGCGACGAGTGACGGGACCCCGATCGCTGCGGCGGAAGAGGGGGAGCGGACCCCCGCGGCCTGCGACGAGGGGTGGATCCTCCGGGCGTGCGATACCGCGGCGGCCTACTACCCGGTGGCGGTGGCCAACGGCGAGATGGGCATGACCGTCGGGCGCGACCCCTTTGCATTCGGTCCCGTCGTGCTGGGTGCCGCCTACGAGGCGGGTTCGCACGGTTCGGTGTGCCGCGTGCTGGAGGGGATCAATCCGCTCGGGCTGGAGCTCGAGGTCGACGGCCGCCGCGTGAAGGCGGCCGATGTCCGGCGCCGTGCGCAGTGGATCGACCTGCGGCGCGCCGTCCATACGACACGCTTCGAGACGGAGCAGGTCACGGTGCAGTACGCCGTCCGGGCCCTGCGCAATATGCCCTGCGCCCTGATGGCGGAGGTCGAGGTGACGGCCGCGCGCGACGTCGAACTGCGCCTGGTGAACCGCCACATGATCCCAGCGGACTTTGCCGATACGACGCACTCTGCGCGCACGGTCTTCTGTGACGACGGCCGCCGGATCGTTGCCACGGGCTCGTCGGGCAGCTACAACGGCGGGCGCGACCACGTGGCCGCCTCGTCGACCTTTCTCTGCGAGGCCCCCTGCGTGCAGGAGCGGCCCGGCGAGGTGCGCATCGCGTTGCGGCGCGGCGAGCGGGTGACGCTTGCCCTCGTGGGGACGGTCTGCACGACGGCGTCGTTCGCCGATCCGTGGAACGAGGCGGAGCGGCAGGCGATCTACGCCGCCCGCGAGGGGCGTGCGGCACTCGTTGCGGCGCACGAGCGCCTCTGGGCGGAGCTGTGGCGTGGCGACATTGTGATCGGGGGCGATCCCGGGGCGCAGCTGGACGTGCGCTTCGCCCTCTACAACCTCTACGGCTCGATCCGCGAGGGGAGCCGCCGCAGCATCCCGCCGATGGGCCTTTCGGCCCGCGGCGTCTACAACGGCCATATCTTCTGGGATGCCGAGCTGTGGATGTACCCGCCGCTGCTGGTGCTGCATCCCGAGCTGGCGCGCGGTATGCTCGACTACCGCGTCGACGGGCTGCCGGCCGCGCGACGCCGGGCCTATGTCCACGGCTACCGGGGTGCGATGTTCCCCTGGGAGGGGGACGACCGCGGCGAGGAGTGCACGCCGACCTTCGCGCTGACGGGCCCGCTCGAGCACCACGTGACGGCCGACGTGGCCATCGCCTGCTGGAACTACTACTGCGTGACGCACGATCTGTCGTGGCTGCGCCGCGAGGGGTGGCCGCTGCTGCACGAGGTGGCGCGCTTCTGGTGCGACCGCGTGACGCCGAACGGTGACGGCAGCTACTCGATCCGCAACGTCATCGGCGCCAACGAATACGCCGTGGGCGTTACGGATAACGCCTTTACGAACGGGGCCGTGCGCCGGGCGCTGGAGTATGCCGCGGCTGCGGCCGAACTGTGTGGTGAGGAGCCCGATCCCCTGTGGCGTCGGATTGCCGCCGGGCTGCGCATCCTGCGCTTTGACGACGGGGTGACGCGCGAGCATGCCGCCTATGCGGGCGAGCAGATCAAGCAGGCGGACGCCAACCTGCTGGGCTATCCGCTCGGGATCGTCACCGACCGCGAAACGCTGCTGCGCGACCTGGCCTACTACGAGCACCGCATCGACCCGCAGAACGGCCCCGCGATGAGCTATTCGGTCTTTGCCGTGCAGTATGCGCGGCTGGGGATGGCCGAGCGGGCCGCCGAGATGTTCCGCCGCGCCTACCGGCCCAACCTCCGGCCGCCCTTCGGGGCCTTTGCCGAGACGTCCACGAGCGGCAATCCCTACTTCATGACCGGGGCGGGCGGCCTGCTGCAGGCCGTGATGTTCGGCTTCGGCGGGCTGGAGATCACCCCCGACGGGGTGGTGCAGCTCGAGAAGGCCGTGCTGCCGCCCGGATGGACGCGCCTCGAAATCCGCACGCCGCGCGGAACCTTTATTAAAAAGTAAAGAGTAGAAGATACGGTCGGGTCGGTAGGGATTCCGGACCCCGATGCCGGAAAACGGAAAGAGCAGGCTTCAGGGCCTGCTCTTTCGTGCTTCTTCGTTGTCCTTTTCGAGTTTCTCGTCCTCCTCCCACTCGAACCACGGGAAGTCGCGCTGCCCGCCGAGCGCGAAGCGCGTGTAGGTGATCGGCAGCCCCATGCGCAGGAACTGCTGTTCGTAGGCGGTCTTGACCGAGAGCACCTCGTCGGCGTAGCCCGAGCCGTAGATGTCGGGATTCGAAACCTCGCACGGCAGGCCGAAGTGGCGGATCACCTCGTTCGTGTAGCCGTAGAGGTGCTGCGAATCGGTCTTGAGGTTGATCCAGCCGTCCGGTTGCAGCAGCTGTGCGTAGTACTCCAGAAAGAGCGGCGAGGTGAGGCGCTTCTTGGCCCGGCGGCTCTTGAGCTGCGGGTCGGGGAAGGTGATCCACAGCTCGGCGACCTCGCCCTCGGCGAAGAGCGACGTGATGAACTCGATGCGTGTGCGCAGGAAGCCGACATTCTGCATGCCGCGCTCGGTGGCGGTTTTCGCCCCGCGCCACATCCGCGCCCCCTTGATGTCAACGCCGATGTAGTTGCGCGACGGGTCGCGCTCGGCCAGCGCCACGGTATACTCGCCCTTGCCGCAGCCGAGCTCCAGTACAATGGGGTGGTCGTTATGGAAGAAGTCGCGCCCCCAGTGCCCCTTCAGGGGATGGTCGTGGCGGAATACCTCGTCGAAATCGGGTTGCACGAAGCATGCGAAGGTCAGGTTCTCGCGGAATTTGCGGAGCTTGTCTTTGCCCATGTCAGTTCTGTTCGCTTGTTTTGATGTGGATGCCGACGGACTCGACCCCGCGGACGGGACGTGCCGGCGTGATGCGGATGCGGTAGTCGCCCGTGCGGCCGAAGCGCACGCGGCGGCGGTAGGGGATGACGGCCTCGGAGGCGAGGGCCGCCGTCCGGCGGTCGTGCCGCAGGGTCAGCAGGAAGGGCTCCCCGAAGCGCAGCGAGTCGGGCGTCAGGAGGGTGATGTGCACCGTCAGCGTATCCTCCCCGAAGCGGTCGTTGCAGCGCAGGAAGAGGTCGAGGTCGCGCCGTGCCAGCGTGTCGTCGTTTGCGATCGTGACCTCGGCCGCCTGCTGCCACGCCGCCGGGTCCGTATCCGCGGCAACCGACAGCCGCGGCGTAATGCAGCTGCCGCAGCATACGGCGGCAAGCAGCGGGAGAAGCAACGCCGCCATGCGGCCGGTATGCCGCTGCCCATCTGGCTGCTGCCGCTTTTCGGCCGTTTCCGCCGCGGGGGTGCCCTCCGACATGGACTGCTTCATCACCGAGCGTCAGTTTTCGCCGTGCGAAGCCCCCGGATTGCCCCCTTCGCTGCGGTTACCTTCGCCGCGGTTGCTTTCGGGTCGGGGCCCTTCGCTCCGGCTGCCTTCGCGGTTGTTTTCATCCCGGGGGCCGCTTTCGGCCGGGGTGTTGCCGATGCCGCCGTTGCCCCGGCGGTTGCGGTTGTTGCGGCCGTGGCGGTTGCGGCTGCCCTCGCGGCCGGCGTTTTCGTGTCCGTCGCCGTTGTGCTCGCCGCTGCCCTGCTCCGCCTCGCTGCGGGGCCGGTTGCCGGCGTTGCGGTTGTTGCGGCCGCGGTGGTTGTTGCGCTCCTCCGCGCGGGGACTCTCCGCAGTGGCGTTTGCCGTACCCTCCGGCTGCCCGTTGCGGGGCTGTTCGCCGCGGGACTGCTCGCTGCGAGGCTGTTCGCCGCGGGACTGCTCGCTGCGAGGCTGTTCGTTGCGTTCGTTGCGGCGCTGCCGCTGCTCGGCGCGGGCTCGGCGCGGCTGCCCTTCGCGGCCGCCGTTTTCACCCTGCCGGCGTCGGCCGTTCTCTCTTCCGGTCTCGTCCGAAGCGTTGCCGTTCGGCTGTGCTGCCTGCGTTCCGGCCCCCTGCTGCGGAGCCCGTTCGCCGCGGTTGCGGTTGCGGCTGCCGCGCTTGCGGCGCCTGGCCTGGTCGAAGCGCGTGATGCTGTCCTCTTCGGAACGGTAGGTCGGCTCGTCGGCCGCCGGGCGGATGTCGTCGGCCTGTTGCAGCCGCTCGACGCGCACGCCCTGCCGGTTCTGCGCCAGAATCTCCTTCACGCGCCCGACGGGCAGCGTCGTGAGGTTCGCCATCGTCTCCTTCGACGAGGAGAAGGTCATCGTGCCGGCAAGAATGTCGCTCTTGACGAGGAACCACTCTCCGTCGACCGTCTGCAGCGGTTCGCGCAGCCGCGGGAACTCCTTGCGGGCATCGACGTAGGCGTCGTATTCGTACATCATGCAGCACTTGAGCTTCGAGCACTGCCCGGCGAGCTTCTGCGGGTTGAGCGAGATGTCCTGCACGCGGGCGGCACTCGTCGTGACGCTCGAGAAGCTCGACATCCACGACGCGCAGCACAGCTCGCGGCCGCAGGCGCCCAGTCCGCCGATGCGTCCGGCCTCCTGGCGGGCGCCGATCTGCTTCATCTCGATGCGGATGTGGAAGCGCTCGGCGAAGACCTTGATCAGCTCGCGGAAGTCGACGCGCTCGTCGGCGATGTAGTAGAAGATCGCCTTGATCTTGTCGCCCTGGTACTCGACGTCGCCGATCTTCATGTTGAGCCCCATGTCGGCGGCGATCTGCCGCGAGGCGATCATCGTCTCGTGCTCGAGGGCGATGGCCTCCTGCCAGCGTTCGATGTCGTAGGGCTTGGCCTTGCGGTAGATCTTCCTGTATTCGCCGTTGTAGGGGTTGAAGCCCGTGCGGCGCATCTGCCGCGCCACCAGGTCGCCCGTCATCGAGACGATGCCGATGTCGTGTCCGGGCGACGCCTCCACGGCGACGATGTCGCCGACCTTGAGCGGCAGGTTGTTGACGTTCTGGTAGAACGAGCGCCGCGTGTTCTTGAAGCGCACCTCCACGATGTCGGTGGGTTCGTTGACGGGGTAGCCCTCGAGCCACGGTGTTTCGTGGAGCTTGAAGCAGCCGTCGCAGGGGCGTGCCTCTATTTCGTCGCCGCAGTCGCAGAAGGCGCAGCCGCGGCCGATTTCGGGTTTGCAACGGGTATGGTCGTATTGTTTTTCGTTATCCATCGGGGTATAATTTGCGTAAAGATACGAAAAAAAATTCAATTCGTGGCGTACAACCGCCGCACGCTGCGCCGGATGCGCAGAATCAGCAGCAGCGCCGCCATCGAAAGTCCGAACGTGAAGCCGAGGTAGAGCCCCGCGGGTCCCATGCCGAGCGTGAAGCCGAAGAGGTAGCCCACGGGCAGATTCAGCAGCCAGTAGGCGACAAAGGCGATCGGCATGATGATCCTGACGTCCTGAATGCCGCGCAGGATGCCGATCGAGACGTTCTGCAGTCCGTCGGAGAGCTGGTAGAGCGCCGCGAAGACGAGCAGCTGCGAGGTGATGGCGATCACCTCGGCGTTCGAGGTGAAGAGCGTCGGGATGAAGTGCCGCAGCGAGATGAAGACCAGCGCCGCAAAGGCGTTCCATGCCAGGACGAGGTGGATCGAGGCCCTGGCCGCGAGCGACAGCTCGCCGATGTTGCGCGCGCCGTAGCAGTGCGATACGCGGATCGTCGTGGCGGCGCCGATCGACATGACGATCATGAAGGCGCAGTTGCCCAGCGTGATGGCGATCTGGTTGGCGCTCATGGCCACCTTTCCGAGCCATCCCATCATGATGCCCGTGCCGACGAAGGCCGACGACTCGAGAAACATCTGCAGCGAGATCGGCAGCCCCATGCGCAGCAGGTCGCGGACCGCCCGCCACGAGTAGTTGCGCGGCGAGAAGCCCGTCAGGTAGATGCGGTAGCGGTGCTGGCGGTAGAAGTAGGCGATCATGAGGATCGGGGCCAGGATGCGCGAGAGCAGCGTGCCGAGTCCGGCGCCCTCGGCGCCCATCTCCGTGAAACCGAGGTTGCCGTAGATAAAGACCCAGTTGAAGCCGATGTTGGCCAGGTTGGCGATGATCGTGACGACCATCTCGACCTTCGTGTTGCCCACGCCCTCGAGGAACTGCTTGAAGGCGAAGAAGAGCATGATGAAGGGCATGCTCAGGACAAGCATCCGGTAGTAGGGGATGGCCATGTCGACGACGTCGACCGGCTGCCCCATGTGGTAGAGCAGCGGGATGGCGGCGTACTGCAGTGCGCCGATGGCGAGGCCCAGCACCGTGAAGAAGAGGATGCCGTTCTGAAGCAGCGTGGCCGAGCGGCGCCGGTCTCCCTGCGCGTAGAGCTCCCCGACGAGGGGCGTGAGACCGAGGGCCACGCCGATCGCGGCGATGAAGAGGATGAAGAAGACCGATCCGCCGAACGAGACGGCGGCCAGCGGCGTGGGGTCGTCGCCGCCGTAGCGGCCGACCATCAGGTTGTCGGCGAACTGCGTGAGGATCTGCCCCAGCTGCGTGAGCACGACGGGCAGGGCCAGCTTCAGGTTGGCCCGGTATTGCTCCTTGTATGTCGAAAATCTGTACATGGGAGCGCAAAGGTAAGAAATAATCTCTGAAAAGGGGCGCCGGCCGCCGTTTTGTGTCTCTTTTTCGGTCGGGGACGCCGCGGCGTGTCCGCAAACGAAGACGGGAAGGGAGCCTTTTTGCCCCTTCCCGTCCCTTTCCCTGCTTGTCGGCGGTTAGGCCACGCGCAGCCGGATGCCGCTGCCGCGGTCCGATTCGACGACGATCGTGTCGCCCTCGTGCAGCCGACCGTCGACGATGAGCGTCGAGAGCGGCTCCTCGACCTGCTCGGTGAGGGTGCGCTTGAGCGCCCGCACGCCGTAGCGGGCCTCGAAGCCCATCGAGGCGAGGCGCCGGCGGGCCGTTCGGGTCACCCGGAGCCGGTAGCCCAGACGGAGCGTGCGCTCGAGCAGCGCGGCGAGCTCCAGGTCGACGATCCGTTCCGCGTCGCCGAGCGCCAGCGGCCGGAAAAGCACGATGTCGTCGATGCGGTTCAGAAACTCCGGGGAGAAGGTCCGCTCCAGCGCCCGGCGGTACTCCGCCGTCGGGGCCGTCGCGGCAGCCGTCTCCTTCGACGCCGTGTCGTAGCCGACCCGCACGGCGCGCTGTGCGGCATCGCGCGACCCGACGTTCGAGGTCATGATGACGATCGTGTTGCGGAAATCGACGCGGCGTCCCGTGCCGTCGGTCAGGTGCCCCTCGTCGAAGAGTTGCAGCAGCGTGTTGAAGACCTCGGGGTGGGCCTTCTCGATCTCGTCCAGAAGCACCACGGCATAGGGCTGCCGCCGCACGGCCTCGGTCAGCTGCCCGCCCTCGCCGTAGCCGACGTATCCCGGCGGCGAGCCGATCAGGCGGGCGACGTTGTGCTTTTCGGCGTATTCGCTCATGTCGAGGCGGATGAGTCCGCGCTCTCCGTCGAAGAGCCACTTCGACACCTCCTTCGCAAGCAGTGTCTTGCCCACGCCCGTGGGGCCGACGAAGAGGAAGACGCCGATCGGGCGGCCCTCCTCGCGCAGCCCGGCGCGGGCGCGGCGGATCGTGCCGGCGATGCGCTCGACGGCCTCGGACTGGCCCACGATGCGCCGGGCAAGGTGGTCGCGCAGCGTGCGCAGCCGGGCGCTCTCGCTCTCCGAGATGCGCTCGGCCGGGATGCCCGTCATGGCCGTGACGACGGCGCGGATGTCCGCTGCGGTGATCTGTGCCGGATGCTCCTCGCTCTGCCGCCGCCACGCCGTGCGGCGTTCGTCGAGCACCGCACGCAGGGCGCTTTCGCGCAGCCGCGCCGCGGCCGCCTGCTCGTAGACCAGCGCTTCGACGGCCTCGCGTCCGGCCTGTCGCGTCTGCGCCAGCTCCTGCTCGAGGCGGCGCAGCTCCTCCGGCTCGCGGGCCGTTGCGAGGTGCGCGCGGGCGCCAGCTTCGTCGAGCACGTCGATCGCCTTGTCGGGGAAGTGGCGGTCGGTGACGTAGCGTGCGGTGAGCTCCACGCAGGCGCTGAGCGCGTCGTCCGTGTAGCGGACCCGGTGGTGCGCCTCGTAGCGGGGGGCGATGTTGCGCAGGATGCGCAGCGTCTGCTCGGGGCTTGTCGGCTCGACCAGCACGCGCTGGAAGCGGCGCTCGAGGGCCGTGTCGCTCTCGATGTTGGCCCGGTATTCGGCGAGTGTCGTGGCGCCGATGGTCTGCAGCTCGCCGCGTGCGAGGACCGGCTTGAGGATGTTGGCCGTGTCGAGGCTCCCCTGCGTGGCGCCGGCGCCGACGATCGTGTGGATTTCGTCGATGAAGAGAATCGTCTCGCGCGAGCGCCGCAACTCGTCGAGCAGCTGCTGCATGCGCTCCTCGAACTCGCCCCGGAATTTCGTCCCGGCGACGAGCGACGAGACGTCGAGCGAGAAGATCCGTTTGTCGGCGATCGTGCAGGGCACTTCGCCGCGGGCGATGCGCAGGGCCAGCCCTTCGACCACGGCGCTCTTGCCCACGCCGGCCTCGCCGATCAGGATCGGGTTGTTCTTCCGGCGGCGCGAGAGGATCTGCACCACGCGTTCGATCTCCGCATCGCGCCCCACGACCGGGTCGATGCGCCCCTCGCGGGCCAGCTGCGTGAGGTCCGTGCCGAAGCGGTCGAGCAGCTGCTCCGCGGGCGCCGCCCCGGCCTCCCGGTCGTTGCCGGGTCCCGCCATGCCGATTCGCAGCACGGGCCGGAACTCCTCCTCGGTGGCGAGCCGGCGCAGCTCTCCGGAGAGCGAGTCGGCCGTGATGCCGTACATCTCGAGCACGCGGGCCGTGGCGGTCGTGCGGTCGCGCACGATGGCCAGCAGCGCATGGGCGGTCGAGATGCTGCGTGTCGTCCCCTCGACCGAGGAGCGCAGTTCGTCGGTGAATGCCCGGTAGAAGGCGTCGGGCGCGGGGCCCTGCCCGTCGGCGGCGAGGATGTCGCGCTCGATGCGCAGGCGTATCTGGTAGAGCTCCCAGTCCTTGAGCCGGGAGGAGAGCAGCTGATAGGCGAGCGCTCCCTCTTCGCGGAGCATCTCCAGCGTGAGGATGTCCTTGAGCGAGTGGGTCATGCCCGCTTTCGTCGTGTTGAATGCCGCCCGGGCGATGATGCCTTCGAGCGTCTTCGAGATTTTCAGTTGCATGTGCGTCGTCGTTTGGTTTTCGTCCCGATAACGGCACGACGCAACCGTGTATTGTGCGGACGGATTTGTTTACATATTTGAAACGATTGCTGATTGTCAGCGTATTACCCTTGTGCCGGGGTGCGGTCCGACGGTGTGGCGGCCGTCCTAAACCGTTTCGGATCAGCGTGTTCCGGCGCCCGTCGGCGGTGTGGCGGAGGCGATTGCCTCTCCGGTCCCGTTTTTTGTGCAACGGGACCTTTTCCGGAATTTTATCGCATTGATTCGCAGAACGATCCGTTCGCATGCCGCATTCGGTCGCATCTGTCGCGCATTCGGGCGCGGGGCCTGCGGACGGTTACTGCTCCTGCCCGCGGCGCGGCCATTCGCCGACCTCCATGTCGCGCATCTGCGTGCCGTCGATGACCAGCCGCACGGCCGTGCGCGTGCGGTGGAAGCCGTATTCGCCCGCGGCGCCGGGATTCACGGCCAGCAGGTCGTAGACCTCGTCGTACATCACGCGCAGGATGTGCGAGTGCCCGCAGACGAACAGGCGCGGCCGCACGGCCCGGATGCGGTCGACGATGTGCGGGGCGTAGTGGCGCGGGTAGCCGCCGATGTGGGTCATCAGCACGGGGACCTCCTCGCACGTGAAGGAGAGGAACTGCGGATGGACGCGGCGCGTGAGCCCGCCGTCGATGTTGCCCGAGACGGCGCGCAGGGGCTTGAAGGCGGCGATGCGGTCGGCCAGCTCGAGCGAGCCGATGTCGCCCGCGTGCCAGATTTCGTCGACGTCACGGAAAAACTCCCGCAGCCGCTCGTCGAACGTGCCGTGCGTGTCCGAAAGGATGCCTATGCGTTTCATCGGGATCAGTATTTGCCTTTCCAGAGCGTGCGGATGCGCTCGGCGATCTTCGCCTCGGCGGCATTCTGCTCGTCGGGTTCGTAGAATTTCGTTCCGGCGAGCGACTCGGGCAGGAACTCCAGCTCGGCGAAGTGCCCGGCGTAGTCGTGGGCGTACTTGTACCCCTTGCCGTAGCCCGCCTTCTCCATGAGCCGCGTCGGGGCGTTGCGCAGGTGCAGCGGCACGGGGCGGTTCGTCGTGTCGTGCTCAACCATTGCCAGAGCCCGGTTGATGGCCATGTAGGCCGAGTTGCTCTTGGGGCTCGTGGCCAGGTAGATCGTCGTCTCGGCCAGCGTGATGCGCGCCTCGGGCATGCCGATCTTGTGCACCGTGTCGAAGCAGGCGTTGGCCAGCAGCAGCGCGTTGGGGTTGGCCAGCCCGATGTCCTCCGAGGCGAGGATCACCAGCCGCCGGGCGATGAAGCGCGGCTCCTCACCCCCGGCCAGCATGCGCGCCAGGTAGTAGATCGCCGCATTGGGGTCGCTGCCCCGCACCGACTTGATGAAGGCCGAGATGACGTCGTAGTGCTGCTCGCCCTGCTTGTCGTAGAGGGCGATGTTCTGCTGGAGGCAGTCGGTGACGTACCGGTCCGTGATGGTCAGCTTGCCGTCGGTGGCTCCGGCGAGGATGTCCAGGATGTTGAGCAGCTTGCGGGCGTCGCCCCCGGCGAAGCGCAGCAGCGCACCGGTCTCCACGACCTCGATCTCGCGTTCGCGCAGCTCCGTGTCGGTGGTCATGGCCCGGTGGAGCAGCACCTCGAGGTCCTTGTCCTCGAGCGGCTTGAGAATGTAGACCTGACAGCGGCTCAACAGCGGCGAGATCACCTCGAACGAGGGGTTCTCGGTCGTGGCGCCGATCAGGGTGACGACCCCCTGCTCGACGGCGCCGAGCAGCGAGTCCTGCTGCGACTTGTTGAAGCGGTGGATCTCGTCGATGAACAGGAAGGGCGCCCGCTGGTCGAAGAAGCGCTGCTTGCGCGCCGACTCGATCACCTCGCGCACCTCCTTGACGCCCGACGTCACGGCCGAGAGGGTGAAGAAGGGGCGCTCGAG
>OMDE01000192.1_pt1 | contig 20041 bp, 16 predicted proteins | sample 1645171 | NCBI WGS metagenome assembly OMDE01 (sample SAMEA103958129, study PRJEB25191) | human gut metagenome
CCGGGCAGAATGTCGGCCGCGGGGCAGACAGTGCGCAGAATATCGGCCGTCTTTCCCATGCCGCTGCCGCCGGAGGTGGCGAACGGGATCACGGTCTTGCCGGTAAAATCGTAGCTTTCAAGAAACGTTTCGATGATGCGCGGCGCCTGATACCACCAGATCGGGAAGCCGACGAACACGGTGCCGTACTGCGCCATATCCTCCACGCGGCCCGCAATGGCCGGGCGGCTGTGCTCATCCTTCATCTCGAGCGTGCTGCGGCTCTTCTTGTCCATCCAGTTCAGATCGGCGGAGGTGTACGCCGTCTCGGGACGGATCTCAAAAAGGTCGCCGCCGGTCACGGCGGAGAGCGTTTTCGCAAGCTTTGCCGTTTCACCGCTGGCGGAGAAATACGCGATCAGAATTTTATTCATAGGGAAGCACCCCCTTAAAATCATTATATTGTCAGTATAGCATATCCCGCGGCGGAAATCCACCGGGCAGGGAGTTTTTACGCACGGGGCGGGCGAATTGCTTGTGCGGCGCGGCGCGGCGTGGTATAATAAATCAGTTATAGAAATTATTTTAAAAGGAGCGCGTTATGCCGGAATTTCATGTGGTAAGCGAATATTCGCCCGCGGGCGATCAGCCGCAGGCGATCGAAAAGCTCGCCGAGGGCGTGGCCGCGGGACTGGACGAGCAGACGCTGCTCGGCGTCACCGGCTCCGGCAAAACGTACACGATGGCAAAGGTCATCGAGCGCGTGCAGAAGCCGACGCTCGTGCTCGCGCACAACAAAACGCTCGCCGCGCAGCTTTGCAGCGAGTTCAAGGAGTTTTTCCCGGACAACGCCGTGGAGTATTTCGTCTCGTATTACGACTACTACCAGCCGGAGGCGTACATCCCGCACACGGACACGTTCATCGAAAAGGACGCCTCCATCAACGATGAGATCGAGCGCCTGCGCCACTCGGCCACGTCGAGCCTGTTCGAGCGGCGGGACGTGATCGTCGTCTCGTCCGTGTCGTGCATCTACGGCCTGGGCGACCCGATCGACTATAAAAACATGGTCGTTTCGCTCCGCCCCGGCATGGAATACGACCGGGACGAGCTTATGCGCAAGCTGACCGAGATCCGCTATGAGCGCAACGACCTCAACTTCGTCCGCAACGCCTACCGCGTGCGCGGCGATACGCTGGAGGTCTATCCCGCCTACTGGTCTGGCCGGGCCATCCGCATTGAGTTTTTCGGCGATGAAATTGACCGCATTTCCGAGGTCAACGCCGTCACCGGCGTGCCGGAACGCATTCTGAACCACGTCGCCATCTACCCCGCGTCACATTACGTCGCATCGAGAGAGAAAATGGCCCGCGCCATGAAGGACATCGAGGCCGAAATGTGGGAGCAGGTGCGCTTTTTCGAGGAGCACGACAAGCTGCTTGAGGCGCAGCGCATCCGCCAGCGGACGCAGTACGATCTGGAAATGCTGCAGGAGATCGGTTTCTGCTCCGGCATTGAAAATTATTCCCGCGTTATTGCCGGCCGCGCCCCCGGCACCCCGCCGACGACGCTGCTGGACTATTTCCCGGACGATTTCATCCTCTTCGTCGACGAGAGCCACGTCACGCTGCCGCAGGTGCGCGCCATGTATAACGGCGATCACGCGCGCAAGAAAAGTCTTGTCGACTACGGCTTCCGCCTGCCGTCGGCGTATGATAACCGCCCCCTGACCTTCGACGAGTTTACAGACCGCATCCATCAGGCCATCTACGTCTCCGCCACGCCTGCCGAGTATGAGCGTTCCCGCGCCGGACAGATCGCCGAGCAGGTCATCCGGCCCACGGGCCTTCTTGACCCGGAGGTCTTCGTGCGCCCCATCGAGGGGCAGATCGATGATCTGATCGGCGAGATCAACGCCACGACGGACAAGGGCGAGCGCACGCTCGTTACGACGCTGACGAAGAAAATGGCAGAGGACTTGACGAAATACCTGACTGAAAACGGCATCCGCGTGCGCTATATGCACTCGGACATCGGGGCTATGGAGCGCATGGAGATCATCCGCGACCTGCGCATGGCGAAGTTTGACGTGCTCGTCGGCATCAACCTGCTGCGCGAAGGACTTGATTTGCCGGAGGTATCGCTGATCGCGATCCTCGACGCCGATAAAGAAGGCTTCCTGCGCTCGGAAACGAGTCTTATCCAGACGATTGGACGCGCGGCGCGAAACGCGCAGGGCCGTGTGCTGCTCTACGCGGATAAGATCACGCCCGCCATGCGTGCCGCCATGGACGAGACGGCAAGACGCCGCCAGATCCAGGACGACTATAACAGGGCGCACGGCATCGTGCCGAAAACCATTGTAAAATCCATCCGCGACCTCATCGAAATTTCCGCCTCCCCCACGCCGGAACACAAGGGCAAGGGCGGCGTAAAGATGACGCGGCAGGAGCTTGCGCGTGAGATTGAAAAGCTCGAAGCGCAGATGCGCAAGGCCGCGCACATGATGGAATACGAATATGCCGCTGTGCTGCGCGACGAGATCATCCGTCTGCGCACGGAGGCAGACAAGAAATAACATGACGACAAGAAAAGAGCTCCTGCCGGGCGTGTTCCTCACGTCGATCCAGGACGGGCAGTTCAAGACCGCCTGCTTCAGCCTCAGCTTCCTCAGGCCGCTTCGCGCAGGCGAGGCGGCCATGAACGCGCTGCTGCCGAGCGTACTCCTGCGCGGCAGCGAAAAAACGCCCTCCATCCGCGCCATCGCCGACCGGCTGGACGAACTGCACGGCGCGTCCATTGGTGCGCTGGTGCGCAAAAAGGGAGAAATTCAGCTCACGGGCCTGTTTGCCGACTGTCTGGAAGACCAATATGCGGGCGAGGCCGTTTTTTCGCACCTGCTGGACTTTGTCTCCGAGCTGCTGTTCTGCCCGCGAACGGAACACGGCGCGTTCGTGCCGGAGCTTGTCTCGCAGGAATGCCGGAATCTGCAAAACGCCATGCAGAGCGTACTGGACGACAAGAGCGCGTACTGTGAGCGGCAGTTGCTCCGGGCCATGTGCCGGGGCGAACGCTACGCCTGCGGCCGTCTCGGAGAGACGGAAGATCTTGATAAAATCGACGTGCGCACGCTCTGGGCGCACGATAAGTCGGTGCTGGCCTCGTCGCGCGTGGAGCTTTTCTATCTCGGCAGCAAATCCGTCGGAGAAGCGGAGGCGCTGCTGCAGCCGCTTCTGGCGCATCTGCCGCGCACGGCCTGCGTCCCGGTCGGAACAAACCCCAGCCCGCTGCCGCAGGAGCTTCGGAGGTTTTCCGAAACAATGCCGCTTCCGCAGAGCCGGATCTCGCTGGGCTTCCGCACGGATGTGACGCTGCGAAGCGCGCAGTATCCCGCGATGCTGCTTCTGAACGCGATGCTCGGCGGAGGTGAACAGAACCGGCTCTATACCGTCGTGCGCGGGCGGATGGCATTGTGCTACGAGGCCGGGAGCTGGTACGACGGACACAAGGGCATTCTCGCTGCGTCCGCAGGCTGCGGACGCACGGATCTGCCCGCTGTCGAGCAGGAAATTCTGCATCAGCTTGCGGAGCTGGCCGCGGGCCGCTTTTCACAGTCTGAGCTGGAAACGGCCCGCACGGGGCTGCTTTCCGATCTGCGGCTGCTGTGCGACAGCCCCGGCAGGCTCGATGAATTTTACACAGGCCGGGCAGCGGAGGGCATTTCGCAAAGCCCCGCCGAACTGGCCGCAGCGCTCTGCGCCGTCACGGCGGAGGACGTCTGCGCCGCTGCGCGGCGCGTGCGGCCCGATGCGGTCTATACGCTGGAGGAAGCATGAGCTGGAAGGACTATCCCGCGCTCAGTGAGCGCTGTTATCTGGAAACGCTTCCGAACGGTCTGCGCCTGCGCGTTGTGCCGAAGCCGGGCTTTGCCGGGAAATTCGCGTTTCTGGGCGTGAATTTTGGCTCATGCGACACACAGCTTCCGCAAAGCGGCGGCTGGCAGACCGTGCCGGACGGCACGGCGCATTTTCTCGAGCACCGGATGTTCTGCCTCCCGGACTGCGACCCGGAGACGGAATTTTCCCGCCTCGGCGCGGAGGCGAACGCCTTTACCGACTATGCGATGACCGCCTATTATTTCACCTGCACGGAACACTTTGAGGACTGTCTGCGCTTGCTTCTGCGCATGGCCTCGACGCCGTACTTCCCGCCGGAAGCAATGGCAGCGGAGCGCGCCGTCATTGCCGATGAGATTGCGCTCTATGATGATTCGCCCGAGGACTGCGCGCAGGAGCGGCTGTGCCGCGCGCTCTACCGCCGCCACCCCATCCGCATCCCCATTGCAGGCTCCCGCCGCTCCATCCGCGCCGTCACGCCGGAGCTGCTGCGGCGCTGCTTTGACGCATTTTACGTCCCGTCCAACATGGCGTTCACCGTCATGGGCGACGTGGACGCGGAGGCCGTCTCGCGCCTTGCGCGGGAGGTCCTGCCGCCGGACTTCTCGCCGCCTCCCGCGCGTCCCTGCGGTGAAGCGGAGCCTGCTCGCGCGTTCCGGCACAGAACGCGCCGGACGCTCCCGGTCAGCCAGCCGGTGTTTGCCATCGGCTTCAAGACCGCGCCGTCCGCCGACCCGCTCCGGCAGGAGCTGACCGGACAGCTTGCCGCAGAGCTGCTGCTGGGCGAAAGCGCGGCACTGTACGAGGACCTTTATACGCGCGGACTGATCGACGCGGACTTTTCCTCCGGCTTCACACGCGTACCCGGCGCGGCGTTTTTGCAGGCCGGCGGCGCGGGCCGTGACCCGGAGGCGGTGCTGGAGGCCATTTTGCAGGCGCCGAAGACCAGCTTTTCGCCGGAGCGCTTTGCACGGCTGAAAAAATCCGTGCGCGGCAGACTCCTGCGGGAGCTTGACGGATTCGAATCGACTTGCTATCGTATATGCGAGGCCATATTCGCAGGCGGAGACTGCTTCTGCGAGTTTGATCTGCTGGATTCCATCACGCTTTCCGACACAGAAGCGCTGCTGACGCAGACAGTCACACCGGAACGCGCCGCGCTCAGCGTTGTTGCGCCGGAAGAAGCGTAGATTTTGGACGCACCAATTGCAGGGGCTGATGCCCACATCGGCCCGGCAGAATGCACTATTTTAACGGAAATCTTCGGTGAATCCGTACTGCCCTGCAAATTTCGAACGCAAAGCTGATTTACCGCAGATAATAAAACGCAACTACCCACAAATTTGGAGCACCATAACAGGCGGCGCGTACCACAGCGCACGTAAGGTGACTTGGTGTGTTCGCAGGGACTAAAATTCAGGTCCTCGCCTGAATTGTACCCGCAGCAGGCACCAAACGCGTCCCAGCACTCTTTCTTCCCTGTCTTTTCTCTTGCGAGAGAAAAGATAGGGCCGCCGGAGGCATCCGCCGCTCAATTCATTAGGAGGAATTCATATGTTTCTCGCATCTCCCATCACATTCCCGAATCTCGGCATCGAGATCGATCCAAACCCCGTGGCCTTTACGGTCTTTGGGAAGGACATCTACTGGTACGGCATCATCATTGCCGCCGGGTTCCTGCTCGCTGTTTTCTATATGCTCGCGCGGGCGAAGGACTTCGGCATCACGCAGGACGACGTGCTTGACATGATCCTCTGGGCCGTACCCATCGGCGTGATCTGCGCGCGTCTGTATTACTGCATTTTCTATTGGGAGCTCTACGCCGACGATCCCATTTCCATCCTCTACATCTGGGAGGGCGGACTTGCCATCTACGGCGGCATCATCGGCGGCGCGATCACGCTGCTCGTCGTTGCGAAGCGCAAGAAAATTCCGGCTCCCGTCCTGCTCGACGTGGCGGGCATGGGCGTCATCATCGGCCAGCTTATGGGCCGCTGGGGAAACTTTATGAACCGCGAGGCGCACGGCGCTGTCACGGATACGTTTTTGAAGATGGGCCTGCAGGATGCGTCCGGCGTCGTGACGTATTACCACCCGACGTTCCTCTATGAATCCGTCTGGAACCTGATTGGCTTCATCGGTCTGCATTTCTTCTCGAAAAAGCGGAAATTCGACGGCGAGGTGTTCCTTGCCTATGTGGCGTGGTACGGCCTCGGCCGCGTCTGGATCGAGGGGCTGCGCACCGACAGTCTGTACCTGTTCTCTACCGGCATCCGCGTCAGCCAGCTCGTGGCGGCAGTCTCCTTCCTTGCCGCGGCGGGAATCCTCGCGTGGGTGCTCGTCAAAAAGAAGCCCGCGCGCGAATCGCTCTACGTCAACCGCAAACGCGAAGAACCGCAGGCGGACGAAAAGCAGGCCGATTAAAAGAAAATTTACAAAATAACTGACATTCCGCATCACTTGCCTATTCCATTTTTTTCGGGCAGGTGGTATACTACAGGAAATAATAAAGCAAATATGCTGCTGAAAGGAGCTTCTCCCATGCGTTTTTCTGAAAATTTTGAAGCTGCAAAGAACATGGCCGTAGAGGCCGCCCAGACTGCCGCCGCAAAGGCGAAGGAGCTGGCCGCCGTCGCAAAGGCCAACATTTCCATCTATGCCGAGGAAGACAAGGTCAAGAAGGCCGAGATCGAGCTGGGCAAGCTGTATTACCGCGACTACGCCGTCGGTGAAGAGCTCGACACTGCCGAGTATCTGCCGTGGTGCCAGAAGATCGACGAGTCCAAGAAGGCCATCGCCGAGCTGAAGGACTTCATCGCCTCCCTCCGCGAAGACGAAGCGCCCGCCGAGACCGAGGCCGCTCCCACGGACGACGATTTTGAGATCGTTGTCGCCGACGACAAGCCCAAGGCTGACGAGACGCCCGCCGTCGAGGCTCCGAAGACGGAAGAAGCCCCCGCTGAGGAAGCTCCCGCCGAGGACGCCTCCAAGACAGAAGAATAAGCCTGTCAGAACCGGACGCATTGCTCGCAGTGCGCCCGGTTTTTCTGCTTTTTGAAGGAGACGGCCCATGCGACGGCTCTGCCTGTTCACCGGCGGCTTCGCCGCTGCCGCTGGTTTGTATCTGTTTCTGCTGCACGGTGCGCCAGGCGTGCTTCTCGCCGCGCTTGCAGCGGTCTGTGCGCTGCTGTTTCTGCTCCGGCGTCCGATTTTGCGCCGGGCGGCGGTCTGCGTGCTGGGCCTTTTGGCCGGATTTGCCTGGTGCCGTGGGTACGAGGCGCTTTTTCTGCGCCCGTTTGCAGACCTTTCCGGCGAAACAGCCGCGTTTTCCGCGCAGGCGCTGGCCGCGCCGCAGGAAAGCAGCTACGGGCAGTCCGTCTCCGCCCGGCTGACGCTGGACGGAAAAAGCTGCACGGCGGTCATTTACTTTGACGAGGCCGACGGTGAGATCCTTCCCGGAAGCCTCCTGTCCGGCACGGCAAAGTTCACCACGGCGCAGGAAAAGCATCTGCACGGCAAGGATTACGATCTGTCGCGCGGCGTATTCCTGACGGCAGGCTGCCGCGAAACGCTGCACGCCGAGCCGGGCCGCGCATCAGTCTGGCTTGCCCCGGCTCTGTTTGCCGAACGCCTCCGCGCGGCGATCCAGTCCGCATTCCCGTCTGACACGGCGGGCTTTGTACAGGCGCTGCTGCTGGGCGATAAAACAGGGCTCCGCTACGAGGATCAGAACGATCTGGCCATCGCGGGCATTTACCATGCCGTCGCCGTGTCCGGTATGCACGTTTCGATTTTGCTCGGCATGATCCTGCTGCTCTGCGGCGGGAACCACCGGCTTGCGGCGGCGCTCGGTCTGCCTGCCGCCGTGTTTTTTATCGTCATGACCGGCGCACCTGCCTCCGCAGTCCGTGCAGGCGTGATGCAGGCGCTGGTCCTGTGCGCGCCGCTCGTGCGCCGGGAGAATGACCCGCCGACGACTATCTGTGCAGCCCTTCTCGTGCTGCTGATGCAGAACCCGTGGTCGCTTCTGAGCGTGGGGCTGCAGCTTTCGTTCGCTTCGACGGCGGGGATCGTCTTCTTCGCGGGCGGGCTTTACCGGAGCCTTTCGGAAAACCAGTTCCTTACGCGCCTGCTGCGCCCCAAAACGGTTCTCAGCTCACTCCTGCGCGCCATGCTGACGGCGCTCTGCTGCACGATCTCGTCCATGGTCTTTGCGCTTCCCATTACGGCGCTCCAGTTTGGGACTGTCTCGCTTGCAGCGCCGGTCGTGAACGTGCTGGCGCTGTGGATGCTGTCGATCGTCTTCTGCGGCGGGATGCTCACGGCGCTGCTCGCGCTGGCCCTTCCCGCTGCCGCAGGCGTCTGCGCATGGGCGCTGAGCTGGCCGGTGCGGCTGGTGCTGCTGCTCGTGCGGGGCGCGGCAAAGCTCCCGTTCGCGGCGCTTTATCTTGAAAACGGATATCTGATCGCAGCGGCGGCCTTTCTCTATGGGCTTGCGCTTCTGCTGGCCCTGCGCCCGAGGGCCGTCCAGTTCTGGCAGGCCGCTGCCGCAGCCGTGCTCGTCACGGCCTGCTGCATGGGGCTTTCCTGCGCGGATTACGCGCTGCCGGAGGCCTGCTTTTCCATGCTCGATGTTGGGCAGGGACAGTGCCTCGTCAGCCGCAGCGGAGAAAGCGTCAGCGTGATCGACTGCGGCGGGCAGGAGGATGCCAGCGGCGAGACAGCCGCGCGGTTTTTGCTTGCGCGCGGCGTGACGCAGGTCGACCGGCTCATTCTCACGCACTTTGACGCAGACCACTGCAACGGCGTCCGGCAGCTTCTGCGGCGCGTGCGCGTCAAAACGCTCTATGTGCCGGACGTATCGCCGGAAAATAACCTCCGCACGAAAATCCTGTTCGCCGCCGCGCAGGCGGGCGCTGAAATCCGGTTCGTCACGAACGATCTGACGCTGCCGGACGGCATGCGCATGTTTGCGCCCACCGGAAGCGCGGAGGAAAGCAATACCGGGCTTTGCGTCTTGGCAGCGGGCGAAAAATATGATATTCTAGTGACCGGCGATCTGTCCGAGCAGGCGGAGTACCGGCTGCTGTCCACGCATGCGCTGCCGCGTGCCGCCGTGCTCGTCGCGGGGCATCACGGCGCGGCTACGTCTACATCTGAGGCGCTTCTGCGCGCCATCCGGCCGGAGGCCGTGCTCATCTCTGTGGGTGCGGACAACCGATTCGGACATCCGGCGGACGAAACGCTCCGCCGCATTGAAAAAGCCGGCGCGGCGGTCTTCCGCACCGATCTGTCCGGCACCATCACCATCAGGGGGGTAAGCAAATGGCAAAAAAAAAGCCTGACGACGCCGCTGCCGAGGCTGAGCGCCGCTTCAAAGCGGATCTGAAGGCCGGAACGCTCGGCAGCTTTTATATTATCTGCGGCGAGGAAGCGTTTCTGCGCAGCCATTATGTGGAGCTTGCCACGAAAAAACTCACCGACGGCCCGGCGGGCGAGTTTAACTTCCACCGCTTTTCCGCCGACGACTGCACGCCGCAGGCGCTGGCCGACGCGATCGACGCCATGCCCATGATGGCCGAGCGGACGCTCGTGCGCGTGGACGACGTCGACCTGTTCAAGCAGCCGGAGGGCGCGCGGGAGCAATATGCCGCCATTCTGTCCGATATCCCGGATTACTGCTGCGTGCTGTTCGTCTATGACACGGTGGAATTTAAGATCAACAGCACGATGAAAAAACTGGCGGCCGCCGTCAAGGAGCACGCGCAGATCGTTTCGTTCGGCAAGCAGTCCGAGCGCAGTTTGTGCGCGTGGATCACGCGCCACTTCCGCGCGCACGGCAAGAGCGTCACGGACGAGCTGTGTCAGTATCTGATCTTCCGCACCGACGGGCTGATGACCACGCTCGGCGGGGAGATCGACAAGATCGCCGCCTATCAGGAGGGCGAGGCCATCACGCGCGGGGCCATTGACGCAGTGGTCATTCCGGCGCTCAGCGCGCAGACCTTTGACATCAGCGATGCCGTCGTGAACCGGGATTTTGAAAAGGCCCTCTTTAAATTGCAGGAGCTTTACGCCATGCAGACCGACCCCATCGTTGTGCTGGGCGCCATCGGCGCGCAGCTGCGCAGGCTTTATTACGCGCGCGTCATTCTCTCCTCTGGCGGCGGACAGAAGGAGCTGATGGAGCTGACGGGGCTCAAGAGCTATCCCGCGGGTCTGACCATGACGGCGGCCCGCCGTGTGACCGACCGCTTCTGCCAGAGCGCCATCCAGCTGGTTCTGGATACGGACCTCGCGATGAAGACGAGCGCAGGCGAACAGGAGCAGCTTCTGGAGCTGCTGCTCGTCCGGCTTGCGCAGGAGGCGCAGCATGGATAAGCTGAAACTCCGGCAGGCCATCGTCGTTGAGGGAAAATACGATCAGAATACGCTCCGCCAGATCGTTGACACGGCGATTTTTACAACAAACGGCTTCGCCGATATGAAAGACCCGGCCCTCCTGCGCCTGCTGCAGCAGGCCGCACAGACGACCGGCCTTGTGATCCTGACCGATTCGGACGGCGCGGGGTTTCTCATCCGCAACACGCTCAAAAGCGCGCTTCCGGAAACGGGCGTGCTGCACGCGTATATTCCCGATCTTCCCGGCAAAGAAAAACGAAAAGCAGCCCCCGGAAAAGAAGGACTGCTCGGCGTGGAGGGCATGACGCCCGAAATTCTTCTCAAAGCCCTGCGCAACGCAGGCGCTGAATTTGCAGACGGCAGTACGCCTCCGCCCGCAAGGGAGCCGATCACCAAGCAGGATCTGTTCGCCCTCGGCCTTTCCGGCGGCCCTGAAAGCGCAAAAAAGCGCGCCGCGCTTTTAAAGGCGCTCCGCCTGCCCGCGCACATGAGCGCAAACGCGCTGCTGCAGGCGCTCAACGTCCTGTTTTCCCGCGAAGAATTTTTCACGCAGGCCCGCAGGCTTCTGGAACCGTAAAACAGCCCCCGGCTCTCGCCGAGGGCATCAGTTTGCAAAAAAATGTTACAGTGTCAGTGTGTGATAGACCCCGCCGGAGAGCGTTTTCCATTCGAAAACGCCATCCTCCAGCGTCATATAGCCATGTGCGGAGCCGTTTTTCGGGATGGAGACAGATCCGGGGTTGAGATAGAGGTTGTTTTCGCCGAACGGCTCCCACGCGGGCACGTGCGTGTGGCCGTGCAGGAGGATATCGCCGGGGCAGAGCGGCGGCAGATGCGCGGTGTTATAGACGTGGCCGTGCGTGGCGTAGATCAGGCGGCTTCCGGCCGGGAAAATGCTGTAATCGGCAAGGATCGGGAAGGTCAGCACCATCTGGTCGACCTCCGTATCGCAGTTGCCGCGCACGCAGAAGAGGCGTTCGCGCCGCTCGTTGAGCATGGCCAGCACCTGCTTGGGCGCGTATTCATCCGGCAGATCGTTGCGCGGGCCGTGGTAGAGAATGTCGCCCAGCAGCAAAAGCCTATCGGCCCCTTCCCGGTCAAACGCGGCCAGCAGTTCGCGGCAGTATCCCGCCGCGCCGTGGATATCCGATGCGATCATGAGCTTCATAAAACCCCTCCTCAGCCCTTTGCGAGATCCTTTACGACCTCGCCCGCGATGATCAGTCCTGCCACCGACGGCACGAAGGCCGTGCTGCCGGGAATATCGCGGCGTTCGGTACACTTGTGCTTGGCGCCCGGCGGGCAGATGCAGTGGCTGCGGCAGCTGATGGACATATCCTCGATGGGTCTTGTGGGAATTTCATCGGAATAGACGACCTTCAGATGCTTGACCCCGCGCTTTCTGAGCGCCGTGCGCATCACGCGCGCAAGCGGGCAGCCGCTGGTTTTGTAAATATCGGCCACGCGGAAGCGGGTCGGGTCGAGCTTGTTGCCCGCGCCCATGCAGCTGATGATGGGCACGCCCGCCTTCTGCGCCTCAAGAACCAGCGTGACCTTGGCTGTGACGGTGTCGACGGCGTCGACCACGTAGTCATAGTCCGAAAAATTGAATTGATCCGCTGTCTCCGGCAGATAGAAGCACTGGTGCACGCGCACGTCGCAGTCCGGGTTGATCTCCAGAATGCGCTCGCGCATGACCTCGACCTTGTATTTGCCGACGGTTTTGCGCGTGGCAATGATCTGCCGGTTGAGGTTCGTCAGACAGACCTTGTCGTCGTCGATGAGATCAAACGCGCCCACGCCGCTGCGCACAAGCGCCTCGCAGACATAGCCGCCCACGCCGCCGATGCCGAACACGGCCACGCGCGCACGCTTCAGCTTCTCCATGGCCTCCGTGCCGAGCAGAAGCTGCGTTCTTGAAAATTGATTGAGCATAGCATCCTCGATTACATATAAAATTTATAGGCTTATCATACGTACAGGGGCGTACCCTGTCAAGGGATTCGCGGTGCTTTTGGGCAGATTCATGAAAATAAACCGTGACATTTTGCCGGTCTTCGTTTAAACTGGGATCAGATCCATACGCGGAAGCGTCCGCACATCAAAAAACGAAAAGGGGAGAATCGTTTTGAAGGAAAGCTATAAGCCCTTGCTGACGCCGTGGAAGATCGGCAAGGTCGAGCTCAAGAACCGCATCGTGCTCACCAGCATGGGCGGCACGGATCTGTTCGGCTGGATGGAATGGAACCATTTTGACAAGGACGGCGCGCGCTTTATCCTTGAAGTTGCGAAAAACAATGCCGGTCTTGTCCTGCCCGGCTGTCAGCCGGTGTATAATCCGATGTACGGCCAGTGGCTGCACAAGAATAAGAAGATGTACGACGATCTGGCAAAGTGGATGCCGGAGTTCCATAAGACGGGCGCAAAGCTGTTCGTGCAGCTGACGGCGGGCTTCGGCCGCAGCTTTACCGTGTCCGAGATGATGGAAAAGCTCTACAATAACCCGGTGCTGCGCGTGCTGTCAAAGCCGGTCATGGATCTCGACAAGATCACGGCCTCGGCCAGTCCGTCACCCAACCGGTGGTCGGACAAGCTGCCGTCGCGCGAGATGACGAAGGCGGAAATTCAGGAATTCATTGACTCGTTCGCCAAAAGCTCGAAGCTCCTGAAGGACGCGGGCGTCGACGGCGTGGAGGTCCATGCCGTGCACGAGGGCTATCTGCTCGACCAGTTTACGCTCCACTACGTCAACAAGCGCACGGATGAGTATGGCGGAAGTCTTGAAAACCGCTACCGCTTCGCCGCTGAGATCGTCAAGGCCATCAAGGCCGCCTGCGGCCCGGATTTCCCGGTGTCGCTGCGCTATTCCGTCGTCTCGAAGACCAAGGGCTTCCGGCAGGGCGCGCTGCCCGGCGAGGAGTATGTCGAGGCGGGCCGCGACATGGCCGAGTCCGAGATCGCCGCGAAGTTTTTGCAGGATGCGGGCTATGATATGCTCAACTGCGACAACGGCACGTATGACGCGTGGTACTGGGCGCATCCGCCGGTGTATATGCCTGAAAACTGCAATCTGGCCGAGGTCGAGCATATCAAAAACTTCGTCGACATTCCCGTTGTCTGCGCGGGCCGCATGACGCTGGACGCTGCCGCGGAGGCCATTGCCGCAGGCAGGCTGGACGGCGCGGGCTTTGCGCGGAATTTCCTGGCCGACCCGGAGTGGTTCACCAAGGTGCTCGAAGACCGTGAGGCCGATATCCGCCCGTGCATCCTCTGTCACAACGGCTGCTTCAATATGTGCCACTACAAGGGCGTGCCGAACGATCAGGATTTGAGCGACTCTCTGCATCTGGCGCGCTGCGCGGTCAATGCCGAAATGATGCAGTGGGACAAGCACTATATCAAAAAGACGAACGATCCGAAGACCGTCCACATCGTCGGCGGCGGCATCGGCGGCATGGAGGCTGCCCGCGTGCTGACGCTGCGCGGCCACAAGCCCATTATTTATGAAAAGTCCGGCGTGCTCGGCGGCACGTTCATCGCGGCCTCATCCGAGAGCTATAAGGGTAAGCTCCGCGACCTTCTGACGTGGTACCGCCGGGAGATGGAAAAGCTCGGCGTGGAGGTCCGCCTGAACACCGAGGTCAAAGAGATCGCGTCCTTCGGCACTGACCCCGTCATCATCGCCACCGGCTCGACCCCGCGCGTGCTCAAAAAGGTTCCCGGCCATGAGAAGATGCTCGAGGCCTGCGAGTATCTGCTCGGCGCGCCAGTGGGTGAAAAAATCGCCGTCGTGGGCGGCGGCCTGACCGGCTGCGAGATCGCGTATGAGCTGGCGCTGCAGGGCAAAGACGTCACGATCGTCGAAATGAAGGACGATCTGGTGTCCCAGAAGGGCGTGTGCCTTGCCAACAGCTCGTATCTGCGCGAGTGGTTCGCGTGGAAGCAGGTGCCCGTCTATCTGGAAACGACGCTCCGCGAGGTCAAAGACGGCTCCATTGTCTGCGCGGCAAAGGACGGCTCCTCCGTCGAGATCCCGTGTGACACCGTCATTTCCTCCGCCGGCTATATCTCCACGCCGCTCGTCGAGGAGAAGGGCCATAAAAACGTCCAGCTCGTCGGCGACTGTCTGCGCGTCGGAAACCTCCGCTCCGTCGTCTGGCGTGCCTATGAGGCTGCCATGAAGATCTGAGTATAACAGCACAAAGAGGCTGTCCCGCACGTATCCGGGACAGCCTCTTTTGATCGGTTCTGCGTTCAGACAGGATCAGTCCGGCCAGAGGCGTTCTTCGTAGACGCCTGCGGCCTTGAGCGCACAGATCGCCTCCTTGACGGAGGCCAGATCCTCTCGGTAGGTCACGCCATGCCAGACCTCCTCGCAGGGCAGCACGCGCACACGGGCCGTTCCATCCTCCAGCTGCTGGTTGACGGCGTTCGGAAGATAAAACTCACACTTCATCGGGTTCTGCGGGACCTGCTGCGCGAGGAACGTGCTGAGCCGCGACCAGAGCTCCGACACCATCGGCTGGGTAAAGCCCCAGAGGTTCATGGACACAATGGTGTCGCCCGGCAGGTCGACAAACTGTGTGCCGTCCTCGGTATAGGCGGCATGGTCGCCGCGCTGGTAGATCTGCATCCGCTCGGTAATGCTCGTGAGCATCCCGTTTTCGACCTCGCACACGCCGCGCGCCACAGAGCCGAACTCCGTCACGGTGTTGCGCACCCGGTAGCCGACCATGGCGTAGCAGTGCTCATCGTCGTTCGTGCGCAGAAACTCATAGATCGTGCTGAACGCCGTGCGGCCGTAGAAATCGTCGGAGTTGATGACCGCGAACGGCCCGTGCAGCACGTTCCGGCAGCAGGCAACGGCCTGTCCCGTGCCCCAGGGCTTGACGCGTCCGTCCGGGACAGAATATCCCGCCGGGATATCCGTCAGCTCCTGATAGACGTATTCGACATGGAAAAACCGCTCCATGCGGGTCCCGATGCGCTCCCGGAAGAGCGCCTCGTGCTCACGCTTGATAATAAAGACAAGATCACGGAAGCCTGCGCGTCTTGCGTCGTACATGGAAAAATCGATAATACTGTGTCCTTCCCGGTCGACAGGCTCCATCTGCTTGAGCCCGCCGAAGCGGCTGCCCATTCCGGCGGCCATGATGACGAGCTTCGGTGCTTGTTTCTGCATAGGTACGCCTCCTGCAAGTTACTGTCTCTATGGTATCGGTTTCCCCGGGAGATTGCAAGCCCCTTTCACGGGAAATTTTGCGTCCGACACGAATGGCTTGCAGAACGCGCTCCGGTGTGGTACACTGTGTTAAATCTTAAATCCATGTAAAATCGGAGGTGAACGTTACGGGCCTTTCTTCTCTGATCGCCAATACAAGTCCGGTCGCGGGCGTGATCATTTCTGTCGCGCTGATGCTGTTTTCCGGCTTCGCGATGACGCGGCTGACGAAGCTTGCGCGTCTGCCGAATGTGACCGGCTATATCCTCGCCGGGATCCTCATCGGGCCGTATGTGCTGAACCTTGTGCCGCAGCGCATCATTGACGGCACGGACTTTCTTTCCGATATCGCGCTGGCCTTCATCGCGTTCTCAACAGGCGAGTTCTTCAAGCTCTCCGTTCTGAAAAAAAGCGGTATGAAGGTCGTCTGGATCACGATCTTCGAAGCCGTTCTGGCCTCGGTCTTTATTTTTATTCTGACGTTTCTCGTACTCCGGCTCGAGCTGGCGTTTTCCATCGTGCTCTCTGCGCTTGCCTCGGCGACGGCTCCGGCCTCGACAATGATGACCATCCGGCAGACGGGAGCCAAGGGCGATTTCGTCGACACGCTGCTACAGGTCGTGGCGCTGGACGATGTGGTGGGGCTGGTTCTGTATTCCATCGCCATTTCCGTCGCGCTGGCTTCCTTAAGCGGTGCAAGCGGCTTTTCGTTCGAAACGCTGGGAAAGCCGGTGCTGCTGAATCTGCTGGTGCTGGCGCTGGGCAGTGCGTTCGGGCTGTTCATGAAGCTGCTCATGCCCCAGAAGCGCTCGAAGGACAATAAGCTGATCATCTCCGTCGCGCTCCTGTTCGCGTTCTGCGGCGTGTGCGCGCTGCTGGATATCTCTCCCCTGCTCGGCTGCATGATGATGGGCACGGTCTATACGAATATTGCGGACGACGACAAGCTCTTCAAGCAGCTCAATTATTTCAGTCCGCCGATTTTGCTTCTGTTCTTCGTCCGCTCCGGTATGTCGTTCCAGCTGGACGCGCTGGTGTCCTCGTCCGGGGATCTGAACGGCGTGCCGCTGCTCGTGATCGGCGTGAGCTATTTCCTCGTGCGCATTCTCGGCAAATACGCGGGCGCATGGCTGGGCTGCAGGCTGGTCAAAAAGGATAAGCTGGTGCGCAATTATCTGGGGCTGGCGCTCATCCCGCAGGCAGGCGTGGCCATCGGTCTGGCCGCCCTCGGCGCGCGGACGCTCGGCGGCACGATGGGAAGCGACCTGCAGACCATCATTCTCGCGTCCAGCGTTCTGTATGAGCTGATCGGCCCCGGCTGCGCAAAGCTGGCGCTGTATTTGTCCAGATCGTATTCCACAAGGCTCGAAGACGTTGCCGCCGTGGAGGAGGTCACGGAAACGGGCGAACGGAAGTCCGACGTGCAGCTGCTCATCGAGCGGATCCAGAAGATCCAGTCCGAGCTTCCGGCGCTGGATAACGACATATCGGAGGAGGAAGCCGCCTTTACCGAGGCGGCGGAGGAGCAGCTGGCCCAGACGCAGGCGCAGCGCAGATTTTTCTATCTCAGGAGGTAACGGCATATGAAAACAGACTGGATCGCGGGACTTCTCGGCCCGTGGAGCGCGGAGCTGGCGCCCGGCTCGATTCTTCTCCGGCTGGCGCTCAGCATGGCGCTGGCCGCCATCATCGGCTGCGAACGTTCGAGCAAGCGGCACTCGGCCGGTCTTCGCACGTTCATTCTCGTGAGCCTCGCGGGCACAGCCACGATGCTTATCGATCAGTATCTCATGGAGCTTCTGCCGGTCACGATCCCGGTTTTGTCGGCGGCTGCCGTCATCGGCATCACGACGATCAGCGCCAATTCCATCCTCTTCAGCTCCAAGAACCAGATCAAGGGCCTGACGACCTCCGTCGGCCTCTGGTGCTGCGGCATCGTGGGGCTGGCGCTCGGCGCGGGACTGTATACGCTGGCGCTGGTGCTGTTTCTCGCACTGCTGTGCAGTATGTCGGGCCTTCCGGCGCTCGAAACACATCTGAAGGACCGCTCGAACCATTTTGAGGTGCATCTGGAGCTGAAAAACAAGCTCGATCTGCCGGGCTTCGTCTCGACCGTCCGCGCCCTCGGCATCCGCATCGACGATATCGAGTCGAATCCCGCGTACTTGAATTCCGGCCTCAGCGTGTTCACCGTCTCCTTCACCGTAAGCAGCGCGGAGCTCAAGCAGTATAAAAAGCACGGTGAGATCATCGAGGCGCTGCGGTCGCTGGATTACGTATATTATATCGAAGAAATGAACTGAACCCGGAATTCCTCCGGCTGCGGGCAGTTTTGCCGGAAAAGGGCTTGCAGCACGGCGTTTTTCGTACTATAATAGAAGAAAACGTCGGAAAAGGTGAGCATATGGAGATCAAGCGCGCAGCCGAGCTGCTTCGCGGTCTTGCAGACGGCGTCGACCCCATGACAGGCCGGCCGCTGCCGGACGAGAGCGTCTATAACCGCCCCGAGATCATCCGGGCGCTGCACTGCGTCCTGCGGGCGCTGCAGGAGCGTGCCGACGGCGCGGCCGCCACAAACGCGGGCCGAAGCTGGAGCGCGGAGGAGGAAGCGCGGCTGCTTCAGGAATACGGTGCGGGGCTCACGACCGAGACGATCGCGCGCCGCCATGGGCGGAGCATCGGCGCCATCGAAACGCGCCTGTCCGAGCTTGGCCAGCGTGACCAGATCCAGTTCAGCATGCGATAGGAGCAGATATGGAACGAACCAGACTGGAGCTTTTATTCGATCAGGAGCTGCTGCAGAACGCCGAGCAGGCCCGCATTCTGTGCGGCAGTCCCGTGACGCGCTTCGTGCGCAGCGTGCAGTCCGCAGGCGGCGTTTCCGCCGTGCGGGAGCTTTGCAGGCGGAACCGTCCGTCCGACGCGTTTGATTCGCTTGCACAGGCCGGCCGACTCGACCTGTCCGCGGAGGCCAGCGCCGTCAAGGGCAAATACGGCCCGCTCTTTACCGACGACGAGGTCAACGCCTGCCTTGCGCTGCTTTTAGAAGCCGGATATTTTCAAAAAGCGGGACGGTAAGCACCGTCCCGCTTGGATTTCCGGCCAGCAGCCTTTTATGACAGGCCCAGAAAACAAAGTAGATTTTCACAGACCGATTGTGGTATACTGGACGCAGCAAACATGGGAGGGAACGCCATGTATCCGAAAAAACAACCAAAAAGCGACCGGGAGAAATTCTACGGCGCGTTTCAGAAAAAAGTAGGCTGCAAGCCCGAGCAGTATCTGCGCAGAAAGCTCGCGGGCGGTATGCCGGAGGCGGAGCTGCGGCGGCTTTATGATATGCTGGCCGTCGAGATCGCCATGAAGGCAAGATGCACCGCCATCCGCTATGACGCGCTGCAGCTGGAGCCTGCAGGCGAAACGGCGGCGGAGCGCCATATCCGCCGCGCGGCCACGCACGAGGTCCCTGTCTGCGCACGCTGCGGCGGACGCATGGTGCTGCGCACCGGGCAGACCGGCGCGCGCAAAGGACAGAAATTCTGGGGCTGCTCCAACTACCCGGCCTGCCGGTACACGAAGGACTTTGAAGCGCGGTCATGAAAAATTTCAAGTTCATCATCAGCTACGACGGCTCCCGCTATTTCGGCTGGGAACGCCAGCCGGGCCGCGACACGATCCAGGGCAAGCTGGAAGCCGTTCTGACGCGGATGTGCGGCACGGACGTGCAGGTCATCGGCGCGGGCCGCACGGACGCAGGCGTTCACGCAAGGGCCATGACGGCCAACGCCTATATGGACACAGAAAAATCGCCCGAGGAGATCCGCGACTACATGAACCGCTATCTCCCGGACGATATCTGCGTGCAGGAGGCGAAGCTCGCCGCCGACCGCTTCCACGCGCGCTACCGCGCCGTCGGCAAGCTCTACACCTACACCTGCTACGTGGGCGATACGAAGCCGGTCTTTAACCGCAAATACGTCACCGTGCTCGATTACCAGCCCGATCTTGCCGCCATGCAGCGCGCGGCGGAATATCTCACCGGCGAGCATGACTACAAAAGCTTCTGCTCGAACCCGCAGATGAAAAAATCCACCGTGCGGATCGTCGATTCCATCGAGATCGTCCGGCGGAAAGACTATATTTATTTCAATTACCACGGCACGGGCTTCCTGCAGAATATGGTGCGCATCCTGACCGGAACGCTTCTGGAGGTCGGACAGGGCAAGCGCACGCCGGAGAGCGTCCGGCAGACGCTCGAAGCGAAGGACCGGACGCAGGCCGGGTACACCGCGCCTCCGCAGGGGCTGTGCCTGATGCGGGTGGATTATTAAAGGAGCCTGCCGCAAGGCTGAAAATCTTCTACGAATTTGCAGCTGCGGTACAACTTTTTCTTTTGCTTCTCCGAAAGAAAACCGACTCGGTTTTCTTGAATCTTTCCTGCGAAACCAAGACCAGTTCAAAAATTCCGACACTGTCCTTGAAGGCGTCGTAGGGGCCGATGCCTACATCGGCCCGGCAGAATGCACCAATTTTACGGGAATCT
>OMDE01000196.1_pt1 | contig 19843 bp, 17 predicted proteins | sample 1645171 | NCBI WGS metagenome assembly OMDE01 (sample SAMEA103958129, study PRJEB25191) | human gut metagenome
CGATCCTGACCTACGTGAACAACGAGGTAGGTGCCCAAGTCTCTCAAGGCAGTCGTGTCGCTATCGTCTCCGACTTGTCCCATTTCAAGATAGAGGGGGAGATCGCCGATACCTATGGCGACCGGATCGCCGCCGGTAGCAAGGCCGTCGTAAAGATCGGCAACGATAAACTGGATGGGGTGGTTAGCGATGTTACCCCCTTATCGAAGAACGGCGTGATCTCCTTCACGGTTGCCGCCAACGAGCTCACCGAGTCGCGCTCCGCGGAGCTCTCCGTCTGCTATTCGGGCGATGCGGAGACAGCCGTGCTGCGCGTCGTGCAGTCGCCGCGGACGGTTCCGCCCGTCTTCGACATCCGCATGGAGCTCATCACGCAGACGAGCGCGAAGTATTCGGTGATTCCCGGCGACAAGGAGCAGACCTACCTGAGCATGCTCGTCGAGAAGGATTACTTCGACAGCTACGCCTCCGACGAGGAGTATTTCCAGGACGACCTGGCCTACATCCGGGCGATGGCCGAGAGCTTCGGCGTCTCGGTGCAGGAGTACCTCTCGAACACGCTCAACCGCGGTGACCTGCTGGTCAAGAACATGACGGGCCTGCTGCCCGGAACGGCCTACTACGTCTACGCATACGGCCTGACGGTCGACGGCGAGCGCACGACGGATATCTACAAGGTCGAGTTCGAGACTGTCGCGGTGCCGAAGATCGACGTCACGTTCACGGTGGATGCGACGGTCAACGGGCCGCTGTGCGACCTGCATATTGTGCCGTCCGATCCCAACCAGCGCTATGTCATCGGCATGTATGTCGCCGATCAGGTGCAGGACGGTGAGGACGCCTGCCGGCAGTACCAGCAGTACCTCAGCGACATGATCGTCATCTACGAGGCCATGGGCATGACCGCCGAGGAGACCGTGGCCGGACTCAGCGTGGTCGGCACGATCGACCGCACCTACGAGCTGGAGGAGAATACCGGGTATCTGGTCTTCGCCGCGTCGTGCACCGACGACGGACTCATCAACTCGGCTCCCGTCTCGACGACGTTCCGGACCACGGAGGTGCAACCCTCCGACAACCGCATCTCCTTCGAGGTGACGTCGCTCGAAGCACACGCCGCGACCATCGACGTGAAGACGGAGAACCTCGATCCCTACGTGCTCTACCTCGTCAATACGTCGGCCGTGGAGGGGATGGACGACGAGGCGGTCATCAGCTCCCTGCTGGCCGACGAGACCATCGCGGACTACCTCCGCCGGGGCGATACCTCTGTCGAGGCGAGCGAACTCGAGGCCTCCACGAGCTACACGCTGCTGGCCTTCGGCTACGTGAAGGGCAAGGCGACCACGGGGCTCTTCTCGGTGGAGTTCACCACCGAGGACGGCATCCCGGCCGACATCTCGATCCTCGTGGAGCACGACCGCTACTTCGACGGCACGCAGATCGCGGAGCTCTATCCCGACGATTATGCCGATGCCTACGGCCTGGCCGTGCTGCCGCTGACGGTCACCACGCAGGGTGATCCGGCCGAGCGCGTGCTCTACTACATCTACGAGGGCGACCTGACGAGCGACTTCATCCTCCCGGACAACGAGGCGATTGCCGCCCTGCTGCGCGACGGCATCTCGCAGGAGTCGGTGTCGTTCTTCCTGCCCTACGACGACGAATCCACGCTGCTGGCCTTCGCCATCGGTGCCGACGGCAACTACAGTCCGGTCTACCGCGAGAAGATTGTGCTGACCGAAGAGGGCGTATCGCCCGTCGAGGACTTCCGTCCCTTTGCGCTCACTCGCTCGGCCATGGAGTGCCGCATCGGAGCGCAGCAGGAGTCGGTCCGTCGCAAACCGGTTCTTACGCCCGGCGGCGAGCGGCCGGTGCTGCTGAAGGCCGAGACCCGCAGCCGCGCCGCAGCCTCCCCGCGCGTCGGACGGTAGCTGGCGGCAACCCGTGAAAAGAGGGGGTGTCCGTACCGAAAGGTCGGACACCCCCTCTTTTCGTTTTGTTGTGACGGCGGTTACTTCCGCGCGACGGCGAACAGGTCGAAGCAGTCGGCCGTGACGGGCCCCACGCGGTAGTCGTCCATGCGGATCGAGGTCGTCAGGTCGGTGTTGTCGCGGAGCAGGCGGCGGCGGTTGATGCGGTTGAGCAGGTCGTAGGGCAGCTGCAGCAGGCAGCGCGGCAGGCGGTGCTGGAGATCCAGCACGTCGAAGCGCGTGATGCGGGCGACGCTGCGGCGGTTCTGCTCGTAGTAGGCCATGACTCGGTCGTTGCCCGCAACGCCCAGCATCTCGACGGCGGAGAAGCTCCGCGCGAGCAGGTCGCGCAGTTCGTCGGCCGTGTATTCGCGCACGTGCCACGGATTGCGCGTGAGCGACATCGGGGCGTTGGGCGTCGTGACGATGAACTGCCCGCCCGGGCGCAGCACGCGGTGCACCTCGCGCACGAAGTCCACGTCGCGCCGGATGTGCTCGATTACCTGGAACGAGATGACGAAGTCGAAGCTCCCGTCGGCAAAGGGCAGCGGCGGCACCGTGGCCTGCATGTAGCGCACGTGCGGCAGGCAGGGCAGACTGCCCGCCTCGGGGACGTGTTTGTCGAGGGTGACGAAGCTGCGGGCGTGCGGCGCGATGACCTCCACGCCGTAGCCCGAGCCGGTGCCGATCTCGAGCACGTCGCCGTCGATGCGCTCCGCCGCCGCGTGGTACGCGAGCAGCGAACGCTGGAATACGAAGTTGTCCGAAGCCTCCGCGCAGACGCGCTCGGCCGTTGCCATGCGTCCCATTCCGTCCTACCTTTTGATTCTGATCCCCTGGTCGGTCGTCTCGACGGCGCCGCGTTTGAGCAGCACGCCCAGCGAGCGCTTGAAGACCTTTTTGCTTGTGCCCGTGAGGCGTGCCACCTCCTCCGGGGCGCTGTTGTCGTTCAGCGGCAGGAATCCGCCGTTGTCGCGCAGCAGGCCGAGCAGCTGCTCGGCCGAATCCTTGACCTGGGCGTAGCCCTCGCGCTGGAGGCTTACGTCGATGCGGTTGTCCTCGGTGATGCGGCGCACGTAACCCGTCAGGGCGTCGCCCACGGCCACCGGCCGGAACAGCTGGTTGCGGTAGAGCATGCCCCAGTGGCGGTTGTTGACGATGACGCGGAAGCCGATGGGGCTCTCCGACGCCACGAGCAGCCGCACCTCCTCGCGCGGCGCAACGGTGATGAGTTCGTTGTCGATGAACGACTTGAGCTTCATTGTCGCCACGCAGCGGCCCGTGATGCTGTCCTCGTAGAGGTAGACCACGTAGCGGTGGTCCTTGAGGACGCCGCCCTGCTGGTTGCGGTTCGGCAGGAAGAGGTCCTTGCCGTGCAGCCCCCAGTCGAGGAAGGCGCCGTGCGGCGTCTTGTCCACGACGCGCAGGAAGCCCGCCTCGCCCGCCCGCAGCAGCGGCGTTTCGGTCGTCGCCACGAGCCGGTCCTCCGAGTCGTGGTAGAGGAAGACCTCCTTCGTGTCGCCGGGTTTGTCGGTGAGCGATACATAGCGGTTCGGGAGCAGTACCTCCTGCCCCTCGTCGTCCGCGAGGTAGAGACCGTAGTCCGACAGGCGGCTTACGGTGAGTGTCTGTGTGCGTCCTGCCTTGAGCATAAATGTCGGTTTTCGCGACAAAAGTACGTTTTATTTCGTTCGCGTGCAACAGCGGCGCCGGCGCGGGTCGTTTTTTGCCGTTTCAAAAAATAGTGGTAACTTTCCCGTCGGTTCGGACGGCGGGGCCCGCTGCGGGGCCGTTTCGCGCCCGAGCCGGAAGCCATGGATGAAAAACAGAAACTGAAAGTCGCCCTCTGTCAGACGGATGCTGTCTGGGAGCGGCCTGCCGAGACCCTCTCTCGGCTCGACGGGCTTGTGGCGGAGGCAGCCGCCGGGGCCGATCTGGTCGTGCTGCCCGAACTCTTCGCCACAGGATTCAGCACCCGCCCCGCCTCCTTTGCCGAACGGGCCGCCGGGGAGGCGGATGCCGGCCGAAACGCGGGAGCCGATGTCTCGGGAGCCGACGTCGCGGAGGCCGATGCCGTGCACGTGACTGCGGAGCCCGCCGAAGAACAGGCACCCGTGCTGGCGACCATGCGCCGCTGGGCCGCGCAGGGAAAGTGTGCCGTGACGGGGAGCGTCGCCGTGGCCGCAGCGGACGGCTTCCGCAACCGGATGTACTTCGTGCGGCCGTCGGGCGAGGTGTCGTGGTACGACAAGCGGCACCTGTTCCGTCCGGGCGGCGAGGCGGACAACTACCGTCCGGGGCACCGGCGCGTCGTGGTCGAATATGCCGGGTGGCGCCTGCTGCTGCTCGTCTGCTACGACCTGCGCTTCCCGGTCTGGAGCCGCTGCCGCGGCGACTACGACGCCATCGTCTGCTGCGCCGCCTGGCCTGCAGCCCGGCGCGAGGTGTGGCGCACGCTGCTGCGCGCCCGGGCCATCGAGAACCAGTGCTACGTGGTCGCCGCAAACCGTGCGGGCTCGGATCCCGGCCTTCCCTATTCGGGCGATTCGGCCCTTGTCGACTTCCGGGGCGTGCCGCTCGCCGAGGCCGGGGCAGGGGAGTGCCTCCTGCGGGCGACGTTCGACCGCGCGGCCCGGGAGGCATTCCTCGAAAAGTTCCCGGCGTGGCGCGACGCCGACGATTTCGTGCTGGAAACGGGCGAAAAATAGCCCGCGGGGTTCCGGATTTGCCCCGGATGTCGTATCTTTGCGGTCCGGTACCTCCGTATCCGTTCCGAACGGACCGCAGAGGCGCCGCATCGTTGTGCAATGAAAGAAGAGACGATCAAGATACTCGGCGCCCGGGTCCACAACCTGAAGAACGTCGATCTGGAGATTCCACGCCACAAACTCGTGGTCATCACGGGGTTGAGCGGCTCGGGCAAGTCGTCGCTGGCCTTCGACACGATCTACGCCGAGGGGCAGCGCCGCTACATGGAGACGCTGTCGACCTACGCCCGGCAGTTCGTCGGCACGATGGAGCGTCCCGACGTGGATAAGATCACGGGGTTGAGCCCCGTGGTGGCCATCGAGCAGAAGACCACCAACAAGAACCCCCGTTCGACGGTCGGCACCGTCACCGAAATCAACGACTTCCTGCGTCTGCTCTACGCGCGGGCGTCGCGCGCCTATTCGCCCGTCACGGGCGAGGAGATGGTCCACTACAGTGACGACCGCATCGCGGAGCTCATTCTGGAGAACTTCGCCGGGCGGCGCATCGCCCTGATGGCTCCCATCGTCAAGGGCCGCAAGGGCCACTACCGCGAGCTTTTCGAGACCTTGGCCAAAAAGGGCTACATCTACGCCCGCATCGACGGCGAGATCCGCGAAATCTCGGCCGGCATGCGCCTCGACCGCTACAAGATCCACACGATCGACCTGGTCGTCGACCGGCTGCAGGTAGTCGAGGCGTCGCGCGACCGGCTGATGACCTCGCTCAAGGAGGCGATGCGCCAGGGCAAGGGGACGATGGCCGTCTACGACTACGGCACCGAGCAGCAGCGTTTCTATTCGCGCCACCTGATGTGCCCCACGACAGGCATCGCCTTCGAGGACCCGGCGCCGCACACCTTCTCGTTCAACTCGCCCAAGGGCGCCTGCCCGCACTGCAACGGGCTGGGCGAGGAGGCCGTCTTCGACCTGGCCAAGATCATCCCTGACCAGCGGCTCTCGCTGCGCGAGGGGGCCGTCGAGCCGCTGGGCAAGTACCGCAACAACATGCTCTTCGCCATCCTCGAGATGCTGGGCCGCCGCTACGACTTCACGCTCGACGATCCGATCGAGACCTTCTCCGAGGAGGCGCTCAACGCCGTGCTCTACGGCGACTCGGAGCCGCTGACGGTCGACCTCTCGGAGTTCAGCTCCCCGGCCGGCGGGCGGCAGTTCCTCTCGTGGGAGGGCGTTGCCGAGTACATCGGCCGCACGGAGGACGAGGAGTCAAAACGCGGGCAGAAGTGGCGCGAGCAGTTCCTCGTCTACCGCAAGTGTTCGGTCTGCGGCGGCACGCGCCTGCGCAAGGAGGCCCTGCAGTTCCGCATCGGCGGGAAGAACATCGCCGAGGTCTCGGCCCTCTCGATCGAGGAGTTCGCCCGCTGGATGGACCACATCGAGGAGTACCTCTCCGAAAAGGAGCGCCGGATCGCGCAGGAGATCGTCAAGGAGATCCGCGAGCGGCTGCGCTTCCTGATGGACGTGGGGCTGGGCTACCTGTCGCTCGCACGCTCGTCGCGTTCGCTCTCGGGCGGCGAGAGCCAGCGCATCCGCCTCGCCACGCAGATCGGCTCGAAGCTCGTCAACGTGCTCTACATCCTCGACGAGCCCTCGATCGGCCTGCACCAGCGCGATAACCAGCGCCTGATCCGCAGCCTCGAGGAGCTGCGCGACGCCGGCAACTCGGTGATCGTCGTCGAGCACGACGAGGACATGATGCGCGCCGCCGACTTCATCGTCGACGTCGGCCCCCGTGCGGGACGCAAGGGCGGTCATATCATGGCCGCGGGTACGATCGACGACATCCTGCGTTCCGATTCCATCACGGCCGACTACCTCACCGGACGCCGCCGTATCGGGATTCCCGAAACGCTCCGCAAAGGCACGGGGCAGTGCATCGTGATCCGCGGGGCGCGGGGCAACAACCTCAAGAGCGTCACGGCCGAATTCCCGCTCGGCAAGTTCATCTGCGTGACGGGCGTGAGCGGCTCGGGCAAGTCGACGCTCATCAACGAGACGCTGCGGCCTATTTTGAGCCGGGCGCTCTACCGCTCGCTGGACCAGCCGCTCGCATACGACTCGATCGAGGGGATCGAGCACATCGACAAGCTCGTCGTCGTGGACCAGTCGCCCATCGGCCGCACGCCGCGCTCGAACCCCGCGACCTACTCCAACGTCTTCGCCGACATCCGCAAGCTCTTCGAGATGACGCCCGACGCGCAGGTGCGCGGCTTCAAGGCGGGGCGCTTCTCGTTCAATGTCAAGGGCGGGCGGTGCGAGGAGTGCCGCGGCGCGGGCGTGCAGACCATCGAGATGAACTTCCTGCCGGACGTCTACGTGCGTTGCCGCGCCTGCGGCGGCCACCGCTACAACCGCGAGACGCTCGAGGTGCGCTACAAGGGCAAGAACATCGACGACGTGCTGAACATGACGGTCAACATGGCTGTGGAGTTCTTCGAGAACATCCCGAGCATCCACCAGAAGCTGCGGGCCATCCAGGAGGTGGGTCTCGGCTACCTGACCCTCGGGCAGCCCTGCACGACCCTCTCGGGCGGCGAGAGCCAGCGCATCAAGCTCTCGGCCGAGCTCTCGAAGCGCGACACGGGGCGCACGCTCTACATCCTGGACGAGCCGACGACGGGGCTCCACTTCGAGGACATCCGCCTGCTGCTCGATGTACTCAACAAGCTCGTCGACCGCGGCAACACGGTGATCGTCATCGAGCACAACCTCGACGTCATCAAGGTGGCCGACCACCTGATCGACATCGGCCCCGAGGGTGGCGCCGCCGGAGGCGAGATCATCGCCGCGGGCACGCCCCACGAGGTGGCGCAGTGCGCACGCAGCTATACGGGACAATTTCTGAAAAAGATGGGACTCTGACAGTTCAGGCACCGATTTTGCATTTCATGGCCATACCAACACCTTATGTGCTATGAAAAAAACAGTCATTATCGTTGTCACGGGCCTGCTGCTGTGCGCGGCGGCCTTCACCGTGATCGGACAGAAGCAGGTTCTGTCGCCCAAGCAGGAGCGCCGCGAGGTGCGTGAGAAACGCCGTGCGGACCGCATTGCCGAGTACGAGAAGTTCACCGACTCGCTCGTGCTGTCGCGCAACTTCCAGTTCAACCCCCAGACCATGCAGCAGCAGCCCGCGGGTCCCATGCGCCAGATCATGAACCCGGCCTTCAGCGTCCAGATCTGGGACGGAACGGTGGACATCTGTCTGCCCTATGTCAAGGGGTATGTGCCGCCCTACTACTCGACGGTCATCAACTACACGGTACCCAACGTCTCGGGCTACACGACCGAGCAGACCCAGGAGGGGTGGATGGTGACCTTCTCGACGTCGCTCTTCTCTGCCTCGACCTACACCTTCACCTTCGAGATCTTCTCCCGCACGGGCGGTGCGAACCTCACGATCACCAATCCGTGGTACAACCCCGTGCAGTACACCGGTACGATCTCGAAGGTCTATTGATCCGTCGTGCCGCCGCGCCTGCGACCCGGAGCAGAAACAAAGGCTGATCCTCCGAAAGGGATCAGCCTTTTGCTTGTGTATTCCGCCGCCGCATTGCCCGAGCGGAACCGGATCATCGCCGGGTTTACCGCCGCAGCGGAATCGGGACAACGCCGGACTGCCGCCCGAGCGGGATCGGGTCATCGTCGAGGCGTGGAAGGGTCCGGGTGGCGCCGGAATGGATTGCGGTCGCGGACCGTTGGCGGGTCAGGGCCTGAAGATCAGCGCCACGGCCGAGACGGAGACCCCCTCCTCGCGCCCCTCGAAGCCGAGGTGCTCGGTCGTTGTCGCCTTGACCGACACGCGCTCCGTGTCGATCCCCATCGCCCCGGCCATTGCCGCGCGCATGGCGTCGATGTAGGGCCGCAGTTTGGGCCGCTGCATGCGGATCGTGCAGTCGACGTTGCCGATCTCGTAGCTCCGTTCGCGCAGCATCGCCGCCACGCGGCCCAGCAGCAGCTTCGAGTCGATGCCGGCGTAGTCGTCCGATGTGTCGGGAAAGTGCTGCCCGATGTCGCCCAGTGCCGCGGCGCCCAGCAGCGCGTCGCACACGGCGTGGATCGCCACGTCGCCCTTTGCGGCGCTGCCCGACGTGCGGGTGCGCGGCGTGATGGGCATCGCCACCAATACGGACGACGAGGCGGTCGTGCGGCGCGACTTCGAGGAGCTGCGGCGCTGCTTCGAGCGGTTGAAACCCCACTTCGGGCCGGCGTTCGACACCCTTTCGATGGGCATGTCGCACGACTATCCGCTGGCCGTGGCGTGCGGTGCGACGATGGTGCGCGTCGGTACGCTCATCTTCGGCGAACGCGACTACTCTGCCGCACAACACTGATACGGATATGAAGATCGGATTCCTCGGATTCGGAAACATGGCGCAGGCCCTCACCGACGGCCTGCTGCGCAGCGGCAAGGTCGCGCCCGACGAGGTGGCGGCCTGTGCGCGCAACTGGGAGAAACTGTGCCGGAATGCCGGTCTGCGCGGCATCCGCCCGCTGGAGCGTGCCGCACAGGTTGCGGACTTTGCCGACGTGGTGGTCGTCGCCGTGAAGCCCCGCCAGGTCGAAGAGGTGCTGACGCCCCTGCGCGGGCGGCTCGCGGGCAAGATCCTCCTCTCGGTGGCTGCGGGCTTTACGTTCGACCGCTACGAGACCATTCTTGCGCCGGGGACGCACCATATAAGCACGGTCCCCAATACGCCCGTGTCGGTCTGCGAAGGGATCGTCGTCTGCGAGCGGCGCCACAGCCTTACGGCCGACGAGTGGCAGGCCGTGCGTGCACTGCTCGGCGGCGTGGGCATGGTCGTCGAAATCGACACCCCGCTGCTGGCCGTCGCCGGGACGGTCTGCGGTTGCGCCCCGGCCTTTGTTGCGATGTTCATCGAGGCGCTGGGTGATGCGGCCGTCAAGCACGGCATCCCGCGGGATGAGGCCTACCGCATGGTGAGCCAGATGGTCGTCGGCACGGGACGTCTGCAACTCGAGAGCGGCACCCACCCCGCGGCAATGAAGGATGCCGTCTGCTCGCCGGGCGGCACGACGATCGTCGGGGTGGCCGAACTGGAGCGGCACGCCTTCCGCGCCGCGGTGATCGACGCCGTGGATGCCATCGAGGGGAAATGATCCCGCGCGGCCGGAGCACGTTGCTTATGTCCGGCTCCGGTCCCGTCGTTTGGTTCGGTCCGATCCGGCGTTGACCCGCTGTCTGTCCCAATTCGCTTCGACCCGGCTCCGCCCCGCCGCTTGAGCCGGCACGGTCCTGCTTCGCCGTTTGATCCGGTTCTCGCCCGCTCCGCATGGCGGCTTATCTCGATTCTGTTCCCCTCTGCCCGCCGTTTGTCCCGCCCTGCCCGACATACGAAAGGGGCCGCAGATTGTCTGCGGCCCCTCTCTTTATGCCCGGGAGATGTTGTTCTCCCCTATTATCTTACGCGCAGCGTGCGGCCGATGCGCAGGATCGTCGTCGACTTGATGCCGTTCAGGCGGCAGATGTTCGAGACCGTGGTGCCGTAGCGGCGGGCAAGAGCACCCAGCGTATCGCCCGAGCGGATGCGGTGGTAGCGCATGGCTGCCTTTTCGGCTGCCTCCTTCTTGTCCTGCTCCTCGTTGGCGATCTCGTCCTCGAAATCCTGCCCGGCATTGGAGTAGATGCTGAAGAAGGACTTTTTCAGCAGGAAGGTCTCGCGGCAGAGCATGCCGTTCTTGAAGTCGATCAGCCGCTCGGGATCGAATGCCTGTCCGTAGTAGCGGGTCTCGAAGTGGAGGTGGGGCCCCGTCGAACGGCCCGTCGAACCGCCCAGCCCGATCACCTCGCCCGCCTCGACCCACTGTCCCGGCTCGGCCAGCCGCTCGGAGAGGTGGCCGTAGTAGGTCTCCAGCCCGTTGTCGTGGCGGATGATGACCAGATTGCCGTAGCCGCGCACATACTTCGAGATGCGCACGCGCCCGCAGAAGGTCGCATAGACCGGGTCGCCCATCTTGAGCGGCAGGTCCACGCCCTGGTGGCGGCGTCCGCGGCGCGGTCCGTACTTGCCGCGCGGGTTGACCGCACCCTGATAGGGGCAGTGGTAGCTGCGCGTCGAGTCGATCAGGTCGATGACCACCGACTGCGGCATGGCGGCGATGTTGACCGACTGGTACGGGAAGAGCGATTCGGTGTCCCAGTACTTCTCGAAGATCGTGCTGTCCTTCGCCACGGCGCGGTTGCGGACATATTTCCACGTGTTGTTGCCGTAGAGAATGACGTAGAGGGCGTCGTTGCCCGAGTTGAGCGTGTCGATGACCGTCAGGCCGTTCGTATCGAACGTCGACTCGATCTGCTTGCGCTCGAGGCGCAGGCGCAGCGTGGCGACGGAGTCCTCGGCCCGCTGCTCGGGCGTGAGCTCCGCCTCGGGGGTCCGGTTTGCCGCATTGCGCGCCGCAAGGAGCGTCTCGCTGCGGTCGAGCAGCTGCTGCAGCGAGTCGATCAGCACGCTCTGCGTGTCGGAGAGCCGGCGCAGCGAATCGGCCTCGGCCATCGCCTCGACGGCCTGTTGTTGTAGTTCGGCGCGCGAGGGACGTGCCGTGCGCGCTCCGGCGGTGAGTGCCGTCGCGAGGACGGCCAGTGTCAGCAGGTATCTTTTCATTCCATGTTCTCTTTTGCGGTTCGGGAGGGCGTCTCTGCCCTCCTACTGTTGTTTGAGCCGCTCCTCGGCGGCCTCCAGTGCGCGGTAGAACTCCTCGCCGAAGCGGCGGATGATCGGCTCGCGCAGCGACTTGTAGACCGGGATGCCCAGTTTGCGGCCGCGGACCCGGGCCGCCTCGCAGACCGACCAGCGGTGGTAGTTCAGTCCGATCGTGCCGTTCGAGAAGCGCATCAGGCGGATCGGATAGAGGTGGCACGAGATCGGCTTGCGGAAGGTCGTGCGACCCTCCTGCCACGCCTTCTCGATGGCGCAGAACGTCACGCCGTCCTCGCCGCGGCAGGCGTAGGCGCACTCGGCGTCGTTGACCAGCGGCGTGGTGTAGTCGCCCTCCTCGTCCACGACCATGAAGCCCTGCCGCTCGACGGCCTCGATCCCCTCCGCTGTCATGCAGGGACGGTAGTTCGGATATTCGCGCTCGAGCGTGTCGACCTCGTCGATCTCGAGCGGTGCGCCCGCATTGCCCTCGACGCAGCAGATGCCCTTGCAGGCCGCCAGGTCGCAGGCGAAGCACTCGCGCAGCAGGTCCGCGCTGACGATTTTGTCGTCGATCTCGATCATTTGCGGCAGGTGTCGGCGATGATGATGTCGTAGAGCTCCCCGAGCGTCATGCCCATCTGGCGCACCTGCTTCGGGACGATGCTCCCGGCGCTCATGCCCGGGATGGAGTTCAGCTCGATGAAGTAGGGACGGCCCTCGGGCGTGACGATGAAGTCCACGCGCACGACGCCCGAGCAGCGGCAGGAGCGGTAGGCTTCGCGCGTCATGCGGTTGAGCTCGCGGCGGACCGATTCGTCGATCGGCGCCGGGGTGATCTCGTCGGAGAGCCCCGCCGTATACTTGGCCTCGTAGTCGAAGAAGGCCTTTTTGGGGACGATCTCCGTGATCGGGAAGAGGTACTCGCGGCCCCCTGCCACGAGGATGCCGCAACCCATCTCGCGTCCCGTGATGCACTCCTCGATGAGGATCTCGTCGCCCTGCGCGAAGGCGGCGTCGACGGCTGCGGGCAGCTCTTCGGCCGTGAGGACCTTCGTCACGCCGAACGACGAGCCGTTGGCGTTGGGCTTCACGAAGAGCGGAAGCCCCAGCCCGGCGACGATGCGCGCCGGATCGTAGGCCTCGCCGCGGCGCAGGAAGATCTCCCGCGCGAGCGGAATGCCGCGGCCGGCGAGCGTGCGCTTGGTCGTGATCTTGTCGAAGGTGATGACCGACGAGGTCATCGAGCACGACGAATAGGGAATGCCCATCATGTCGAGGTAACCCTGCAGGCGTCCGTCCTCGCCCGGCGTGCCGTGGATGATGATGAGCGCATAGTCGAAGACCTTTCGCACCCCGTCGACCGTGAGCGAAAAGTCGTTCTTGTCGAGCTGCCACTGCCGGCCGTCGGGGGCCGTGTAGTGCCAGTCGCGGTGGTGCAGGTCGATGACCGTGATGTCGTATTTCGTGTGATCGAGCGCCGCCTCGATCTGTGCGGCGCTCTGCAGGGCGATCTCCCGCTCGGGGGAGTCGCCGCCTGCCAGAAGGGCAATCTTGAGTCTTTCCATCAGGGGTTGTAGATGTCTTTGTATCGGAATTCCAGAATTTCCCGGATCATGCCGGCATATTGCGCGGCCTCGGTGGCCGCAGGGTCGAGCGCCAGCACGCGGTTGAAGTCGTTGAGGGCCCGGCCCCACTCGTTGAGCCGGTAGTGGAGCTTGCCGCGCGTCAGGAGCAGCTGCCGATCGTCGGGGGTTTTCTCTATCTGTACGGTGAGCGCCGCAACGAGGTCGGCGGGGCTCCAGAGCCCCTTCTCCCGGATGTATTCCGCGACGGAGGGGGCGACCATCCCGGTGATCGGCTCGCCCTGCGCGACGCGCAGGCGGATGTCGGTGGCCGAGATGTCGAGCAGCGGCGCGTCGTCGAGCAGCGTGATGCGGTCGGTGAAGCGGTCGATGCGTTCCCCGCGCCGCGGATAGACGTAGATCGGATAGTCGAAGAGCCGTTCGTACTCCTTCCAGCCGTCGAGTGCGGCGATCTGGTCGCCGCCCATGAGGATCGCAAAGCGCATCCGCCCGCCGCACTCCTTTTCGAGGAAGCGCAGCGTGTCGACCGTATAGGAGGGGTGCGGCAGCAGGAACTCCACGGCCGAGGCCTTGATCCGGTCGGGGTATTTCGAGGCGGCGCAGGCCCGCTCGGCCATCTCGAAGCGGTCCATCTCGGGAGCCAGCTCCGCGGCCTCCTTGTAGGGGCTCTGCGGCGAGACGATCAGCACGACCTCGTCGCACAGGTTGCGTTCGATGGCGTATTCGGCCAGGGCGATGTGCCCGTTATGCACCGGGTTGAACGACCCGAAGTAGAGCAGTTCGCGTGTCATGACTGGCGGGCGATGAAGCGGTCGAGAATGGTGCAGACCTCCTCCACGGCCTCGTCGAGGCGGTCGTTGATGACCGTGTGGTCGAACTCCGGGGCCTTCGTCAGCTCGAATTCGGCCTTTGCCACGCGGCGTTCGATCACCTCCGGCGTGTCCGTGCCGCGCCCCTCGAGGCGGCGGCGCAGCTCCTCGATCGAGGGCGGCATGATGAAGATCGAGCAGGCGTCGGCGCCGAAGATGCGCTTGAGGTTGATGCCGCCCATGACGTCGACGTCGAAGAGGATGATGTGTCCCTTGTCCCAAATGCGCTCGACCTCGCTGCGCAGCGTGCCGTAGCAGGTGCCCTGGTAGACCTCCTCCCACTCGACGAAGCGTCCCTCGGCGACGGCCTTGCGGAAGGCCTCCTGCGTGAGGAAGTAGTAGTCCACGCCGTCGCGTTCGGTGCCGCGCGGCGCCCGGCTCGTGGCCGAGACGGAGAATTCAAACTGCGGATAGCGTGCCAGCAGGCGGTGCACGATCGTGGTCTTGCCCGATCCGCTCGGGGCGGAGAATATGACGACCTGGCCCATCAGAGAATGTTCAATACCTGTTCCTTGATCTTCTCCAGCTCGTCCTTCATCTTGACGACGAGGATCTGGATGTTCGTTTCGTTGGCTTTCGAGCCCATGGTGTTGATCTCGCGGCCCATCTCCTGGGCGATGAAGCCCAGCTTGCGGCCGACGCCCTCCTCGCCCGCGGCCACCTCGCGGAAGTAGCGGCAGTGGTTTGTCAGGCGCACCTTCTCCTCGGTGATGTCGAGTTTCTCGAGGTAGAAGATCATCTCCTGCTCGAGACGGTTGCTGTCGACGTCGACCTTCAGCTGCGCGAGGTTGTCCAGGATGCGTGCGCGGATGGTCTGCGTGCGGGCCTGCTCGAAGGGGACGACCTCCTCTTTGTACTGCTCGATCAGGTCGACGCGGCGCAGCAGGTCGGCAATCAGAATGGCCCCCTCCTGTGCGCGGAAGGCGTCGAGGTGTGCGGCGGCGGCCTCCGCGGCGGAGAGGAGCGCGGCGTGCTCCTCGTCGGAGACCGTTTCCGATTCGGCCGAGACGACCTCGGGCATGCGCAGGATGGCCGGCACGAGCGTGTCGTAGTCGGCGTCGATGCCCGCATAGGCGAGCGTATCGTTCATCTGGCGGAGGTATTCGCGGAAGAGTTCACGGTTGATGCGCGCCGGGGTTTCGACGCGCTGCGACTCGACGTTGACGAAAACGTCGACCTTGCCGCGCTGCACGGTGCGGGCGATCAGCGTGCGCAGTTCGTATTCCGACTGCCGGTAGACGGACGGCAGGCGCAGGTTGAGGTCCAACTGCTTGGAATTCAGCGAGCGGATCTCGACCGTGATCTTTTTGTTCTGAAACGTGGCTTCGCCCTTGCCGAAGCCCGTCATGGATTTTACCATTTGCGGAGGATGTTAAGTTTGGGCAAAAGTAATAAAAACAATTCAAAATGCCGAGCGTTCGGGACGCCGAGTGAAATTTCTTTGAACAAGTTTTGCACAACTGTTGTATTCTCCGGAATATTTTACCTATATTTGTGTTAGTAAACTAACAGGCTGGAGTCCGAAACACTAAATTCACATCCGAATATTATGAAAAAGCACAATTTCAACGCAGGACCTTGCGTATTGCCCAGAGAGGCGGTAGAATCTGCCATTGAGGCTATCCGTGATTTCGATAACACAGGTATCGGCCTGCTGGAGATTTCCCACCGTACTCCGGGTTGGGAGCGTATCATGGCCGAAACCGAGCAGTTGTGGCGCGATCTGCTGAACATTCCCGACAACTATGCCGTAATGTTCCTGGGCGGCGGTGCTTCGACTCAGTTCTTCGAGGTTCCGGCGAACTTGTTGAAAAAGAAAGCTGCCTACCTCCAGACCGGTGTTTGGGCGAAGAAGGCTGCCAAGGAGGCCAAGTTCTACGGTGAAGTGGAGATCGTCGCTTCTTCCGAGGATAAGAACTATACCTATATTCCGAAAGGCTACAAAATCCCGACCGATGCGGATTATTTCCACATCACGACCAACAACACCATCTACGGTACGGAGATTCACGAGGATATCGACTCCCCTATCACGCTCGTTGCCGATATGTCGTCGGATATCATGAGCCGTCCGGTCGATGTGAAGAAGTACGGTATGATCTACGGCGGTGCGCAGAAGAACGTAGGCCCTGCCGGCGTGACGTTCGTCATCATCCGTAAGGATCTGATCGGCAGCTCGGAGCGTCCGTTGCAGACGATGGTCAATTACGCTACGCACTATCCCGAAGAGGCTCGCAACCACTCGATGTTCAACACGCCTCCCGTACTCCCGATTTTCGTAATGCACGAAACCCTGAAGTGGGTGAAGGCACAGGGCGGTGTCGAGGCCATGTACAAGATCAACAAGAAGAAGGCCGAGACGCTGTACAACGAGATCGACCGCAACTCGATGTTCGTCGGTACGGCCGTGAAGGAAGACCGTTCGATCATGAACGTCTGCTTCGTGATGGCTCCGGGCCACGAGGATCTGGAGGCTGAATTCATGGCTTTTGCCAAGGAGAAGGGCATGGTCGGCATCAAGGGGCACCGTTCGGTGGGCGGTTTCCGCGCTTCGATCTACAACGCATGTCCGCAGGAGAGCGTGGATGCGCTGGTTGCCTGCATGCAGGAGTTCGAGAAGAACCACAAGAAATAATTAACCGGATTTGATCTATGGCGCAGTTCTTTACTTTTACGCCGAAACGTAAGGAGGACGGCGCCATAGATTTTTATACATTAATGGACGTTTTCGATGAACGGGAAGAGGATGGGACTACCTACCCTGCCGGGCATGGAGAGCGAAAAATAAAATTCAACGATATGAAAGTTTTAATTGCAACCGAGAAACCTTTCGCAAAGAAGGCTGTTGATGGAATTAAGAAGATCATTACGGATGCCGGTTACGAAGTAGCCCTTCTGGAGAAATATACCGACAAGGCCCAGCTGCTCGCAGCCGTTGCCGATGCCAACGCCCTGATTATCCGCAGCGATAAAGTGACTGCCGAGGTGATCGAAGCTGCCAAGAATCTCAAGATTGTCGTTCGCGCGGGTGCCGGTTACGACAATGTGGACCTGGCTGCCGCAACGGCTAAAGGCATCGTAGTGATGAATACTCCGGGGCAGAACTCGAACGCCGTGGCCGAACTGGCGCTCGGTATGATGGTCTTCATGGCCCGCAACCAGTTCACGCCGGGTACCGGCAGCGAGCTGAAAGGCAAGACGCTGGCGATCCACGCTTACGGCAACGTCGGCAAGCTCGTCGGTCGCAAGGGTAAGGCGCTGGGTATGAATGTGATCGCTTTCGATCCTTTCATCACCGATGCAAAGGTATTCGAGGCCGACGGCGTGAAGAAGGTGGACAGCATCGAGGAGCTTTATGCACAGGCCGACTACCTGTCGCTGCATATCCCCGCTACCGAGCAGACCAAGAAATCGATCGGCCACAAGTTGTTGACTTCGATGCCTAAAGGCGCTACCTTGGTGAATACCGCCCGCAAGGAGGTGATTGACGAGGCAGGAGTGATCCAGGCGATGACCGAGCGCGAAGATCTGAAGTACATCACCGACATCGCTCCCGAGGCTGCCGCCGAGATGAGTGAGAAATTCGGCAAGCGCTTCTTCGCGACTCCCAAGAAGATGGGTGCCGAAACTGCGGAGGCGAACATCAATGCAGGTTTGGCTGCTGCAAACCAGATCGTCGATTTCTTCAAGACCGGCAACACCCGCTTCCAGGTGAATAAATAATCGAAATATCCCCTTATTTTCAAACGATAAAGAGAGAATATTATGGTAAAAATCAAACCGTTCGCAGGTATCCGCCCTCCGAAGGAGCTGGCTGCCGAGGTTTCGTCGCGTCCTTACGACGTGCTGAACTCGCAGGAGGCCAAGGCCGAGGCTACCGAGCGCTCGCTGCTCCACATCATCAAGCCGGAAATCGACTTCGATCCGATTGCCGACGAGCATGATGAGAAGGTGTATAAGAAGGCTGTCGAGAACTTCAAGAAGTGGCGCGACAACAAGTGGCTGGTGCAGGATGGCGAAGAGCACTATTATATCTATGCCCAGACGATGAACGGCCGTACCCAGTACGGTCTGGCCATGTGCTGCTACTATGAGGACTACTGGTCGGGCAAGATCAAGAAACACGAGCTGACCCGTATCGAGAAAGAGGAGGACCGCATGAAGCACGTCGAGCTTCAGCAGGCTAACCTTGAGCCGGTATTCTTCGCGTATCCCGACAACGACGAGATCAACAAGATCGTTGCCGACTACGTGAAGAACAACAAGGCCGATTACGATTTCACGGCCGCTCCCGAAGGCTTCGGCCACCATTTCTGGGTGATCCGCGACAAGAAGATCAACGACCGTATCACCGAGATTTTCGCAGGTATTCCTGCTCTGTATGTGGCTGACGGACACCATCGTACCGCTGCCGCAGCACGGGTGGGCAAGAAGCGTCAGGAGAACAATCCCAACCATACCGGCAACGAGGAATACTGCTATTTCTTGGCTGTTACGTTCCCTGCAAGCCAGCTTCGCATCATCGACTACAACCGCGTGGTGAAAGACCTGAACGGGATGACTCCCGAGCAGTTCCTCAAGGCGCTGGAGAAGAATTTCACTGTGGAACCCAAGGGTAAGGAGATCTACCATCCTTCGAAGTTGCACAACTTTTCGCTCTACCTCGACGGTCAGTGGTACAGCCTCACGGCGAAGCCGGGTACGTACGATGACAACGATCCGATCGGAGTGCTGGACGTAACCGTGCTGTCGAACCTGGTACTTGACCAGTTGCTCGACATCAAGGATCTGCGGACGTCGAAACGGATCGATTTCGTCGGCGGTATTCGCGGCTTGGAAGAGTTGAAAAAGCGTGTTGATAGCGGCGAGATGAAGGCGGCTTTCGCACTCTACCCCGTTTCCATGCAGCAGCTCATCGACATTGCCGATACGGGCAACATCATGCCTCCGAAGACCACCTGGTTCGAGCCGAAACTCCGCTCGGGTGTGGTGATCCATACTTTCGAGGAGAAATAGTGTCCCGTAAGGGATTCAAAAGAGAAAGGAGATCTTGAACAGATTCTCCTTTCTCTTTTGTAATTATATGCTTTCCTGTATTTCACCGAGAGCGTCGCGCCCCGAGTTCTTTAGGGTCAGGTCGGGATTGCAGATGCAACTACGAATCATGAATATGCGACCGTCGAAAATGGTGCGGGCGGTGGAAAGTACCGCCCTCGCAGCAGAGCGCGATCAGCTTTTTTTGGTGTTGTTGGCGATAGCTGTCAATGCACGGAACGTTTCGGCTATTGCGCGAGTCACCACGACGATTATGAAGCCGTAGATCGGATTGAGGACGATGTAAATGAGCGAACCGCTGCCGAAGAATGCTCCCGTACCCATCATGCGAAGCATGGAGGCGTCGCCGTTCAGGAATATTGCGGCGATCAGGGTGAGCAGCGCTCCGCCGATACCGACGAACATACCCGCCCATTCCCCGAAAGTCTGGATGAAGTGCGAGAATACGGGAATGGCGACGAAATCGTCATGCGCTGTCGCTGCCGCATATACTTTTTCGCGGCGGTTCCACCAGATTTGAAAACCGAGCCAGGAAACGAAGGCGATCACGAGCCAGACCAGAATAAACGCGGCGATCATCCGGCCTCCGCCGTACTGAAACAGGTCGTTGTTAATGGCCATTACCAGCAGTACGATGGGTGTTAGCAGGTTGAGGATCGCCAGGATCGCATACAGCCAGCGGAAGGGTTCGCGGAAAAACTTACCGGTGTCGATGTATTTGAGCACCGGGTCGAAAAACGAGAAAAATTTGTTGTCTTTCATACGCATTGGGTATTTTAAGGTTAATAACTGTATCAGTAAATTTAATCATAAATTCTTTGAAAAAGAAATTTTCTGCCCGGTGTATTTGCTGCAGGTCGGTGTGTTATGTGTCCGAAACAGAATGTTTTCGGATATATTTTAAGTGTTTCGTGAAATTTTATTACGAAATGTTAT
>OMDE01000197.1_pt1 | contig 19734 bp, 10 predicted proteins | sample 1645171 | NCBI WGS metagenome assembly OMDE01 (sample SAMEA103958129, study PRJEB25191) | human gut metagenome
GCGAGAGCGATCATAGGGGTGTTCCTCCTGCGGTTTTTCTTTTATTATACCGCAGAGGACACAATTTGCAAGCGCAATCGGAGGCGGGGCGCGTTTTAATGGTATACGCTCAGGAAAATCTCGTTGACCGCACTGCTGTCATCAAACCGCAGCGTGGCACAGAAATTTTCTGCATAAAATCTCATGTGATAGCTGGTATCCGCACCAAGAAACGCATACGAAGACGCCGCATTGCTGCCATACAGATCCTGTGTACGGTAGTAGTCCTGCGGCAGCGTCAGAATCTGCATCTGCGGGTCGACCGGGATGGTATCCAGAATGCCTTGCAGACTGCTGCCGATCGCCGCACCGCGCAGGAAGGCCGAGGAAAATGTGCCGCTGTCCGCTGACGGTGTGATATCGACGGATTCCAGCCGCAGAACGCGGTCAGAATCCGGCGTAAAATAATAACTCACGCCGTCAACGGTGAAATTATCGCCCGGCATCCGGCCGCGCCAGACGCGGCTGTTCTGGTAGCTCTGCGCCTTCCTTACCGCCGTCTCATAGTCCATGCCGAGGTAGACGCCGTTGGGCAGCGTCAGTTCGCACGGCTGGACGGGGATAGTTTTATCCGTTTCCACCGATGCCGGAGGGGTGTTCGGGCCGGAGAGGTACACCTCTGCGCGCAGGAAGTTGACGTGTGCGGTCCTGGACTGGAACGAAACCTCCATATTTCCCGCAGACAGCAGCCCGGTGTGGCCGTCCTGCTCGGAAATGCCGAGCAGCGCCGCCGTGTCCTCGTATTCCGCTTTTAAGAACCAGTAGATCGCGTTTTCACGCGGGCCGTCAACGACGGTCTCTGCGCCGGTTTCCGCAGAGCGGTACACAAGCGACGTTTTCCAGTGCCGGTTGCATCCTGCCTTGTTCTCGGGGCACGGAGCAGAGACAGACCGCACAAGCAGCTGATGCGTGCCGACCTGTGCCAGAAGCGTCGTGTCCAGCACTGTGCCGTCGGTGTCCAGCGGGGTGAAGCTGGCCGCGATTTGCTTTAAAAGCTGCCCCTCATAGCGGGTCTGCAAATACGGGTTATAGCCGGAGGATGTTTCCCTGTCCTCGCCCAGCGTCCAATGCACGCGCACCTCATAGCAGCCGTCGGCTGCGCCGAAGAGGTATACCAGTTCATTTTCTGCGCCGGAGGCCAGCGTGAAGACCGTATAGCGGTTGGTCAGTTGGGAATCGTATCCCTGCGCCATATAGTCCGCGATGCGGCTGGAAACGTCTGTACCGGCAAGGAGTTTTGCTTCGAGCGTTGAGCCTGTCAGATGCGTGCTGGATACCAGACCGCTTTCGTCATAGCTCCAGCCGGTCGTGGGCAGATACGCGCCCCAGCCTCCGGCTTCGTCCGGGAAGGTGGAGAAGTACGCGTCAATATGAACGGCCCTGCCGTAGCCGTCCATGCCGTTATAGAAGCTCGGATAGAAATAGCCCTGTATATTATTTGCACCATGGGTCGCGGCGTAAATGTCGCGCAGATAGTCCGTCAAGCGGCCGGACTGTTCATACACGGCCAGCGCCGTGCCGTCCGTGTCCTTTGTCCAGCCGAGCAGGCGGTAGTCCTGCGTTTCGCTGCGATAGGTGACGGTCACGAGATAGCGGGTGTTGTCCACCAGATATTCCTGCCCGTCGATATACGACAGGCCGGTATCAGTGCCCAGCATGAAGGTGCGCCCGTCGGCATTTTCCGGCGCAATCGCAATTTTGTAACTCCACAGCTGCAAGTCTCCCTCCGGGTCGAGGTCGGACAGGGAAGCAAGCTGCTCGAGGTTCACCATCTGCGCGTCCTGCACCGTATCTGTTACAGTCTCAAATCCGCCGTCGGTCAGCACCTTATATTCGATTGGCTCCGGCAAAATGACCTGCGCGATATAATATTCGGCGTAGTCCTGTATGCTGGAAAAGAACGCGCTTGTCGGGAGCGTGCTGTCTGCCTCTGCGGGGCTGTCTGCGGTAGAAGAAGCGGGCGGCTCTTCCTCCGGCTGCTCTGCGTCCGTCTTCGGGTCGGTCAGGAAGCACACGGCCACGGCGATGGACACGAATACCGCCGCCAGCACGACCCAGAACGCAGGCTTTTTGTAATTTAAAACGGACTTGATGCGGCCCTTCACGCCCGTCTCGCCGAAGGCCAGCGGGCAGGCCGTGATCATCCGGCGCGGGACGCTGCATTGCAGCAGCGCACGGGAATAGGCCGTCTTGCAGCTCTCTCCCAGCTCGCGCACGACCTTTTCATCGCAGGCCGCCTCGATATCGCGGCAGAATAAAACATACGCCAGCCAGCAGACGGGGTTGAACCAGTATGCCGTCAGGAGCAGGAAGCCCAGCGGCTTCCAGAGCTGGTCGCCGCGCTTTAAATGTGCGCGCTCGTGCGCCAGAACCATGTCCTGCGCGCCGGGCTCCAGCCCGAAGGGCAGATAAATTCTTGGCCGAATCACGCCGAGAATGAACGGGGACGGGACGAATTCCGACTGGAACACGTTTCCCTCCAGCCGCACCGCCGTGCGCACACGAAGCCGCAGGCGCAGCGCGGAAATGGCCGCGTACAGGACAAGCACCGCGCAGCCGCCGAGCCAGACCCACGCGGCAAGCCACGTCAGAATTTGCAGCGGGTTCGCGCTCTGCGCGGGGTCGGGCGTGAATGCAGCCTGTAAGGGCGGATTTACAATGGCGTCGACCGCCGGGATGCCGCTCGTGATGGCTGGCGCGGCGGAACACACGATCTCCGGCTGCACCGGCTCCGCGCTCGGAATGAGGCTCAGCACGCTTTCAATCGAGAACGGGCACAAAAGCCGCACCGCCGCCAGCGCCCACAGGGCGCACAGCAGCCATTTCGGCGCTTTTTTGAACGCCAGCCGCACCAGCACGACCGCAAAAATCAGAACCGCCGCAGACAGGCTGCGGTTGAGAAAGCCGAGAAAAAGATTTGTCATGGCCGATTCTCCTCATAGCCGTCGATCATGGCGCGCAGCCGGTCGACCTCGTCCTGCGAAAGCTTCGTCTTGCGCGCGAACGCCGCGATAAACGCGGGGAGCGAGCCTTCGAACGTCTTCTCGACCAGCTCGTCCAGCTCTGCCGCCTGCGCCTCGTCCTTGGAGACGAGGGAGGAGACGAGGCCGTTTTCGTTTTTTACGATGCCGCGCTCGCCTAGACGGTGGATGACCGTATACGTCGTCGTCCGGCTCCAGCCGAGCCTTTCTTTGCACAGCTTCGCCAGCTCCGCGCTGGGCAGCGGCTCATGCTCCCATAAAATCAGGCAGAACCGGTATTCGCTCTCAAAGATCTTCGGGGTGGACATAGGCATTCCCTCCTTGTCTAATGCGTTAGACTGTAATTGCAGTCTAACGCATTAGACTGCTCTTGTCAAGCCCCCTTTGCAAAAGGGCAGCTTTTTGCGGACAGAAAATTTTCGGCAGGATGCAACCCTTGCGGAATTTTTGCGTGTAGGAAAGAGAAGTGCGGATGCGGACGCGGCGCGGCCCACAATATCTTGTGGCGGGTGTTACGTCTACCTCGCAACATGGGCCGAAATGGGCTGAAATGCTTGGTAAAACAGACATTTTCGTAAAAATCGGTTGCATTTTTTAATTTTTATGGTAAACTGGTTACATAAAATCTGCGGCTGCAACAGGTCGCAAATTGAAAGAGGTGCAGGTATGAAGCGTACATTTGAAAGATTCATGAGCCTGCTGCTGGTCCTCGCCATGGTATTGGCGATGGTTCCGGCGGCATTGGCTGCAAACGCGTACAGCGTCGAGCCGGACTCGACGATCACGCTCACGACGACGTACACGTTCACGGAAGCAACGTGGACGTCCAGCGATTCGACCGTCGCAAAAATTGAAAGCAGCACCGCCACAACGGCAGTCATCAAGGGCGTAAAGGCCAGCACGACGGCCATCCGGATCACGGCTACCGGCAAGGTAAATGGTCGTGATTATTCGGAGTATTTCACGGTTTATGTGCGGGACGCATATACCCTTACGCTGGCGCTCAGCAACAGTAATATCAACGGCACGGTTGCGCTGAATCAGGGCGACACCAGAACGCTCACCGCGACTGTCACGGTCGGCAGCAGCGGCGTGACCGCAGGCAATCTGGCAAACTGCGAAGTTCATTTCACCAGCGATAACGATGCCATCTCGGTTACTCCTGCCAGCGCGAAGGTCACCGCAAGCACGGTCGGCCACTACACGACCTATAAGGTTGAAGCGACTGTCAAAGCAGAGAAGGTCGGCGGCGCAACGCTGACGGCGCAGGTCTGGTATCAGGGTAAAGATGGCATGAAGCCGTCCACGTCCGCGACTGCGGCCAAGACCATCGGCTTCAGAGTCAGCGGCGCGGCGACGATCTCGGTCACGCTTCCGACCGCCCAGCAGGTATTGTCGCTGGAGGCAGGCGGCACGTCTGCCACGCTGCAGCCGAAGGTGACCGGTTATTCCGGCACAGCCCAGCCGAAGCTGCTGTATCTGTATGACACCAAGGATAACAATCTGTATGTCCGCCCCAACGCTTCGACGACCTCTGCGACCGTCGAGCCGTACAAGGCCTGCGACGCAACAAAGATCTATATCTGCATCGCGGACTACAACGCGGGTCTGACATACGCGAAGATCGACCAGACGAACCCGTCCGCACCGATCGAGGGCAGCTACGCTGTCTGCACGGTCAGCATCAAGAATAAGGGCATGGCCGTCACATCGATCGAGGTCATGAACAACGAGAGCGTGAAATATAACGGGAAGGACTCCCGCCTGCAGACGCTGCTGGACAACGGCACGATGGTCTTCGGCCTGCAGGACAGCTATTATAAGCCTGCTGTGAAGTCTGCGTTGATCCGTGACGAGCTGATACTTACTGCGCGCATCAAGGCTCCCGATTCGCTGCTTGCAAGCGCTGCGGATTTGAAAAATGCCTATTCCCGCATTGAGTGGACAAGCTCTGCCCCCGCTGTTGCCAAGGTGGGCACGACCGATTCGGACGGAACCTCGGCAACTGCGACGATCGTGCCGGTCGCAGCCGGTACGGCGACGATCACCGCGAAGGTCGACGGCAATGTTACCGCAACCTATAATGTTACGGTCTATCAGGGTCGTGCATACAAGATCACCGAAGAGCCGAGCATCGGTGAGACGGTCGGCAAGATGACGGACACCGAGCTCAAAGCTATGTTCGAAAAGGAATCAGCCAAGGTCGAGATTCAGACCAGCATCTACGCTGACGAAGTGATGATCTACGAGCTGCCCGTCAAGACGGCAGAAGTCGTAAACGGCACGAACGGCGGCAAGAAGTTCAAGTATACGCTCAACGGCCTCAAGCCGGCTACGAAGGAATTCTTCTACAACAGAGAAGACCCGAACGGCACAGGCGTTACGACGGATAGACAGGTGACCTTCTCCGACATTTCCTTTACGGAGCAGCCCGCAAACGCGGCCTATAGGATCACGGACACCATTGCCGATCTGGCCATGACAGCGTCGGTTTCGACGGGCAAGATCAAATCCGTGGTCTGGTACATGAACAGCGACCAGACGACCGGCGGTGTGGATAAAGCAATTCAGACAGACAAAATTACCGATAAGCCTACGAACTACCGTTCGGTTCTGTCCAATCTCAAGCAGTACATCACCGGTACCGGAACCTATGTGTTCTACTGCCGCGTCACGACCGACGACGGCAAGTATGCCGAAACACGCAAGGCCATCATCACCATCACGGGTGAGAACCACATCAACATTGTCTTCAACCCGACTACGGTAAAAGCTGGCGGGACGTTCACCATCACCGGCACGCCGCAGGAGTATGTGAGCGGCAAGCTGACCAATGTGACCGGCAAGACCTACACGATCACATGGACCTCGAGCGACGAGAACATTGTTAAGCTTTCCAGCAAAACCAGCACCAACAGCAGCCCCTCCATCACCGCGACGGCCAAGGCCGGCGGTCAGGTCACCATCAAGGCTGAAACGACGATCGGCGCGAAAAAGTATGCTGCCGAAGTGAAGTTCACCGTCACTGTCCCCGAGGCGGACACTGTCAGCGTGACGCTCGGCGAGAACGACACCTATGTCCTGCTCGACGGCAGCAAGCTTGCCGCGGCAGTCAAGACCGCCGCGAAGGTCACACCCAGCACCTTTACCTTTGAGTCCCCGGCCAACGGCACGCTCTATACCACAAGCGCCATGTCCGGCACGGTCAGCACGACGACCAAGTATTCTGCCAGCGAAGTCAGCAAGATGGTCTACCGTCCGACGAGAACCACCGGCACGCATACCATCAGGTACGCCGCCTATGACGGCAGCGCCCAGATCGCGACCGGCACGATCAATGTCGTGACCAGCGCAAGCACGGTCGAATACCACATCTCCGCCAATGAAAAGCAGCAGATGATCGTCAGCGACTTCCAGCGCGTCTACGGCTCCGGTCTGAGCACCGTGACCTTCGGCTCAAACACCGATACCCGCGGCGCGCTGTACAAGGGCAGCACGACCAGCTCCGGCAAGGTCGGCAGCGAGGCCTACAGCGTCTCGACCGGCTCGAACCTGCTGAAAAACGTCTGCTTCATCGCGGGCAGCACCACGTCGAAGTACACTGTGACCATCCCCTTCACGGCAAACGGCTCGTCCGGTCAGATGAACGGCCAGCTTGTGGTCTATGTCAATGACACCCACACGCTGAACTCCACCGGCGCGTCCTTCCGCTCCATGGGCATTGCAAACGAACTCACGCCGGATAACGCCACCGGCAGCACCTACATCACCATTGACCGTGTCGTCGGCGGCAAGCTCTATTCCAGCTACACCAGCATCAAGAACTGCACCGCGCTGACCAGCAAGGATTTCGGCAGCACGAAGTTCTACTTCTCTGGCTCCGGCAGTCTGGATAACCTCTATATCCTGCCGCTGGCCGACAGCAAGAGCGTCGAGGTCAGCTACACCATCGACGGCAGCACGAAGGGCACGCTGTCCTTCAAGGTCAACCAGCAGACAGCCTCCAACCAGTTCACGGATGTGAGCGGCTCGTACAAGTGGGCGGCCAACTCGGTCGACTTCATGTACATGAACGACATCATCAAGGGCAACAACACCAAGAACCCGAAGCTCTTCGGGCCGGGCGCCAAGATGACCCGCGCAATGCTCGTCACGGTCCTCTACCGTGCGGCAGGCGAGCCCACCGTTACCGGTATCACCAACAAGTTCACCGACAACAAGCAGGGCCAGTACTACTACAGCGCAGTCCTCTGGGCCTCCAACATGGGCATTGTCAACGGCGCGACCGCCACGACCTTCGACCCGAACGGCAATGTCACCCGTGAGCAGATCGCGGCTATCCTGTACCGCTACGAAGGCAGTCCGACCGTGACCGGTTCTCTGAGCGGCTATCCCGATCAGGCGCAGGTCAGCTCCTTTGCCGTCACGGCAATGCAGTGGGCTGTCGGCACCGGCATCATCACCGGCGTCACCTCCGGCGGCAGGACGACCCTCTCCGCAAAGGGCAACGCCACCCGCGCTCAGGTCGCTGTCATGCTCCACCGCTTCCTGACGTTCTAAGCATATCGACCCCTCGCCCCCGGCTCACGCCGGGGGCGTTTTTTGCGCACAAAAAGGCGCCCCTTTCAAGGCAATGTCATCAACTTAAGGTCAGCACACATCAGATTTACACAGAGAACGACCGGCACTCGAACAGGGCTGGTAGGGGCGGGGCTCTGCTCCGCCCGGCGGAGGGCACTCGTTTTAACGGGAATCTCGGGCGGATACGAATGCAGTTTCCTACTTGTATGTACGGGCCGATGCCTACTCGACCCATTTGGAAGCTCCGAATTCGCCGAAGAGTTTCGAAAGAACCGGTGCATTCTGCGGGCGGACAGAGTCGTCCGCCCCTACAGGATACGGGGTATTGAGGTTTCGGTGCAGGGGCCGGCGACGCTGTCGGCCCATTTGGCAGATACGAATTTGCCGCAGAGTTCCGTAAAAACGGGTGCATTCTGCCCCCCCTACAGCCGAATGCGCACGTGCATACGGATTCGCCGAGGCTTTCCAAAGATTCAGGGCATCCTGCCGGGCGGAGCAGAGCCCCGCCCCTACCAACTGCGTTTGAATTTCGCCGGTTTTCGCGGATAATGGATAATCTATCCGCCTTAGTATAAAAATCTCCCCTTGCCGGGCGGCAAGGGGAGGAGATGAGGGCGTTTACCCTTCGAACTGACTGTGGTACAGGTTGGCGTAGAAGCCGTTTTTTGCGAGCAGGTCCTCGTGGCGGCCCTGCTCGATGATGCGGCCGTCCTTCATGACGAGGATAACGTCCGCTTCGCGGATGGTGGACAGGCGGTGGGCCACGACGAAGCTTGTCCGGCCCTGCATCATGGTGTCGAATGCCTGCTGGATGTGCGCCTCGGTGCGGGTGTCGATGGAGCTGGTCGCTTCGTCGAGAATGAGCATGGGCGGCAGGCAGAGCATCACGCGCGCGATGCACAGCAGCTGCCGCTGTCCGGCGGACAGCGCACCGCCCGTGTCGGACAGCACTGTGTCATAGCCCTCCGGCAGACGGCGGATGAAGGAATCTGCGTGCGCCATGCGTGCGGCGGCCTCAACCTCGGCATCCGTCGCGTCCGGCCTGGCAAGGCGGATATTCTCGCGCACGGTGGCGGTTTTGAGCCATGTATCCTGCAGCACCATGCCATACTGGCGGCGCAGGCTCTCGCGCGTGACGGAGCGAATCTCGCTGCCGTCGACGGAAATGGAGCCGTCCTTCACGTCGTAAAAGCGCATGAGCAGATTGATGAGCGTCGTCTTGCCGCAGCCCGTCGGGCCGACGATGGCGATGCGCTGGCCGGGCTTCACGGTGAGGTTCAGGTTTTCAATCAGATGCTGCTCCGGCGTATAGGAGAACGCGACGTTCTGCAGCTCCACGCTGCCGGAGACGGCTTCAAGCGTCTTCGCGTCCGGGGCGTCGGGTGTTTCGGCGGGCTCGTCGATCAGCTCGAACACGCGGGCGGCGCAGGCCAGCGCGTTTTGCAGCTCCGTGACCACGCCGGTGATCTCGTTGAAGGGCTTGGCGTACTGGTTCGCGTAGCTGAGGAAGCACGACAGTCCGCCGACTGTGATCGCGCCTGCCACGGCGCTGAGCGCGCCGGTAAAGCCGACGCAGGCATAAATAATATTGTAAATGATGCGCGTGGACGGGTTCGCCATGGACGAAAAGAACGTCGCACGCATGGTCGCCGCCGTCAGACGGTCGTTGATCTCGTCAAACTGGCGCAGGCTCTCGTCCTCGTGCGAGAAAGCCTGCACGACGCGCTGGCCGCTCAGCTGCTCGTTAATCAGCGCGGTCTGCTCCCCGCGTGCCTTGGACTGCAGCTGGAACATGGAATAGGTATGCCCCGCGATGAACTTTGCCACCAGCAGCGAAAGCGGCGTTAGCAGCACGACGACGAGCGTGATCTTCCAGCTGATCGAAAGCATGAAGCCGAGCGTGCACACAATGGTCAGAACGCCGGTAAACAGCTGCGTGAAGCCCATGAGCAGGCCGTCTGCGAACTGGTCGACGTCGGCGATCATGCGGCTGAGCGTGTCGCCGGAGGGGTGGCTGTCCAGATACGCAAGCGGCAGCCGCTGCAAGTGGGAAAACGCCTGACGGCGCACGTCGCGCGTCACGCAGAAGCAGACGCGGTTGTGAATGGCCGTCATGACCCACTGCAAGACCGCCGTCAGTCCGGCAAGCACCGCAATTTTGACTGCCAGATTGCCCACGGCAGCAAAATTGACCTGTCCGGGGCCGACGATCTGGTCGATCGCGTCGCCGACCAGAATGGGGATATAGAGCGTGCCCGCTACGCTGGCCGCGGCCAGCAGCAAGGATGCAAGCAGCAGCGGCAGATACCGCCCGAGGCTTTTTAACACGCGCCGCAGCGCCCAGGAGGATGTATGCTTCATGATGCACTCGCCTCCCCCTTCTCCTGCGACCGGCAGATTTCCTGATAGACCGGGCAGGTCTGCTGCAGCTGTGCATGCGTGCCGAGTCCGGCCATATGGCCGTCGTCGAGCACAACGATCTTGTCTGCGTGCCGGATAGACGACACGCGCTGCGAGATCAGCACGACTGTGGGTTTCCACGGAAGCTTCGACAGCGCCTTGCGCAGCGCTGCGTCCGTCGCGAAGTCCAGCGCGGAGGCGCTGTCGTCCAGAATGAGAAGCTCGGGCCTGCGTACAAGCGCGCGGGCGATGGTCAGCCGCTGGCGCTGGCCGCCGGAGAAATTGCGCCCGCCTGGCTCGACCGCCGCGTCCAGCTGGCCCTTCTTATCCTGCACGACGCCATCCGCCTGCGCTGCGCGCAGTGCGTCCCAGAGCGCCTCGTCGGACGCGTCCGCATTGCCCCAGTGAAGATTCCCCCGGATGGTGCCGGAGAAGAGCAGCGCCTTCTGCGGCACAACGCCGATGCGCGTCCGAAGCGCCTGCAATTGAAGCGTTTTCACATCCTCGCCCCGCACGAGCACCTGTCCGTCTGTCGCGTCATAGAAGCGGGGGATCAGATTTGCCAGCGTCGATTTGCCGGAGCCTGTGCCGCCGATCACGCCAATCGTCTCGCCGGGCGCGGCACAGAAGCTGATATCGGTCAGCGCATCCGCGCCTGCCTGCGGATAGCGGAAGCTGACGTGCCGGAATTCCAGCTCCGCCTCTCCCGCGCCGTCCGGCAGCGCGTCCGCGCCGCTCACCATGCTGGACTTCGTGTCCAGCACCTGTGAAATGCGGCCCGCGCAGGCGGCGGATTTTGTGATGTTCAGGATCAGATTGGCAAACTTGATCAGCTCGACCAGGATCTGCGACATATAGTTATAAAGCGCGATCAGCTGGCCCTGCGTGATCGCGCCCTCGTTCACGCGGACGCCGCCCACGCGCAAAATCGCGACAATGGCCAGATTGATGATCACATACGTCAGCGGATTGAGCAGCGCGGAAAGTCTTCCGACAAACTGCTGCGCGGAAAACAGATCTCCGGTTTTCTCCGCGAAGCTTTCCGTCTCTGTCTGTTCGCGGGTAAAGGCACGGATGACGCGCACGCCGGACAGATTTTCCTGCGCCGCACCGGTCACGCCGTCGAGCTTCGTCTGCACGCGCCGGTAGAGCGGAATGCAGCTGAGCATGATGGCAAACACAACGGCAAAGAGCACCGGGATGGCCACGGCGAAGATAAGCGCCGACTTTGTGTCGATGGTAAAGGCCATGAGCATCGCGCCGAAAACCACGATGGGCGAACGCAGCAGTAGGCGGAGCGTCAGATTGAGGCCCGTCTGCACCTGATTCATGTCGCTCGTCATGCGCGTGACGAGCGTGGCCGTGCCGAGCCGGTCAAGCTCGGCGTAGGACAGCGACTGGATGTGCGCAAAAAGCGCACGGCGCAGGCGGCCCGTCGCGCCGGTCGCGGCCTTGGCGGAAAAATACTGCGCGCACGTGGCGCTGGCAAAGCCGCACAGGCCGAGTCCGACCAGCACAAGGCATTTTTTCAGGATATACGCCGTATCGCCGGACGAAATGCCGACGTCGATGATATCCGCCATGATGAGCGGCACCAGAAGCTCAAACGCGGCCTCGAGCAGCTTGAAGCACGGGGCCAGGATCGCCTGCAGGCGGTAGGGCCGCAGGTAAACAAGCAGTTTTTTCATGGGTTGTTTCTTCTCTTTCTTCTGCTATTCAATGGATTTGAGCGCCTGCGACATATCGATTGTGCGGATCTTCCGCCGCAGGGCAAGATTGACAAGCAGACCGAACACCAGCGTCAGCGCGGCCGAGATGAGATAGCTCAGCGGCGCGACGCGCACATCGAAGCACATGAGATCGATCTTGATCTGTCCCATGACATACGCGTGCAGCAGCTTTCCCATCGGAAGGCCCACAAGCGCGCCGAGGACGGTCAGGATGATGTTCTCGCGGAAGACGTAGCGGTTCGTCTCGCCGTCGTAGAAGCCAAGCACCTTGATGGTCGCGATCTCTCGTTCGCGTTCGGTGATGTTGATGTTCGTGAGGTTATACAGCACGATGAATGCCAGCGCTGCCGCGCCCAGCACGACGACCAGCACGATATATTGCAGGCTCTGCATCATCGTCGCCACACGGCTGCGGAAATCAAGGCTGAGGGTGACAGCTGCCGCGTTTTTCGCGCCCGCGAGCGCTGCGGACGCCGCCTGCGCGTCCTCGTCCGTCTGATAATTGACCCATGCGGCCTCGTATCCGGGCGCTTCACCGAAGACGTCCTGCCAGGTAGTCTGCGTCAGATAGACGTAATTATAAACATAGTTTTCAAACACAGCCTCGACGGTCAGCTCCGTCCGGCGCATGTCGCCTGTCTGTAAGGTGATGGTGTCGCCCGCCGACAGGCGCAGCGCCTGCGCAAGCCCCCGGCTGATGATGCAGCCGCCGTCCTGCGGGTAGGGGATCGGCGTTTTCTCCTGCGTGTGCAGGTCGATAAAGCCGTCCACGCTGCCCGATTCCGGGCAGACGACGTTTGTGGTCTTGACCGTGCCGCCGGCAGAAGCGTCCAGACTTTTTTCCGCGACAAACAGACAGCCCTCCGCGCCGCTTTTCTCGCAGACGGCGAGGAAGTCCTCGCGTTCGCTGCCGCTCAGCGCGTGCTGGAAGGTCACGGCGGCGTCATAGCGGGTGATTTCGTCGTATTGATAGTCGACGACGCTGCTGATGGAGTCCTGAATGCCGAAGCCCGTGATGAGCAGCGCCGTACAGCCGCCGATGCCAATCATCATCATGACCATGCGCTTTTTAAAGCGCAGGATGTTTCGGATGGAGACTTTATGCAGGAAAGGGAGTCGGTCCCAGATCAGCGGGAGGCGTTCAAGCAGAATGCGCTTGCCCGCCTTCGGCGCTCTGGGGCGGATCAACTCCGCTGCCGGCTTCTGCAGCTCGGCGTGTACGACGTACCACGTCGTACCGAGCGCGCACAGCAGATATGCGCCCGACGAGACGAGCGCAAGCGGCCAGTCAAAGGCATACAGGATGCCGGTAAAGCCGTACATGATGTTATAGGCATGCCAGATCATCTTCGGCAGGAAATACGAGCCTGCCGCGATGCCGAGCACACAGCCGAGAACCGAGGCGATCCCGGCATAGAGGAAATATTGAGACAAAATCGCGCCGTTGGAATACCCCAGCGCCTTTAAAACGCCCGCCTGCGTCCGCTGCTCGTCGACCATGCGGGTCATGGTCGTGATGCAGACCAGCGCGGCCACGGCGAAGAAAAACAGCGGGAACACCCGTGACACGCCGCGCACGATATCGGAATCGTTCTCAAAGCAGGCATAGCCGACGTTGCTGCTGCGATCCAGCACGAACACGTCCGGGTTTTCGAGCTTTTCCAGTTCGTCCTCGCCGTCGCGGTAGTCCTGCTCGGCATCGGCCAGCTTTTGTTCACCGTCGGCCAGCTCCTGCTCGGCGTCGGCCAGCTTCTGATCACCGTCTGTGATCTCCTGCTTTGCGTCAGCCAGCTCCTGCTCGGCGTCGGAGATCTTCTGTTCTGCTTCGGCCTTACCTGTATAATAATCCGCCCAGCCGTCTTTGAGTTCCTGTTTTGCGTCTTCCAGCTCCTGCCGGCCATCTTCCAGCTCCTGCTTCGCATCTTCCAGTTCCTGCTGCTTTTCTTCCAGCGTTTTTTTCGCCTCGTCCAGCTTTTTCTGGTTTTCCGCGAACGCCTCGTTCGCCGCGTCTGCCGCCAGATCCAGCTGATTCTCATTGTCGGCCAGAGCGTTCTTGCCCTCGTCCAGCTGCGCCTGCGCCGCTGCAAGCTGCCCACGCGCCGCCGCGATCTGCGCTTTGGCCGCCTCCGCCGCCTCCGGCGACATCGCTCCTGCGGAAACCGCAGCGTCTATCTGCGCCTCCTGTTTGTCGAGCGCGGCTTTCTGCGCGTCTAACTGCTGCTGCTGCTCGGCAAGCGTTTCGCGTGCTTTCTGGAGCTGCGCGAAAGCGAAGCTCATCTCGTTCTCGGCCTGTTTCTTTTCTTTTTCAAATTTGGCGGCATTTTCCTCATAGGTCTGCTTCGCGTCGGCCAGCTTTTTTTCGCCGTCTGCCAGCTCCTGTTCGCCATCGGCCAGCTTCTGTTCATTTTCCTCGATCGTCCGCTGCCCATCCACCAGCTTCTGGTATGCGTCGGCCAGTTCCTGCTCCGCCTCCTGCTTTGCGTCGGCCAGAGAAACAACGCCGTCAGCATACGTCTGATGCGCGTCTTCCAGCTCCTGCTTCGCGTCGGCAAGCTCCTGCTTTGCATCGGCCAACTCCTGCTGCTTTTCATCCAGCGTTTCACGCGCGTCGGAGAGCGTCTGCTTGGCCTCTTCATAGAGGCGATCGCTGCGCCCATAAGCCGCGCTCTCGGCAAGCTGCGTGACCCACGGCTCAGCAGCGTCAATGCAGGCGGTATACGCATCGGAATAGACCTCACCCTGCCGGTCAGCCAGCCGCAGATAGAGCGACGTGTCGTATTCCAGCGCAAACGCCTCCGGCAGGATGTACACGAATGACGAAAGCGTTCCGCTGCCGATGGAGGTGCCGCCGCGCTCATAATTGATGTATAAGACGCTCTTGGCGATGCCGACGATGGTAAATTCCCGCCGGTTGAAGCTGTCCAGCGTGTCTTCGTCGTTCTCTTCCGTCAGAACGACTGTTTTTCCGAGATCCTTTTCGGAATACAGCAGCCCGTCAGCCAGACATTCCTCCGCCGTCTGCGGAAATCTTCCACATTGTAAGCCCGGCAGGTCGATCTGCTCAGGCAGCGACAAAAATCTGCACGGCTTCGCCGCCCCATCTGCGACGGAGGCCAGCGCGTCCGCACTCTTTTCTCCTTCGCAGGCCGCCACGCGCGCATCGGCGGCGAGCGCTTCCGCGTCCGTTTCGTCAAAGCCGACCGTGCTGACGAGGCGGAAATCATACATCCGGTGCGCCTCGGCATAGTCGTCCAGCGTATGTACCATTGCGGTCTTTGTCAGCCGCAGGCCGCAGAAAAATCCCACGCCCAGCGCGACGATCGCTGCGATCGCCAGAAACCGGGTGAGACTGCTGCGGATCTGGCGCATTGTCAGTTTCAGCATACCCGTCACCATTCGATGCTTTCCACCGGCACGGGCGCTTCGTTTTGCCGCACGTCGGTGATCTGGCCGCTTCTGACGCGGATGACGCGGTCGGCCATGGCAGTCAGGGCGGAATTGTGCGTAATAATCACGACGGTCATGCCGTTTTCCCGGCTCTGCTTCTGCAAAAGCGCAAGGATCTGCTTGCCGGTCTGGTAGTCAAGCGCGCCGGTCGGCTCGTCGCACAGCAGAAGCCGCGGCCGTTTGGCCAGCGCACGTGCGATGGCCACGCGCTGCTGCTCGCCGCCGGAGAGCTGGGCGGGGAAGTTCTGCATCCGCTCGCCGAGGCCGACCTGCCGCAGCACCTCGTCCGCCGGGATGGGGTCCTTGCAGAGCTGGCCCGCGATCTGCACGTTTTCCAGCGCTGTCATGTTGGGAAGCAGATTATAAAACTGGAACACAAAGCCGACCTCGTGCCGACGGTAGGTCGTCAGCCGTTTGCGGTCAAACCCCGACACATCCTCGCCCGCCAGCAGCACATGGCCGCTCGTCAGCCGGTCCATGCCGCCGAGGATGTTCAAAAGCGTCGTCTTACCCGCGCCGGACTGCCCGACGATCACGCAGATCTCGCCCTCTGCGATCGTAAAAGAGGCGTCCTTCAGCGCGTCGATGCGCACATCGCCCATCTGATAGGTCTTACAGACATGGTCAAACACCACAAAATCCTGCATGCAAAAGCCTCCTGCGTTTCTTATGCTTCATATTATCGCATGTTTTTTTGCGATTTGCTTGAATAATTCGTGAACGCAGGCAAAATTTTGGCGCGCTGTCCGCGCCGCATCCGGCGCGGCGCGGCGGCTTACAGCACGAACCGGAACGGGCGGATGAGGATGCGTATGACGGACTGCAAGGCGGCCTTGAGCGGCGAGCGTTCCGGCGCGATGTACGCCGCGCCCGCTGTTTCCGTGCCGTCCGGCGAGACGAGCCTGCTCTGGCGCATCATTTCCTCCGTCTGCTCCCGCAGCGCGGCGTTCAGCGCAGGGCAGTCCACCAGCAGCATCAGCTCCGTATCCAGATACGCGCTGCGCATATCCCAGTTGAACGAGCCGATGAGGCTGAGCCGGTCATCGATCAGGATGGACTTTGTGTGCATGGAGTCTTCTCCGCCCCATTCGCAGACCCATACGCCGGTTTCCAGAATGGTCTTTTTCTGATTGAGATAGTCGGCGCAGCCCCACGGATTTGCGCCGCTCTGCGGCGCGTTGGTGAGGATGCGCACCTGCGCCGTGCCGCCTGCAGCCGCGTCCAGCGCGTCATACATGGCGCGGTTGCAGATGATGTAGGGCGTTTGCAGCACAACGCTTTCCCGGCCGCTCTGCATCAGCGCGGTCAGCGTGTTCAGAAGCACCGGCTCCTTGTTCCGCGCCCTGCAATCGCCGTGCAGAACGCGCACACCGGCGGCGGGGATGGTCTCCGCCGCCCAGTCGATGGGGCTCAGGCTCTGCGTGTCCTCGAGCGCCGCCCAGCGCGCAGCCAGCGCGGAAGCGGCGCTTTGAACGCGCCTCTTTTTGCCGTTTGCGCGAAATTCCCGATTGGTGTCCAGCTGCCAGATGCCCTCAAAATAGCCCAGCAGCGTCGCGGCGGAGCCATCCTCGGAGCCGTCTGCGTACACGACCACATCGCGGTCTCTGTTTTGCCGCGATGTGCCGCCGCTTCCGAGAAAGAGGTCGCTGGTGTTGCGCCCGCCCATGAGATAGGTGCTGCGGTCAACGATCAGATATTTGTCGTGACAGCGGTAGTTTGCCGTCCAGAGCCGCGTCAGGCGGAGGGGATTGTAGAGCTTGACTGCGGCATTTTCATGCGCGGCCAGCGCCTGAAACGACGCATTCCCGCACAGATGGAGCTGCGCGTTGATGCCGTCCACGATCAGCCGCACCTGAACGCCGCGCTCGGCGGCATCCCAAAGCGCCGCGATCACGTCGGTGCCGCTGTTGTCGGCGCGGAGATCGAAGGTCGAAAGGATGATTTCCGACTGTGCCGAGCGAATGAGGCGCAGCCGCCAGCGGAGCGCATCGTCGTTGCTGTCCACGAGGCAGACCCGCTCCGCTGCCGGCCGGGGCAGCTTCGTCCGCGCGGCGCTTTTTCTCTGTGTTCCGGCCAGCGGCGGCACGATCAGGCTGACGAGGACGTACAGCGCAAGGCCGGTCAGCAGCCCTGCCCACAGCAGGCGGCGATGTTTTTTCTGAAAGAGTTTTTTCATGTCGAATCCTTACTTCCGTTTCATGCGCGCTCAGCACAGCGGCGCAAAAATGCGCAGGATCCCGTCCACGACCCAGCGGCGCGAGTACTGCTTTCGGTCATAGGGCTTTCTCTCGCTGCATTTTGCCTGCGTGGCAAGGAAATCCTCCTTGACCCTCGCGACGACGCCGGAGCGGTAGAACAGAGAGTTGTTTTCAAAATGCAGAAACAGGCTGCGGTAGTCCAGATTGACCGTCCCGATGGTCGCGACCTTGTCGTCGGAGACGAAGCTCTTTGCATGGACAAAGCCGGGCGTGTACTCGTAGATCTTGACGCCGCCGGTCAGCAGCACCTGATAAAAGCTGCGGGACATCCGGAAGATCAGCTTTTTGTCGGGAATGCCAGGCATGATGATCCGCACATCGACGCCGCGATGCGCCGCCGCGAGCACTGCGTCCATCAGATCGTCGCCCAGCATGAGGTAGGGCGTAAAGAACCACGCATAGTCCGTACTCTGCGAGAGCAGGTCGATGAGCAGCTGGTTGCTGGTCGCCTCGCGGTTCAGGGGCGAATCGTAGTAGCTGAGCACATAGCCGTCCGTTTTCCGCCCGTGCCGGTTTTCCTGCGGCGCGGGCATCGGCGTCGCTTCCGCGTCCTTCTGGAGGGCAAATGCGTTCCAGAACGTCAGGAACATGTGGGTGAAATTCCCGACGGCCTCGCCGGTCAGACGGAAGCCGGTGTCCTTCCAGTGCCCGTAGGGATGCTCCAGATTGATGTAGCGGTCCGAGAGGTTGATACCGCCGCTGTAGGCGATCTCGTTGTCCACGATCAGCATTTTGCGGTGGTCGCGATAGTTGGCGGTGCCTCGCAGCGCAAGCACCGGGTTAAACGGCACGCACGGGATGCCCTTTTTGCTCAGCTCGCGGGCGTTGGAGAAGCTGAAGGAGGAAATGCTGCCCAGATCGTCGTACATGACGCGCACGTCCACGCCCTCCCGGAGCTTGCGCTCCAGCACCTCCACCATGGAATCCCACAGCCGGCCCGGCTCGATGATGAAATACTCGATGTAGATCGAGCGCTTCGCGCTTTCAAGATCAGCCAGCATGTCGGGATACATGTCGTCGCCCAGGGGATAATAGCGGACCGGCTCGGCGCAGCAAAGCGGATAGCCCGTCTTGTTTTCCAGCCAACGGAGGGTCTGCTCCATGCGCTTTTCGCCGTCAAAGGGCGTCTGGCCGACGGTAAGCGGCAGCGGCTCGGCGCTTTGGGCGCTTTGCAAACGTTTTCTCAGCGGCCTTGCCGTCCGTTTGTTCCCGAAAAACAGGTACAGCACCGTGCCGACCAGCGGCATCGTCAGGATGACGAGCAGCCAGAGCAGCTTGTAGGCGCTCTCGTCGCGCTTGATGATGATGAAAAGCACCAGAAAAAATGCCGCCACAGACAGAAGCGACACGATGACCGGCGCATAGGGCGCCAGCCACTTCATCAGCAGCAGATACCAGAGCACCTGCAAGGCTGCGACAGGGATGATGGTGAGCACGCGGCGTATGATCTTTCCCATTGCAAATCTCCTTTCCCGTTATGCCTCTTCCGAGGCGGCTTTCCATGCGCAGACGATCTGCGCCATTTCCTCCGGTGACTCCTTGTAGCCGCCGAGCACCCATGCGTTCATCAGCCCGAACAGCCCGAAGGTGACGAACTGGATGAAATAATACGTCTTGGCGTCGGCCTGAGCGATGACGGGGGCGGCGCCCTGCAAATAAAAGCGCAGGATGACATCCTGATGGCCGCTTGCGTAGAGCAGGTCAAAGACCGGGCGGATGGACAGGCAGAATTCAAACAGCGCCTGAATGTCCTCGGGACGGACACGCGCAATGCCGTCTCCGCCGCGCTGCGTAGAAAAGCGCTTCCAGAGGCAGAGGAGCTTGAAGGAAAGCACCTCGTCCTTGCTCTTAAAATAGCGGAAATATGTGGATCTTCCGACGTCCGCCTTGGCGGTCATCTCCTCGATGCTGATCTTTTCAATCGGCTTTTCCTGCATCAGCTCCAGCAGCGCCGTGCCCATGCTCTCTTTCAGATAGTCCGTTGTTGCGGTTGTTCTGCGCATCCAAATCGCCTCCTTGGGTCGTGTCTCCACGCGATACGCGCGTTTGTTTGGTATCATCGTTTTAATGATACTATCATTTCTTTTATACTATCATCCCATATCGCAGCTGTCAAGCGTGATCTTTGCCGGACGCTCCGCATTTCAAAAAACAAGCGGCAAAGCAGAAAAGCCTGCCGCATTTGCGGCAGGCTTCCGTCTGTCAAAGAACCTCGTAGAGTTCGCGCCCGCAGGCGATTCGCACCACGTGGTTCCCCCTCGCGGCATAGCCGCTTCGGCCTACGCTAAAAAAGTGCCA
>OMDE01000202.1_pt1 | contig 19358 bp, 13 predicted proteins | sample 1645171 | NCBI WGS metagenome assembly OMDE01 (sample SAMEA103958129, study PRJEB25191) | human gut metagenome
GGCTATGCGGCCAATCGGCGGCGTGATGCGGGGTGCGGGCCGCTGCGTTGCGGCGTTGGCTGGAGCGTTGGCGGAGCCCGTTTCGCCGTCCTTGGTAAGCGATGGCGATTCGAAACCGCCGTTGGTCACGAGGTTGCCGCCGTCGCCGCCTTCCGCGGCAACGGACACGTCGTCCACGAGATTGCCGTATGCGAGGTTGCCGTTGAGCGTGTTGTAGGACGCCAGCGCGAATACGGTGTCGTCGCCGTCCGCCGCGAATTCTCCTTCGTATTCGTTCCATCCGTTGCGCGTGTACTGGTTGAAGACGCTGCTGACGAATGTGATCGTCCAGGTGATGGGGAAATGCTCGGTGTCGGAGCAGTCATTGCCGGCGCGGTACCAGTGGCTCTGGTAGCCGTTGACCGTTCCGTTGCCCAAGGTGGCGGAGCAGAGCTTGAACGTGCCTTCGCCGCTGTCGGGGAAGGCCCAGCCGGGGCTGTCCCAACCGTTGCCGAACATCCACTCGAACATGTTGTGGAACAGGTCGGTGCCGCCACCCCATGAGAACGATGGCGGTTCGGCGCCATGCGTGTCCGCGGTGATGACCGCGAGTGTATCGAAACCGCTCTTCGAACCGGACGGACGCGCCCTGTGTTTCAGGGACCATCGGTATTTCGCGCCTTGTGTGGTGGCGAGCCGCTGGTAGATCGAATAGTTGCCGTTCGACGTGGCCGGCTTGCCGAATTGGCTGCCTTCGGCCGCGGCCACTTTCTCGCCGGTGCGCATGCGCAGGGAGTCATTGTCTCCGTTGCCGTTTTTGAAGACACTGCCGATTTCGATGCTGCCTGAAGTCGTGGTGGATTTCCAATACGGAACATCGCTGGTTTCACGGTACTGGTACACGTCCGGCTGTTCGAAACTGCCGTTCTGCAGGCTGTTTTCGGCGGAGACGGTGGCAACGTCGGAAGCGGCGGAAACCTCCGTCCCTTCGGCGGAATCCACTCCGACAAGGGGAATAAGGGGGATACCAAATCCAAGAATCAGGGCACAGGTGATCACGAGCGCGAGCACGCTTCGCTGGGATTTCCCGGCCTGCATGTCCTCTCCTCCATGGGAACCGGGTGGTGATGTCATCGTCGACATTGAGCATTATGCCACCAAAACAGTACCCCGTCAATGGGTCCATATTAGGGGGAGTGAAATCATTGACAACTTGTCTGATTATTCAGCAAAAAGCCGTGTCCTATCGAATAATCCGGGAACGCAAATGCAATCGCAAACGCAGATATGAACGCAATCACCAACACGAATGCGAGCGCGCCGCAACACAAGCCACCCGCAACGCAAGACGCCCGGCTACCGCTTCTTCGAATCGCGTCCTTTGAAGTAGATGTCGAACACAATCCAGACGGACAGGATGAACGCGATCACGTAGCCGAGGAAACCGACAATCGGAATGCCGAAAATCACCGGCTTGATGCCCGCGTAATACACAATCGACGAGCCGATGAACAGGCCGACCACGATAAGCGCCATCGTAAGCCTGTTCACCATGTTGGCGAGCAGGTGGATCGGCTCCTGCGAACCGACCATCTCCATATTGACGCGCAGCTGGCCGCGCGTGAGCATGCGGGACGCCACTTTCAGCTCGTTGGCGGCGGCAAGCAGACTGTGCAGCGCCTGATGGCTTTCGAGAGCCAGCGATTTCGTCTCGTCCTTGGCGAAATCCTTCTTCGACGTGCTCGACGCGATGTGGTCGGAGATGATCTGGATCATGTTCACGTCGGGAATGAATTCGTCAAGCAATCCCTCCAACGTGACCAGCGCACGGCCGACCGTGGTGACGGTGCTCGGCACTTCGATGCCGTGGCGTTGCGCCATCTGCGTCAGGGCCGTCAGCATGGCGGCGATGTCCAGTTCGGCCAGGTCCACTGTGCCGAATTCCTTGACGATCACGTCCAGATCGGCCAGCAATGCCGGATAATCCTCCGGATCGGCCTCGGCGCCGGCGAAACGCAGCAGACCGTCGGCAAGCTTGGGGGAATCCTGCTCGGCCACGGCGAAGATCATGTCCTTCAGCACGGAACGGGTTTTGGCGTTGAGCCGGCCAGTCATGCCCAGGTCGAGCAGCACGATCTGCCCACCGCGCACCATGATGTTGCCGGGGTGCGGGTCCGCGTGGAAGAAGCCTTCGTCGAGTACCTGCGTGGCGTAGTTGTCCACGAGTTTGGTGCCGATTTCCTTCAGGTCGTAGCCGGCTGCAAGCAGCTCGTCCGGATGGGAGACGGAGATGCCTTCCACGTAGTCCATGACCACCACGTGTTCGGTGCATAGTTCCGGGTACGGCTTCGGGCAGTCCATGTATTTGTAGCGTTCGCAGAATCGTTTGAATTCCGCCAGATTGCGCGTTTCGATGAGGAAGTCGGTTTCCGATTCGAAGGTGTCCCACAGTTCCTCGACCACGCCGGACAGGTCCACCACCTGCGCGCTGCGCATGGTTTTGGTGGCGATTCCCGCGATGGTGCGCATGATGGACACGTCCTGCGCCATGGTTTCGCGCACGCCCGGACGTTGCACTTTGATGGCCACGTCCTCGCCGGTGAGCAGTTTCGCACGATGCACCTGCGCAAGGCTGGCCGAGCCGAGCGGGGTGGGGTCGATATGGTCGAAGATCTCGTCCACGGGCCGGCCGTATTCGTCCTCAAGCACCTGCAGCACCGTGCTGTATGGCATGGGGTCGGCGTCGGCGCGCAGTTTGGACAGTTCGTCGCAGAACGATTGCGGCAGGATTTCGGAGCGCATGGACAGGATCTGTCCGACCTTGACGAACGTGGGGCCGAGCGCTTCGAGCATGAGACGCATTTTGACGGGCGTGAGTCCGTGAACCACGTCGAATTTGTTGGCGATCTGCGCGATTTGCGCAAGACGCCGGAGTTTGCCGCGGCGGGTCAGATGGTAGCGCGCGGAGAACGTGTCTTTGCGCGCTCCGAAGATGCCGATGGTTTCGGACGATTGCGCGTTGGCACCGGCCGCTTTGCCGGTATCGTCCGTTTCGCCGGCATCGTCCGCGGATTCGTGGGCAAGCTCATCCGTCAGTCCGTTTGCTTGGGAGGCGGCGTCCGGCGAAGGGTCGGCCGTGGGGTTGATGACCGCGTTGACCCTGTCGGACAGCGTGACGGGCTCCACGCTTTCGGGGCGTGCCGCGTCCGGCTTGTCGGATGGGTGTTTCAAAGACATGTCACTGCTCGCAAACGGTTGGGAAATCGGCTGGAAAGCCCGCGATGCCAGACGAACGTTTCGCCGGCGTCGCGCGGGCATAGCAAATCGCCGTCCGGGCGCTCACATGCGCGGCAGACGGCGATACGAAAGACTGGAGCTACTCGGCCTTGTCTTCGGTTTCGGCCGGGGCTGCATCCTTGGACTCAGGGGCTTCCTTAGCCTCTTCGACCTTGTGCTTGAGTTCGGCGTTGAGGGCCTTGCCCTGCTCGACGGTCAGCTCGCCCTTCTTGACGAGGTCGTCAACGATTTCCTGGCTCTTCTCAACAGTGGTCGCCAAGGCACCGACGCCGGCGAGAAAGACCTTGCGCAGGCCGTCACCAAAATTAAAATCAGCCATGATGTCCTCCTTTAGGTGATGGTGGTACCACTCTATCGCATTTTCTTCACATCTGCGCCGAGCGAAACCGGTCAATCGCATAAAAAGTGGCGGATATCCGGCGTTCAGCGCAGGCGGTGCGATTGCCGGCGAACCGGCATGGCAGCCGTCAGCGCGGACGGGACATGGCCACGCGGCGAGCACGGTCGGCGATTTCGTCGATGCGATGCAGGGCGGCCCGTTGCGCGTCCGTCTGTCCGGCGGCGGCCGGATCGAACGTGCCGTAACGGCGTTCGACGGCGGTGCGGATCAGGAAATCGGCGATCGCGGGATTCTTCGGCAGCAGCGAGCCGTGCATGTACGTACCGATCACGTTGTGGACGCGCGCGCCTTCCGTATGGTCCTCGCCGTTGTTGCCGGTGCCGTCCTGTTCGACGGTGCCGAGCGGCTGCACGCCGTCACGCAGGAACGTCTGTCCGGAATGGTTTTCGTAGCCAATAATCTTGCCGAAATCGGCGGAGGTTTCCGTAAGATTGCCGATCATGCGTGTTTCCTGGCCGACCGTGTACGCGCCGATCACGCCGATGCCGTCGAGTCGGGAGCCGTCGACCGTTTCGAAATACTCGCCGAACAGCTGGTACAGGCCGCAGATCATCAGCATCGGCACGCCGTCCGCCGCGAGCGAACGCAGCAGGTCGGCGCGTTGGAAGAAGTCGTCGATGATCTTCTTCTGGCCGGTGTCCTGGCCGCCGCCACCCAGAATCATGTCCACGTGCTCGGGCCAGTCGCAGCCCTGGTTGTAGGCGTGTACGCGCGGCTCGTAGCCGTACAGCGCGAGCCGGCGCTGGATGGTGAGCACGTTGCCGGAATCGCCGTAGATGTTCATATCCTTCGGATACAGCGACACGATGTCGATGACCTGGCTCATATCGTCTCCTCGTCTTCCTTCCGCTGTTTTGCTTTGCGATTGCGCGGTTTCGTTTCGCGCGGCGCTCACTTGCCCACGCCGGCGTCGGCCACGTCGGCGATTTTGGCGAGCGCGGCACGCGTTTTCAGCATGGCCGTGTACGTGCAGTAGATGTGTTTGGGGGTGCCAGAATTCGCGTTCACGAAGTTCACGACCGATTCCTCCAGGTCGGTGCTGACCGATTCGACCGGCACCTGATCGTATTCGAGGCGCAGGGCCATGTCCCACGCGCGTACGCCGGACACGGCTTTGACGCCGGTGCCGCGCAGCGAGGTGAAGTCCACGTCCCACAGCCAGCTCATGTCGCGGCCGTCGGCGTATTCGTCGTTGATGCAGATCATGGTGTCGCAGCCTTCGGGCTTGAACGAGGCCAGCGACAGGCGGAAGCCCATGGGGTTTTTGACGAGCAGCAGTTCCACGGGGGTGCCGTTCACGGTGATGACCTCGCCTCGGCCGAATGCCGGTGTGACCTCGCCGGCGGTGTCGATCATGGCCTGCGTGGTGGCGTGCGCGAAGGCGATCATACGGGGTGAGACGCCTGCCGCGCGCAGAATCTCGTCCGCAGCGGCCTGGTCGATGGCGTCATGCGAGCCGTTGCCGTCCGTTTCGGTACCGGTATCGGCACCGTCCGCGTCGACACTGTCGGCGAGCGCATCTTCGAACGGCAGGAACATCGCCTGCGCGTCCGCTGCGACGGCGCGCACCACGGCGAGCGCGGCGGCCGCGTTGTACAGGTTGTATACGCCTTCCAGTTTCACGGCCGTCTCATACGTTTCGCCGTCGATCGCGAAGGTGGCGCGGTGGTCGCCCACGGCGCGCAACGTCACGTCGGCGGGCAGCGCGTCGGGACCGTCCTGCGGTTGCGATGTGGCCGGCGCGGCAGCCGCAACGGCATCGGCAGTATCGCCGGCATTGCCCGAATCGCCAATATTTCCGCCATGTTCCGCACTGTCGTGCGCTTCCGCGTCAACAGTGGTGCTCATGTCGTCATCCGACGGGAAGAAGCCGCGCAACGATTCGTCAAGGCCGAAGTAGCGTACTTCCACGCCGTCTTCCGTATGCGCCACGTCAGCAAGACGGGCGATGCGCGGGTCCTCACGGTTGAGCACGACGGTACCGGTGGTGGCTTCCGCAGCTTTGGACAGCAGTCGCGCGGTGTTGTCGATCTCGCCGAAACGGTCAAGCTGGTCGCGCATCACGTTGAGCAGCAGGCAGTAGTCGGGCGGCACCTGCTTGACGAAATGCACGGCGTACGCCTCGTCGAGTTCCAGCACCGCGATGTCGGCGTCGAGTTTGCCGGAAAGCGAGACTTCCGCAAGCAGCGACGAAACCACGCCACGGGTGAAGTTCGAGCCGGTCGGGTTGGTGAACACCTTCAATCCGAGCGATTGCAGCATGCTGGCCACCATGCGTGTGGTGGTGGTTTTGCCGTTCGTGCCGGAGACGAGCACCACGCCGAGCGGCAGTTGCGCCAATGTGCGCGACAGGAATTGCGGGTCGATGCGTTCCACGATTTTGCCGGGGAACGCGCTGCCACCGCCGTGCGCCAAACGGGAGGCCGCGCGCACGGCCTTGCCGATCAACGGGGTTGCGAAGGAATTCCAAGCCATATCACACCGCCTCCTGCTGGGACTGGTAATCCTGGGGCATGTCCTTGAACTTCGAATACGCGCCAAGGAACGCAAGATTGAACGTGTCGGTCGGACCGTTACGATGCTTCGCCATGATGATGTCGGCCTCGCCCGGGCGGTCCTCCTTGTCGTAGGCGTCCGGACGGTGCACGAGGAACACCACGTCGGCGTCCTGTTCGATAGAGCCGGATTCACGCAGGTCGGACAGCTGCGGCTTCTTGTCCTGACGCATTTCGGGGCCACGGTTCAGCTGGCTCAGTGCCACCACCGGCACTTCCAGCTCCTTGGCGAGCAGCTTCAGCGCACGGGAGAAGTCGGACACTTCCTGCTGGCGGCTTTCCACGGCCTTGCCGGAGGTCATGAGCTGCAGGTAGTCGATGACGACGAGTTTCAAATCGTTCGTCTGCTTCAGTCGGCGGCATTTCGCGCGGATTTCCATCAGGCTCATGTTCGGGCTGTCGTCGATGAACAGGGGCGCGTTCTGCAGCTTGCCTTGCAACTCGTTCAGGATGGCCCAACGTTCCGGCGTGATGTCGTCCGCGCGGCGCATGGCGGCGAGCGGAATGTTGGATTCAGCGGAGATGATACGTTGCGCCAACTCGTTTTTGCTCATTTCCAAGCTGAAGATGATGGTCGTCAATCCGTGATGCAGTGCCGCGGAACGGGCGAAATCCACACCGAGTGTGGACTTGCCCATGGCCGGTCGGCCTGCCACGACGATCATCTGGCCGGGCTGCAGGCCCTGCGTCACGTCGTCGATGTCGCGGAAGCCCGTCGGCACGCCTCGGGACACTTCGCCGCTTTGCAGACGGTCGAGCTGGTCAAGCGTATCGGCGATGACGGTGCCGATCGGCGCGTAGTCCTGCCGCACTTTGCCGGTGGACATCTCATATACTTCGGCCTGTGCCAGGTTGACGACGTCTTCGGCCTGCGAGCCTTCTGCGGTGTAGCCGAGCTGTGCGATTTTGGTGCCGGCCGCGATCACATTACGCAGGATGGCGCGCTGATGCACGATGTCGGCGTAATACGTGGCGTTTGCGGCGGTCGGAACCGATGCGACCAGGCTGTGCAGATAGTCGGAGCCACCCACTTTTTCCAGATTGCCTTCGGCGAGCAGCTCGTTGGCCACCAGCACGGCGTCGACCGGCTGGGAGGCCGAGAACAGTTTGATGACCGCTTCGTACACGGTTTGGTTGCGTGGCTGGTAGAAGTCGGACACGTCGATCATCTGCGATACTTCGCCGATGGCGTCCTTGCTCATCAGCATGCCGCCCAACACCGCCATTTCGGCGGCGTCGTCATGCGGCGGCACGCGGTCGAACAGGGCGTCGCGCACGGCTTGGCCGGATCGGCCGTTCATGCCGTTCGCACCGTTTCCAGCGTTCGAAAATCCGCGGTTCTGCGCCGAACCGTTGTTCCAAGAGTCGTTCTCCGCCATGTCCCTCCAACCGCAGCAGTCAATCGAATGTGTTCAATACCGAGGAAAACCATAATACGTGCGTGCCGTCACGACCGGTGTTGCATTGAGATTATGGATGAATCTCCGCATCCACCGAACGACACGCGCGAATGGCTTTGGTGTGGATAAGAAAGTCGAAAAAAGCCGAGTTATCCACATATTGGGGATAACCATGTGGAAAACGTTTCGACTTATCCACAGAGTGGGGATAACTGAGTGGACAACTTGGGGACATCCTAAAGCATGTACCCCGATTCCCTTATTTCGATTTGCCGAAGTGAACGGAAGGTGATATGCACCCCGCTTTTCCGTAAACGACGAGAAATACGGGGGTATATCGGCTTGGCGCATGCGAGAAACCGGCGCTCACATGTGGTATCGGGTGGCGTTGTACATGGTGCGCACCAACGTTTCACGCCATTTGCTCCACCCGTACTGTTTGGAGATGGTCTCGCCGGACGTGGCCCCCAACGAGGAGCCGTCGGCGCGGGTCAGGTCGAACAGCATGTCGAGCAGCACGGGATTATGGTCGAGCCGGCCGGCCAGATCATCGCCGACGTTGGGATCATTGGGATTGCGGCCTGTGGCGAACTCCGACAATGTCAGATGCTCGCGTACCAGCAGCGTGACCCAGCGGACGATGTCGCGGTCGAATCCCATGCGTTCCACGACCACGGTCGCATGCCGAGCGCCTTCCGCCGCATGGTTGGCCACCCCCGGTCGTTTGCCGATGTCATGCAGGATGCCGGCGAGCAGCAGCGCCTCGTAATGCCGGTCGTCGTACCGCCCACCGCTGGGTGTTTCACGGCCGAGCCGCGTGACGACCTCCACCATGTGCCGGTCAATCGTATAGCGGTGCGCGGCGGACGCGCTTGGCCGGTTGCGCACGCCCAACCATTCGGGGATGAGCTTGCCGGGCACGTCGATGAAATCGATGTCTTCCCACACGTTGAGCAGCGCGGGGCCGGAAGCCAGCAGTCGTATGAACAGTTCACGCGATTCGTCCGTCCAGTTGCGGTCGCCGATAGGGCATTTTTTGAGATTCCGCAACGTTCCCGGGGCGATCGGCAGGCCGAATTCCGCGGCCGCGACGGCCACGCGCAGCACGAGGTTCGGGTCGGCGGCCGGTTCCGCGCCCGGAGCGAGCACGATTTCCTCTTCATGCCTGGCCACGCCGGGGGCGATCACATCGAAGGTCGGTGCCTGACGTTTGCCGCCGCCGCGCGGCTGGAACACTTGGAAGAAGGCGAATCGCGGCTTGTCGTGCGTCAGCGAATGCTCGGCGCGCGACGCGGTGGAATCAAGGGAGAACGCGATCTGACGGCCGACGCGTGCCAGCAACGTTTGCAGATCGTCGATCGACTTCGCCTCACGTTCGCCATCGGGCAGCGTCGGATCGGCCAGACCGAGCATCGCCGCGACTTTGGCTTGGTAGGGCGATAGCAGCATGTTCGTATCTTTGCCGGCGACCAGATGAATGCAGTCGCGCACGTCCAGCAACCGTTCGACGGCGTCGTCATACGTGCCGTGCGGACGGTCGGCAAGCCAGGATGCGGCGAGCGCGGACACCAATACGGAGTCGCGCAGGCCACCGCGCGCCTCCTTGATGTCCGGCTGGTTGATGTAGGCCATGCGGCCGAATTCGTCGAGGCGCGATTTGGCGGAGCCGAGCAGTTCCGACAGACGTTTGCGTGCGGCCTTGCGCCATCGTTCCAATATGGATACGGCTGTGCTTTCGATAAGTCCAGTGTCCCCCGCGATCGGCACCACGTCCAACCATCCCATGGCTGCGGGCAGGTCGCGGTCGGTGACGGCCTCGCATTGCGCGACGGTACGTACCGACTGGTCGAGGTCGAGGCCGGAATCCCAAATCGGATACCACAGTTTGTTGGCGAGCTCGTTGAGCTGCTGGTCGGTCAGCGCGTGCGGTTCGTAGATGACCACCAGATCAAGGTCGGAGCTGGGGCCCACCTGTCCACGTGCCAGCGAACCGACCGCGCCGAGACCGATGCCGGTTGCCGGAACATCGAAGGAAACCGCCTCGCAGGCTTCGTTCCACAACTGTGTGAGATTGCCCATGGCCAAGTCCGTGCGGGCTTTGCGTTTCGCCGCGCCATTGCGGTAGACGCCGTCGGCGTCGGGCTGGCTCATGGCCATGAACCGTTGTTTGAGACCATCGACTGCTGAAGTCATAACGCACGTTCCTTATGAAACCTATGACGACTTATGACAATCCCCGCACGGCGCGAGGCACGTACGGGGATGTGTCGTAATTGATAACCCGAACTTCAAGCCCGGGGGTCTTTATTTCATCTTGTCCGAATCGGCCCGATCACAAGGCCGGACGGATCAGATGGCGGCGGAACCGGTTTCGCCGGTGCGCACGCGGGTCACCGAGTCAAGCGGAGCCACCCAGACCTTACCGTCGCCGATGGTGCCGGAGCCGGCGGACTTGACGATCACGCCAACCAGGGTTTCGGCATCGGCGTCGTCGGACAGCACCTCGATGCGGATCTTCGGAATGAGATCCACGGTGTATTCGGCGCCACGGTAGACCTCGGTGTGGCCGCGCTGACGGCCATAACCGTTTGCCTCGGACACGGTCAGGCCGTGCACGCCCGCGGCTGCGAGGGCTTCCTTGACATCGTCGAGTTTATGGGGCTGGATGATAGCGGTAATGAGCTTCATTTCACTTCACCTCCTTGAGGACGGAGCTGGCGGTACCAGCAAAATCGTAAGCACGTTCGCCCTGGTCGGCAAGATCGATGCCGCCGACTTCCTGGGCTTCGGTGACGCGCCAGCCGATCGTCTTCTCCAGAGCGAAGGCGATGATGCCGGTGATGACGGCGGACCAGACGATGGCCACGAGAGCGACGATGAGCTGGACGACCAGCTGCCTCCAGTCGCCGCCTGCGAACAGGCCGGTGCCTTCGCCGAAGAAGCCGATGAGCACGGTGCCGGTGAAGCCGCCAACGCCGTGGACGCCAACGACGTCGAGGGAATCGTCATAGCCGAGCTTGAACTTCAGACCGCAGGCCAGGCAGGTGAGCACACCGGCGATGGCGCCGAGCACGATGGCCCACAGCGGGGAGACCACATCGGCGGCCGGGGTGATGGCGACGAGGCCCGCGACGATGCCAGAAGCGGCACCCATTGCGGTGTAGTGGCCGGTGCGGATCTTCTCGGTGAAGCCCCAGGAGAGCATTGCCGCAGCGGTTGCAGCGGACGTGGAAACCCACGCGTAGCCGGCGGTGCCGTTGGCTGCGAAGGCGGAACCGGCGTTGAAGCCGAACCAGCCGAACCACAGCAGGAAGGCGCCGAGCATGACGAACGGAACATTGTGCGGGCGGAACGGCTGCGTGCCGAAGCCCTTACGCTTGCCGATGATCAGCACGATGACCAGAGCGGCGACTGCGGCGTTGATGTGGACGACCGTACCACCTGCGAAATCGTGGGCGGCTGCGCCGATCGCCTGGGAAATGGCGCCGTCAGCGGACAGCAGACCACCGTTCCACACCATGTGGGCGAGCGGAGCGTAATCGAACGTGATCCACAGCGCCACGAAAATCATCCACGTGGAGTACTTCACACGTTCGGCGATGGCGCCGCAGATCAACGCGACGGTGATCATGGCGAACGCGGACTGGAAGGCCACGTCCACGCTGACCGGGTAGTTGTTGCCGTTCAGCGCCGCCGATGTGAAGACGCCCTTATCGGAAACCATGGTGTCCTTCAGCAGGAAGCCGGTTGCCGGGTCGCCGAAGATGCCGCCGACCGAGGTGCCGGCGTAGGCGATCGACCAACCCCACAGCACCCACATGATCATCGTGACGGACAGTGCGGCCGCCTCCATGATCATCATATTCAGCACGGCCTTGGCGCGGACCATGCCACCATAGAAGAACGCCACACCAGGCGTCATGAGGAACACAAGGGACGCGGAAGTCAATATCCACGCGGCATTTCCAGAATCAAGCTGGCCCATGTCACCCTCCTCTTTCTTTCTCTATATTTGGTTCAACATTTCCGTCCCCATCGTGTGGGGCTGACAGAACGATATGGAACGCCGGCCGCGTTTTGAAAACGTTACGACGTGTTACGCCAACGTAACGCCATCCGCGCGAAACGTCAACCTACGCCGAAAAATGGCGGAATTCCAACGAAACTGGCGGTACGGAAATACGGAAGGCATAATCGCCCGGCAATCGCAATATGAAATTGCGACGGTGGACGGAAGCGGCGGGCAATGCTGCGGACGGAGTAAGTTGGGTAGCTGAAACTTACGGAACACGCGTGGCACGCGACGGGAGAACGCCGCGTACGGCGAGCGCGTGGCATGTACACCGAACGCGCGGTGCGGCGAACGTATGACGCGCGTAACGAGAGAGCGGCGAGGACCATGGCAACGTTCATCATTTCACTGTGCGCCATTTTGATGCTGACCACGGTTTCCGGGCTGATCTGCCGCAAAGCGCAGCTGCCGGAAGTGATCGGGCAGATTCTCGTCGGCATTCTCGTGGGCCCTTCGCTGCTGGGCGTGATGCACATGAGCGATTCGCTGTCATTGTTCAGCGATCTCGGCATCATCATCCTGATGTTTTTGGGCGGTGTCGGCTGCGACCTGCAGTTGCTGAAGAAATATTCGAAGGCGGCGGTCATCATCGCGTGCATGGGCGTGGTGTTCCCCGTGGCGGTGATGGGTGGAGTGAGCCTGCTGTTTGGCTTCAAGCCGATTCCGGCTGCGTTCATCGGCGTGGTGTTCTCCGCCACGTCCGTATCGATTTCCGTGGCGGTGCTGAAGGAAGCCGGACTGCTTGATTCGAAGGAAGGCGTGTCGATTCTCGGCGCGGCCGTGGCTGACGATGTGATCGGCGTGATCCTGCTGTCCGTGATGTGCACGCTCGTCAACACCGGCAGCGTGGACGTGGCAGGGCTGGGTTTGATTCTGCTCAAGCAGGTGCTGTTCTTTATGGCGGCCGCCGTGGTGGTGGTTTGGGTGGCGCCGGCGCTGATGACGCTGGCTGGCGTGCTGAAGGCGCCGTCCGGCATCGCGGTGATGGCCGTGATCATCTGCCTGGCGATGGCGTGGGCGTCGAATCTGGCCGGGTTGAGCTACGCGGTGGGCGCGTTTTTCGCCGGTATCGCGGTAAGCAACAGCGATTACGCGGAGGACGCGGACCGGTATATCGAGCCGGTTGGAGACACGTTGTTCGTGCCGGTGTTCTTCGTGGGCATCGGCCTGCAGACCACAGGCGTGGATGATACGAAGATGATTGTGTTCATTGCGATCATGACGGTTCTCGGCGTGATCACGAAGGTCGTCGGCTGCGGTTTGGGTGGCCGCATGGCCGGTTTTGGCGGCGCTTCGGCGCTGATGATCGGCGCGGGCATGGTACCGCGTGGCGAGATGGCGTTGATTACCGCGCAAATCGGCTTCAACGAGCATGTGCTCGGCAGCGAATACTATTCGACGATCATCTTCATCATTTCGCTGGTGACGCTGGTCGCGCCGCTGCTGCTGAAGCTGACGATCCGGAAGGTGCCGGGAGTGGGGGCTGCGGCTGCCGGTACGGCTGGCGCTGAGCAGTAATCGCAATACGAAAACCTCCCGCCACGTACGGAACGTGACGGGAGGTTTTCGCTACGGAAATCGCAAATCCGGAAAATATGGGAACGTCAGGCGAGGATGCCGTCGACGAAACCTTCCGGATCGAACGGAGCGAGATCGTCCGGGCCTTCGCCCAGGCCGACCAGCTTGACGGGCACGCCAAGCTCCTTCTGCACGGAGATCACGATGCCGCCCTTGGCGGAGCCGTCGAGCTTGGACAGGACCACGCCGGTGATGCCGATCGCTTCGGCGAACACCTTCGCCTGCGTCATGCCGTTCTGGCCGGTAGTGGCGTCAAGCACGAGCAGCACTTCATCGACCGGCAGGTTCTTTTCGGTGACGCGGCGGATCTTGCCGAGCTCGTCCATGAGGTTGGACTTGTTCTGCAGACGGCCGGCGGTGTCGATGATGAGCACGTCGGCGTTCTCTTCCTTGGCTTTGGCGCTGGCTTCGAACGCGACGGACGCCGGGTCGGCGCCGTCCTTGTCGGAACGCACGACCGGCACGCCCACCTTCGCGCCCCAGGTCTCCAGCTGGTCGGCGGCGGCCGCGCGGAACGTATCGGCGGCGCCCAGCATGACCTGCTTGCTTTCGGAGACGAGCAGTCGGGACAGCTTGCCCGCGGTGGTGGTTTTGCCAGTGCCGTTCACACCGACCATGATGATGACGCTCGGTTTGTTCGCACCTTCCTTGTCGGCGTTGAGCCGACGGTCGACGTCGGTGCCGACGAGCTTCAGCAGCTTGTCCTTCAGCGCCGCACGCACTTCGGCCGGATCGGACTGGCCGGCGATGCGGGCGTCGTTGCGCAACTCCTCCACCAGTTGCTCGCTCGCCTCCGCGCCGACGTCAGCGAGCAGCAGGGTGTCTTCGACGTCCTCCCAGTCGGCTTCGGAGAGCTGATCCTTGGCGAGGATGTTGAACAGGGCTTTGCCGAACGGGTTGCCGGACTTGGACAGGCGAGCCTTGAGGCGCTGCATGCGGGTGCCGGCGGCTTCCGGGGTTTCGACGGCTGGGGTCGCGGATTCAGTTACGGCTGACCCGACCGGAGTTGGTTCAGTTGCCACTGGCGATTCAGGTGTGGCAGACGAAGTCGCGGATTCCACGGCTTCCGTCGCTGCGGATTCCGCGGTTTCCTTGGTTTTCTCAGCGTTTTCGGCACTTGCGGCGGCAGATTGCGCGGCGGACTTCTCCGTAGCCAAACGAGCATCGGCCTTCGCCTTCGCCGCTTCAGTGGACTTGTCCACGGCGGACTTGCGGCTCTTACCGAACCACCATCCGCCAATCGCAAGTAATGCCGCGATAACGACGACCGCGACAATCGCAATAATCACATTCGTATCCATGGTTCCAGCCTAAAAAGCGCAACGGACACGCCACTCATCTCTGCCAGGGCAGGCAATGGGGCTATCCACGGGGCGTGAAAAACTAGGCAGTATGGCCAATACATCCAGAATGACGTCGTACCAGCGGCGCGAACAGCTTATCGAAATCGGTCGATCGCTGTTCGCGGCCAAGGGATTCGAAGCAGTGAGCGTGGAAGAGATCGCCTCGACCGCAAAAGTGTCGAAACCCATCGTCTACGAACATTTCGGAGGAAAGGAAGGCCTGTACGCCGTGGTGGTGGACCGCGAAATGCGCGCGCTCACCGACGTTCTCATCAACGCGCTGTCCGACCCGCAGGCGCATCCGCGCCAAATCGTGGAACGCACCGCGCTTGCGCTGCTCACCTACGTGGAGGAGAACGCCGAAGGCTTCCGCGTGCTCACGCGCGATTCGCCGAAAACCGACCCGTCCAACTCGTTCAATTCGCTGCTTGGAGACATTGCCGTACGCGTCGAGGACATTCTCACCGACGCGTTCAAACGCCAGCATCTGCCGGCCAAAAGCGTGCCGTATTACGCGCAGATGCTCATCGGCATGACCGTGTACACCTGCCAATACTGGGCCGACCAGCGCAAGCTCAGCAAGGAGCAGCTCGCCGCGCACATCGTGAACCTGGCATGGTATGGGCTGAGCCGCATGGAAGCCAAGCCGGAACTGCGCTACGAAAGCGAAAAGGCCGCCCGCGAGGCGGAAAAGCAGGCCGCGCGGGAAGCGAAGGCGATCGCCAAGCAGGAGAAGCAGGGCAAGAAGGCCGCGAAATCGCAGGAGAAGGCGGTTGCTGCGGGAGATGACGCGACGGACGGGACGACCGTGACGGACGGATCGCAAGCGGCAGACGGATCGCAAGCAGTAGGCAAATCGCAAGCGGCAGACGAATCAAACGAATCAGACGAGACGAACGAATCGCAAAAACCGCAAAGCCCGCACGAATCGCAAAAACAATCAACAATTGACGAAAACTGACATACCGTCACCCGAAATGACCCTAGGGGAAATTTCAGGTGCAGATTGCGTATTTCAGGGTGCCGTTTGTGCGCAAAACCGCGCCCCGGAACCGCACATGGTGCTACGTTAGTTTCGTTATGCTTTTGGCCGGAGCGGTCGGCCAGCCGCACGGCCCGACACGAGCCCGATCCGAGGAAGAATATGCAGGAGAAGAAGACGCTCACCTTCGTGGTGCCCGCGTACAACATGACGGAATACCTGGAACGGTGCGTCGAATCGTTGATCGCGTCGAAGCGCAACGACGACATCGAAGTGCTGATCGTGGATGACGGCTCGTCCGACGGCACGCTGGAGATGGCGAAGACGTTCGAGGCGCGCAATCCGGGAATCGTGCGCGCGATCCATCAGGAGAACAAGGGCCACGGCGGCGCGGTCAACACCGGCATCGCGGCGGCGAGCGGCATGTACGTGAAGGTCGTGGACGCGGACGATTGGGTAGGCCCGGAATCGCTCGAACAGGTCATGGCCGTGCTGCGCGGCGAGGTCGGCAAGGACGAGCCGCTCGACATGCTCGTCACCAACTATGTGTATGACAAGGTTGGCAAACGCAACAAGCACGTCGTGAACTTCCGTCACGCCATGGAGCCCGGCAGGCGGCTCACTTGGGACGATCTGGGACATTTCGGTCTGACCGAATACATTCTCATGCACGCGCTGATCTACCGTACGGCCGTGGTGCGCGAATCGAAGATGCAGCTGCCGGAGCACACGTTCTACGTGGACTTCATCTACGCGTACCAGCCGTTCCCGTGGGTCAAGTCGCTGCAATACGTGGATACGCCGTTCTACCACTATTTCATCGGCCGCGACGGGCAGAGCGTGCAGACGGACGTGATGATCCGACGCGTGGACCAGCTGCGGCTCGTCAACCAGTGCATGGTGCGCGCTACCCCCGAACGAGGTACGGTGCCAGACGGCCTGTACCGCTATATGATTCATTTTCTTGCGATTGAAAGCTCCGTGGCGAGCGTATTCATGATCCTCTCGCGAGATCACGCGAATTACGAGAAGAAAAAGCAGCTTTGGGCGGATATCGAGGCGTATTCGCCGACGATTTACAAGGACGTGCGTAAGAAGGCGATGTCGCGCGCGCTGAACCTACATGGTTCGCTCGGCCGGTTTGTGATTCGAAAGGGATATTTCGTGGCGGAACATGTGGTCGGGTTCAACTGATTTCGCGCGGGTTTCGCAGGTTTCGCGCGATAGAGGGTTTACGCGATATTGCGTGAGTATTGCGATTATTGCGATCGGCTAGGCGCTCCTGTGTCCGTTTCTGGTGATTCGGACACAGGAGCGCTTCATTTTGATGCCTGTGTGTCCGATTCGGGAGAAACGGACACGGAAAGCACCAGCGGGCTTAGTTCCAGCGATCCGACATGGCGAAACTGTTGTGCATGAGATTGCTGGACGTGTACAGCACGTCGCCGAGCAGCTTCGTATTGCGCGATCGCAGGTATTCCGCCATTTCGTCGTTAGCCGCCGCAAGACGGGCCGGAACAGATGTAGGACTAGCAAGCCCATCGGAACCGGAATCAACCGCAGCACCAGACATAGAACCAGAACCGCCAACCGCAGAACCGGCACCAGAACCAGCGCCACCAGCCCCAGTCGCCGACCCACCAATCGCAAGCGCATCATCCGTACGTTCCACCAGACGGTGGCCGAAGGAACGGACATCTTCCGAGAAGCCCTCGACCGCGTTGCTGGTCTCGTAGAAGTGCGCGTCGGCGAGCGTTGCAATCAGGCGGTTCGTCCAATACAGGCAGTCCGTGGAGACTTCCGGCGTGGTGTCGCGCAGATATGCGGGGGTATCGTCGACGTTCGCGTAGAACGGCGCGGACGTGGTGAATGCGCCGGAACCGTACGAAACCCACATGATCGAACGGCTTTCGGCTGGCGCATACGGGCGGATCTGCATCGCCACCATGTGCCCGGTGCGGTTGATGCCGATTGGACGATAGCGATGGCGGCTTTCCTCAGTCCCCTGCGTGCCATACGGGTCGTACGGGGTGCCCTCGAAGTGCGAACCGAGCAGGAAGTCGACGTCCTCGACGGTCACGGCGTGCTCCGGTTCAAGGCACCATGGAATATCATCCGATTCAGGGGTAAGGTTTTCCGCATCGGCCGGATCGAGATAGCGGTACATGTACCAGGCGCGTGGCGTGTTGTAGATGTGGTCCTTCGCGGTGGCGGTGCCGAACACGACGCGCGGGTTGCAGTGGCCGCCGTTCATGCCGCCCTGCGTACCCGCCGCGCGCCCAAGATGGTGCGTTTCGATGAATTCCTGCAGATCGGCGCTACACATGAATTCGCGCGCGTCGCTGAAGGCGTCATCAAAATCGAAATAGTCGATGCCAAGCTGGTTGGGGATGATCGCGCATTTGTCGTCCGGCACGCGGCGGGCGATCCAATGGTGGCCGCCGATGGTTTCGACGTACCAGATTTCGTCCACGTCGGAAATGATGATGCCGTTCGATTCGTACGTTCCGTATGTTTCGAGCAGTTCGGCGAGGCGTTTCACGCCTTCGCGCGCGGTGTTGACGTACGGCAGCACGAGGGTGATGATGTCTTCTTCGCCGATGCCGCCTGGGGTTTCCGGCTTACCATTGGCTTCGTCGGCCGACTGCAGTGCGACCAGCGGGTCGGCGGCGAGCACGCGCTCGTTGACGGCGATGGTTTCGGTGGCGCTCATGGCCACGTTGCGTTCGCTCACGCCCGCTTCCGCAAGGATTCCACGGTTGGGTAGCACGTTCGGCACGATGCTGTACCGGCACGGATCGTCCGGAAGGTCGATTTCGACGTGGCTCAGCACACTGCGGTAGTGCCGCGGCTGCTCCTGCGGTGCGACGACTACGAATTTCTTGGGATCGTAACGTCCCGAACCAGAGTCGTCATCTCGGGCGATGATGGTCGAACCGTCGTAACTTGCTTTTTTGCCTACAAGAATTGTGGTACATGACATGGTTTCGATTGTAGGCACACCAACACTCCGAAGGCCATTTCGACGCCCGTCCGACGCCCGTGGTGGCGATTGGTCCGAATATGCTGTATACTGTGTTGCTGTTGCCCCTCTAGCTCAACGGTTAGAGCAGCGTCCTTTTAAGTCGTGGGTTGTGGGTTCGAATCCCACGGGGGGCACGACCGCAGTTGGCGTAACTACGGGAAATCGGGAGTGTAATCCTGTGGCTCGTCGTATCGGATGGGCAATTAAAAGCGTCCGCGTGGAATGCGCGTTAAACACCATCATCCCATTAGAGGAAGCCATTGCCCCGCAACAATGGTAAGTAGCGAACGGCTGATGTGAATGACTCCAATCCGGAAGACGCGTTGCGGGCGTCCTCGCGGAACGGAGACATACACCCTTGTAGCTCAGTGGAATAGAGCGCCGGTTTCCGAAACCGGACGTCGTTGGTTCGATTCCAACCTTGGGTACTAGGTTTCACGGAGGTAGCTGTCCGTGAAACCGATGGCATTGCTCGAACAGACATACATGGAACTTGTGGATGTCAAGAGGCTCCCTGCCTTAGTCAGGCGGTTGACGACCGAAGGGGAGGCACGGCCAAACGGGGCGCTTAAACGACCACGTTCTTTGCCGTTGGTGGTAAAAGCCAGTCCACCATGCCGCTGTCATGCCAACTTGGACAATAACTAAGTTGGGTTTGGAATGTTGGCAGAGTGGTTTAATGCAACTGTCTCGAAAGCAGTCGCACTGTGAGGTGCCGGAGGTTCGA